>Ga0181534_10001077_pt1 | contig 18248 bp, 12 predicted proteins | sample PEATcosm2014_Bin_37_FD_119758 | JGI IMG/M metagenome (GOLD analysis project Ga0181534, IMG submission 119758) | Peatland microbial communities from MTU Mesocosm Facility, Houghton, MI, USA - PEATcosm2014_Bin17_10_metaG | ecosystem: Environmental > Terrestrial > Soil > Wetlands > Peat | place... | reverse complement strand
CCATTTCCTCGGCGATCTCCTCCGGCGTTGGCTCGCGCCCGAAATCCTGCAACAACTGTTTTTGCGCGCGCATCAGCTTGTTGATGATGTCAATCATGTGGACCGGGATGCGGATGGTGCGCGCCTGGTCGGCGATGCTCCGTGTGATGGCCTGCCGGATCCACCAGATGGCGTAGGTGGAAAATTTATAGCCACGGCGATACTCGAATTTTTCAACGGCCTTCATCAGGCCAATGTTGCCTTCCTGGATCAGGTCGAGGAACGACAGGCCGCGGTTCGTGTATTTTTTGGCGACGGACACGACGAGGCGCAGGTTGGCCTCCACCATTTCGGTCTTGGCCTGGAGCGCCTTGGTGGAAAATTCCCGCAGCCGGTCGAATGCCTTGTGGAAATCCCCATGGGGCATCCGCACAAATTCCTCGAGAGCGCGGATTTTCTGCCGTTCCGCCTCGACGAGATGCTGCTGCGCGCTGGATTCCCGCTGGGATTGTGCGTCGGCCAGCGCACGCAGGCTGTATTGCAGTTTGTCGTGGATGTTTTCCGCGACGAGCGCCATTTCCTCGCTGACCTTGTATTTGAAGCATAATTTTGGAAAGGCGTCCTGCAGTTTTTGATTTGCGCGTTTGAAGGCACGCAATGTCCGCTGGCGTTTGGCCTTGAAGCGCGCGTCCTGCCACGCGGTGTAGTCGCGATCCACGTCCCGGTCCAGTTTGCGGACGCGCGCCAGCACGCGGTGAAGCACGCGGAGATGCGTGTTGCGGCTGTCCACCTTATTGTCGAGCACAACGCGGTCAAAGCGTTCGCGCGGCGGCTCGGCCAGCAATTTTTCCGCCAGCGCCACATGCTCCTTGCCGGCAAAACCGAGGCTGTAAATGATTTTGCGGACTTCGGTTTCAGCGGCCTCAATTCGTTTTGAGATTTCCACCTCCTGTTCGCGCGTCAGCAGCGCCACCTGCCCCATTTGCTTGAGATACATCCGCACCGGGTCGTCGAGCGCGTCCAGCCGGTTCGTGTCTTCCTCCTCGGCATCGGGCGTCTTGACGCGATCCACCTCCGCCTGGTCCATGATTTCGATTTCCAGCGTGCGCAACTTGGAGAAGACTTCGTCCAGAATTTCCGGTGTCGCGACATTTTCCGGCAGCACCTCGTTGAGGTCGTTGTAAGTCAAATGCCCCTGCTCCCGCGCAAGGCGGACAAGCTCCTTGATTTTTTCCGAAAGCGCGGGGTCGGAACCGTTTTGCGAAACGGGGTGGAGCGATTGGGTCGCTGCGGATTCCGGAAGCAGCTTGGAATGCGCCTCAACGCGCCGTTTTCCCTTGTTCAGAGACAAATTTGTTCCGGGTTTGCGGTTCTGCGATTTTGACATACAACAACATCACTTCCGGCGCGCGCCCGAAGCGTGTGGAAATATGAAAAGCCCCGCCAGCTTCGTCAAGCGGGGAAACAACAATTTATATTTCCGGCGTGATGTAAATTCCGCTCGGCTCGAGTTTTTCCAAAATCATGTCCACCGTGCGGTCAATCGCGCCGAGATTTTTGCGGACGACCCGCTGCGCATTGCGGCCCGTCTCCGCCCGGCGATTTTCGTCGGCAAGCAGACTGGCGATGGCCCTTTCCAGCGCTTCCGGATCAGGCACCTGGATCGCGCCGTTTTCCGTGATGAAGTTGCGCGTGATGTCGGCAAAATTCTGCATGTTCGGCCCGAACACCATCGCCTTGCCCAGCGCGGCCGGCTCGATCGGGTTCTGCCCGCCCATGGCCGTCAGGCTTTTGCCGATGAACACCGCCGTCGCGTGCTCGTAAAAAAAGCGCAGCTCGCCGGTCGTGTTGACCAGCAGACATTCAACCTCGCCATCGGCCAGTTGCGTGTCCGCGCCAATCAAATTGCGATAGGCAAATTTCACCCCGCGCTGGCGCAATTGTTCCCCGACTTCGTGACCGCGCTCGAAATGCCGCGGCACGAGCACCAGAAAAAGCTTTGGAAAACGCGCCCGCAGCCGCTGCGCGATTTCCGCCAGGATGGCTTCCTCACCGTCATGGGTGCTTCCGCCGACAAGAACCGGCGCGTCGGGCGGCACACCGAGTTGTCGGAACAGCGCCGGCACGTCAAGCGTCCGGCGTTCGTCCAGCTTCGCCGCGTCGAATTTCAAGTTGCCAACGACGTGGACGGCTTCGGGCCGGCAGCCGGCCGCGCGCAACCGCGCGGCATCCTCCTCGTTCTGGCATCCGACGCCGGCAAACGACGCGAAGAGCGGCCGGAATAAAAATCCAAACCGTTTGTAGCCGCGAAGCGAACGGTCGGACAGCCGCGCGTTGGCCAGAAAAACCGGGATTTTCAAATCACGCGCGCGCCATAGGAAATTCGGCCAGATTTCCGCCTCGACCAGCACAATGGCCTCCGGGTTGATGACGGCCAGCGCACGACTGACATATTTCCGCCGGTCAATCGGGTAGTAAATTTTGCTGATGTGCGTCGGCAGCCGGCGGCGCAGTTCGGCCATGCCGGTGGTCGTGGTGGTGGACACGACGAATTTGATGTTGGGCAGGCGCAGTTCCAGCGCGCGGATGATCTGGGTGCAGAGGTTGACTTCGCCAACGCTCACGGCATGAATCCAGATGACCTGGCGGTTGGTGAGCGCCTGCTTGAGATTCGCGTCGTATCGCGCGAACCGCTCGCGGAAGCCCGGACGCCAGTTGCCGCGCCGCCGCATCCGCCGGAAATAATATGGCGACGACAGCACGAAAAAAATCGTGAACAGAATGTTGTAAAGTGTCCGCACCTAATTCACGGAATCTCAAGGGCTTTACATGCCCGCCAACAGGACGCTCCCAACGCGCGAAATGTTTCACAAATGTGACACAATTTCAACCGCGGAAGAAAAGTAACCAGATGGTTATAAGCACCGGAAGCAAAAATGGCAACGTGAATTTGAAGACAAAACCGATAAAGCCCGGCATGGGGATTTTTTCCTGGTCGGCGATGGTTTTCACCATGAAATTTGGGCCGTTGCCGATGAAGGTCGCCGCGCCGAAAAACACCGCACCCACGCTGATGGCCAGCACGCTCAATGAACCGGCATTTTGACCGAGCAATTCCGCGATTTCCTTTGTGCCGGTAGCACCGGAAAGCGCGCTCAAGAAACCAAGATAAGTCGGCGCGTTGTCCAGAACGGCGGACAGCCCACCCGTGCCCCAATAGAAAACCCCCGGCGATGGATTGGCCCCGAGCAGTCCTTTGGCGTGAAGGCCAAGCCAGTCTAGCGCGGGCATCATAGTCGCAAAAATGCCGGCAAATAGAATCGCCACCTCCTGGATCGGGTGAAAATTGAAGCGGTTTGCCTCGTGAACGTCTTTTTTCGTCGTGAAATAAGAGCCAATTGCCGGGGCAAGCATCAGGGCTTCGCGCAGAAAGACCGGCTTGTCCACAAACACCGCCCCGAGAATTACAGCGAGAAAAAACAAATTGGCCCGCCCCTCAAATTTCCAGGCTCCGCTCGCGGTTTTCGTTGCACGAGGTGCGCGGACAAAGCTGATTTTATCCACGACGTAAAATATCGCGAGTAAAAGGCCGACGCCCGTCGCCCACATCGGCCAGCAATTTTGCGCCACCCACCAGAACGGCACGCCTTGCAGGTAGCCGAGAAACAATGGCGGGTCGCCGATGGGCGTGAGGCAGCCGCCGACATTCGCCACGATGAAAATGAAAAAGACGATGTGATGCGCCGTGACGCGGCCTTGGTTCAGGCGAATCCATGGGCGGATCAGCAGCATCGCCGCGCCGGTGGTGCCCAGAACATTGGCCGCGACGGCGCCGATGAACAAAAAGATTACGTTTGCCAACGGCGTGGCTTCGCCCTTCACGCCGATGTGGATGCCGCCGGAAACGACGAACAGCGATCCGACCAGCATGATGAAGCTGACATAATCATGCGCCGTGTGAAGGACGCGCGGCACGTCTTGCAAAATGAAAACATAATAGCCGAGTGTAACCGCGCCAAGTCCCAGCGCGACTTTGGCATAATGCCGCGGCCACCAATTCGGCGCGAGCAGCGGTGCCAGTGCCATCGCGCCGAGCAGCAGCGCGAACGGCAGGATCATCCATGAATTTGGCGAAACCATCGGGCGCAGAGTGCGCGGACAGGTGAAAGCGGGTCAAACAGAAACGGCGTCTTCAAACGGAAACTTGAAATCGCGAACCAGAAAAATGAAGGTGGGGTGGTCGACGGGACTCGAACCCGCAACAACAAGCTCCACAAGCTTGGACTCTACCATTGAGCTACGGCCACCAGCCAGTCTGCAAAGATTAGTTTCCCAGCCGCCGCGAGTCAAGTTTGCGCCATTGCAAACCGTGAGCAGCCGATTTAGACTTTTCCCGTTCATGGCGGAATATAAAGTTCAATTCGAGGTTTTTGAAGGCCCGCTCGACCTGCTCCTTTATCTCATTAAAAAGGAGGAGGTGGACATTTACGAGGTCAACCTCACCAAGCTCGCCACACAGTTCATCGCTTACATTGACCTGATGCGCGAGTTCGACCTCGAAGTCGCCGGCGAATTTCTCGTGATGGCCTCGACGCTGATGTATATCAAGAGCCGTGAACTGCTGCCGGTGGACCAGCAGGTGCAGGTCGAAGGCGAGGACGAAGGCGAAGACCCGCGCTGGGAACTCATCCGTCAGCTTGTCGAATACAAAAAGTTCAAGGACGCCGCCGCGCAATTGCAAGCGTTCGAGGCGCGGCAGGAAAATGTCTTCCCGCGCCTGCCGGGAAAACTGGAATTTGAGTCCGCCTCGCCCGCGCCGAAACCGGACGTTTCCATTTTTGACCTGCTCAACGCAGTCAACGGCGTGCTGCAACGCTTCAAGAAACGCGAAGGCGACGGACGCGATATTTTCGAGGACAAATGGACCGTCAGCGAAAAAATCGAGTCCATTCTGAAAATCCTTTCCGAGCGGGACAGCGTGCGCTTCGCCGAACTGTTTGAAAGTGCCGCGAGCCGGTCCGAAGTCGTTTGCACCTTTCTTGCTCTGTTGGAATTGATCCGTCTCAAACAACTCGTCTGCACCCAACCCGAACCATTTGCCGAAATCGAAATCCGCCGGGCTGCGTCGGTTGCTGTCACACCGCCAGCCGAACCATCGGTGGCAGTTGAAACTAATCCGCACTCCGCACTCCCAAATCCGCAATCAATTTAGCATGGAACTCAAATTCATTCTCGAATCACTGCTCTTCTCCGCACAAAAGCCATTAAGCGTGAAAGACCTTCGCGAAGTGCTCGCCGGCGCCGCTTATGCCGACGACGCCGACGTGATCATCAAATCGCTCGCCAAAACCAAGGAGAGCGAATTGACCGCCGCGCTCGAACAGCTTGCCACCGACCACGAAACCGCCGCGCGCAGCTACCGGCTCGCGTGCGTCGCCGGTTCGTGGCAGTTCGTCACACAGCCGGAATTTTCGCCGTGGCTCAAGGCGCTCGTCGGCATCAAGGCACGACCACCGAGGCTTTCGCAGCCGGCGCTGGAGACGCTGGCCATCATCGCGTATCGCCAGCCCATCACGCGCGCCGAGGTCGAGCAGATCCGCGGCGTGAACGTGGACGGCACGATGCAGACCATCATGGAACGCGGCCTCGTCGAGGCCGTGGGCCGTGCCGAAGTCGTCGGCCGCCCACCGACTTACGGCACGACGGCGCTGTTCCTCGAATATTTTGGCCTGCGCGGTCTGGAGGATTTGCCCGCCGCGGACGAACTCCGCCGCATTCCCATCACCAAGCCGCCCGCGCCCGTCACGGCCGACCCCGGCCTGGCGACGACTCCGCCGGAGCAACTTCAGTTAAATGAAGAAGGCAAAATGAAGAATGAAGAAGCGTCCGTAGCTCCTGCCATTGAAAATCCGCCGCCGACAAACCCGTGAAACTGATTTGATTCTTCATTCCTCATTCTTCATTCTACCTTCGCGTGAACATTCCCGAACATCGCAAGGCGATTGACAAGCTGGACGCGTACATCGTCCGGCTGCTCAACGAGCGCACCCGCCACGTGCTGGCCATCGGCGACATCAAGCTGGCGGCGGGCGAGGAGATTTACGCGCCGCACCGCGAACGCGCCGTGCTCGACCGCGTCTGCAAGTTGAACAACGGCCCGATCACCGGCGACCAGTTGCGGGCCATTTACCGCGAAATCATGTCCAGCGCGCTCGCGCTGGAAAAGACCATGACCATCGCGTATCTCGGCCCGGAGGCGACGTTCACGCATCAGGCGGCCATCAAACGTTTTGGTTCCAGCTTGGAATATGCCTCGCAAAAAACCATTGCGGATGTTTTCACCGAGGTCAGTAAGGGCCGCGCGGATTACGGCGTCGTGCCCGTGGAAAATTCCACTGAAGGCGTCGTCACGCACACGCTCGACATGTTTGTGGACAGCGATTTGAAAATCGTTTCGCAAATTGTTTTGCCAATTTCGTTTTGTTTGGCTGCAAAATTGCCGTCAGTTAAAACGGCTGAAATTCAGAAAATGTTTGTGCATCCACAAGCAATGGCGCAATGCCGTTCGTGGATTCAAAAGAATTTACCAAGGGTTGAAATAATTGAAACTTCGTCAAATGCTCAATCGGCGGTAAGCGTGGCATATTTAAGAAAAGCGAAAGAAGCTCTTCACATTGTTGCGGTCACAGGAACTTTAGCGGCGGAAAAATACGGACTGCGAATTTTGGAACAGGACATCCAGGACAACGCCGCGAATGCGACGCGCTTTCTGGTTTTGGGCCGCCAGTGCAGCCCGCCCACCGGCGACGACCGGACGAGTCTGATGGTGAGCGTCGCGGACAAAGTCGGCGCGCTGCATCATGCGATTGCGGCGTTCCGGCGCTACAAAATCAACATGACGAAAATCGAGTCGCGCCCCAGCAAGCGGAAGGCGTGGGAATATTTCTTCTTCATTGACTGCGACGGCCATGTGCAAGACCGCAAGGTGGCCAAGGCCGTCGCCTTGCTTGAGCGCGAGAGCAGCTACGTCAAGGTGCTTGGTTCATATCCCAACACGGAATAAATCGTCCGAAAACCGCAACTGCAACTTGAGCGACGGGTGATCGTCGTTTATCTTCCACACTGACAGAGACGTATTTTATGGTTCAAAATTTTGGCAACGCATTTCTACGGAAGCCGCCGCAAAAAGGCGGGACGGGCTTTCCCAAGGGTCCGACCGGCGCAAAGCCGCCGGCGGAACGCAAACTGACTTTCACCAAAATCTTCCGCTGGTGTTTGCCGGAGGGCCAGACGCAGGAGCCGGCTGCGGTTGAAGTCGCCGGCACGTTCACGAACTGGCAAAAGATGCCGTTGATTTATGACCCCGCGATGCGCAGTTGGCAGGTGATGCTCCAAAATATTCCGGGCAACCGCACGCACCATTACATGCTGCTTGCGGACGACAAACCGGTCGAGGACGTGCATAGCGACGGAATGGCCGTTCCGACCGGCGCGCAGGAGTTGCAGTTCGCCATTGCGACCGCCCGCGGCCCGCGCGTCTTCATGCTCTTCTCCCAGACGAAGTGAATGCCCGTCTGGCGGGTCGCCATTCGGGATTGAAATGGCTGCGGCTTCCCTGCATCCTCGCCGTGATGCAGCATCTCGTCCAAGCCCGGAAGGTTTTTGACATCGAAGTTGCCGCGCTCAAGGCCGTGCGCGCGCAGCTCGACAAATCGTTTGAGCGCGCGGTGGAAACGATTGCGGACGCGCTGGCGCAACGCGGCAAAATTGTCGTCGTCGGCATCGGTAAATCCGGCAACGTCGGCCAGAAAATCGCCGCCACGCTCACCAGCACCGGCTCCACCAGCGTCATGCTAAACAGCGTGGACGCCTTGCACGGCGACCTCGGCATCGTGAACGACGGTGATGTGATTCTCGCGTTGAGCTATTCCGGCGAATCGGAGGAGTTGCTCAACCTGCTTCCGGCGCTCAAACGGTTTTCCGTCAAAATCATTTCGCTGACCGGCAATTTGAAATCGTCGCTGGCAAAACACAGCGATGTGTCGCTCAATGTCAAGGTTCCGAAGGAAGCGTGTCCGTTCAACCTCGCGCCGACGGCCAGCACGACGGCGACGCTGGTGATGGGCGACGCCCTGGCGATGGCGGTGTTGCAGGCGCGCGGCTTCAAACAGAAGGATTACGCCCGGCTGCATCCCTCCGGCGCAATCGGGCGCGCGATGCTGCTCAAGGTCGGCGACATCATGCGCACCGGCAATCGCAACGCCATCGCGGATGAAAACCTGCCGGTCAAGGAGGCGCTGCTGGTAATGACTCACGCGAAGTCCGGCAGCTTGAGCGTGGTCAACGCGCGCGGCAAACTCGCCGGCGTATTTACCGACGGTGATTTCCGCCGGCACATGGCGGGTGATGAAAATCTGCTTTCGCGGCCTCTAAAAAGGGTGATGACGCGAAATCCGATTTGTATCCGGGACGATGCGCTGGCCACCGAAGCGCTGAAAATTTTCAACGAGCGGAACATCGACGACTTGATCGTCGTGAATGCCAAACGCAAGCCGGTTGGCCTAGTGGATTCGCAGGATTTGCCGAAGTTGAAAATCGTCTAGCCTTGCAAAGGGCAGCGGGTGCTCATGGTTTTGAGACGGCGGTTTTGACAGGATTTGATTCCTTCCCCGCATCGTGCGCCCGCCCGATGACGCCCATCGAATCAATCTTCACCCATCGCAACCAGACGAGGGCACCCAGCCACGAGAGGGGATCGCGAAACATGCTCACCTTCTTTCCTTCCTGGTATGAGCGCGAACGATAGTTCACCGGCAATTCGGCCGGGCGATAGCCCTTGCGGATGAGCTTGATGAGCAGCTCGAAATCGAAGTCGAAGCGATTGCACTCAAATTCCAGACCGGAAAGACAATCCCGGCGGAAAACCTTGAACATCGTGAACGGATCGCGAAGCCGCTGGAAGAACAGGACGTTGATGAGCGTGGTAAAAAACCAGTGGCCGAAATTAAAAATGAGGCTCAAGCCGCGCTGGCCGGTGAACTGCCGCATCTTCCAGACATTGCGCCCGCCGTGCCGGGAACCGAGAACGAACGCGCTGCGCCCCGCCGCCAGGTGCTCCAGCAGGGCGTCGTAATCTTCAAGGTCGTATTCAAGGTCGGCATCCTGAATCAACACATAATCTCCGGTCGCCGCTCCGAGGCCGGTCCGCACGGCATGGCCTTTTCCGCGCGGTTGCTCTTCCAAAATCAGCTTCACCTTCGGATGGCTTTTGTATTTCAAAGCGGCATCACGGGTGCCATCGGTCGAGTTGCTCTCCACCACGACGATTTCCATCCGGAGGCCGGTCAATTCTTTGACGAGAAGGGCGTCCATCAAAACGCCGAATGTTTTCGCCTCGTTGTATGCCGGAACGATCACTGAAAGCACCGGTTGCGGCCGCAGTTCCGCCTTTCGCGAGAAAATCATGGTCCCACTGGCGACAAGCCGATGGTGCTTGGATTGCACTTTTCGAGGCAGGATGCGAGCAATCAGGCCCAAAACCGGAGTCACCACGGGAACAGGAAAGCGCTTGAAATGCATCTTGATGTAATCAAAACTGAGAATCTTCCAGCCGGCTTGAACGATAATCTCCCGGAAACCTGACTTGAAGAGTGCCGTCTGGATGGTTTGGCGGTCAAAATACGTCAGGTGCTCGGCCTTGAACTCCATCCATTTTTGCCGCATGATTCGGGCGGACCACGAATCAATCGAAGGCGTGGCAATAAACAGCGTGCCGCCGGGCTTGAGCAGACGATGGATTTCCTGAAGAAACTCAAGGGGCGCTCGGACATGCTCAATCACATCCGAGACGACACAGAGGTCGAATTGCTCCGCCGTCAGACCTGCCTGCTGCAATTCCCCGCACCGCACCTCGCCATTTTTCAGGCGTTGCCGGGCTGTTTTGCAGGCGGCGGGCGAGTATTCAACCCCGGTGACCCGCCAGCCATCGGCTTCAGCCGAAACCAGAAAATCGCCGTCGCCGCATCCGACTTCAAGCAATCGTCCGCTTTCAAAACCTCGGTAGCGGCGAATTTCCGAAAGATATAATTTGGCCGTGGCCTGCTTGATTTTGCTGACAGTGTCACGTCCGGCTTCGCTGTCGCTGCCCAGAAAATAATCCGCGTTGTATATCCGGGCCAATTCATCGTCGCTTGGCTGGGGATTAAAAAACACCAGCCCGCAATCATCGCAGCGAACCACCCGGTGGCCGCAGGCCGAAAAAAGATAGTAAACCCTCATGCCTTTGCAGACATGGCATATCTTGATCGGCTGCCGTTCCTTTGGTTGGTGGTTCATGCGGCGCTTGGAGCTTATTAAGTTTTGGATTTAACCGCAGCACATAAGGCGCTCAAGATCGCAAGCGCGAAGGCTCCGCATGCTGAAATCCAAAACAAGCAACACGACAGCCGCCAATAACGGGGCCGGTAGATAAACTCGATGTGATAGTCACCAGGCTTGTCGAGATACACGCCTTTGAACGCGCGGTTGACCGTCAGAACTTCCTTGAGTTCATTGTTAGCTGTCACCGTAAAATCTTTTGCCTGTCCTTCGGTGAGACAAACCACGCCCCCGGAAGGCGCATGAACGTCAAATGCCGTGGAGTTGGGAAGCAGCCGGTAGTTGGCCGCCGAAATTATGATTGCTTTGTTTGCGTCCTCCAACGACTGCAAGCCTGGCCGTTTTGCAATTTCGTCCGGGGACAGGGAGATAAATGGTTGCTTGCCGTTTCCCAAAAGTTGTTTGATGAACTCCTCCGTGGAGGAATTGGAGATGATTTTGTTTGAGAAAAAGGCCCTCGGCCATACCTCCAGATTTTCCAGGACTAGAAAATCGCTCCGGTCGGTGATACGGAAATCAAGCCCGTCTTCGACTTGGGTCTTGGGATCAGCCAGCAGATATTTGACGTTAAGCAGGTTTAACAGGGGCTGCGCTGCCACCGGATCCGTAATGCAGATCGCCCAGCCACCCTCTCCGCCAAATTCCACGCCCGGAATTTTCCGGATAAGATTGATAAATTCGCCATTGCTCAACGGTGCACACGAACGGATATCTTCAATGCCATAAACCGCTGAATAATCACCCAGAAAATTCCATCCCAATCCTACAACACGAAACGGGACGGATTGATTCGCCTGGATATTGTCGATTGATTTGCTCGGGGCATCCAAAACTGCTCGCGGGCCCGGGAGCGTCAGCAAATTGTCGTTGCCAAAATTATAAAGTCCAAAACGAAAATGAGGAATAAATCCTAAAATAATAATGCCAGCCCACCCGATCGCGGGTATCGGACAATTGCAATTCTTCAAATATGTGAAAAGCAATGGTGCGCCGATTCCTCCCGCCACAACGCACAAAAAATAGTCCCATGGTATGGGGCGGTGCGGAATTCCGAAGCAATACACCAGGGTTATTACTCCGAAAATCAACCCCACCCAGAGAAAATCAGCCGCCGCGCGCCGGAAATTTTCCTCCCGCGCCAGACACTTGAAGCCATAGGCGCTTTGAATTGTGAGTTGGATGACCAACAGATAGGAAAAGTCGGTATAGACGTGACCAACACGGTTCAACAATGGGATTGCCGCAAGAACAGAGGTCGGAACCCATCCAAAAATACAGCCACCCCATAGCACGACTGCGCTGCTATTCACCCAAAAGAAAGCTTCTTCCTTCAGTTGTCGCCATCTCAATGCGGAAAGAATGCAACCCGCCATCACCAACAGACTGGTTCCTGGTGCGATCGCATCAAAGGAATCGCTCTTCAATGGAAGGCGGAAAAAAAGGTCGTCAAATACGCCAAGCAAAGTCACAGGAGGAAGTTGAATGACTCGGACTTCTGAATGCACGGAATAGGCTCCGTCGAGCGCCGCCAAAAATGACATCCACATTGGTGCCGTCAGCCCCAAAAAGAGTATTGTCCCAATACTCATGCGCCCAATCACCTTTGCCAAGTCGGCAGTCTTACGGTGTCGGGCCAACGCATAGGCAATGGCCGTCAGATTCAGTCCGCCAATCAAAATCACCGCCACTTCGATATGCCCCGCGTTAAAACAGGCAAAATTGGCCAGCAACCAAACCATCCCCCAACGGATATTCCGCCCGGATTGGATGTCTAGCCAAGCGATAGCAGAGAGTAAAATCCAAGGCGCATAACAAAAGACGAAAAAGACCGGGTGATTGTTGATATAAAAAAATGCTCCGCAATACGCAGCCAGCGCGGCATAAATCAATGACAACAGACGGCTCCCCAAAAGCCGCAGGATGAGCAGAGCAAAGCCGATGCAAAAGAGGAATTTGGCCACCACAAATTTTACATCCCAAGCTCCCGCCGAGCCGCGCCCAAGGATGACAATCAATTGCAGCGGATCTCCCAGCATGGTCTCGTTCTGCCCGATGAGCGTGTCTCCCGCGTGACTGTATCGGTTCCATAGCGGAAGTTCTCCATGCTCCAGCAGACTGCGAGATTCGATAAAACCAACTGGAACCCCCCACCACATCATTGCCCCAGTGTCGCTTCCATGGTGTGAGGTATATTGATAACGCGCTGGATCCATTCCCGGAAGCGGTGGGGGCCAATCATAAACCATCGTTCTGATACATGTCGGAGAAACATAGCTCCTGCCGCAAAAGATGATCGGATAGCAATTGATGACAACCGCCAGCAAGGAAACGAGCGTGATGGCCAGAATGGGATGTCGCGCGCTCCATTCTGAAATTCGATTCGCAAATCCCAACCCTTTGGGTTCTGAAGAGGACGCCGGTTTGAAGGCGTTGGTTGGGTCTAATTTCATCAGGCCTTAATCTTCCTGTTGGAAATCCTAATTTTTGGCGGCGGTAAAGTCAAAACAAAGCCCGACCGGCATTCTCATGCGCCCATTTAATTCTATGCTCTGTGCCTTTGCGCCTTCGCGTTGGATTTTATTCCAATCCGCAATTTTTCCGCGCGCGTTTCAAAACTTTCTGCGCCAGCGTCCGTGCTTTGGCTGCGCCGTCGGTAAGAACGCCGTTGACGGAATCCAGATTTGACGCGAGTTCGGAGCGCTTCTTCCGGGCGTCGGCAAAATAATCCCAATAAGACTTGAACAACTGCTTTTTCAAATCTCCATAACCAATCTGACCGTTTCGCAATTTGTCTTCCACCCCATCAGCGAAAGATTTGATTTCAACAAGCTTCAGCAACTGAACAGCAAGGTTTTTATCAGCGTCGGGCTTGGGTTCCGTTGGCGTGCGGCTGTCCATCTTGATGGACATAATCTTTTTTTGGATAATCTTCTCGTCACCGAAAATCTCGATCGTATTCCCGTAGCTCTTGCTCATCTTCTGGCCGTCCGTGCCCGGCACCACGGCAACCTCGTCGCGGATTTGCGGCTCGGGAATCACGAACGTCTGGCCGTATTGCTCGTTGAACTTGACGGCGATGTCACGCGTCATCTCGACATGCTGCTTCTGGTCGCGCCCCACCGGCACGATGTTCGAATCATAAATCAAAATGTCCGCCGCCATCAGCACCGGATACGCGAACAGGCCGTGGCTTGGCGCGATGCCTTTCGCAATCTTGTCCTTGTAGCTGTGCGCGCGTTCGAGCAATCCCATCGGCGTCACCGTCGAGAGCAGCCACATCAATTCGGTCACTTCCGGCACGTCGGATTGGCGGAAGAAAAAGGTCTTCTTCGGATCCAGCCCGCAAGCCAGGAAATCCAGCGCCACCTCGATCGTGTTTTTGCGCCGTTCCTTCGCGTCGAACAGCGACGTCATCGAATGATAATCCGCGATGAAATAAAGTGCCTCGCCCTTTTCCTGAAGCTCGATGGCGGGCCGCATCATCCCGAAATAATTCCCGAGATGCAGCGTGCCGCTGGGCTGGATGCCTGACAAAATTCGCATGCGATGATTTTAACCGCAAAGAACACAAAGAACACAAAGAAATAACATCTCTGCGCTCTGTGCGTTCTTTTGTGGCTAAATCTTTTTTAACGACCCGGCCTGCACCTGCCACCGTTGCAAATCCTTTCCCAGCTCGCTCGGCCAGTTTTCCTCGGTGGCGGTCATAAACACCTGGCCACTGGCCTTGCGCGCGTGTTCCAGCAGCGGCAGAAAACCGCTGCGCCGTTTCACATCCAGCTCGCCCATCACGTCATCAATCAGCAGAATCGGCGGCGAACCGTGGATGCCCGCGAGAAATTCCGCCTGTGCCATCTTCAACGCGATGGCCAGCGTCCGCTTCTGCCCCTCGCTGCCGAACTGCGAGGCGGATTTCCCGTTGAGCAGCAATTGCAAATCGTCACGGTGCGGCCCGACCAGCGTGGAGCGATACGTCCGCTCCCGCGCCCGCGATTGCGCCAGTTCCACGGCAAAATCCTTCTTTACGCTCGGCTGGTATTCAATGCGCAATTCCTCCGCGTCGTTGGAGATGCGCCGATACGCCAGCCGCGCCAGCGGGGAAAATTTCGGTGCCAGCTCACGGCGGGCGCGGATAATTTCGTTGCCGAGCTTCACCAGTTCCAGCGAAAAACTCTCCAGCGCGGCCTCGTCCACCGCGCGCTGCTTCAGCAAGGCGTTGCGGGCGCGGACGGTGTGCATGTAACGCTGGAGCAGCGGCAGATAATCCGGCCGCGTCTGTGCCAGCAGCAAATCCAGAAACCGCCGCCGCGCGCGCGCCGCGCCCTTGACCAGTTGCAAATCCTCCGTGCAAAACACCACCGCGCGGAGCGTGCCGAAATAATCCGCGAGCCGTTTCACCGGCTGGCCGTCCAGCGCCAGTTTGCGTTCGCGCGCCGACCAGTAGATTTTGATTTCGTGGCCGCCCTGCCCCACCACGTTTCCGCCGGCGAAATAGCCCTTCGCGCCATGCCGGTTCATCTGCGCGCCGCCCACGCCGCGGAACGACCGCAGCGTGGCCATGAGATAAATGGCTTCGAGGATGTTCGTCTTGCCCTGCGCGTTGTCGCCCAAAAGCAGGTGGAAGCCGGGCGCGAAATCCGCGTCCAGCCGGGCGTAATTGCGAAAATCCCGCAGCCGCAAATGAGCCAGATGCACCCCGTTAAAATGAATTGGAAACGAAATCGCTGCGAGTTTTTTCGTCGGTGAAGAATTCGGATGACAATTCTTCAAAATTGTTAAAAGCTTACCCATCTTTGGAAACGCTCTGCTATTTTTTAATTCGCGCCCGCCCAACTCCAGAATGTTCGGAATTTATGGAGATAGGTGGAGCGTATGTTTGTTGTTGGGTTGCACATAAAGACCTAGCAATCGCAGAGCAAATTGCTCGTGACGCCATTGCAGAAGAAAGCTGGAATGTTGAAACGGTTGAAGAATCTTTTCCAGTCAGTCGAGACAGATATGAAGGAGACGAATCTCTGGAACATTTTGAACGCGCGTTGCGCGACGGACACGCCCTGGTTTTTCACACTTGGCCGATGGGTTGCGAAGACGATGTGGATGAAACTCCGTGAGACTAAATCGCCAACAGCAGCCGCTTGATCTCCTTCAACCGCGCCTTGGCGTCCTTCTTCGTCAGACGCGGGAATTTTCCGCCGAGCGTGATAAAATCGCCGTGGCGGGTGAGCATCAATTTGTCGTCGCTCACTTCAATGGCGGTCACGGATTTATCGCTGGCGAGAATTTTCAGTTCGCCCACGACCAGCAACAGTTCCACCGGCGGCGGCAGCGGGCCGAAACGGTCGCGCATTTCCTTCTGCAAGGCTTCGAGCGCGGATTTTTCATTCGCCTGCGCCAGCTTGCGGTAAATCTCGATGCGATGATGTGGCTCGGTGACGTAATTTTCAGGCAGTGAGGCGTGAGGCGTTGGGCTTGAGGCTTTTTCCCCCTCGCGCCCCGCGCCCAAAGCCTCGCGCCTTCCGTTCATGTCTAAAAAATCCAGTTTCACGCTGACTTCCACACGCGGTTTCACCTTCTCGCCCTTCAGCGCGCCGACGCTTTGCTTGAGCAACTGGCAGTAAAATTCAAACCCGACGGCGGTGATATGGCCGCTTTGTTCCGCGCCGAGAAGATTTCCCGCGCCGCGGATTTCCAGATCGCGCATGGCAATCTTGAAGCCGCTGCCGAGCGTGGAGTATTGGCGGATGGCGCTGATGCGTTTGCGCACATCGTTGAGCAGGCTCGCGTGGCGCGGCAACAGCAGGTAGGCGTAGGCTTGATGCTTGTAACGCCCGACGCGCCCGCGCAACTGATACAAATCGCTCAAGCCAAAGCGGTCGGCGCGGTCAATGATGATGGTGTTGGCGTTCGGGATGTCGAGGCCGCTCTCGATGATGGTCGTGGAAAGCAGCACGTCGGCATCGCCGTTGACAAATTTCGTCATCACCTCTTCGAGTTCGTCGGAATCCATCCGCCCATGCCCGACGACGATGCGCGCCTTTGGCACGAGCGATTGCAGTTTCGAGCGCATGGTTTCAATCGTCATCACGCGGTTGTGCAGGAAGAAAACCTGTCCACCGCGATTGAGTTCGCGCTGGATGGCATCGCGGATGAGGCGTTCGTCGTATTGGGTGGCAATCGTCTCGACGGGCAGGCGGTCGTGCGGCGGCGTCTGGATGGTGCTCATGTCGCGCGCGCCGGTGAGCGCGAGGTAAAGCGTGCGCGGAATCGGCGTGGCGCTCAAGGTCAGCACGTCCACCATCGTCCGCAGCCGCTTGAACTTTTCCTTGTGCAGCACGCCGAACCGCTGCTCCTCGTCAATGACGACGAGGCCGAGTTCCTTGAACGCGATGTCGCTTTGAATCAGCCGGTGCGTGCCGATGACAATGTCCACCGAGCCGCCGGCCAGATCCTTCACGACGCGCTGCTGTTCGCGCCGGGTGCGGAAGCGCGAGAGCAGTTCGATGCGAACCGGATAATCCGCCATGCGCTCACGGAAGACGTTGAAATGCTGCTGCGCGAGGACGGTCGTCGGCACGAGGATGGCGACCTGCTTTCCGTCCATCACGCATTTGAACGCGGCACGGATTGCGACTTCGGTTTTGCCGAAGCCGACATCGCCGCAAATCAAGCGATCCATCGGCTTGGGGCGTTCCTGATCGGCTTTCGTTTCGGCAATGGCCGTGATCTGGTCGGGCGTTTCCTCGTAGATGAACGAACTCTCGAATTCGCGCTGCCATTGGGTGTCGGGCTTGCAAGGATAGCCGGGTTGGGTTTCGCGCACGGCCTGGATGCGGAGCATTTCGGCGGCGATGTCGCGCACGGCTTTTTCGGTCTGCTCCTTGGCTTTCGCCCAGCGCGTGCCACCAAGGGTATTGAGCGGTGGATTCGCCTTGCCCGCGCCGACGTATTTGCTGACGAGATGCGCCTCGGTGACAGGAACGTAAAGTTTCGGCGGCTGGTCGCCGGCATTGGCTGGCGCGTATTCGATGACGAGACATTCGGTTGAAGGTTGAAAGTTGAGACCCGCGGGTTCGCCGCCGCGCGCGCCGCTGCCCATCGGTAAATCCTTCAAGCCGAGATAGCGCCCGATGCCGTGCTGCAAATGCACGACCAAATCGGCTTCCTCCAAATCGGTGAAATCAATGTCGAGCGCGGATCGGGCCGCCAGTGCGTGCGGCGACTTGAGCCGGCGCGGGCGCTGGATTTTATAGCGGCCGAAGATTTCCGCGCCGGTGACGACAACGAGTTTCGCGTCGTCGCAGATGAAGCCGCGAGCGAGGGAGCCGATATGCGCCTGCATTTTTTCCTCCGTGCCAAAACCGCGCTCCTTCCAGATTTCCGCAAACCGCTGCCGCTCGCCGTCGTTGTTGCAGAAAACATGGACGGCGAAGTCCTGCCGCAGCCAGCGGTGAAGCTGCTGGAAGAATTCGCGCCGCTGCGCTTCCGCAATCTGTGGTTCCGGCGAGTGCTCGCCCAGCGGGCGAAAGGCGTCGAGAGAGGCAAATTGAGGGTTGGCTTCGGTCGTTTCAGCCAGCTCCAGCGACGTGAAGCTGCGGCGGATTGTTTCGGCCATGAAATCCGGCCACGAAATAAAAAACGGGTCGCCTTGCGGAATCTGTTGTTCGTAGGCCTCGGCGTGGACGGCGAGCGAGTCCGGTTCGCTCAAAATGAAAATCGTTTCGCGCGGAAGATAGTCCAGCAGCGTGGCGAGCGGGGTTTCATTCTGCCTACTGCCTTCTTCATTCTTCCTTTGCTTAAGAATCCCCAACTCACCCGCAGGCGGCAAGGTGATGGAAACAATTTCCTCGCGTGAAATTTGTGAGAGCGGGTCGAAGTAACGGAGCGATTCCAGT
>Ga0181534_10001074_pt1 | contig 18281 bp, 12 predicted proteins | sample PEATcosm2014_Bin_37_FD_119758 | JGI IMG/M metagenome (GOLD analysis project Ga0181534, IMG submission 119758) | Peatland microbial communities from MTU Mesocosm Facility, Houghton, MI, USA - PEATcosm2014_Bin17_10_metaG | ecosystem: Environmental > Terrestrial > Soil > Wetlands > Peat | place... | reverse complement strand
GACTGCGGAATTCGGCTGGCCGAGGAATATGATTTTATTTATGCCACGCTGGGGATTCACCCGCATGAGGCGCGGCTGGCGAACGGGGCGGCTTACCAGAAGATGGAGCGACTGGCGCGGCATCCGAAGGTGATTGCGTGGGGCGAGATTGGACTGGATTATTTCTACGATCATTCCCCGCGCGAGATACAGAAGCAGGTCTTCATCCGGCAGATGGAATTGGCGGCGGCCGCGAAGCTGCCGATTGTGATTCATTGCCGCCCCTCCGAGGGCAGCGACAATGCCTGGGAGGATTACTTTGAGTTGGTTGAAGCGCATTGGGCAGCCAGCGGGTTGGGCGGGATATTGCACTGTTTTACCGGCGATTGGTCACAGGCAAAACGCGTCCTCGATTTGGGGTTCATGATTTCGTTTGCCGGGAACCTGACTTTCCCCAAGGCCCAGCAGATTCGCGACGCCGCCTTGCAGGTGCCGCTCGACCGCATGTTGATTGAGACGGATTCTCCTTTTCTCGCTCCGGTTCCGCATCGCGGCAAGAGAAACGAACCCGCGTTTGTGAAGGAAACGGCGCTCCGGCTGGGCCAGCTTCGGGGTTTGACGGCGGAGGAAATCGGCCAGCGCACCTCCGTAAATTTCTACAATTTTTTCAAACTGGCTGAAACGGCTGAAAGTAAAGTTTCCCGGCGATAGGCTTTCGTCCGGGAAAGTTCTTCTGGTAACCTCAGGAGTAGAATTCCATCATTTCAGAAAGAAATGAAATTCGATGCCCGACAACAGCTTTGACATCGTGAGCAAGATCGATCTTCAGGAAGTGTCAAACGCCATTCAGCAGGCGCTGAAGGAGATCCATACCCGCTTTGACCTCAAGGATTCAAAATCCAACATTGAGTTGGAGAAGGAGGGAATCGCGCTGCACTCCGCCGATGAATATAAATTGAAAGCGGTCAACGATATCCTGCAACAGAAACTGGTGAAGCGCGGCGTCTCGCTGAAGGGCCTGGAGTATGGCCCGCTGGAATCGGCGGCGGGCGGGACGGTGAAGCGCAAAGTCACGATGCAGCAGGGCATTGCAATCGAAAAAGCGCGGGATATCGTGAAGCTGGTGAAGGATTCCAAAAAGAAGGCGCAGGCGTCCATCCAGGGGGACCTGGTGCGAATCAGCAGCAAGGACCGGGATACGCTCCAGGAAGTGATTGCGCTTCTGCGGCAGCACGATTTTGGCATTGACCTGCAGTTCACGAATTATCGAACGAATTAAGCCGACAGGTTCGGCCAACCGGCGGAGAGCTCGGGGGAAAAAGGATCGATCATTGAGCGCACCCACCACCATCAACGGGAAAGAAATCTTCGATCTGCTGCACGACGATCTGGCGGCGCTGGAAGGTGAGTTCGGGCAGGACACGATCTCGGGGGTCCATGCCATCACCGAGATTGGGGAATACTTGCGAAATGGCGGGGGGAAGCGGATCCGCCCGGCGCTGCTTCTGCTTTCCTCAAAGCTGTTCAGCTATCGGGGACGCGGAGCGGTGCGCCTGGGCGCGGTGGTCGAGATCATTCACACCGCAACCCTGGTGCATGATGACATTATCGATGAGGCCAAGACGAGGCGCGGCCGGCCTTCCGCCAATACCCAGTGGGGCAATGCAAAGTGCGTGCTGGCCGGTGATTGGCTCTACATGCAGGCTTTCAAGGTTGCGGTGCAGGAGCGGAACTTCCGCATTCTGGACACGCTGATTGAACTCACTCAACAGATGGTTGAGGGCGAACTGCTGCAGATGGAAAAGCTCGGCCAGTTGATCACCCTGGAGGAGCACTTCGATTTGATCTACCGCAAAACCGCCTGCCTGTTTGCGGTGTGCATGCGCATGGGAGCCATTCTCGGCGGGGCCACGGCGGCCGAGGAAGGCGCTCTGGCGAAGTACGGCCACGACCTCGGCATGGCGTTTCAACTGGTGGACGATGTGCTCGATCTCACGGCTTCGGAAGAGGTATTGGGTAAGCCTGTCGCCAGCGATCTGCGCGAGGGCAAGGTCACAATGGCGGTGATCCATGCCCTGGAACGTTGCACCTCCGAGGAAAGCGCCAAGATTGAAGCTGTGGTCCGCGCGCGCGCCTTTAACGGTGTTACCCACCCCCAGATCATGGAGATTCTTGAGCGATACGGATCGCTTGACGCCGCCACGGACCGGGCCGCACAATATGCGGAAGCGGCCCAGGATGCGATTCGTGCCTTTCCCGATTCCGAGATCAAGCGAGCCCTGCTCTGGGCTCCGCAGTTCGTGGTGGCCCGTCAGAAGTGAAGGAATGTCGTCCTCGGGTTTTCCACCAGCCTTTCCTGAACCAGAACCTTACCCGGCTGGCGTCGAGATTCCCACTCCTGTGCTGCAACTTTTCACTGGTTCTGAGCAACTAACAACAGCGGCTCCCACAAAAAAGTGTCCACCCCTTCCCGGGTGGGTATCCGGCCAGACAGAACGTTCTACAGTCTGTCTGAGCGTTTCAAAACCAATCTAGAGGAGATCTCCATGAAAAAGTTGATGGTATGTCTGCTGGCGGTTAGCTTTGCGATCAGCCTCACGGCCGTCGCGCAACAAGACAACATGGGTCAAATGGCGCCGGCAGATTCCGCCGCCAAGGCTCCGCTGATGACGCTGAAGGGCACAGTAAAAATGGAAGGCGACAAAACGGTATTCGTGAACGATAAAGATGGCAAGAGCTGGGACGTGATGAACCCGGACAAGCTCAAAGGCCACGAGGGACATCACGTGCAGCTCAGCGCGCATGTGTATGCCGACAAGGATTCCATTCATGTCATGAGCATCAAGATGCTTAAGGGAGACAAGATGGGCAGTTCGATGAGCCAGTAGATCAGACATCGGAAGGTGTGAGGGCGGCCTTGAGCGGCCGCCCTGCTTTTGTTTGAGCCGCACCCCGCTCCTCGGCTTCCTTTGGTATATTTGAGACCTTTGCCAGCCCTTTTCATCCAACACATTCGATGGATCTGTTCTTACTGATGGCGCGTCACGGATACGTGATCACCTTCTGCATGCTGCTGGCGGAAGCATCCGGACTGCCCCTGCCGGCTGCGATCGCGCTGGTGGCGGCGGGAGCGGCCGTGGCGGCCCATGCCCTTGGTGGCCCGGCTGTGCTGGCCGTGGCGGTGATTGCCTTGCTGCTGGGGGATTCGGCGGAATTCTGGCTGGGACGCTACATGGGTTGGGCGCTGCTGGGATTTCTGTGCCGCGTCTCGATTAATCCTGAGACTTGTATTTTGCGCTCCGCCGAATCATTTTATAAACGGGGCAAAATCACCCTGGTGGTGGCAAAGTTTATTCCCGGGGTCAACACCATGGCGGCGCCGCTCGCGGGCAGCATGAGGATGCGTTTCTGGCAATTCCTTCGCCTCGACTTCGCCGGAGCGCTGCTTTATTCCATTACCTATCTGCTGGTGGGCTATCTTTCGCGGGACTTCCTGGCGGCGCTGCTGCGCGGCTTCCAGACGGCGGGCAGGGCAATGGAGGCCGTGGTTGTTTCCGCCATTGTGGTTTACGCGATTTACCGGCTCGTGCAATACCGCAAGAACAGAACGTATCGAGTGGTACCGCGGGTGCAGGCAGAAGAACTGGCCCGGCGCCTGGCCTCGGCGGATGCCTCCGGCGTTCAGATTGTCGACGTTCGCAGCCATGGCTACTACGATCCAGGGGCGGCCCGCATCAAAAATTCCATCCGCATCGAGCCCAATAATCTGGAAGAAGAAATCAAGCACCTTGCCAGGGACAAAGATATTTATCTTTACTGTACTTGAGCGCGCGAAGCAACCAGCGCCCGGGTGGCGCACCTGCTGCGGGAAAAAGGCTTCAACACGTTCGTGATCGTCGGCGGGTTGGCCGCCTGGCGCAAGGCCGGAGAACCCATCGAACTGGTACCGGAGAACGATTTGGTGAAACTGCCGACGTTTAACTAGTCGTTGGTCGGTAGTCGCCGCTCGTTGGTCGTCGGCTCATTCCGCGCTTCCAGCTTTCATTCTGATCTCATGAGCTCCAACCAGGAAATCGAAATCAAGTTTCGAGTTGAGGATTTGCGCAAGTTGGCGCGAAGGCTGAAGAGCTCGGGATTTCGCCTGATCACAAAACGGACGCACGAGATCAACACACTTTACGACTTGCCGGGAGGGATTTTACGCCAGCGTAAGGAGTTGTTGCGGATTCGGCGGTACGGTTCGGCATGGACCTTGACACACAAAAGGAAGAGCACACGAGGACGCCATAGCCGCCGGCAAGAGTTGGAAACTTCGGTGGACGATGGCGGGACGATGGATTTGATCCTGCGCGCGCTGGGATATTCGCCGTCATTTCGTTATGAAAAGTACCGCGCCGAATGGAGTGATGGCAAAGGCAAGGTGGTGGTGGACGAGACGCCGATCGGGAATTTTTGCGAGATTGAAGGTGCCGCGCGCTGGATTGATGGGACCGCGAAGAAGTTGGGAGTGAGCGAGATCGATTACATCACTACGAATTACGCCAGCATGTTTTTAGATTGGAAAGCTGAGACGAACAGCCCCGCGGAGGAGATGACTTTCAAAGCTGTCCGCGGAATCAAGCAGGAGCGGACTAAGCAGGATCGGATCAAGCCGGATCGAATCGGCTAGGTCTGGCGGACGCCGCCGTCCGCTCCCGGTCTACGCCCCATGGCACTTTTTGTACTTTTTTCCCGAACCACAAGGACAAGGATCGTTGCGCCCCACCTTCTCCTGGCCGCGAACCACCTGCTGCACCGGTTGGACTTCACCACCCCCGGCCATGCGCGCCTGCGCCAATTCCTGGCGCTTGCGGCGCATGAAAGCCTCCTCCAGATCGTCGGCTGAGGTTGCAACCAGGCGCGGCGGATGGTGGCCATTTCCGTCATTCGCCTGGCCGGCAGGAATTCCAGCCTCCGATCCATTTCCATCCGGTCCACCGTTTTGCCGGCCCCCGGCGGCCGCCGCAGCCGGGCGTTCGAGAATCTGCATGAGATACAGATAGCGGGCCGCGTCTTCCTGGAAGCGCTGCAGCATGGCCTCGAACATTTCGAACGATTCTTTCTTGTACTCCACCAGCGGATCGTGCTGGCCATAGCCGCGCAGGCCGATGCCCTCCTTCAAATGATCCATGCTGAGTAGGTGATCCTTCCACTGCGAGTCGAGCACGCTGAGCATGATCATGCGCTCGTGGTGGCGCATGGCTTCGGGACCAATTAACTTTTCCTTCGCGTCGTAGCGTTCCTTCAGTTTTTCGAAAATCGCATCGCCCAGTTCCTGGCGATTCAAGCTTTCCGGCTTTACGCCTTCGGCGATGAAATCCACTCCGAAGCGGGTAAAGACCGCGTCTTTCAGGCCTTTGGTGTTCCAGTCATCGCCGTGCGCCTTCGGCGGACAGTATTCGTCCATCAAATCGCCCAGAATGCCGGAGACGTAATCCTCAAGGATCAGATTTTTTTGATCCATGCCCTCAAGTAACCGCCGGCGCAGGCCGTAGACAGCCTCGCGCTGCTTGTTCATCACATCGTCGTATTCCAGAAGATGTTTGCGGGATTCGAAGTGCTGGCCCTCGACCGCCTTCTGTGCGGTTTCGATGCGCCGGCTAATCAGCTTGGATTCGATGGGGACGCCTTCTTCCATCCCGAGGCGTTCCAGCAGCTTTGACACCCACTCCTTGGCGAAAATGCGCATCAAATCGTCTTCCAGCGCCAAATAGAAGCGAGAGGAACCGGGATCGCCCTGGCGGCCGGCGCGGCCGCGAAGTTGATTGTCGATTCGGCGCGACTCGTGCCTCTCGGTGCCCAGAATATGCAGTCCGCCCGCGGCGATTACTTCATCGTGCTCCAGGTCGGTTTGCGCCTTGTAGCGGGCAATCGCCTCGGTCCATTTGTCGGTGGGAATGGTGTATTCATTGCCGTTGTAATAGAAGATCGACGTGATGCCGTCTTCCTGCGGGCCTTCAATCTTGCCTTGCGCCACGCGCAGTTGCTGGGCAATTCCCTTCTTTACCAGCTCCTGCTTGGCCATAAATTCAGGATTACCGCCGAGCAGAATATCGGTGCCGCGGCCCGCCATATTGGTGGCGATGGTGACCATGCCCTTGCGTCCCGCCTGGGCCACGAACTCGGCCTCGCGCTCGTGAAACTTGGCGTTCAGAACGACGTGCTGCTTCAAGCCTTTTTTCTTGAGCAGTTCGGAAAGACGCTCGGACTTTTCAATCGACGTGGTACCCACCAGCACGGGCTGGCCCGCTTCGTGCAGTTTCTGAATTTCGTCCGCCACCGCGAAATACTTTTCTTTTTCCGTGCGGAAGACGACGTCGGGATTTTCGAGTCGCCGCATCTCCTTGTTGGTGGGGATCACGATCACGTCAAGCTTGTAAATATTGTCGAACTCGGTGGCCTCGGTTTCGGCGGTTCCGGTCATTCCCGAAAGCTTCTTGAACATGCGGAAATAGTTCTGGAAGGTGATGGTGGCCAGCGTCTGATTTTCGCGCTCGATCTTCACCCCTTCCTTGGCTTCAATCGCCTGATGCAGGCCGTCGGACCAGCGCCGCCCCGGCATCATGCGGCCCGTGAACTCGTCGACGATGATGACTTCGCCCTCTTTGATCACGTACTCCACGTCGCGGCGATAGAGGGCATGCGCTTTGATCGCGGTTTCCACGTGATGCTTCAGCGGCCAATTCTCAGGATCGGCGATGTTGCCGATGCCGAGCAGTTGCTCCACCTTCTCCCAGCCTTCGTCGGTGACGGTGATGTTGCGATGTTTTTCGTCGACCACGAAATCGCCAGTAAGCTGCGCCGGTTCTCCGGGCGGGACTTCAAGCTCCTCGCCCTTTTCCAGCTTCGGAATAATCCGGTTCACGCGGTAATATTTGTCGGTCGATTCTTCGCTGGCCCCGGAAATGATCAACGGCGTTCGCGCCTCGTCGATCAGGATGGAATCGACTTCATCCACAATGGCGAAGTTGTGCCCGCGCTGCACACAATCTTTCAGATCAAATTTCATGTTGTCACGGAGGTAGTCGAAGCCAAACTCGTTGTTGGTCCCGTAGGTGACATCCGCGGCGTAGGCGGCGCGGCGCTGCTCATCGTCCAGATCGTGGACGATCACCCCGACGGTCAGCCCCAGGAAGCGGTATAGCTTGCCCATCCATTCGGAATCGCGTTTGGCCAGATAGTCGTTTACCGTCACTACGTGGACCCCGCGTCCACTCAAGGCGTTGAGGTAAACCGGAAGGGTGGCGACCAGCGTCTTGCCTTCGCCAGTCTTCATCTCGGAAATCATGCCTTTGTGCTGCACCATCCCGCCGATCAACTGCACATCGAAATGCCGCATGTTCAGCACCCGGCGCCCCGCCTCGCGCGCCACCGCAAAGGCCTCCACCAGGAGCTCGTCAAGAATTTCCTGTAGCGCATCGTACTGCTGTTTCTCGAGTTGCTTGGCTTGGTCGATGTCGACCCCAGTTTCGGCCCCAGCTTCAGCCTCGGCCTCAACCGCAGGAAGCTGTTCCACCCGGCTCATCCACTCCTGAATGCGCTTGCGGAACTCGTCCGTTTTCGCGCGCAATTGGTCGTCGCTGAGCCTGCGCATCTCCGGTTCGAGCGCGTTAATCGCCTGAACCTGCGGCATCAAGCTCTTGACCATCCGCTCGTTCTTCGTCCCAAAAACCTTGCCGATCAGCGTGTTAATCAAGCGATGAAATCCTTCGCAGGGCTGGAGCAGCCCAAGGGTATCTGTTTAAGCCTAGCATATTGCATGGCCCGTAAGTGTGCGGGTAACTGAGCGTCGAGCCAATCGCCGATAATCCGCTTTTCGTGTATATTCCCCACGAAGCCCCGGCAAATCATGCCCACTTTCTACGATCGGTTTCTGGAGTGTGAAAAGCGGTGGCCGGGGAACATCGCCCTCGAACTCCAGCGCCAGGATCAGGTTGAGAGCTGCACCTACGCCGAGCTTCGGCGCATGGCGGAGTCCCTCGGGCGCTGGATCGCGGATGCGGGATTCGGTCGCGGGTCGCGCCTGGCCATTGCCGCCGATAACCACCCCCGATGGGTTGCGGCCTACCTGGGAATCATCGCCTCGGGTTGCACCGTGGTTCCGCTGGACACCGCTCTCCATGCAGACCAACTCGCTAAGCTTTTGCAAGATAGCGGTGCCGCCGTTTTATTTTGTGACGCAAAACACTCCGATTTAGCTCGGGAAGCGGTTGCCGGCTCTGAAACCGGGCTTGTACTAATGGATCCGGAGCGCGCGGTAAGCGACTCCTCCCAACATCGCTGGATGACAACTCTGCCTTCCATTTTCAGGGAAGGACGCGGAACCTTCCGACCTATGCCCGCACAGATGGACGACATCGCTTCCCTGCTTTACACTTCGGGGACCACCGCGGACCCCAAAGGCGTGATGCTGACCCACGCCAATTTCCAGGGTGAGATTGACGCCGTCTTCCATTGGGTCGAGCTTGGGCCGACCGATGCTCTGCTGGGCGTGCTGCCCATGTTCCACGTGCTGGCGCAGATGGCCAATCTCCTGCTCCCGCTGGTCAAAGGATCGCGCGTGGTCTATCTAGAAAGCTTGAATACCACCGAACTCCTCCGGGCGCTCCAGGAGCGCAATATCACCGCCTTTGCTGTGGTGCCGCAGTTTTTCAACCTCATCCACGAGCGAATTTTCCAAGAGCTAAAAAAACGCGGCGCGGTCACCCAACGAATTTTCACCTCTCTGCTGGGGCTGAACCGTGGCCTGCGAAGAGTTGGCATCAACGCGGGGCCGCTCCTCTTCGGCAAGGTCCATAAAACGCTGGGCGCAAGAATGCGGTACCTGGTCACGGGAGGATCGCGCTTCGATCCCGCCATCGCCACCGACTTTCATGATCTCGGCATCGACGTTTTGCAGGCTTACGGACTCACGGAAACCACCGCCGCCGTTTTCGCCAATTCCCCCGGCGACAATGTAATTGGATCGGTGGGCAAAGCCCTGAAAGGAGTCGAAGCCCAAATTTTCGACCCGCAGGCGCCGGAGGATGGATTACCCGCTAGTGGCGAAGTTGCCTTGCGTGGCACCCCGGTGATGAAGGGTTATTGGAACCGTCCCGACGCCACGGCGCAGGTCCTGCGCGGCGGCTGGTTTTACACCGGCGACCTGGGCTATTTCGATTCCCGCAAGAATCTCTTCCTCACCGGGCGCAAAAAAGAAATCATCGTTCTGAGCAATGGAAAGAATATCTATCCGGAGGAAGTGGAGGCCCATTATTTGAAGTCGCCTTTCATCAAAGAGCTGGCCGTGGTGGGACTGGAAGGTACGCCCGGCGAGGCCGGTGACCGCCTGCATGCCGTCGTCGTCCCCAACTTCGACGTGCTGCGGCAGAGAAAAATTGTGAATGCCAAAGAAGTCATCCGCTTCGATATTGAGAGCCTTTCGCAGCAGATCGCCTCCACCAAACGCATCGGAAGCTATGAAATCTGGCAGGAAGATCTGCCCCGAACCACCACCCGCAAGATCAAGCGGTTCGAAGTGGAGAAACGAGTCAAAGCCAGAGAAAAGTCCAAGCTAGCCGACGGCTCCGATTTGCCGCTGGAACAGCCGCTTAGCGGGGAGCAAAGCGCATGGCTTGATCGTTCGGAGGTCAGGCGCGCCTTGCATGTGATCCGCGAAATCGTCCGCTCCGCGCCCGCCAATCTTCAGCCCACTCATAACCTCGAGCTCGATCTCGGACTCGATTCCATGCAGAGGATCGAGCTGCTTAGTCATCTCGAAGAAGAGCTGGGAGGCAACGTGGAAGAGTCCCAACTCGCGGGCATTTATACCGTGCGCGAGCTGGTCGACGCGGTTCTGCTGAGCGCCGCCAGCACCGGGGCTTCGAAAGCACCCCGGCCCGGCTTCGCCGGTTGGAAGGCCATCCTCATCGAAGAGCCGGATCCCTCGGCGGTGGCCGCCCTGGCCAGGCCGCAACCCATCAGCAGCGCGTTCTGGTATCTTTTTTCCCGTCTGGCGCAAGTGATTGCTTTCGACCGCTTTCAGCTTCGGGTTACAGGAATTGATAAGCTGCCGAAATCCGGAGCTTATCTTCTATGTTCCAATCATCAGAGCTATCTCGATCCGCTCATCCTGGCAAGTGTCCTTCCGCCGCCAGTTTTCGCCAAGGTATTCGCCGTCGGCACCAGCGAAATTTTCGGCGAGGGTCTCATGTCCCGTCTGGCACGCTCGCTGCGCGTGGTGGTGGTCGATCCCGACGCGAATCTCATTCCTGCAATCCGCGCCGGCGCTTTTGGACTGCGGCAGGGCCGTCCGCTGATTCTCTATCCCGAGGGCGAGCGCTCGATCGATGGGACGCCCAGGATCTTCAAGAAGGGCGCAGCCATCCTATCCATTCACCTTCAGGTTCCGATCGTGCCCATCGCCATCGAAGGCTTTTATGAGGCATGGCCGCGGAATCGACCGTTTCAAGGCTTCACCCCTCTGAAAATCCAATTCGGCGATCCCATCCTCCCGCCTCCGGAGAAGCTGGCGTCGGAAGCCGCGTACGAAGCCCTGACCGCAGATTTGAAAGCCCGAGTTGTGGAGATGTGGCGGGGGTTGCGCCGACTTTCCTAGCCGCCGATTTACTTGGCCCGCGGATGCGTTTGATCGTAAACCTGCAAAACGTGCTTCATCGAGAGCTGCGTGTAACGCTGCGTCGTCGCCAGGCGTTCATGGCCCAGCAACTCCTGAATCGCACGCAGGTCGGCGCCTTCTTCCAGCATGTGGGTTCCGAAGGCGTGGCGCAGAGTATGGGGATGGACATCCGGGGATAATCCCTTGGCTATGGCGACCTTCTTGATGATGCGTCCCACGCTGCGCGTGGTGATGCGGCCTCCTCGCCGGTTGATGAGAAGCGCCTTCGCTGGCTTGCCCCGCAGCGCCACAATCTTCTGCCGTTCGGGCAGGTATTCGGCCAGCGCGCTCTTCACCGCATCCCCAAAGGGAACGTAGCGCTCTTTCTTGCCTTTCCCGCGGATGAGAATAGCCTCGGCACTCAAGCGAAGGTCGTCGAGATCGATTCCGGTCAGTTCCGAGTTGCGGATTCCGCATCCATAAAGCAGCTCTAACATAAGCCGTTCTCGCTCGGGAAACGCCGCCACCTCCGGCATTTCGCCGTCGATTGCGAAATTCATCTCTTCCATCGTCGGCACCCGGGGAAGTTTCTTGGCCAATTTCGGAGTGGCCACCAGCTTCGCCGGATTTTGCTCCACCACGCCATCTCGGGCCAACCATCGATAAAGCGATCGCACGGCCGCCAGCGCCCGGGCCACGGAAGCCTTGCTCAGTCCCTGGTCATAGAGTTGCGAAAGAAATCCGCGCACCACGATATGATCGATCTGTTTCCATTCCCGCTTCCCCGCGTAGGCGGCGAAGAGCTTAAGATCGCCGGAGTATGCCTTGATGGTGTGCGGCGAGGCGTTGCGCTCCCTCAGGTGCCGCACAAAATCCCTTGCGGCCCCAGCCACCACGCTGTCGGATAAGTTCGTCATTTTATTTGGCCCGATTTTATCTTGGCCCTCGGATGGTGATTCTGATACACCGTCCGCAGTCGGTCCAGGGCCAGATGCGTATAAATTTGGGTCGTGGAAATATCCGCATGCCCCAGGATGGTTTGCACCGTCCGCAGGTCGGCGCCGTTCTCCACCATATGAGTGGCGCAGGAATGGCGAAGCATGTGCGGAGAAGCTGAACGTCCCGAGGTCGCCGACGCAGCGCGCACCATCTGCCAGATGCGCTGCCTCGTCAGCTTGCGTCCGCCGCTCGCGACAAAAAGCAGAGGCGAATTGCACACTGATGCCGCCGGCCTGCTCGTCCCCTCCGCCAGCGCCGGACGGGCCTGCTTCAAGTATTCCCACAACGCCGTCTGCGCCGACTTCCCCAGCGGCACAACTCTTTCCTTGTCGCCTTTGCCGCGCACCAGCATGTATCCCGCTTCCAGTTTTAGATCTTCCAGCTTCGCGCTGTTGATCTCGGAAACTCGCAGTGCACCCGCATAGAAAGTCTCCAGCATGGCCCGGTCACGCAACGCCAGGGCCTGCGCGCGTTTTTCGGCCGGAAGTGAATTTTTACCCCCCCGCCGGGAGAGCGGCGCAGCCAGCGTGGTTTCCATTTCGTCGCGAGCCAGCGCCTTGGGCAGCACCTTCCATTGCTGCGGCGACTCAATGTCCAGCGTGGGATCATGATCGATCTTCTTGTCCAGCAGCAGAAAGCGATAGAGCTGTCGCAACGCCGAAAGTTTCCTGCCCACGCTGCGTCCCTCGACGCGATGCGAAAAAAGTTCTTGCAGAAAGTCGCGCACGTCTGCGCGGCGGGCGTTCAGGAGCAGACGACTGCGCTTCTCCAGAAACTCCGAGAACTGCAAAGTGTCGGTGCGGTAAGCGCCAATGGAAAGCGGCGCCAGCCCTTTCTCGATTCTCAAGTAATCGAGAAAACTGGAGACCACGCGCACATTGGATTGCAATCCCATCGGTGGGTTTTACTCAGTTCTGAAAAACTCCGTTTCGCACCGCCCTTGGGGAGGGCGCGAGCTCCCCTGCCGCAGAAAAAACTTTTGATGCAAGAGCGACCGTGCATGGGCGACCAGGGAACAGCGGCTCTTCAGAGCCGCGCAAGTCCTTGGAAACGATCGTGGGATTGCGCCCCTGGAGTCGTATTGCCGACGCACGAAACTGGCCGTCTGGCCTAGTATGAGACCTGCCGGACGGCAGGAAAAGTACCGAAGCGGTGACTCGGCTCAAACGCATCAGCACCCCGAAAAGGCTAAGTCTTACCCGCGCCTCGCATTAGCTCTACGGCGTAGAGCGCCCCTTCCGGCGTTTCCTCGTGCTTAAAGTAAGCGAATACGTCCCTTCCCGCGGACAAGTGTCCGGCAATGTTCTCGAGCATTGCGCTCCGCTCCTCGGCGCCATAAGTAGGCTTCCGGAAGCGGTAGTAGACAAAGCTTCCCGTCACCACATCCGGCGTGCTGCGCTCTTCCGTCTCCGCCACGCACAAAGCTACTCCGCGCGAGCGTAACCTTTCCCAGGTCGATTCCGTGAACCAGGATTCATGCCGGAACTCAAATGCCGCGGGCAATGCGCGCGGCACGGTCTCCAGAAAATCCGACAACAGCGCATTGTCAGCCTTCAGATTCGGCGGCAGCTGAAACAGCACCGGCCCCAACTTGCCCGCGCTGGCCAGCGGTTCGATGGTGGCCAGAAATCGGGGCAGGAATTCCTCCGTCGCCTTCAATCGTTTGATGTGCGTAATCACCTGGTGCGCCTTGATTCCAAAACGAAAGTGCGGCGGAGTTTCCTTCATCCAGTTCTGGATGGTCGTTTCCTTCACTAATTGTCGGAACGTGAAGTTCACTTCCACAGTATTGAGTTGGGATGCGTAGTGACTGAGAAATTTCTTCTGCGCGAGTTTGGCAGGATAGAAGTCGGGCTTCCACGTTGGATAGGCCCATCCCGAGGTACCGATAAATAATTCAGCCATGGCGGGTCTCGCTCAGATTGGTCAGCTGCTGCGCGGGATTATACCCTGCGTTTTACCTTGCCTCGCGCCCGCGGCTTGGTTGCGTCACTTGCAGGCCGGCTGCGACTCCGCCTTGGCCTTTCTTCCGCCTGGGCCGCAATCGAAGTCGATTCCGGCTCGTCGTCAGCGGCGGCTGCAATTTTCCTCAAGTCCGGCAGACTTTGTTTCAATGCAAGCACCGGGGCGAACAGGTCGCCTTTTTTGTCGGCCCGCGCTACTGTCTGCTTGGCCTCGAACACCAGCAGGTTCGCGTCTTTCTTGCGCAGAGTGTGCTCCACTTCCTCCCAGCTCACCGGCGTTGAAACCGTTTGCAGTTCCCGGGCGCGCAGCGAGTAGACCGCCACCGTGGTCTTGTGCCCGTCATTCTGGCTCCAATCCACCAGCACCTTGCCGGTTCGCAACTGTTTCTTCATGTCGGAAACCACCATATCGGGATGCTGTTGCTCCAGCAACTGCGCCAGCGCATGCGCAAAGGTCTTGGTCGACTCATAATTCGTCGCCGTATTCAGCGGCACGTAAATCTGCAATCCCTTCGATCCCGAAGTCTTCGGAAAACTCTGCAAGTCGAAATGCTCAAAGATTTCGCGCAGCCACAACCCCACCTGGCAGCACTGCACAATGTTGGCGGGCGGGCCGGGATCGAGATCGAAGACCATCATGGTGGGGCAGGTGATATCTTTCGCCAGGGCCAGCGAGGGATGGAGTTCAATCGCCGCCAGATTTGCCAGCCACACCAGCGTCGGTAGATCGTTCGCCAGAATGTAATGCACCGTACGATGATTTCCTTCGCTCCAGATGGGCGCGGTCTTTACCCAATCCGGCCGGTGCATGGGCGCGTTCTTCTCGTAAAAGAATTCTTCATCCACCCCATTGGGATAACGCTTCCGGGTGAGCGCCCGGCCCTCCAAATGGGGCAACATCGCTGGCGCGATGCGCACGTAGTAATCGATCAACTGCTGCTTGGTGAATCCGGTGGCGGGGTAAAGAACCTTTTCCAGATTTGTCAGTTTGAGCTGTGTGCCCTGAACCTCGATGCTGGAATCCATCGTCCGTCCGCTCCCGCGACCATTGTGCCTGAAACCGCGCCCCCGGCAAAATACAGACCTACCCTGGGCGCCGGCGTAAAGAACCGGATATTGGTGCAGGGGGACGATCTCTGACTACGGTGGGCGCGAAATCACACGCAGGAAACTAATAAAAAATCCTTAGTGATTCTTCGCGCCCTTTGTGGCTGACGGTATTGGTTAACAAGCGTCAACCGGACCACCGTCAGCGACCATCTTCGTTTGACAACGCCCCAGCCCGCGACGTAATTTCAAAGTTCTGCCCACTTCTCCATCTTGAAAGGTCGCCACTGAGAAAACGTTCCCGGAAGATTCTCCATGGAAGCTCGCGAACGAAGATCGCGGCGGCAGATTGCTCTTATTTCGCTCCGTCCCAGAGGTCCCAAATGAAACAGCGCGTTTGTAGCTCCCTGGTTCTCATTCTGCTTCTAACGGCACTGGCCGCGGCCCAGGACGTAGCCTCTTTCGAAAAACGCATCACCGTGAAAAAACTGGCCAACGGACTTACGCTCATCCTCTGCGAGCGCCCCGAAGCCCCGGTCTTTTCTTTCTACACCATGGTCGATGCGGGCTCCGTGCAGGATCCCCAGCGACAGACCGGACTGGCGCATATGTTTGAGCATATGGCGTTCAAGGGCACGGAGAAAATCGGCACCACCAACTACCCCGCCGAGAAGCTTGCCCTGGCCAAAGTGGAAACTAGTTACGCCGCCTACATCGCCGAGCGCGATAAAACCGTCGGCCGCGATGAAGCCCGGCTGAAACAACTGGAAAAAGAATGGAAAGACGCCACCTCCGCCGCCGACAAATTTGTTGTGCCCAATCAATTCGGCAAAATCGTCGAGCAAAACGGCGGCCAGGACCTGAACGCTTCCACCGATTACGACGAGACCGAGTATCACTATTCCCTGCCTTCCAACCGGCTGGAGTTATGGGCCTATCTGGAGTCCTCGCGTTTTCGTCATCCCGTGATGCGCGAGTTCTACAAGGAACGCAACGTTGTGATCGAAGAGCGCCGGCTGCGCACCGAAAGCAATCCCATCGGTCGCCTGCTCGAACAATTCGAGGCCGAGGCTTTCGAAGCTCATCCTTATCATCGCCCCACCATCGGATGGATGTCGGACTTGAATTATTTCTCCGCCACCGACGCCATGAAATTCTTCGACCATTACTACGTCCCAGCCAACATGGTCATCGCCGTAGCCGGTGACGTGAAGTCTTCGCAGGCCCTGCCGCTTCTGGAAAAATATTTCAGCCAGCTCCCGGTCAGCTCCAAGCCCGATGAGACCACCACCACCGAACCCCCGCAGAATTCCGAACGCCGGGTCGAACTCCTGGAGAAGACTCAACCGCTTTACCTCGAGGGCTATCACCGCCCCGATTACAAAAGCAAAGACGATGCCGTCTATGACGCCATCACCGACCTGATGTCCGAAGGCCGCACTTCACGCCTCTATCGCGCCCTGGTGCGGGATAAAAAGATCGCTTCCTTCTCCGCCGGCTTCAGCGGCCTTCCCGGAACGAAGTATCCCCATCTGTTTGCCTTCTATGCTTTTCCCCTGCCCGGCCACAGCACGCAGGAAGTCGCCGACGCCATTCATGCCGAGATCGACCGCCTGAAGAAGGAAGATATCGGCGACGACGAGCTGAAGATGATCAAGACGCGCTCCAAAGCCAACCTCATCCGCGGCCTCGCCGACAATGAAGGCCTCGCCAATCAACTCGCCACCTATCAAACTCGTTACGGCGACTGGCGCGAACTCTTCCGCTCCGTCGATCGCATCGACCAAGTCACCAAGGCGGATATCCGGCGCGTGGCCAATGAAACTTTCGTCGATACCAACCGCACCGTCGGCGTCATCGAGAATTCCTCCGGAGTCGGCCACGGTCACGATCAGGATTCGCCGCAGCAGGATTCGCCGGATCAAGGAGGTTCTCGATGAACGGGAGAAGATTTCTTAAAACCACTTCGCCGATTATTTTCCTGGGATCCCTCTTTACGTTGGTTCCGTGCCTTCTTCCCGCCGCGGCCGCTCAAGCCACCAGCTATCAACGGGTCCCCATTCCTGCGTTGCCCGCTTTCCATCCGCCGCAGCCCAAACGCATTCAGCTTTCCAACGGCATGGTGATCTTTCTTCAGGAGGATCACGAGCTTCCCTTAATCGAGGCGACCGCCCGCATCCGGGGCGGATCGAGCAACGAGCCCGCGGCCAAGGTGGGACTCGCGGATATCTTTGGAGAAGTTTGGCGAACCGGCGGCACCAAAACTCAAACCGGAGATCAGCTCGACGATTTTCTGGAAATCCGCGCCGCCAAGGTGGAAACCGGTGGCGGTCCCGATTCCACCACGATGAATTTATCCTGCCTGAAAGCCGACTTTGACGACGTATTTAAAGTCTTCGACGATCTGTTGTTGCATCCCGAATTCCGCGCCGACAAGCTTGACATCGCGCAGAAGCAGGCCTACGACAGCATCTCCCGCCGCAACGATGAGATTGGCGGCATCGCCGCCCGCGAAGGCGCCAAGCTCGCCTACGGCGCCAATAATCCCTACGCCCGCGAAGCCGAATACGCCACCATTACCGCCATCACCCGCCAGGATCTGATCGACTGGCACGCCACCTACGTGCACCCCAACAACCTCATCCTCGGCGTCAGCGGGGACTTCGATTCCTCCACCATGGAAGCCCGGCTGCGCGCCGCTTTCGACTCCTGGCCGAAAGGCCCCGAGCTGCCCAGACCGGACATTAAGTTCGAGTCCGCCAAGCCCGGCTACTATCTCATTCCCAAAGATGACGTGAATCAGAGCAGCATTCGCATGGTCGCGCTGGGCATCACTCGCAATAACCCGGACTACTATGCCATCTCCGTATTCAATGAGGCTTTTGGCGGAGGCTTCTCCTCCCGGCTGTTCAATGACATCCGTACCAAACGCGGCCTTGCCTACAACGTGGGCGGCGGCATTGGCAGCAATTTCGGCCACCCCGGCATCATGCAATACGTCGCCGGGACCAAGAGCCAGAGCACCATTGAGGCCGTCCAGGCCCTCGATGAAGACATCGACAGTCTTGCCACCAAGCCCATCACCGACGACGAAATCAGGCAGGCGAAAGATGCCATCCTGAATGCCTTCATCTTCCGCCTCGACGAGCCCGGCAAGGTTCTCGCCGAGCGCATGACCTATGAGTTTTACGGCTACCCTGCCGACTGGCTCGACAAGTATCCCGCCGAAATCCAAAAAATCAACGCCGCCGATGTCAATCGTGTCGCCGCAAAGTACCTCCATCGCGGCCAGCTTGCGGTTCTGGTGGTCGGCAACACCACGGAATTCGATAAACCTTTATCTTCCCTCGGTACGGTCAAAGAAATCGACATCGCTATCCCGCCACCCGCCGGCGCGAAGAGCGAGGAGAGCCCGAAACCCACGGCTTCGAACGAAGAAGGCAAAGCTCTCGCCGCAAAAGTCGTCGCCGCCATGGGCGGCCAGGCCAAACTGGCCGCCATCAAGTCCGTGAAAGCTTCCATCACCCTCACCCAGAAAACCCCGCAGGGAGATATTCCCATGCAAATGGAGAGCCTCATCGTCTATCCCGACCATCTCCACGCCGCCATGCAGACTCCCAACGGCACCATCAACGTCGTGGTCACCCCGGGGGCGG
>Ga0181534_10001071_pt1 | contig 18291 bp, 18 predicted proteins | sample PEATcosm2014_Bin_37_FD_119758 | JGI IMG/M metagenome (GOLD analysis project Ga0181534, IMG submission 119758) | Peatland microbial communities from MTU Mesocosm Facility, Houghton, MI, USA - PEATcosm2014_Bin17_10_metaG | ecosystem: Environmental > Terrestrial > Soil > Wetlands > Peat | place... | reverse complement strand
TCGGGCTGCGACGTCATCGTGCGCAGTCGCACCCAGGGCACAGCCGACGGCATGCTCGTGATCCTCGAGAAGTCCCTCGCCAAGCAGGTGGAGCGCGAGAAGCGCACCCCCGAGGAGGCAGCCGCGATCCTCGCGAAGGTGACGAGCACCAGTGAGATCGAGGCCCTCCACGACTGCGACCTCGTGATCGAGTCCGTCGTCGAGGACCTTGGTGTGAAGAAGGCCCTGTTCCACGAGCTGGACCGGCTGGTGAACCGCGAGGCGATCCTGGCCACGAACACGTCCACGCTCCCGGTCGTGGAGCTCGCCATGGAGACGTCGAGGCCCGAGCTGGTCTGCGGCGTCCACTTCTTCAACCCGGCGCCGGCGATGAAACTGGTCGAGGTCGTGATCCCGCTCACCGCAGCTCCCACGACCATCGCCGTGGTCCACGGGTTCATCGAGTCGTGCGGCAAGGAGGCGGTCGAGGTGAAGGACCGGGCGGGCTTCGTGGTCAACGCGCTCCTTTTCCCCTACCTCAACAACGCGATCCGCATGCACGAGGCGGGCGTGGCGTCGCTCGAGGGCATCGATGCGGCGATGAAGGGCGGCTGCGGATTCCCCATGGGACCCTTCGCCCTGCTCGACCTCGTCGGGCTCGATACGTCCCTCGCGATCCTCGAGGCGCTCTACGCGGAGAGCGCCGACCCGAACTACTCGCCCGTCCCGCTCCTGCGCCGCATGGTGGCTGCGGGCCGGCTCGGCCGCAAGTCGGGCCACGGCTTCTACGACTACCGTTCCTGACGACCGGGGAGGACGTCGTGGCTGAAGCATCGAAGCCGTGGCTGATGCGCACCTACTCCGGGCACTCCACCGCCGCGGCGAGCAACGCCCTGTACCGGACGAACCTGTCCAAGGGCCAGACGGGCCTGTCCATCGCCTTCGACCTTCCCACCCAGACCGGCTACGACCCCGATGCCCCCGAGGCGCGCGGGGAGGTCGGGCGCGTCGGCGTCCCCGTGGCGCACCTCGGGCACATGGAGGGGCTGTTCGACGGGATCCCCATCGAGGAGATGAACACCTCGATGACCATCAACGCGACCGCCCCGTGGCTGCTCGGGCTCTACCTCGCGATGGCCGAGACGCGGGGCGTCGACCGCAGGGTCCTCCAGGGCACGACGCAGAACGACCTCGTCAAGGAGTTCCTCTCGCGGGGGACGTACATCTTCGGGCCCGAGGCCTCCAAGCGGCTGACGGTCGACATGATCGCGTTCGCCGTCACCGAGGTCCCGCGGTGGAACCCCATCAACGTCTGCAGCTACCACCTCCAGGAGGCCGGGGCGACCCCCGTCCAGGAGATCGCCTACGCCCTCGCGACTGCGATCGACGTGCTCGACGCCCTCAGAGACTCGGGCAAGGTGCCCGAGGGGACCCTCGACGACGTCGTCGCGCGGATGAGCTTCTTCGTGAACGCGGGGATCCGCTTCGTCGAGGAGACCGCCAAGGTGCGGGCCTTCACCGAGCTGTGGGACACGATCTGCCGCGAGCGGTACCACGTCGACGATCCCTCGATGCGTCGCTTCCGCTACGGCGTGCAGGTCAACTCGCTCGGCCTCACCGAGCAGCAGCCTGAGAACAACGTCCAGCGGATCGTGCTCGAGCTGCTCGGCGTCACGTTGTCCGCGGACGCACGGGCGAGGGCCATCCAGCTCCCCGCCTGGAACGAGGCGCTCGGCCTGCCGAGACCCGCCGATCAGCAGTGGTCGCTGCGGATCCAGCAGGTCCTCGCGTTCGAGAGCGACCTGCTCGAGTACCCCGACCTCTTCGCCGGATCGCTCGTCATGGAGGCGAAGACGGCCGAGCTCGTCGACGCCGCACAGGATGAGCTCGACGACGTGCTCGAGCGCGGGGGCGCCTTCGCGAACATCGACGAGCTGAAGCGGCGGCTCGTGGCCAGCCAGACCGCCCGCGTCGCGGCCATCGAGTCGGGAAGCCTTCGGGTCGTCGGGGTCAACTGCTTCACCGAGACCGCTGCCTCACCGCTCGGCGGCGACGCCGCAGGCGCGATCCTCACGGTCGACCCGCAGGTCGAGGTCGAGCTCGCCGAAGAGATGCTGGCGTGGCGCGCGCACCGCGACGGCGCTGCGGTCGCGGTCGCCCTTGACGAGCTGCGGCGCGTGGCCGCCAGCGACGATCCCCGCGACAACATCATGTTCCCGACGATCGCCCTGGCACTTGCCGGCGGGACCACCGGTGAGTGGGCCGCGTCGCTGCGCTCGGTCTTCGGCGAGTATCGGGCGCCGACGGGCGTGGGCGGCACCACCGTGCCGCGGAGCTCCCTCGCGGACCTCGTCGAGCGGTCGAAGACCTTCGCGGTGACCTGGGGCGGGCCGCCGCGGCTGCTTGTCGCGAAGCCGGGGCTCGACGGTCACTCGAACGGCGCGGAGCAGATCGCGGTCGCCGCCCGCGACGCTGGCTTCGAGGTCGTGTACCAGGGGATCCGGCTCACACCCGGCGAGATCGTCGCGGCCGCCCGCGACGAGGACGTCGACATCGTCGGCGTCTCGATCCTCTCTGGCTCGCACCTCTCTCTCGTGCCGGAGATCGTCCGGGGGCTGCGCGATGCGGGATCGACCGCGCAGGTCGTCGTCGGCGGGATCGTCCCAGATGCGGACGCCACGGCGCTGCAAGGTGCAGGCGTCCGCGCCGTGTACACGCCCAAGGACTTCGAGTTCCACGAGATCATGGCCGACCTGCTGGACGTCGCCGAGGAGCACCGCCGGGAGGAGTCTGTCGCGCACTGACCGCCGGGGTCAGTGCGGCCGGCTGCGCACCTTGATCGGACGGCCGGTGAACCAGCGCCCCGAGAAGCGCCAGTTCGAGATCGGAGCCGCGGTGGAGCGGCGCTCCTCGGCGATCACCTGCTCGACCGCCTGGACGATCGCGCGGTGGACATCCTCGGGCACCGACGCACGCTCGTGGAGCCCCGAGCTCACAGCGGGACGTTCCCGTGCTTGCGCTTGGGGAGGTCCTCGCGCTTCGTCGAGAGCATCGCGAGCGACGTCGCGAGGTACCGGCGCGTGTCGGCTGGGTCGATGACGTCGTCGATGAAGCCGCGCTCCGCCGCGAGGTACGGGTTGACGTACCGCTCCGAGTACTCGTCGATGAGCTCCGCGCGACGCGCGGCGGGGTCGGGGGCGTCGGCGACCTCGCGGCGGTAGACGATCTCGACGGCGCCCTGCGCGCCCATGACCGCGAGCTCGGCGGTGGGCCACGCGAAGGCCAGGTCCGCGCCGATCCCCTTGGAGTTCATCACCACGTACGCACCGCCGTATGCCTTCCTCGTGATCAGCTGGATGCGCGGCACGGTCGCCTCGCAGAACGCGTACAGCAGCTTCGCCCCGTGCCGGATGATGCCGCCGTACTCCTGGTCGGTGCCGGGCATGAACCCCGGGACGTCCACGAAGGCGATGATCGGGACGTTGAAGGCGTCGCACGTGCGCACGAAGCGGCCCGCCTTCTCGGAGGAGTCGATGTCGAGGACCCCGGCGAGGTGGCTGGGCTGGTTGCCGACGATCCCGACGGGCCTGCCGTCGATACGGGCGAAGCCGCACACGATGGACATCGCCCAGTTCGCGCTGACCTCCATGAAGTCGCCGTCGTCGACGACCTCCTTGATGACCCGCTTCATGTCGTAGGGGAGGTTCGAGGAGTCCGGCAGGAGCGTGCGGAGCTCCTCGCAGAGCCGGTCCGCGGGGTCGGTCGTGGCGCTGCGCGGCGGGTCGTCCATGTTGTTCGGCGGAAGGAAGCTGAGCAGGTAGCGGACCTCGTCGAGGCAGCTCTTCTCGTCGGGGAGCACGAAGTGCGCGACGCCGGACCGGCTCGCGTGCGTCTGGGCCCCGCCCAGCTGCTCGAGGGTCACGTCCTCCCCCGTCACCGTCTTCACGACGTCGGGACCGGTGATGAACATGTGCGACGTGTCCTTCACCATGAAGATGAAGTCGGTCAGCGCCGGCGAGTAGACGGCGCCGCCGGCGCAGGGGCCGAGGATCACCGAGATCTGCGGGACGACGCCCGACGCCGTCGCATTGCGAAGGAAGATCCCCCCGTAGGAGTGGAGCGCGAAGACGCCCTCCTGGATCCTCGCGCCCGCGCCGTCGTTGAGCCCGATGAACGGAACGCCCAGCGACACCGAGAGGTCCATCACCTTGTGGATCTTCGCCGCGAAGGTCTCGCCAAGGGCGCCGCCGAACACGGTGAAGTCCTGGGAGAAGACGCAGACCTTGCGTCCGTCGATCGTCCCGAATCCCGTGACCACGCCATCGGTGTAGGGGCGGTTGTCCTCGAGGCCCATGCCGTGCGCCTGGTGGCGAGCCAGCATGTCGAGCTCGACGAAGCTCCCCTCGTCGAGCAGGTAGTCGAGCCGTTCGCGTGCCGTGAGCTTGCCGGCCTCGTGGTGGCGCTCGACTGCACGCGGGCTGCCCGCGTTGCGAGCTTCCTCGCGCCGTCGTTCGAGGTCCTTCAGCCGCTCATCCATCGAGTGTTCCATGGGTGGGAAGGCTACAGACCGGACGCTCGGGTCCTACGAGTTGTCCTGCACCAGCTCGATGAGGGTGCCGAAAGAGGTCTTCGGATGCACGAAGGCGACTGTGGTTCCTCGGGATCCGGGCCGTGGCGCCTCGTCGATCACCCTGCCCCCGGACGCCTTGACGGCCTCGAGGGCCACAGCGCAGTCCGCGACGCGGTACCCGACGTGGTGGATGCCCTCCCCCTTCGTCGCGAGGTACTTGGCCACCGTGGACGTCTCCGTCGTGGGCGAGAGCAGCTGGATGAAGGAGTCCGCGACGGCGAGCAGCGCCTCTTCGACCCCGTCGGACTCGACGACCTCGCGATGGGTCAGCGTCGCGCCGAAGACATCGGCGTACCACGCGATCGCCGCGTCGAGGTCCGCGACCGCGATGGCGACGTGGTCGATCTCGGTCAGGAGGTTCGTGGGCACGGGTGCTCCTATCGGTGTCGGCGGAAGATGGTCAGGCGGTCCTCGCCGACCCGTTCGCGAAGTGCGTGGTCGTCGATGCCGAGGCCCTCGGTCGGCGCGACGCACAGCACGCCCAGCTTCCCCTCGGCGAGGTTCTGGTGGACCTGCCACGCCGCCTCGCCGACCTCGTCGAGGTCGTAGACGGCGGACAGCGGTGGCACGATCCTGCCTTCGCACACGAGCTGATTCGCGTGCCACGCCTCGCGGTAGTTGGAGAAGTGGCTCCCCTTGATCGTCTTCAGCTTCATCCAGAGGTGGCGGTTGTCGTACTCGATCGTGTAGCCCGTCGTCGCCGCGCACGTAACGATCGTGCCGCCGCGCTTGCAGACGAACACGCTCGCGCCCATCGTCTGACGGCCCGGGTGCTCGAACACCGTGTCGGGGTCGTCGCCAACGAGCGCGCGAATGTCCTTGCCGAGCCGGCGCCACTCGCGCTCGTCCTGGGTGTGCTCGTCGATCCAGAAGCGGTAGTCCGCGGCGCGCCTGTCGATGATGTACTCGCAGCCGAGCTCGCGGAGGATCTCGGCGCGGGGCTCGCTCGACACGACGCCGATGGGCGTGCCCCCGCCGTTCAGCACGTACTGCACGGCGAAGCTCCCGATGCCACCGGTCGCCCCCCAGACGAGGACCTTGTCCCCCTGGGTGACCGGCGCGCCGTTGGACGACACGAGCATCCGGTACGACGTGGAGTTGCACAGGGCGTTGACCGCCGCCTCCTCCCAGGTCAGGTGCGCAGGCTTGGGCATCAGCTGGTTGGCCTTCACGACGGCGATGTCGGCGAGCCCGCCGAAATTCGTCTCGAACCCCCAGATGCGCTGGTTCACCGCCAGCATCGAGTCGTCGTGCGCGCTCGGGTCCTGGTCGTCGACGTAGTTGCAGTGCACGGTGACCTTGTCGCCCGGGCGCCAGTTGCGAACAGCGGAGCCCACGCGCAGCACGACGCCCGAGGCGTCCGATCCGATGACGTGGTAGTCGAGCGCGTGGCGGGCACCCCAGACCGACTCCTTGGCCAGGCGGTCGAGGAAGCCGAACGTGGAGAGGGGCTCGAAGATCGACGTCCACACCGTGTTGAAGTTGATCGAGGACGCCATCACCGCGATGAACGCCTCGTCGGGTGCCAGCTCGGGCAGGGGGACCTCGCCGACCTGGATGGACTGCCTCGGGTCCTTGTCCGCAGACGCCACGCCCTCGAACATCGAGGCGTCCTCCCTGCGCACGTAGGCCGCCCGGTAGGTGTCGGGCATCGACAGCGCGAGCAGGTCATCGCCTGTCGCGCCATCGAGGGCAGCGGCGAGGATCTCGAGCACGAGGCGAGGTTACCGCCCGTCCCGAGAGCACCGACCCGGGTCCGCGACCCTGCGCGCCCGGGACCGGCTCACGTGCCGCTCGGCTAGTTTGCTCGTGGTACACCGAAGGAGGTCGTCATGTCCGCATCGGTCATCGTCGCAGGAGCTCGCACGCCAATCGGGAAGCTGTCCGGCGCGTTCGCAGGCTTCACCGCCATGCAGCTGGGCGGGTTCGCCATCCGCGCGGCGCTCGAGCGGGCCGGCGTCTCGCCCGACGAGGTCGACGAGGTCCTCATGGGCCAGGTGATCCTGGCCGGACAGGGCCAGATGACCGCGCGCCAGGCGGCCGTGCTCGGGGGGGTCCCGATGACGGTGAACGCCACGACGGTCAACAAGGTCTGCCTCTCGGGCCTCAACACGATCTTCCTCGCAGACCTGCTGATCCGGTCCGGTGAGGCGGAGGTCGTCGTCGCCGGCGGGATGGAGTCGATGACCCAGGCCCCCTACCTCCTGCCCGGCGCACGTGCCGGCTACAGGATCGGCGACGCGACACTCGTGGACGCGATGATGCATGACGGGCTCACGTGCGCGTTCGACCAGTGCGCAATGGGCCTCGCGACGGAGCGCTACAACAACGGCAGGATCTCCCGAGAGCGTCAGGACGCCTTCAGCGCCGCCAGCCACGAGAAGGCGGCGGCGGCCATCAAGAACGGCCTGTTCGCCGACGAGATCGTCCCCGTCGAGGTGCCCCAGCGCAAGGGCGACCCGATTGTCGTCGACACGGACGAGGGCGTGCGGCCCGGCACGACAGCCGAGTCGCTCGGCTCGCTGCGCCCCGCATTCGAGAAGGACGGCACGATCACCGCGGGCAACGCCTCGCAGATCTCCGACGGTGGCGCCGCGGTCGTCCTCATGTCCGCGGACCGCGCCAAGGCCGCCGGGATCACGCCGATCGGCGAGCTCGTCTCCTACGGGCAGGTGGCCGGACCGGACGCCTCGCTGCTCAGCCAGCCGGCCAACGCCATCGCCCTGGCGCTGCGCAAGGCCGGAGTCTCGGTCGGCGACGTCGACCTGTTCGAGATCAACGAGGCGTTCGCGGCGGTCGGCCTGGCCTCCGCCGACGAGCTCGGCCTCGACGAGGCCAGGCTCAACGTGAACGGCGGCGCCATCGCCCTCGGCCACCCCGTCGGGATGTCCGGGACGCGCATCGCGCTCAGCGCCCTTCTCGAGCTGCGACGCCGTGGCGGTGGGACTGCCGCGGTCGCGCTGTGCGGGGGCGGCGGCCAGGGAGACGCGGCGCTGCTCCGCTCGATCGGCTGATCAGGCGTCCGGGGCGCTAAAGAACTCGAGCGCGCAGCCGCCCTTGCGCGGTGGACCCTCGCTGAACGACAGGATCGCCACCCCGCACTTCGGGAAGCCGCCCGCGAGTGCGTGGCGCGCCGCGCCCGGGTCCTCCATCAGGTCGAAGAGTGCCACGGTCATCGTGGGGTTGTGGCCGACGAAGACGAGGTCCCCGGAACCGGGATCGACCTCGGCCAGCGATTCGAGCAGCTCGTCGGTGCCGACGTGGCGGACGCCGTTGTACAGGCGCGCATCGAGCACCGCCTCGCGGCACACCGGAGTCCCCTCGAGGCCGAGCTCGAAGGTCTCGATCGTCCTCGACGAGTACGACACGAGGACGACGGCGCGGATCGCGCTGAGCGGCCCCGTCGGCTCCGTCCATGCCCGCAGGGCCTGTGCCTGGGCACGTCCGCGTCCTGACAGCACCCGGCCGCGGTCACCCGTCGGAGACGTGTCCTTGGCCTTTGCGTGTCGGATGAGCACCAGCCTGCGCACGACGACAGTCTCCCAGAATCACCGTGGGGGTTCTGCCGTCACGTAGCGTTGCGGGCGCCGATGAACCAACTCACCTACTTCCACGCGATCGTGATGGGCCTCCTCCAGGGCTTCACCGAGATGTTCCCGGTGTCGAGCCTCGGCCACAGCGTGATCATCCCGCAGCTGTTCGGGTGGAAGGACCTGTCGACCGCGCAGGCCCAGCCTGAGAGCTGGTTCCTGGCCTTCCTCGTCGGCCTCCACGTGGGCACCGCGTGCGGGCTGCTCGTCTACTACCGGCGCGACTGGGCGAGGATCATCGCCGCCTTCTTCGCGACGCTGCGCATCCGGCGCGCCGAGACACCCGACCAGCGGTTCGCCTGGCTCATCATCTACGCGACGATCCCTGTCGGGCTCGTCGGCCTGCTCTTCGAGCACAAGCTTCGCGTCCTGTTCGCGAAGCCGCTCGCAGCATCGATCTTCCTCACGATCAACGGCCTGATCCTCATCGGCGGCGAGCTCATCCGGCGCCGGACCCTCGAGAACAAGGGGCGCCTTCGCGCCCAGAAGGGCCGCCACGTGGCCGTCTCGGACCGCGAGGCCGGAGGGTTCCGGCGCCTCGACACCCTGTCCTACACGAGGGGCACGCTGATCGGCTCGTCCCAGATACTCGCGCTCTTCGCCGGCATCAGCCGCTCGGGTGTGACCATGGTCGCTGGCATCACGGACGGGCTCGACCACGAGGATGCCGCTCGCTTCAGCTTCATGCTCGCGACGCCAGTGATCCTCCTCGCCGGGATTCTCAAGCTGCCGGATCTGACCGGGTCGCTCGGCGACGGCATCCGGGGCCAGACGATCGTCGCGTCGATCTTCGCCGGCATCGCGGCGTACGGGTCCGTGGCGTTCCTCGTGCGTTGGTTCAGGACGCGGACACTCTGGCCCTTCGGCATCTACTGTCTCGTCGCTGGGTCGCTCTGCATCTGGTACTTCGCCTGATTCGAGGCGCGGCCTGCCCAGGCGGCTCCGCTAGGCCTTCGCGGATGTGCGCCGCGATCTGTTGGATGTCGTGATGAGGTATCCGCCGGAGGTCGAGAGCGCCGCACCCGAGACGAGAAGCCCCTCGAAGAGCCAGATCGCGTGCCCGCTCCCCAGCCCGATCGACAGGTTGTCGGTGAGGAACCCGGGCGCTCCGCTGGCGACGGAGACCCACCATGCCGCGACCCCGAGCGCGATGGCCGCTTCGCACGCAACCGCGATCCACGCGATCGTCGCGGGTCCGAGACGGCCGTGCTTCCTGCGCACGAGCGAGAAGGCAACCGTCGCAAGTCTCGTCGCCGCTCCGAGCGCGATCGCGATGAGCACCATCACAACCACGGCAGCCCAGCCGTAACGGGCATCCGAGCCGTTTCGCTGGATCGATGTGAGCCGATGTGCCCACCATGCAAGTCCGCCGAGTGCGCAGGCGGCCGCCAGCGCCACCACAGTGCACCAGGCCCCCGTCCGGCGCAGGCGCGTCCTCCCGGACGGCCCGCTGACGGACCACGCGACGAGCAGCGCCGGGACCGAGAGGCCAGCAACCGCGAGGAGAGCCACTAACGCAGCGGCGACGACGACGACGTACGAGACGTCAGCCGCGACCGGGAACATCGAGCTCGTCGCGATCGCGCCCGACGCCCTGGGGACCGTTGCGAAGTGCTCGGAGAGCTTGCTGAAGCCGATGCCGCCGAGCACGCAGAGGAACCATCCCCACGCGACCAGCGCGAACCCTCTCGATCCCCGTCTCCCTGCGTCGCCAGGCGTCGCGGCGCCGAACTGGGCACGGCAGTGCTCTGTGAGACCTCCGAGGAGCAGAGAGCCCGCAGCGGCCACTCCGATCGACCTGTCGGCGAACTCGTCGTCGAGATAGGCCAGGACCTCGTCCTCGTACCGTGAACGCCAGCGTCGTGGATACGCGCGCAGGATCCACCGGCGCGCCGATGGGCGACTCACGTCGCCAGCCGAGGAACGCGAGCAGGCCGAGCCGGGCGCGCCACCCTCGCCGCGAGGCGCTCCGTCCCGAGCTCGGACAGCGTCCGCAGCTCTGTGATGGCGTCGGCCAGCTCTGCGAGCCCGCTCTCGGTGGCACGGTATGGGCGGCGCCTCCCGTCCGGCTCCATCGGCTCGATCAGACCGCGTTCCTCAAGTCGCGTGATGGCTCCGTACAGCGTTCCGGGGCCGAGTCGCACGCCGGTCGTCGCTTCGATGTCGCTGGCGAGTGCGTGACCATGCTTCTCGCCCCCCGCGAGACTGAGCAGGATCAGCAGCGAAGGGTCGCTTCGCCTCGTGAAGACTGATTGCTCAGCCTCTTCGCGTCCCGCCATCCCACCACTCTACTACGTCTCACGTAGTAGTCAAGGTGGCAGATGACGAGGGTTCCGCAGTCGGGGCCGGATCCTCAGACTCGACGATCCCCTGGTGGAAGCGGCACCTCCATGCTCCCTGCTTGGCCAGCCACAGTGAGATGTGCCGAGAGACCCCGGCGCTGGTGTGCGCGCGGTACCGGACGAGCGCGATCCCGGGTGCCAGGGGTTCGGCGGCCGGGCCCTCGAGCAACGTCGGCGTCGACGGGCGCGTCTCCGCAGCGAGCAGTGCGAGCACGTCGCTCCGCGACAGAACCCGACCTGATCGGCCGACCTCGACGAACGCCTCGTCGAGGAGCGCCGCCACTGCGACAGGGTCGCGTCGCACGACCGGATCGAGCAGGCAGAGCTCGGCTGCGACTGCCTCCCCGGAGAGGTCCGGGTGGCTCACTGCTCGACGGGGCGGCGTCCGTCCAGCGCGCGACCGAGCGTCGCATCGTCGGCGAACTCGAGGTCGCCCCCGACGGGCAGTCCGCTCGCCGGCCGCGTCACGGCGACGCCCAGCGGGGTGAGGAGGCGCGAGAGGTACATCGCCGTCGCGTCGCCCTCCACGTTGGGATTCGTGCACAGGATGACCTCGGTCACGAGGTTCGCGTCGAGCCGAACGAGGAGCTCCTTGATGTGGAGCTGGTCGGGGCCGACGCCCTCGAGCGGGCTCAGGGCACCGTGGAGCACGTGGTAGGTGCCGCGGAAAGCGCCAGATCGCTCCACGGCGACGACGTCGCGCGGGTCCTCCACAACGCAGATCGCCGTCTGGTCGCGGCGGGTGTCCGTGCAGATGACGCACCGGCCCGTGCCGTCGGCCACGTTGCAGCAGATCTCGCAGAGGGATGTCTGCTCGCGCATCTCGATCAGCGCCGCAGCAAGGCGGTGCGCGTCCTCGTCGGGCTGGCGGAGCAGGTAGAAGGCGAGCCGCTGCGCGGACTTGGGGCCGATGCCGGGGAGGCGGCCGAGCTCGTCGATCAGGGTTCGGAGGGGCTGCGGATACACCTAGGACGAGACCTCCGTCGCCCCGGGAAAGGCGTCGAGCACCCTCGCCGCTGCGATCGATGCCGAGTCCCCTGCGATGCCTCCCTCGAGGTCGTCAATGTCGATCTCGTCGAGCGCGGGCACCGCCGGGCGATCCTCCGGCGGTGGCGCTGCGCCGCGGTCGACGACGAGCGAGACGTGGATGGGCGCGCCGAAGTGACCGGCGAGCACGGCCTCCACCTCACCCCGCTTCTTCTCGCACTGCGCCCGGTGCGCCTCGTTCGGAACGGCAAAGGTGCAGCTGCCCGCGGAGGCCTCGGTGAACCTCCCGGGCTGGTAGAGGGCGCGCGCCCTCGGCGAGAGCTTCGAGAGGAGGTCGTCGCCCCACGCGATCGTGAGCGAGTCCCGGTCGAGGGCGATGCCGACGCTGTCCGCAGCCACGTCGGCGGCAGTTGGGGCCGCTGCGGGTGGCTCCGCCGGCGCGGCATCGAGCCCGCCAGCAGCCTGCTCCGCGCTCGACATCGGAGTGTCGCGCGCATCCGGCGCAGGCGTCGACTTGCCCGTCGACGGTGTCGGGGTGGGCTCGGGGGGTGGTCGGTTCGAGCCGGCCCGACGGAGCTCCCCGAGCGACGGCCGTGCGGCGGATGTCGCCGGTGCGTGCACGGCGGGCGCCGCGGGCGGCGCGGAGGCCACGGCGCGCTCGAGACGCTCGAGACGCTCGAGGAGCGCCGCAGGAGACGTGTCGAGCTCGGGGCGCGCGAGTCGGACGAGTGCGATCTCCAGCACGACCGCGGGATCCGGGGCATCACGCATCTCGACCATGGCGCGACCGATGGTCTCGAGCGCCCGCACCGTCCGTGCGAGTCCCATCGCCGCACCGAGTGCGCCGAGGCGGTCGCGATCCGTTCCGGCGGCGTCGGCGACATCGGGGGCGAGCTGGAGGAGGAAGGCCTGACGGAGGTCGACGCAGGCCTCGGCTGCGAGCTGGGGCGCGCTCCACCCTGCAGCGTGCAGCCGGGCGAGGGACCCGAGCACCTCGACCGCCTGCTCGCTCGTGATCGCGGCGAACAGCTCGTCGAAGACCGGACGGACGTCCTCGGCCTCTCCTGATGCAGCAACCTGGTCGAGCGCGCTGAGGGCGTCACGAGCCGATCCGTGGCCGCGTCGTACCGCCGCGTCGAGCGCGTCGTCGGCGATGTCGAGGGACGCTGCATCGCGCACGTCGCGCAGCAGGGATCCCAGCGTCTCGCCCGTGAGGAGTCGGAACTCGAGGTGCTGCGTGCGGCTGCGGATCGTGGCTGGGACCTTCTGCGGGTCAGTCGTCGCCAGCACGAACACGACGTGCGCGGGGGGCTCCTCGAGGGTCTTGAGCAGGGCGTTCGCAGCCGCGTTCGAGAGCATGTGGACCTCGTCGACGATGTACACCTTCCAGCGCCCGGGCGTGCCCAGGGATGCGTGGCTCACGAGGTCGCGGATCGCGTCGACCCCGTTGTTCGACGCCGCGTCGAGCTCGGTGACGTCGAGGGACGTGCCGCGGGTGATCTCTGTGCAGCTGGTGCACGTCCCGCATGGCTCGCCGCCTTCCGGCCGCTCGCAGTTCAGGGCCTTCGCGAGGATGCGCGCCGACGAGGTCTTCCCGGTGCCCCGAGGTCCGCTGAAGAGGTAGGCGTGCGAGACACGGTCGGTCGCGACGGCCGTGCGCAGGGCTCGGACCACGTGGTCCTGGCCGCGCAGCTCCTCGAAGCGTCCGGGCCGGAACCGCCTGTAGAGGGAGGTCACGCCATCGAGTCCCTGCATCGTCGCGATGTCGTCCCCCATCCGACGGATGCTACCGGTGGGGGTCTGACCGAGACCCGAAGCGATGGCCAGGCTGACTGCGGCACCCGGTGCAACCTGCTGAGAGCTGCTGGCTTCCGCCCCTGACCCGATTCACAGGAGACCGTCGCGCAGGACCCGGCCACCGCTTCGGACCTCGGTCGCCGCACACTACCGCGCCGCCGCCGGTCGTCCCGCCCTGACGGAGTAGCCTGCCCGCGCCGTACATCGGCGAGGAGGAGTGCGAGAGCGGCCGAATCGGCACGACTGGAAATCGTGTGTGGGGCAACCCACCGTGGGTTCAAATCCCACCTCCTCCGCGTGAGCGACCAGACCGCCGGCGCGCCCGGACCGAGCCAGGACGAGGCGTCGATGCGCCTTGCGCTCGAGGCCGCGCGCGCCGCGGCGGGTCGCGGCGAGGTGCCGGTCGGAGCCGTCGCGGTCATCGGCGACCGCGTGCTCGCGACGGCGGGGAACGGCCGCGAGGAGTTCGGCGATCCGACGGCGCACGCGGAGCTCCTGGTGCTGCGCGAGGCTGCCGCGCTCCTCGGCACGTGGCGCCTCGACGACGTGACCATCGTGGTGACGCTCGAGCCGTGCGCGATGTGCGCCGGGGCGCTCGTGAACGCCCGGGTCCGCAGGGTCGTCTACGGGGCCGCCGACCTGAAGGCGGGAGCCGTCGGTTCCCTCTACAACCTGTGCGCCGATCCGCGCCTGAACCACGAGGTCGAGATCACCGCCGGCGTGCTGGCCGAGCCTTGCGCGGAGGTCCTGCGTGAGTTCTTCGAGGCGCGCCGGTAGCGGGACCGATCAGGGCGTGTCTGGCGCTGTCCGCATCGGCGGACCGGCCGGGTTCGCGGGCCCATCGATCGAGAACCACGGGATCGTGACGTGGGCGATCGGCCCGATCAGCAGCGCGAAGGCGATCGTTCCGACCCCGAAGTCGCCGCCGAGCGCGATCCCGAGGGCCAGGACGCTCAGTTCGATGCAGGTTCGCACGACCCGGATCGAGTGGCCCCGCGCCGCGAGGCCGGTCATGAGACCGTCGCGGGGGCCGGGCCCGAGGCCGGCACCGATGTAGCACCCAGTCGCGACCCCGTTGAGCAGGATGCCCGCCGCGCACATCACGACGCGCAGGGGCATCGCGGTGGGCGTTGCGATCACCGCCAGGAATCCGTCGACAGCGAGTCCGATGACGATGACGTTCGCGACGGTGCCGAATCCCGGTCGCTGCCCGATCGGGATCCAGGCGAGCAGCACCACGAGCCCGACGATGATGGTGACGTCGCCGAACGGGATGCCGGTGTGTCGCGAGATCCCCTCGTGGAGCACGTCCCACGGGCCGAGCCCGACGTTGGCCCGCACCATCAGCGACATCGAGAGGGCGAAGGCGATCAGGCCGCCGAAGAGCCGCACGAGCCGCTCGGCCGGCCTGTCCTTGAACGTCGAGCGGGCGAGGGTCCGCACCCGCGGCGCATGCGCGCGACCGCCCCCGTGCTCGGTTGGCATCGCTCGACTCTAGGAGCCGACCCGAGCGACGACGGCACCAGCGCGTGCAGAATGGTGCGCGGACGCCCCGAGGATCGTGGACCAGCCACGGTCACGTGCGGGGCTCCGTCGCACTGGCTGAGTCGGAACGAGCAAGGAGAGGCGCGCATGATCGGCGACCTGCAGGCAGAGACCGTCTGGATCGACGGGCACGAAGGGGACACGATCGAGGCGTACTTCGCACTGCCTCTTGATGACCAGCCCACGGGCGGCGTCGTGGTGATCCACCACATGCCGGGCTTCGACGAGGCGACGAAGGAGATCACGCGCACGTTCGCGGCCCACGGCTACCTGGCCGTCTGCCCGAACCTCTACAGCCGAGAGGCCCCCGGCGAGAGTCCCGACGACGCCGCCGCAGCCGCGCGCGCCCTTGGAGGGGTCCCCGACGAGCGACTCGTGGGCGACGTCGACGGCGCCGCCAGGTTCCTTCGATCCCGCATCGCCTCGAACGGGAAGGTGGCGACGATCGGCTACTGCTCGGGTGGCCGGCAGTCCTTCCTTGCGGCCTGCAGCCTGCAGCTGGACGCCGCCGTGGACTGCTACGGGGCCTTCGTCGTCGTCGCGCGACCGGAGGGCTCGGGTCCCGCGATGGGCCCTGTCGTCCAGCTGGCCGGCGACCTCTCGTGCCCGCTGCTCGGGCTGTTCGGGGCCGACGATCAGTACCCCTCGCCCGAGGAGACCGCGATCCTCGAGGCGGCGCTGAACGAGCATGCGAAGACCTTCGAGTTCCACACGTACGACGGTGCGGGCCACGCGTTCTTCAACGTCGACCGGCCGAGCTACCGGCCCGAGGCTGCGAAGGACGGGTGGGCAAGGATCTGGGAGTTCTTCGAGCGTCACCTGTCCGCCTGAGTCCCCTACCCTCGAGAGGAGCAGCCATGTGCACGTATCTGACCGACAGGATCACCGTCCGGGGAAGCGCGAAGGGCCCGACAGGGTGGATCCCCGTGACGAACGCCTCGGTCTACTTCGACCATCCGGTCGACCTCCCGGTCGGCCACGCGATGACGATCGACTTCCTCAACCCTGAGCGGGGCCCCGGGGCGAGGGTCGCCGTGGAGCTGGATGCCACCTCAGCGAGGGCCCTCGCGGCGTCGATCCTCGCGACGCTCGACGCGGTGCCTGCGGACCTGCTGGAGGGTGACCGGCTCGGATGACGAATCCGTCGCGACTCGGCCTGTCGGTCCCGGACCTGGCCGGGATGCACGAGTCGCGGCCCGATCGGTACAAGTGGATCGTGCTGTCCAACACGACCCTCGGGATGCTGATGGCCACGATCGACATCTCGATCATGCTCATTGCGCTGCCGGACATCTTCAAGGGGATCGGCATCGATCCGCTCCTCCCGGCGAACAGCTTCTACCTGCTCTGGATGATCCTCAGCTTCATGGTCGTGACCGCCGTGCTCGTGGTCAGCCTCGGGCGGCTCGGCGACATGTTCGGGCGCGTGAAGATGTACAACCTCGGCTTCGCGATCTACACGTTCTTCTCGCTCATGCTCTCGATCACGTGGATGCAGGGGACGAACGCCGCCATCTACCTGGTCGTCATGCGGATCTTCCAGGGCGTGGGCGCGGCCTTCCTCATCGCGAACTCGTCGGCGATCCTCACCGATGCGTTCCCCGAGGACCAGCGGGGCATGGCGCTCGGCGTGAACCAGATTGCGGGGATCAGCGGCTCGTTCATCGGGCTGATCCTCGGGGGATTGCTCGCCCCCATCAACTGGCGGCTCATCTTCCTCGTCTCGGTCCCGATCGGGCTGCTCGGCACCGTCTGGGCGTACCGAAGCCTCCGCGAGCTCCCGCGCAGGATCGACACGAACGTCGACTGGTGGGGCAACATCACGTTCGCGCTCGGGCTCGTCGCGATCCTCGTCGGGATCACCTACGGCATCCAGCCCTATGGCGGGCACACGATGGGATGGCTCAGCCCGACCGTGCTCATCTCGGTCGCGCTGGGCGTGGTCCTGCTCACGGCGTTCTGCTTCATCGAGATGCGGTCCGACGACCCGATGTTCCGGCTCCAGCTCTTCAAGATCCGCGCGTTCACGGCCGGCAGCATCTCGAGCTTCCTCTCATCGCTCGGGCGCGGCGGACTCATGTTCATGCTGATCATCTGGCTGCAGGGGGTCTGGCTCCCGCTGCACGGCTACAACTTCGTGGACACGCCGTTGTGGGCCGGCATGGCCATGCTCCCGCTGACCGTGGGCTTCCTCATCGCCGGACCGATCTCGGGGATCCTCTCGGACCGCTACGGATCCCGCCCGTTCGCAACGGGCGGCATGCTTGCGGCAGCGGCATCGTTCGCCGCCATCGAGCTGCTTCCCGTTGACTTCGCCTACTGGCAGTTCGGCCTGCTGCTGCTCTGCAACGGGCTGGCGATGGGCGCCTTCGCGGCGCCCAATCGCGCGGGGGTGATGAACAGCCTTCCCCCGGAGCACCGGGGCGTCGGATCGGGGATGAACTCGACGTTCCAGAACACGGGCCAGGTGCTCTCCATCGGTGTCTTCTTCACGCTGATGATCGTGGGCCTCTCGGTCACGCTCCCCGCCGACCTGGTCCGCGGTCTCGTCGACCAGGGGATCCCCGCCGTGGTCGCCCACCGGGCCGCCGGCCTGCCGCCCGTCTCGACGCTGTTCGCGTCCTTCCTCGGCTACAACCCGATGGAGCATCTCCTCGGGAGCCAGGTGATCGCGTCGCTCCCCGAGTCGACGCAGGCGACGATCCTCGGGCGGGAGTTCTTCCCCACGATCATCAGCAACGCGTTCCGCAACGGCCTGCACGCGGCGTGCGACGCCGCCGTCCTGTTCTGCCTGCTCGCAGCAGGCACCTCGTGGATGCGCGGCGGCAAGTACGTCTACGTGGAGCCCGAGCACACGTCCGTGTCCCGCTAGCGACACCTGGGTGGCGATCCTGCCCGCGGACGAGCCGCGGGCAGGATCCGCTCAGTCCTCGTTGGGGACGATCCCGGCGGCGTACTCGGCCTCGTACTCCTCGAGCGTCGCCTCGTCACCCTGGATCTTCGGGCCCTTGAACCACTTGCGCGCCGAGACGGCGTACCAGATGAAGACGATCGCCATCACGACGATCAGGACCGGTCCCGCCCAGTTGAAGTCCGCTGCCGTGGACCACGGGTAGAACGACGGCGCGAAGAAGAGGATCGTGATCACGACCACCCAGCACACCGCGATCCAGCCGATCGGCTTGCTCCACTTGCCGAGCGACCAGGGTCCCGGCTTGAAGCTCCTGCCCGCCCGAAGGCGCAGGAACACCGGGATGACGTACGCGATGTAGATGGCGACCGTGCCGACCGAGACGATCGCGAAGAACGCCACGGAGTACCCGCCGACCTGGTACAGCGACGGGATGCCGAGGATGAACGCGACGACGCAGCAGAGCCACACGGCGTTGACGGGCGTCCTCGTGTCGGGGTGCAGCCGGTG
>Ga0181534_10001069_pt1 | contig 18307 bp, 9 predicted proteins | sample PEATcosm2014_Bin_37_FD_119758 | JGI IMG/M metagenome (GOLD analysis project Ga0181534, IMG submission 119758) | Peatland microbial communities from MTU Mesocosm Facility, Houghton, MI, USA - PEATcosm2014_Bin17_10_metaG | ecosystem: Environmental > Terrestrial > Soil > Wetlands > Peat | place... | reverse complement strand
GTAATTGTGACTTCGCAACACTCCGCGCATGACTAAACTTCTGGCAAGTGAGTCGCAGTTCATTAACAGATAGCGGAACTGTCAAAAGAGAGGTGAATGCTTGCCTTCACGCAGAGATTGGACCCGTCGGCGCATCGGGTAATGGTATATAAATAGCTCTTACGATTACAGTTGTGTCGAAAAGGATTTTGAACCCTCGCAATTGCAGGATCTCTCTCCTTCGGAAATTTCGTGGCTGCTAACGGTAGCGTTAATGCCCTGTCCTGTCGTCTATACGCTGGACTATAATCATCGCCGCTGCATTTGTGAAGGAGCGGTAAACGCATGGCTTTGGCCTATCCAGAAAACCGGACCAGGGAAGAGGAAGAAAAACAGGAACTGGAAGCTGTTCTCGATGCAGGAATTCTCAAGAAGGCGCCTAACCTTCAACACTTTTTGAAATTCGTAGCTGAAATGTATTTTGCCGGCTCTGCCGGAGAGGTCAAGGAATACAGCATCGCCATAAACGCTCTGAACCGCCCGGAGAATTTTGATCCTCAGTCGGACACGATTGTTCGCGTCACCGCGCACGCACTGCGCAAGAAGCTGGAGCAGTATTACGCCTCTGAGGGTGCAGAGCATCCAATCCATATCAGGATTCCAACCGGCAAGTACGTACTCCAGTTTGAGCATAAACACCCCTCGCCGCTGCCCAGCCTCATTCAGCCGGAAATTGTGCCAGCACCCCAACCGCAGCGCTGGAATTGGCGAAGAACGGACATCTGGGCGCTTCCGATTCTTGCCGCAGTTCTCCTGACACTGGTTGGCACATACATCTTCCGCCAGCATTCGATGGGGGCCGTTGATCGGCTGAAATATCTGGTGCTTGGATCCTCCGCCTCGCCGGGTTCGGCCGGTGCATCCGGCGGGCCGGATCAGACAATGCGCATTCGCTTCGGATCGAATGCGCATCCTTATACGGATGCGGGCGGGCTGCTTTGGGCAACCGACCAGTACTGCAAGGGAGGCGCGGCCTTTTCTCATCCCGGTCACTTGATTCAAGGTTCGGACGACCCGGAGATCTTTGTCGAGGGACGCGAGGGACAGTTCCAATGCAGAATTCCCGCCGCTCCGGGAATCTACCAGCTCCTTTTGCTCTTTGCCGACACCGCCGGAGACAAGGAAGCAGCGCGCCAGGTGGACTTTTCCATCAACAACGCCGTTCCAGTGAGCCTGGATGTAGTGGATGAAGCAGGTGGAAATGACACAGTTGTCGGCAAAGTCTCTGCAGGGATTCATCCCATGAGCGATGGCACCATCCATTTGGACTTTACCTCGGATGGATCCTTTGTCAACGCTGTGGAACTGACCGCTACCGCTTCAGATGCAGGCAATCCGCTGCGAATGCTTGCCGGCCCAGCGGTCGTCCACGACAACCAGGGAAACGCTTGGCATCCTGACCGTTTTTTTCAAGGAGGCCGCAGGACATTTCATCCCGATAACCTCCCTGCCGGAGCAAATTCGCGGCTCTTTGAATGGGAGCGGTATGGGCACTTCCGCTACCTCATTCCTGTCGTCGCAGGCAAGGAGTACCGCGTCCGGCTCTATTTCTCTGAAGGATGGTTTGGCAAAAGCAATGGCGGGCCGGGAGGCATTGGAAGCCGCGTCTTCGATGTTTACTGCAACGGCACCACGCTGTTGAAGGACTTCGACATTCTGCGCGCCGAGAATGACGGCGCTGCGGTGATTACCATCGAAGGCGTCAAGCCCACCGCACACGGAATGCTCGATCTGGATTTCTCGCCTGTAAAAAATTACCCGCTGATCAACGCTATCGAAGTTGAGCCCGAAGGCTGATACAAATGCTCTGCACGCAGGATTGTCCTCCGGGTTAGTCTGCGGCGATTGGTTCTTCGATCAAGACCGTTTCGATGGCTCTGCCGCCTTTTCTCACCCATTTTCTTGTCCACATCCGCGCAAAGTTCTGCATTACAAGAAAAACAAAGATTGCTATTCCTGCATAGATGAGAAAACCCATGCTATAGGAGCCGGTGCGCTGCTTCGACTGGCCGAGGAGGTTGGGAAGAATTGACCCCCCGAGCGCGCCAATTTCGCCGATCATACTGCCAGCAACAGCAGTGGCCGCAGGCCAGCGTAACGGAACAAGTTGAAAGGTCGCTCCATTGCCGGCCCCGAGCGCAGCGAAGCAGAGCATGAAGAGCAGGGTGGTAACCAACAGCGAGGGGGATTGCATCAGCCCCGCTATACCAACGAGCGCAACCACAAATACAATATCGAGTGTCCAAAGGCCTCCAATCTTATCAGAAAGCCAACCACCCAAAACGCGGGTCAAGCTTCCGGTGAGCGTGGCCAGCACGGTCAGCGAGCCTGCCTCTACCTTTGTGACATGAAACTGGCTGTAATAGAAGGAGGGCAGGAAAGTGGCCAGCCCGAGAAAGCCTCCAAAGGTGATGATGTAAATCATATTGAAGACCCAGCCATCCAGTTCCCAGAGACATTTCAAATGCTGGGCCAGAGACTGATGTTCCACGTCGGGCGGCTCTTTGGCGAAGAGAATCATCACCGACAGCGGTAACAGCATCATGAGCGCAGCGAAGCCGTATACCGTCTGCCAGCCGAAGTGCATCGCAAGCCGTGGAGCCAGCAGAGACGCAAGTGCCGTCCCGCTGTTGCCCGCGCCGGCGATGCCCGTCGCAAGACCCTTATATTGCTTGGGAAACCACCCCGACCCAAGCGATAACGCCACGCCGAAGCTGGCCCCCGCAATGCCCAGAAGAACGCCCATCGCGAGCACGTTGTTGAAAGACCTCACGAAGAAGAATCCGTAGAGCAGCGCGATGACAATGGCAGACATCTCCACAATGGCCGCGCTCTTTCTGCCAATATATTGGGAGAGCACGCCAAGAGGAAAGCGCATGAGCGCGCCGGCCAAGGTAGGGACAGAAACCATCAACCCAATTTGCCCCGGCGTAAGGTGAAACTGATCAGAGATAAACGGCCCCATCGCTCCATTCAGCACCCAAACAGCGAAGCTGAAATCAAAATAGAGAAAAGCTGCAAGCAGCGTAGGCGGATGTCCCGACTTCATGAATGTCTTTAGCGTTGCCATGTGTTCACTCCGAAAAAATGTGGATCATTTCTGGCGCATTGTCTTTGCTGAAAAATGCCGAGGAGCAATTGACTGCTAATCTGTCGTTGCGTCACGGCCTGTATCGTTGACCATCCTGGAGACTTGCTCGAATACCGTGAACTTTGTTCGCTCCACGCGCACCGCGCACTGCTTAAAATTGGGTTCGCGTGAGATGGGATCAAAAGCGCCCAGGGTAACAAGGTTGGAGTTGTGCTCGGAGAAGTGGAAAGGCATGAAGACCTGCCCCGGCGCAACGATTCCGGTAATGCGCAACTCAACATCGGCTACGCGACTGCGACGAGAGATCACTGTGACCTTGTCATGCGCCGTCAATTGCAATCTCTGCGCGTCAACCGGGTTCATCTCAAGCCATGCATGAGGAACCATCGTGTTGAGCAGACCAACCTGGCCGGTCTTTGTGCGCGTGTGCCAGTGCTCAACCGTGCGGCCCGTATTCAAGATGATTGGGAACTCTTCATTTGGCTGCTCCGTAAATGGCTCACACGGAACGCAATGCAGACGCGCTCTTCCGTCCGGGTTGGGAAAGACGCCATCCTGATAGAGCCGCTCACCACCCCACTGCGCTCCGCCCTCATCCTCGATTTGCCGCCAGGTAAATGGGCTGTAGTCGCAGATACGTCCCTTTGACACCTGCTGCCACTCGAGAAACGCATCGTGCGATGTCTTCCATTCTGGATATAACTCGTCGGCAATGTCGAGCCGTCTGGCGATATCGAGAAAGATATCGAAGTCCGTCCGAGCCTCTCCCGGCGGTGCGACGATGGCATTGGCCTTGCTGATTCGACGTTCAGAGTTTGTATAGGTACCCTCTTTTTCACCCCAGATGGCGGCCGGCAAAACGAGATGCGCAAAATCGCTCGTGGGAGTGGGATGGAAGCCGTCCTGTACCACAAGAAAATCGACGCTTGTCAGCGCCTGTTTGAGCACATCGTAATTCGGGAAAGATACAGCGGGGTTTGTGGCGATGATCCACATGACCTTGATCTTTCCGGCGACTGCCCCTTCGATAATGTCCGGATAGGCAAGGCCGCGCACCTTGGGAATGCGCTCGGCATCAATTTTCCAGAACCTGGCCAGATCTTCACGGTCGGCAGCGACCTCAAACTTGCGATAGCCGGGAAGGCTGGAAGTAAAGCCGCTCTCCCGCGTCCCCATCGCATTGCACTGCCCTGTAATTGAAAATGGCGAAGCGCCTGCGCGGCCGATATTACCTGTGATCAAAGCAAGGTTGTTGATTGCGGCTACAGTAACCGCCCCTTGCGTGGAGTGGTTGACGCCCATCGTCCAACCGATAAAGGCTGCCTTGGCTTTTCCGTAGAGCCGCGCGGTGTCGATGATTGATTGCTCGCTCAATCCCGTGATCCTGGCAACGTATTCCGGATGAAAAGCGGAAACGTATTCGGCAAACTCCTCGTATCCGGCGGTATGCGCTTCGATATAGGCAGGATCGACCAAGCCTTCGCGGATAAGCACATGCGCGATGCCATTGATCAGCGCGATGTCGCTGCGCGGCTTAACCGGAAGATGGGTGTCAGCCATCATCGCGGTCTTGGTTACGCGTGGATCGACAACGATCAATGTGCGATTCTTGTTCCGCTCCAGACGCTGGCAGAGGATCGGATGATTGTCAGCGATATTGGCGCCGATAAGCAGAATCACATCGGCAGTCTCAAGGTCGGCGTAGGAACCGGGAGGTCCATCGCTGCCAAACGACAGCTTATAGCCGGAGACTGCGCTAGCCATGCAGAGCGTGGTGTTTCCATCGAAGTTAGAACTGCCAAACCCCAGCTGCACCAGTTTGCCGAGCGTATAAAACTCTTCAGTAACCAACTGGCCTGTGCCAATCACGCCGAGTGACTGCCGCCCATATTGAGACTGGGTCGAGCGGAATCTTTCTACCAGTGTGTCGAGCGCTTCATCCCAACTCACTGGAACCAGCTTCCCCTGCTTTCGCAATAGGGGTTGTGTAGCACGACCGGGAGCGGCGAGAATGTGGTGCTCGCTTAGTCCTTTGGGGCAAAGCTTACCGCGATTGACCGGGTGTTGTTCATTGCCTCGCACTGCGACAGCCTTGCCGCCTTTGACGCCAACCTCCATGCCGCAGCCAACCGAACAGTACCCGCAAGTTGTCTTTACCCAGTAATCGGCCACGCGCGAGGCAGATACCTTGCCAAATCGCGGATCATTGCCGTAGCTATATTTATCGCGGAGTGTGTCAATGCCAAGCCTGCGAAGCAGGCTAGACCATATTTGTTTGGCGAGTCTCAATGGCGGCCTCCACGGACGAACGTAAGCGCCATATTCAAAGGCACGACGGAGACGAAGAAGAGATATCGCGTCATCAGAACGCCTGCAAATCCAGCAGCCGCGGCCGCGGCGTGGAGATGCGCGAAAGCGGAAAACGCCGCGAGAGCAACAAAAGCAAATGAAGAGAAGAGTACTGCCTGAAGCGACTCAGTGTTGAGGAGCGCCGCGCTTGCCCGGCGCTCAAAAAGACGAGAGAAGCCAAGCCGCGCCCTGCGCACAACCTGGTTCAAAAACCAGAGAACCGCAAACCAGAGAGCCGGATAGACCGGGAAACTGACCGCGCTCTGCGGGAGCGATAGCATACGCAGTAGCGGTAACCCTACTGCCAAGTGACCGGCGGAAGAAACCGCGCTCGCAAGCAGTGAACCCAGAAGCGCCGTGGCAAGCAAAAAGTCCAGAGGCGTGTGGATCATGTTCCATGAAGGACGTGCAGGCACCAGGTAGATGTACGCGCTGCACACGGTGCCCCCAATGCCGAAGATCGCAGCCGCCCACCCGATGATCTGGAGGCTTTCCTGGCGCAGAAGCGAATGAAGGCCGGGAAAGCTGTCGACGAAAACGCGAAGAGAAGAGGCCGGAATGATCTGCACCACCGACAGCGCAGTGAGTGCGCTCAACGTCGCAAAAAAGAGACTGTACAAGAGAACCTCGCGGCTGATCCATGAGCGGCGCCACATCTTCAATGCGCGCCACGCGTATGCCGGCCTTCCAAGATGCATCGCGGAAACTGTCAGGGCTACAGATGCAATGAGTAGCTCAGCGATCAACGTAATTGCAGACGCGCTCTTGGCGAGCAGTTCATAGACAAGCGCGCCGGAGACGGCCTGCATTATTGTTGTCATGAATACCAGCGAAAGGTGCGCATGCTCTGGTTGAATGTGGCCCAGATCCACGCGTTCCAACTTGACGTTGCTGGATTCAGGGAGGGTAATGCGCGTGGTAGAGATCGTATGCCCGGCGGCTGGCATGCCCGGAGATTCAGCCGTCGCATAATTGTTGCGCCATGCGGCCACATTCACGATCTCAATTTCGATGGCCGATTCCGGACAAGCATTCACGCACGCCGGCTCGAGGCCGTCTTCAAGGCGTCCGTGGCACATGTCGCATTTGCCTACGACGCCACGCTCCGGGTTGAATTGCGGCACACTGTAAGGGCAATTCCAGACGCAGTACTGGCAACCGATGCAGGCATCGGCGGAATGGAGGACGATGCCCGTAGCCGGATCTTTTGTGTAGGCTTCGACCGGGCAGCCCTTCAGGCATGCGGCATCCAGGCAATGGTTGCACCCCATCGAGAGATAGCTTCGCTGTGTCTCCGGCCACGTGCCTCCTTCAATCTCTCCGAAACGCCTCCAATGAATCTCGGCAGGGTTGCCATTCTGCTCGTTGCAGGCGATCTCGCAGGATCGGCATCCAATGCATTTGGTCATGTTGAAGTGAAAGCGGTACTGCTCACCCTCTTCCAGCGCGCGCGTTGGAATGAGGCCCGGCTTGGGAATCGCAGGCCAGTCGAGCACTTTTGCAGCTGCGACCAGATTGAAGATCGATTCCTGTGTGGAGTCAGAGGCATCCGTGGTGAGACGCACGAGCGCGCCCGCATCTGCGGTGAGGGCGCGTTCGTGAAGTGGCAAAGCCATGCTAGGTCTCTGTTCGCGTCCGGTTCTAATTCAGTTGATTGATCAAGCTTTCTCGCATCTGAATTGCTCAATGTTCAATACACATCGCGGTGATAGCGGTGCTGTTCCTTGAGGGAGTCCATATACTCTTCAGTCCGCTCGGGACTCATGCCGCCCTGTTTTGCAGCGATGGTCTGAATTGCAGCATGGACATCCTTGGCCATTCGCGACGCGTCGCCGCACACGTAGACGCTTGCGCCGTCTTGGAGCCAATTCCAGAAGGCCGACGCTTGCTCCAACATCCTGTCCTGCACGTAGATCTTTTGTTCCTGGTCGCGCGAGAACGCGGTGTCGAGCCGCGTCAGATGACCGTCTGCCTGCATTGCTTCGAGTTCGTCGCGATAGAGAAAATCGGTGGAAGCACTGCGCTCGCCGAAGAAGAGCCAGTTGCGCCCCCTCGCTCCGATTGCGCGGCGCTCATGCAGGAAGCCGCGAAACGGCGCAACGCCCGTGCCCGGACCGATCATAATAATCGGAGCAGTGGAATCCTTCGGCAGCCTGAACTGCTTGTTGGGCTGAATGTAGATCGGCAGGCGATCTGAGACTGAAGCGCGATCTGCAAAAAGTGTCGAACAGACGCCGCCCCGTTCGCGGTTATGCGAGTGATAGCGCACTACCGCAACCGTGGCATGAATTTCTCCGGTGTGGGCTGCTGGACTCGACGAAATCGAATAGAGACGGGGTGTAAGCCGGGGAAGCATGGCCACAAAGTTAATTGGATCTTCGACAACGCCAGGGAATTCCAGCAGCAGGTCAATGAGTCCGCGGCCATAGACATAGCTGTCCAGTTGAGTCTGATGCCCGGGTGCAAGCATTTCGAGGAGCCGCGCGCACTGGCCAAGCCGCGCGTACTCAGAGACAGTCTTGCGATTCAGGCGCGTGATCTGCAAGTGGTGGGTGAACGCATCATGAAGCGTGGTTGCCCCATTCTTGCCGCAAGGGACTTGCTCGTTGCCGTTGAAGCCAGCGCTTTGCAGAATCTCTGCAACCAGGTTGGGATCATTCTTTGGGATCACGCCACAGGCATCGCCTGCCTCATAGGTCATTCCAGTCTTATCAATGGAAAACGCAAGGTGCAGCGTGGCTTTGCCGGAATCTTTATGCGTCAACTGTTTTTTGTCCACGACGGGCGCAAACACGGGATTGTCGCGTGCAAATGAGATTGCAGGAGCAGGCTTAGATGCGGGGATGGTGGTTATCGAAGAAGCTTCAACCGGCTTGCGCGTGCTTGTTATCTCCTGGAAGCGAGTCAGCAGCGAAACCTTCCACTGCGCGAACGGCTCATCTACATCCACATCGCACTCAACGCGATTGCAGATGCGGTTGGCTCCCAGTGCGGCGAGCTTGGTGTCCAGATCAATCCCGAATTTGCAGAAATGCTCATAGTGTTTGTCGCCGAGAGCGAGAACGGCGTAGGACAACATCTCGAAGCGGGGGAATGGCTCCAGGCACAACTCTTCAAAGAAAGGCTGCACTCCGTCCGGGGCTTCGCCTTCGCCGTAGGTGCTGGCAATCAGAACGGCGTACTTTTCCGCGGCAAGGGCTGCGGGCGAATAACCTACCAGAGTCGATACTGCGGGCACATGCCCCTGGGACTTCAACTCCTTGGCGAGTTTACGCGCCAAGCCTTCAGCGGTGCCGGATTGCGACGCATAGAGCACGGCAATGCGGTGCGAGGTCTTGACCTCGATCATGGCGGCTGCCGACGAGGCGGAAGAAAATATCCCCGCCAGCAAGCCGTTCAGCCATGCCCGCTGTTCTGGCGTGAAGGGAGCGTTCTCCGGAATATAAGGCACTGTTGCGCTCATTGTTCTGTTTGCTCCATGACCTGGAAGAAGGTCTTCAGTTCCGCACTGCTATGTCTCCGGGTGAAGTCCAGAAAAGACTCGCTGGGGTTGCGGCGCGCCATATATTCGCCGAAAAGCCGCTCCATCGCTGGAGGCAATTGGTCGTAGGGGATTGCGGCGATCAGTTCACGCGCCAGGCCCTGATCCTGATCGGCGCCACCTCCGAGAAAGACCTGGTAGCCCTCTTTGCCTGACACTTTTGTGCCCAGCAGCCCAATGTCGCCGATGTAGTGCTGCGCGCAGGAGTGGGGACAGCCTGTTACGTGCAAATTGACGGGCTGCTCGATTTTGAAGCGCGCGTCCAGCCGGTTGGCCAGTTCTACCGCGTGAGCCTTCGTGTCAGTAGCAGCAAAGCGGCAGCCGCGATTGCCGGTGCAGGCAACGGTTCCGGTCGCCACTGTGCCTGCGGCGAAGTCAAGGCCGGCTGCGCGAATTGCTGCCTTGGCCAGCTCAAGATTCTCCGTCGATATATTCGGGATGAGCAGATTCTGCCAGACTGTGAGACGGAATTCGCCGCTTCCAAACTCGTCGGCGACGGCAGCAAGAGCCTGCATCTGCTCCGCAGGAAGGTGTCCTGCCGGAACGGAAACGCCGATGTAATGCAACCCCTCTTGGCGTTGCGCGTGTACTCCGATGTGGCCGGTACGATCGATCTGATTGCGCGGCTCACACTCCGCCTCGGGAAAGCGAATGATGGGAAATGCCAAGCGCTTTTCCGTTTCTTCAAGAAACTTTTCCACGCCCCAGCGATCGACAAGGTATTTCAATCGCGCCTTCTTGCGGTCGGTACGGTCGCCATTCTCTGAGAAAACGCGAATCATGGCCGCGGCAACGGGGACCGTTTGGTCGGGGCGCAGCAGCAAGCCGGCGTCGGCAGCGAACTGCCTGTGCCCTGTGATACCGCACAGCAGCACTCGGAAGTAGACCCCGGCGGGAATGCTTCGTCCCTCGCCGACCCGCGTCGCGACAAATCCGATGTCGTTGGTATCGGCAACCACGCTGAGGGCGCCACCATTGTCAAAAGCCACGTTGAACTTTCTCGGCAGCTCGTACAGATCGCGCGAGTTCAGAATGTAGTTCTGCAGGGCGTCTGCGAGCGGAGAGACATCGCACAGTTCGGTCGAGTCGAGTCCAGTGATGGGTGAAGCAGTAATGTTGCGAATATTATCCGCGCCTGAACCGCGCGAACACATGCCGAGCGATTGCACTTTGTTCAGGACGCGCACGATGTCTTTGGGTTGAAACTCGCGAATCTGCAGGTTGGCGCGCGTAGTCAAGTCCGCACGGCCCGCTCCCCAATCCGATGCCATCTCCGCCACCCCCCGCATCTGACGCGATGTAAGGATGCCGCCGGGTACCCGCATGCGCAGCATGAATGAATCCTGCGCGGGAGCGACATAGAACAGGCCGTGAAATTTGAAGCGAAAGAGATCGTCCACTGCTGGAGCGCGATTTTCATCCGCATGGGCGAGCAGCTTGTCCCAAATATCGAGGGGATTCTGCTCATGCTTCCATACTTCTTCGCGGCAGAGATCGGAGATCGCTCTTCCAAAATAGGTTGGTTCGCTGTTCTCTGCCCGGTTGACTCCGCCGGACACCGGGTCGTTCGCGATCAAGCCGGCAGCGGTGTGCCCAACAAAGGGCAGAGCGCCGCGCTGTAGCGCGCCCGCAAAGAAGCCCAGGAGATATTCCTTCTGTTGCGCAGTGAAACCTTCCGCAGTGGTTGCCGGGTATAACTCCATACTTATTCCTTTGGAACGTTTGCGGCCGAGGGGATTCGGCGGCATTGTTCAATGGATCGCCGGTCCGCGCGAAGACGCAGATCCGGTATCGTGACTAGGGCGAACACCGCAATAAATGCGGAGACTCAGGCTCATCACGGAGCATGGAATTGGAGATTACTGATTAGAGAACCCGGCACGGCGCGGTGCGGGCAGTCGGGAAGTCAGGAAGACGACGGTGTCTCCCTGTGAATTGCATAGTAGCGCACTATCGCATGAGGTTCAAGAGGGGAAAGAGCTTTTTCTCCATTTTTCCCATGAATCTTGCAGTGTTGCGCATTCGCGGCTAGAATCGCGACATTCGGCTTTACAAATCTCCAGCATTCCAGCTACTGAATGAACGCATCCACTTAACCCGCCGGCGCAATGACAGAAAAGCTTTAGTCCGCTTCAAGAACGCGCAGATTCTATACTGCGCCGAGGAGAGCAGCATTTGGCTCATGCAAACTTCAGAGGTCTGCGCGTTCTCTCACTCGAGTCCCGCCGGTCCGTCGAGGTAGCCAAACTTATCCGCACTTATGGCGGAGAGCCCTTTCTTGTTCCTTGCATGCGTGAAATTCCCCTCTCGGAGAATCCGGAGGCTCTCAACTTTGCCGCCGCATTACTGCGCGGCGAGTTCGACCTTGCCGTGTTTTTTACAGGCATAGGTGTTCGTGCATTGGTGGACGCGGTCGCGACCAAATACGACCGCGAAGGGTTTCTCGACGCTCTTCGCAAGGTGAAGGTCGCTGCGCGCGGCCCAAAACCCTATACCGCGCTGCGAGAACTCCAGGTGCCGGTTGCCGCAACAGCCCCGGAGCCGGCCACGTGGCGAGAATTGATGCAGGTCATCGAGCAGGAGTTCGGCGCCGCACTCTCCGGGATGCGTGTTGCCGTTCAGGAATACGGAGCGTCCAATCCAGAGTTCCTGATGGATCTCACCATGAAATGCGGACATGTCGTCAAGGTTCCGGTATACCAATGGGCGTTGCCCGAGGACCTGACGCCGCTGGAGGAGTGCGTACGAGGGATCGCGCGCGGCGCATACGACGTGCTGCTGTTCATGACGGCGGTGCAGGTGATTCATCTTTTTCAGGTTGCTGAACAGATGCGGCTCGTCGCGGAGATGCGCGCCGGCTTGCTGTCGATGGTAATCATATCCATCGGGCCGACAACCACAGAGGAACTGACGCACTATGGAATTGCCCCTGATTTCGAACCTTCCCGTCCCAAAATGAGCTTTATCGTCAATGAAGCCGCGCAGTATGCGGGGAAAGTGCTTGAACAGAAGCGTGGCGGAGAGGCTCTTGGCACTGCAGTCCCACCAAATCCGGAATCAACAGAACGCCTGGCATCGCCTTCACCGGCTGCGGTTCAAGGCAAGCCAACGGTACCGCGCATTGCCCTGTCTACGCCAACCATGGCCGGCTTCCGCGATGGACTTACACAAATAGACTTTTTGCACGAGATCAGCAGCCGCATTGCCTCTGCCGATTCATTCCACATTGTTCTCAACCGCATCGTCGAGTTTGTAACTTCGGTGATCCCGTGCGATTCTTGCTTTATCTACGTTTTAGACGAGGATAAATTGGTTCTTCGCGCATCGAAGAACCCGCATGCCGACCTGGTGGACCAGCTCGGCGTTCAGTATGGCCAAGGAATTACGGGTTGGGTCGCGGAGCATCGCGAGCCAGTTGCCATCTCTTCGAATGCATCGAATGACCTCCGGTTCAAGGCCTTCAAGAATCTTCCGGAAGATCATTTTGAGGCCATGCTCTGTACGCCAATTCTGTGCGCAAGTAAGGTGGTTGGCGTGATCAACCTGCAGCATCGGCAACCCTACGAGCACTCCGCCAACGAGGTTCGCCTGCTGTCGATGCTGGGCTTTCTGGTAGGGGCAGAGATTGAGCGGGCGCGGCTGGAATCGGAAAACGTCCAACTCGCCGGCAGGCTGGAAACGCGCAAAGCAGTAGACCGCGCAAAGGGAATCCTGCAGCGTGATTTATCGCTGAGTGAGGACGAGGCTTACCGCGCCATGCAAACGGAGAGCCGGCAGCGGCGCAAATCCATGCGAGAAATTGCCGAAGCCGTCATTTTGGGAGAGGATCTGAGGAAATCCCAATCGGCAATCGGTGGCGCGATGCATCCAGTATCAGGAAGCCCAACGAAGAGTCCAACAGTTTCGTAAGCCTGGTTAGGTCGCAGCCGCAATCGTTTTGTTTACTGTTTATGGCGCGAATCTCTACAATGTGCATGAGATTACCCCGATGCACAGAACGCATGCAATAGATCGGCGCGATTTCTGCGTGAATGATCGCCGACGCGCATCCAGCGGGATGAATGCGCGCAAAGCATCTTCCGCTGTCGCGCACTCTCTCCTGCTTCTCAGAATGCTCATCGCCAGTTTTCTTCTTTGCACTGCGACACTGTGCGCGGCCCAGGCCTCTCGGCCTGCCGATTCCACAGTGAAAGCTCAATTGGACCGCGTGATCGTGCTGGCCGAGAGCGGAGATATAGAGCAGGCCCAGACGCTGCTTGACGCGCTGCTCAAAGAACACCCGAATCTTGTGCCTGCGCTCAAAGTGCAGGGCATGCTGTTGGAGAATACGGGGCACACCAGGGAAGCCTCCCTTGTTTATAGAAAAGCATTGCAACTGGCTCCAGAGGATCCCTCGCTGCTCTTTCAGGTTGGATTGGATACGCTCATGGCCGGAGACAAGGATCAAGCCATCGAGTTGTTGCTGCGCGGCCTGAAGATTGCTCCGAAGAATGCGCAGGCACTCTACTATCTCGCTCAGGCCTATCACGAAAAGCACAGCGAGGTTCTCGCCCTCAAAACAATCCGAGAGTGCGTCGAACTCCAGCCGAACAACCCGCTGGCTGGTCAGAGGTATGGCGAGTATCTTGCCAATTCAGGAGACAATGCAACGGCTGAGGAATGGCTGTTGAAGGCTCAGAAGGCTGACCCTAAGTTGAAGCGCATCGATTTCGACATTGCGGTTGCAAGCTACAGGAATTCCGATCTCTCCACGGCGGAGCGCTTTGCCACCCGCGCCGCCGTGAGCGAGCCGGGCGATCTGGACACTCTGCGCGTTCTAGCGAAAATTAAAGAAACACTCTCTGAGCCACGGGACGCCAAGCCGATCTACGAGCGGATTATCGCCTCTCAGCCAGACGATGCTGCGTCCCTGCTCGGACTCGGACATAGCGAGTTGGAACTCGAAGATTATCCTGCGGCAGTGGATACATTGGAGCGCGTTTTGCAGCTCGATCCGACGCAGATCAACGCGCATTTCTTTCTCGCGAGAGCGCTGCGCGGCCTGGGGCGAACAACCGAGGCAAGGCATGAAGCGGAGCTGCACCGCGTGATAATGCAGCAAAATTCAGTTATCCCGCCGAAGGATCAATTGAAGCGTGATCAGGCTACCCTCGACCGGATTGTTCAGTTGCTTCTGGACAATCGCGAAGATGAGGCTCTGCCGCTGGCGCAGGAAGACGATCAGGGGAATGCAGCTTCGCCCGGTCATGGCGCCATGATTCTTGCATCGGTCTATCTGGCTATGCACCGCCTCGACGATGCGCGGCGCCTGCTCCATCAAGCTCTTGCGCTTGACCCCAAGACTCCAAACGCCCATACCTGCCTGGGGGATTTGGCTCTTTTGCAGGACGATCTGACCAGTGCCGTGGCGGCGTTTCAATTCGAGCTTTCGCTCTATCCGAATCAGGGATTGGCCCGCGCGGGACTGGGCGAGGTCCGATACCGGCAACAGAGATGGACAGAAGCCGCGGAACTGCTGATTGACTCAAAAACAACAGCGCCGCGAATGCTCTATCTGCTTTGCGATTGCTACTTCCGCCTTGGCAACGTATCGAGCGCTAACCTGACGGCTGAAACCGTGGCGGCTTATGCCAAGGATGATCCCGAAGTGATGAGAGATCTTATCGCTTTGCTGGACCGCAATGGCCAATCCGAAGTGGCGCTGCGCCTGTCAGTGAATTTACAACGCTGATCGATCTTCTTCGCCTGCAATTGCTGGACGTGCGTCGGTGCGCAAGGGGTTTTCGCGGACTCTTTGCGTCTTGATAACATCGCGCGCCTGCTCGCTGTTCCAACTTGCAGAGCGAAGGACAGGCGCACAATGTTTTGACTTGTTGCTGAAAGCCTAATTTGCTACCAGGTAAGGCCAGCCATCGGAGGTAAAGGCGATGGAGTTGATACCCAGCGTGGGCGTTCCATTGTTGTTTCCATCGTAGTAGTGATAGACAAAAGTGAGCGTGTTGCCGTTGTGCCCATCGGTGAAGACGCTGCCGCCGCCTGGGCCGACGATGTTATCGTGTGTGCTGATCAAGATAGTCCCGCCCCCTGCCGTCAGATCCAACCCTCCGCGGTCCACATACGGGCCAGTGACGGAAGCCGAACGGCCATAGATCGTCCGATAATCGCTGGTGGCGCTGCAGCAAGCGTTGATGGGCGCGAAATAGTAATAGTATCCGCCGTGGTAGAAGATATACGGCCCTTCTTCACCGGCCGCGCGGGAGGCAATTTTGTAAGAGGTGCTCCCCGAGCGCAGTCCGGTTGAGTTCACCAGTGGGATCAGGTGAGTGCCGTCTTGCCAAGAGCCGAAGACCATCCACCAGTTGCCGCTGTTGTCTACGAATGGAGACCCGTCGATTGCATTCCAGGTTGTTGAAGAAGAGAAGCCCCAGGGGTTGGGCGAGGGCACACCCTTCGATGCTCCAGTCCAGGAGGAGACGACAACACCTTTATCTGTCCAGGGGCCATAAGGAGTGCTACTCGTGGCCAGCCCTATGATCGCCTCCGCGCCTGTCGACGGCTCGTAAGGGATCGAGTAGTACTGGTAAAAGGTGCTGCCCTCATACATCAGTGCTGGAGCCCAAACATCGTCATCGTTTCCGCCATTGTCCGACTTGGGCGTCTGCAATCCAGTCCAGGAACTAAAGTCAGGTCCAATGATTGGGCAGCGTCCGTCATCCGTGATCCAAGAGCCGCCTTCAATGGCCGTGCATGCGCCCTTGGATGTCGATTCGGTGGTGTAGGTGAAAGTCGTCCGGTCAGTGGAATAGGCGATGGTCTGATGCGTTCCGTAGAGCCAATACGCTGCTGTGGTGGCGTCCCAGAGCATGTAAGGATCGTGGACATAGATTCCAGTGCCAGTAACTGTATGCGGTTTCGGGTAGGGGTCGGTCCCCGTGTTCACAAATTCCCACTCCTGGCAGGTGCAGCCGGTGTCAGACCATTGATCGATCGTGGCCGTGTCGCTGGTGCTGCCATCTTCAACCTCCAGATACAGGCCGCTGTTGACGTTCTTGATCATATAATTACCGCTGGAAGTCGCAATGACCTCCCAGTTGTGATCGGTGGTTCCGCTGTCGGCCCACTGCACGATGTCCGCGCCATCAGAGGTGGAAGCGCCCGAGACGCCGATCACCTGATGACTGTTCATGTTCTCGATGTTATACACGTTGGTGCCGATGGGCATGAAATGCCATAGATGATCGGCTGTGCCGTTATCGGCCCACTGAACCAATTGCGCGCCTGCGGTCTGGCTCGCGCCAGTGATGCCCAGAACCAATCCGCTGTTGACGTTCTTGATCTTGTACTCGACGCTGTAATTCATTGTTACCTGAGCGTGAGCGATCGCGGTTAGCGTGGCCATTGTGGCCATAAATGTAGCGATCCGTTTCATCAATTTCTCCTATGAAATCCTGTTGCTGAGTTAGGGGGAAGTGGAATCCATGACGAGACACGCAGCGACCCATCGCTGCTATCCGCAGAGAAGATACCCTCTGCTAATAGCAGCGACAAGCACCGTCCCGAAAGAATCCACATCAGGAAAGCGACATGATTCCGGAATGATTGATTGAATCCTGTCATACCCAACTCGAAGATAGGATTTTGATAAGAGGTTTCACTCGAAGATCTACTGCATTGAAATTTTCCCTGGCGGGCATCTTCGGAACGGGTCCTTACCCCGTAGATGCCCGCTCGTGATGAGCTACTCCACGTACGGCCATCCGTCAGAGGTAAAAAGTATCCGGTTTATGCCCAGCGTTGGAGTTCCATTGCTGTTGCCGTCATAGTAGTGGTAGACCAGCGTGGGCAGGCCCTTGCTGCCATCCGCGCCGGTATCGGTAAAGACGCTCTGTCCTCCCGGCCCAACAATATGGCCGTGTGCACTCAGCAGGATGGTTCCGCCTCCGCCGCCATTCACGTTATAAAGAGGCACGCCGCCGCGATCCACATAGGGTCCGGTGGGGCTGGTGGAGCGTCCGTAAAGAATGCGATACGGGCTTGTAGAGCTGCAGCAGGGATTGACGGGCGCGAAGTAGTAGTAATACTGTGTGCCATTGACCACTTCCGGATAGATGAAGGGTCCTTCCTCGCCCCACCAGCGGAAGGCAATGTCATAGATCTGCGTGTTCGATGCCAGGCGAAGGCCAGTGGCAGGATCGAGCTGCACAATATGCGTGCCGTCAAACCATGATCCGAAAACCAGCCACCAGTTCCCCTGGGCATCAATGAACGGTGACGGATCGATGGCGTTGTACGTAGTGGTATTCACAAATCCGAAGCCGCTCAGCGGAGTGGAATCGTTGCTCCAGGACTCGACCACCCATCCCTTATCTGTCCAAGGCCCATAAGGAGTGGTGCCGGTAGCCAGGCCAATGACCGCTTCGCCTCCCTGGCAGGCAGCGACGGTGCAGCCCGCAGCGGGGTCCGGCTCCACGGGAATCGCATAGTACTGGTAGTAAGTGCCGTTGACGAACAGCACATCGGGAGCCCACAGATCAGTATTCCCTCCGTTGTTATCCGACTTGGGCGTTTGCAGTCCATCCCAGGAAGGAAAGTCGGGACCGATGTCTGCGCAGCGTCCGTCTTCGGTGAGCCAGTCGTCACTGGCTTGCGTGGTCGCACACGACCCATCGGGAGTGCTTGCTGTCGTATAAGTGAAGGTCGAGAGGTCAGTGGAATAGGCGATGGTTTGGTGCGTGCCATAGAGCCAGTAGACATGGTTCTGATCTTGCAACATATTCGGATCATGAACAAAGATGCCCGTTCCTTGTACTGTTAACGGAGCAGAATAAGGCGCGTTGTTGGTATTGACCAGCGTCCATTCCTGGCAGGTGCAGCCGACGCCGTTGCCTGTGGCGCGGGCACCTTGATCAATGGTGGCCGATGAGGTCAGATTCGAGCTATCGTCCTGGAGATAGAATCCGCTGGCATGGTTCTTGAACAGGTAGTTCCCGTCGGCCAGCAGATATAGCACCCAGTTCTGATCGTCGTTGCCGGTGTTGCTGAATTGCAGCGCCTGCGCCCCGGAAGCCAGTGCAGCGGAGGGCACCGCTCCGTCGGCCGGGGGGACACTGGAGAGGCCGATCACCTGATGGGTCAGCATGTTTTCGATGTTGGCCCGGTAGTCGCTGGTCGCATCCACCTGCTGCATGAAGTGCCACATCGAGCCGGTCGAATTGGTATTGGTCTCTTGCACCACACTCGCCCCGGCAGTCTGGCTTTGCCCGCTGATGCCCAGCACCATGCCGCTG
>Ga0181534_10001068_pt1 | contig 18310 bp, 12 predicted proteins | sample PEATcosm2014_Bin_37_FD_119758 | JGI IMG/M metagenome (GOLD analysis project Ga0181534, IMG submission 119758) | Peatland microbial communities from MTU Mesocosm Facility, Houghton, MI, USA - PEATcosm2014_Bin17_10_metaG | ecosystem: Environmental > Terrestrial > Soil > Wetlands > Peat | place... | reverse complement strand
CTGAGATTCGGGCTTGTTTGCAGAAATTTCCTGAGCAATCGTTACCCAAGCATGTAAAACTTACATGCTTTAGAGGGGTGAATCTGTGTATGTATTTTCTAATAGAATCAAATAGATAGGTAGATTTCTTGATTTGGCCTCAGAGTTGCACTCTCCCATAGCGTGACTCGGCCACCTTCATCGCACGGATTGGCCGTTGTGAATGAAAGTGGCGGGAAGGGCAATACGACCATGTACAGAATCCTCTTTGCGTTGGGAATAGCACTGCTGGTGGCAAATTTGCTGGGCTGCGCGACCAAAAACTACGTGCACAACCAGACCGCTCCGCTGATTGACCATACCAATCAGCTGGAGGACAAGACCGCAGCCAACAACCGGCAGATTCATGACGTGGATGATCGCGCGCAGGCCGGTATTAGCAAGGCGCAGGGAGCGGCGGACAGCGCCAACCAGAATGCACAGGGCGCGGGCAAGGCTGCCGGTGATGCGCAACTTTCGGCGGACAACGCAGTGCATCGCGCCGATACGCTGGAAAGCGTTGTGAAAGGGCTGGATAGCTACAAGCCGTTGGCCGATGTATCTGTAACCTTTGGATTCGACAAGGCGGTACTGACCTCGGATGACCGCGCTCAACTAGACACCTTTGCCGCGCAACTCAACACGGCTCCAAGTTACATTCTCGAAGTGACGGGAGGAACGGACTCAACCGGCTCCGCTGAATATAACTATGACCTGAGCCAGCGCCGTGCGGATGCGGTAGTGCAATACCTCGCGAGCAAGTACGGAGTTCCGGCGCATCGTTTCTACCTGATCGGTATCGGCAAGGACAAGGAAGTTGCCAGCAACGATACCGCGGAGGGCCGCAAGAAGAACCGCCGTGTTGAGGTGCAGCTTCTTTCGAATGGCGTTGGCGCGCAAACGGTTGCGGCAACCGGCAGCCGATAACGGTTATTTCAATATATAAAGCACTCCCCCTTACTATTGATAGACTTGATAATTGGAGAAGACAATGGACTCCGGGCCAGCCCCCGGAGTCCATGTCGTTTGCGGATCACTTGAGAAGATTCCTGCGCCCGATGCGGCTTTCGGCGCAGAACGATATCAGCCGCTACTGGATGTAATTTTCGTAACCGCCATATTTAGTTTGCAGTGAAATACTCATTGCAGACTCTCCATAAATTGATTTACTATTCTCGCCGCCGCCAACTCGCGGCAAATACGGTGGCACTACTCCCCCGCCCATCTGAGCGCAAGTTCTAGCCGCCTGCAAATGAAGCAAGACCGAATTCGCAACTTTATGACGCGCCCGGCAACCGCCCGGCGCTACAGAATATGCGCGTGTTTAATTCGGTTTTATCTCCCACTTACAACCTACAAAGGAGTGGTTCACATGAGATATAGAAGTCCTAATGCATGGATGGTTGTATTGTTTATCTCGCTTGCGGCGGGATTGGCGCGCGCGCAGACCGTGGCCATAAATTATGCGGCTCCGCAACAGACGATTCGCGGTTTCGGTGGAGCGACGGCGTGGTTGGGAGAACTTACCGTTCCTCAGGCGGACGCGCTCTTCAGCCCCACAGGCGGTCTCGGACTTAGTATGCTGCGCGTCCGCATCGACCCTACTGGGACGGCGGCAAGCGGCTGGGTTCCCAGCAATGGAGGCTGGCTGACCGAGGTTGAAAACGCCCAGGAAGCCGTGGCCGCCAATCCGAATGCAATCGTCTTTGCATCTCCATGGACTCCGCCCGCTTCGCTGAAGGCCAGCTCTTCAAGCCAGCCATACTACTCCGGCACCTGCAGCCCGGCAGCGGGTTATTGTGGAGGCTATCTAAACCCGGCAAATTATGCCACCTATGCCGCATATCTGGAAGATTTTGTCACTTACTTCAATACCAACGCAGGCTTTAACCTCTATGCGATCTCGATGCAAAACGAGCCTGATTTCGCGAATGTAGATTACGAGTCCTGCAACTGGACAGCAGCGCAGATGGACGCCTGGGTTGCAGGCAATGCCTCGGTGCTGACTACCAAACTTATCATGCCGGAGTCCTTTCAGTTCATTCAGGCCCAGGCGCTGACAGCTCTGGACGACCCGGGCGCGGAGCCGCTCATCAGTATCATTGGCGGCCACCTTTACGGCGCCTCTCCGGCGCCTTACCCACTTGCCGAGCAGGACGGCAAAGATATCTGGATGACCGAGCACTACATTACACCAGCCGGATCGCAGCCGGTTATTACCGATGCTCTCACACTTGCCGAAGAGGTCAATAGCTCAATGGTCACCGGTAACTACAACGCCTACGTGTGGTGGTGGATCTGGGATAACCCTGCGGAGAGCATCAATTTCGGCTTGATCAACTCCAGCACTACCAGCCCCGTTCCCACTTATTATGGATATGCGCTCGGACAGTTTTCCAAGTTTATCCAGCCGGGCTATGTGATGGCCAGTTCTACTGAACCAATCCCGGGTGTGTTTGACTCTGCTTACATGGGTGGCGGTAACCTGGTGATCGTGGCCATCAATTCGAACACTACAGCCACTGCGTTCCCTGTCAGCATTGCGGGGCAAATCGCCAGCTCCTTCACGCCGTACCAGACATCGGCGACAGAAACGATGGCGCAGCTTACTCCGGTGAGCGTAACCAACGATTCCTTTACTTATTCGCTGCCGGCGCAGAGCATTACAACGTTTGTCGGAGCGGCCTCCACAACTCCAGGTTTCACGATCGAGCCGGCCACTCCTTCTTTGTCTCTGGGCCAGGGAAAGTCAGCAACGGAAACCATTACAGTTTCAAGGCTGAATGGATTTTCAGGCAGCGTAACTCTAGCCGTTGCGGGGTTGCCCAGCGGAGTAACTGGAACTTTTGGCGCCAATCCCGCAACAGGCAATAGCGTACTCACACTGACGGCCAGCAGCACGGCTACTACCGGGGCCGCGACCGTGACCGTTACCGGCACATCGGGGACGATAACCGAATCGACTACTTTCTCACTGTTCATAGGATCTTCAGCGTGCAACGTGGTCTACACAATATCTCCGCAAAGCTCGAATGCTTTCGGCGGGGCAATTACCATCAACAACACCGGGACCAGTGCTATCACTAGTTGGACTCTGGGCTGGACATTCGCGAACGGGCAGACGATATCCTCACTGTGGAACGGAGTAGAAACGCAGACTGGCGCAAATGTCACCGTGACAAACGAGAGTTATAACGGAACAATCGCCGCCGGCGGAAGCATGTCTCAAGTTGGATTTAACGGAACCTGGAATGGAGTGACTAACTCAATTCCCGCTGCGTTTACGCTGAACGGCGTAACCTGCACCAGCGGCGTACTGACTTCCGGAGGCTTTACACTGGCGGCGTCTGCTGCAACCTTGTCGATTGGGCAAGGAGCGAGCGCGATGGACACGATATCGGTAACGGACGTAAGCCCGTTTGCCGGCAGCGTAACTCTGGCTGCTTCCGGACTGCCTGCGGGAGTTAGCGCCGCGTTCGGAACGAATCCTACTACTGGTTCGAGCATAGTTACATTGACCGCCAGTGCGACGGCGATGGCTGGGACGTCTACCGTAACAATTACCGGCGCCTCAGGAACGTTGAGCGGGTCCACGACCATTGTGTTGACGGTGACAGGTGGGTCCACGGGCAGCTTTACGCTGCAGCCTTCATCTGCTACGTTGTCGGTTGCTCAGGGAGCGAGTAGCACCGACACAATTACCGTGACAGATGTAAGCCCGTTTGCCGGCAGCGTTGCTCTTGTTGCGTCTGGATTGCCGGCGGGAGTTATCGCATCGTTTGAGCCCAGTACAACGACTTCAACCAGCGTGCTGACGTTGACGGCGAGCAGCGCGGCGAGTTGCGCCGGGGCGACGGGTACGGTCACAATTACAGGAGTATCCGGGAGCCTGACTGCAACCACGACCATCGCGCTCGCTGTACCGGCGACATCCTGCTTTACGCTTGCTGCATCGCCGACCGCTCTGTCGATCGATGCAGGCGGCAGCGGTACAGATACGATTACGATTGCGGATGCGGCCGGGTTTGCAGGCAATGTAACCTTGGCGGCCTCTGGCTTACCTGCCGGAGTTACAGCAGCCTTTGGAACGAATCCCACCACCGGCAGCAGCGTGCTGACTTTGACGGCCAGCAGCACGGCAACTGTCGGAACCTCGACAATTACCATCACCGGAACCTCCGGATCGCTGACAGCTACGACCGGCATTGCGCTCACAGTTGCAGCGTCGAATGGGTTTACTTTGGCTCCTTCTGCCGCGACATTATCTGTTGCACAGGGTGCAAGCGGAACAGACACACTGAGTGTGCAATACCTGGGAACCCTCTCCTATCCGATATCGCTGGTTGCTTCGGGACTGCCGAGCGGTGTTACTGCCGCGTTTGCGACGAATCCAACCAGTGCAACCAGTGTGCTGACACTGGCGGCTAGCAGCACGGCAGTTGCCGGAAGCTACACGGTAACCATCACAGGAACCGCGACAACCAGTGTCAGCGGATTCAGCGCTCCGCCGACTGCTACCGCTACGATCACGCTGACAGTGACCTCAACAGGCCCGGCAGCAGGTTGCCATGTGGTCTATACAATCGCGCCGCAGAATTCGAGTGCATTTGGCGCTGCGATTTCAATTCAAAACACGGGCGCTAGTGCGATCAATAATTGGACGCTGACCTGGACGTTCGCGAATGGCCAGACAATTTCGTCTCTCTGGAACGGCATTGAAAGCCAGAGCGGCGCGAATGTTACGGTGACCAACGAACCCTACAACGGAACCATTGCCGCCGGGGCAACTCTTACCGGGATCGGCTTCAACGGAACCTGGAATGGAAGCGCCAATGCTGTTCCCGCGTCGTTTGCGGTGAACGGAACGACGTGTAAGTAACTCAGGCGCGCTGAGCGCCTAAGTTATATAGGCTGATCTGCCGATTACTTGGCCGCGCCGAGTTGCCGCACGTGCTCGGCGCGGACCTGTTTTGCGGTGAAGAGCGTCAGGAAGGGCGCGCCTTGCGCAGCAGCTTCGACGGCTGGCCGGCCATTGGCCTCTTCGCGCTCGACGATGCAGACCACGGCGGCAACGGTCATTCCGGCTTCGCGGGCGGCTTCAATGGCGTTGATGGTGGATGCGCCAGTGGTGCAGACATCATCGACGATCACGACGCGCGCGCCTGCCTGGTTGAATCCTTCGATGCGGCGACCCGTGCCGTGGGCCTTTTCCGCTTTGCGCACCAGGAAGCCGTGCAGCAGCGGGGCTGAGGGATGGTGAACGACCCTCCAGGCGCTGGCCGTGGCCACGTTCGAGACGATGGGGTCTGCGCCGAGCGTAAGTCCGCCGACAGCTTCTGCTTGAATGCTGTTGGCTTCCAGAAGCTCAAGCACGGAGTGCCCGGTGAGACGTCCGCCCTCGGCGTGGAGCGTGGTGGTGCGGCAGTCGATGTAGTAGTCGCTGGTTCCACCGGAGGAAAGCGTGAACTGGCCGAGGCGGAAGCTGGTGTGTGCGAGAAGCGAGAGAAGCTGCTGGGCGTGGGTGGTCATCGGATTTGATTGTAATGGATTGCCGGTAGCCTATCCGTTTGCCGCCATCCATCAACTGCTGCACTTCAGGCCAGTTTTATTCGCGGACGCGAGGAGAGAAGATCCTTTCCCAAAGCGAGCGCGCAGCCAGCGATTTGCAGGCTCTGAATAGAGTCTGGCGACCAGTTCGCCCACTACGCCCGAGAGGACAATGGCGATAACGAAGAGAGGAATGACCATGTGCATGGGCTTTCCAGCATTTACGAACAGGTTGAAGCATGCGAATACAACGAACATATGCATGAGATAGATTTCATAGCTGCGCTGGCCGAATGCCAACAAGGGGTTGAGGATGCGAGGAGCCTGCCACCCGGTCTGCGCGGTGGCGGCAATGATCATGCAGGCGCCCACGGCGAGAATGCTCATGTCCAAACCAGCCTTCTCCAGGCCAAGCATCCGAAGTTGGGGCTCAAATCCAAGACAAAACACCAATAGGGTCAAGCCAAATCCAACGAAGGCGAGAATAACCGGGCGGGAGAGCTGACGGCGGGAAACGAAGAGAGCAGTCAAACAGCCGAGAGCGATGGAGTCCATTCCGCCGAGATAGGAGTACTCCTGCCAGACCGGGTTGCCGTGGGTAAAGATGGTTCGCGCAAACGGGCCAAGCGCCACAAAAGTGAAGAGGAGAATGACCAAGCCTCTTCCGCGGCCGAAGAGAATGCACGCGAGAGGGAAGAAGAGATAGAACACTTCTTCAACCGAAAGCGACCAGAGGATATCCCAATTAGCGGGTAAGTATCCTTTTGTTGCCTCCAGGTAGCCCACGTGAAGCGTCAGCGCCGCAAAGAGCGCGTTACCCAGGCCGCCTGCTTCGTTTGAGACCGTGAAGTTTTTGAAGTGAAATGCGTGCAGCAGGCTGAGGATAGCCAGCAGGGTGAGTAGTAGCGGAGCAATTCGAGCAAAGCGGATGAGATAGAACTCTCGCGGTCGAAGCTGCGATAGCGCTCCCCATCGTTTAATCGATGTGGAAGTGATCAGAAACCCCGAGACAGCGAAAAATATTTGTACGCCACGTTGCCCTTGCCAGACGAGCGAGGTCACGAGTGGATGCGGCATGCCTGCGGTATACGGCACATGCGCGAATAACAGACGCATGTTGACGTGGTTGAGCAGTACGTAAAAGATCGCCAGCGCTCGCAGGCAATCTATGCCATCGATCCGGGCCCAGTTAGACAAAGGGCTTTCATTTCGGCTGTCCGCCATATCCGATTGCGCGGCCTCCCGCTCCGCCGAGGGTCAGCATCGCCGTTCCCCTCACATCTTATCCAGATGCCGGAAGCCATCCGTAAGGGTAAAGGAGAGAAAAAAGAGAATGAAGTTGTAACAGGCGTGAACCAGCGTGCTGGCGGCAAGGGACTTGGTCGCCAGGCGCACCCAGCAAAGCACCAGGCTGACGCAGACCAGCAGCAGAAAGGGTCCAAGCGAGTAGCCGGTTTGCGCGCCATGTATCGCGGCAAAAGGCAGGCTGGCGGCGATGGAGCCGGCGATCATAGCGCCTGTGCTCCATTGGGGATGGCCGTTGGGATGAAGCGGAAGCGGGGCAAGTTGATTAGCCTGCTCGTCGGCCCAGTCCCATGCGGTGCAAAGCGCGGGAAGCAAAAAACCACGGAAGGCCATCTCTTCAAAGAATGGCGCGAAGGTGACGCCGAAGACAAAGAGCAGCCAGGCTCCGCCAGGCGCTTTGAAGACCTCGTCGATGGGCGCATCGCCTTTGGTGGGGATCAGGATGCCGTCGACCATGGCCAGGAGGAAGCAGCCGGCAGCCGCGCCAGAGAGCTTGCCGCGCAGACGCAATGCTGTTGCGCCATTCCATTGCAGGCCGGCAAAGAGACTCTTCTGCCAGATGAGTGGGAAAACGATCAGGCAGAGAACCAGAACCAGGAGGTAGAGCAATGCCTGCGTGGCAAGGCCGTAGGGAATGTTTTTGCTCAGTTGCTCTACATTGGAGACGCCAAACAAGTGGAAGTGCATTGCAAGCTGGGTAAGCAGTCCCGTTGCGGCAGCGCCAGCGAAGGTAAGAACCGAGAGAATGCCGAAATGGCCAAAATTCGGAATCCGAACCACTGGAGGGGCTTCGGGTTGCGACCATGCAACGAAGATAGGAGACTCTTCGGCTGGGAACTGGGGGTGCGATTCGCCCAGCAGCGGTGTTTGCTCAAACAAGGGAAGAGTATCTTCGAGTGCTGGAGGCGGTGTGGGTTCAAGCGGCGACGATTCATTCGGCAACGGCTCTAGCTCAGGGAACTCTTGCGGATTGCTCATCATGGCTTCCCCGTCTTCTTTTTACGTGGGCCGGTGCTTTTGGCGGCTTTCTTTGCCGGCTTGCCTTTTGCGTTCGGCTTTGGGGCTGACCCGGCGACCATCTCGACAGCTTGCGGCGCATCCAGAGCAGCAGAGACTTCCAGTGCGGCAAGCTGCCCGTCTTTCGAGGAATAAAAACGCTTGAGGAACTGCCCAGTGTAGGAGGCGGCAATTGCCGCGATCTGAGCGGGCCGTCCCTGGCCGACGATCTGGCCACCGTCCTCGCCGCCCTCGGGACCGAGATCGACAATCCAGTCGGCGTTGCGGATTACGTCGAGATTGTGTTCGATGATAATGACCGAGTTGCCCAGATCGGTGAGCCGGTGCAGCACCTCCATCAGCCTGTGCACATCGTCAAAGTGCAGGCCGGTTGTGGGTTCGTCGAGCAGATAGAGGGTGCGCCCGGTCTGGCGCTTGCTCAGCTCACGAGCCAGCTTCATGCGCTGGGCTTCGCCGCCGGAGAGCGTGGTGGCGCTTTGACCGAGGTGAATGTAGCCGAGGCCAACATCGACCAGGGTTTGCAGCTTCTGGCGGACCTGAGGCACGTCAGTCAGGACGGGCAGAGCGTCTTCAATGGTCAGATCGAGAATGTCCGCGATGGAGTGGCCGTGAAATTTGACGGCCAACGTTTCCTGGTTGTAGCGGCGTCCGTTGCAGACCTCGCACTGAACGTAGACATCGGGCATGAAGTTCATCTCGATGCGCTTTTGCCCGTCCCCCTCGCAGGCCTCGCAGCGGCCACCGGCTACGTTGAAGCTGAAGCGGCCCGGTTTGTAGCCGCGTTCCCGCGATTCCGGCAGCATGGCAAAGAGGTCGCGGATGGGCGAGAAGACCTGAGTGTAGGTTGCGGGGTTGGAGCGCGGTGTGCGGCCAATCGGCGATTGATCGATGCGAATCACCTTGTCGAGTTGATCGGCTCCTGTCAGCGACTCGTGCGCGCCGGGCTCCTCGCGGGAGCCGTAGATGGTCTGTGCCAGCGAACGATAAACAATGTCGTTGATGAGTGTGCTTTTGCCGCTGCCGCTGACGCCGGTGACCACCGTCATCACGCCTAGAGGAATGCGGATGTTCACCTCCTGTAGATTATGCTCACGCGCGCCGCTGACCTCGATCCACTTGCCGCTGAGCGGGCGCGGATGCTCGCGATGCAATACGCCGGTTGCGCCGGAGAGATAGCGGCCTGTCAACGACTCGGGACAGGCCATGATCTCATCGGGTGTGCCTTCGGCGACGACGTGGCCGCCGAGGCGTCCAGCGCCTGGGCCAAGATCGAGCACGTAGTCGGCATGGCGGATGGTATCTTCATCGTGCTCGACGACCAGCACTGTATTGCCCAGATCGCGCAGACGCTTGAGGGCGTCGATGAGGCGCATGTTGTCGCGCTGGTGGAGGCCGATGGATGGTTCGTCGAGTACATACAGAACGCCGCGCAGCCGTGAACCAATCTGGGTTGCCAGGCGAATGCGCTGCCCCTCGCCGCCGGAGAGCGTGGCGGCGTTGCGGTCAAGGGAAAGATATTTCAGGCCGACGGCGCAGAGAAACTCCAGCCGCTCGGCGATCTCGCGGCGGATGCGCTCGGCAACCAGAGCTTCGCGAGCATTGAAGCTCATGGAGATGGCCGCGGAAAGAGAGCGGTTGAGGGGCAGGGCAGTGAAGTCGGCAATGGAAAGGCCACCGATTTTGACTGCCAGCGACTCGGGGCGCAACCGTTTGCCGCGGCAGACCGGGCAGGGCGAGGCGGACATGAAGTTCATCATGTACTCGCGGTAGCCGTCGCTGCGGGCCTCATCAATGCTGTCGCGCAGGTAGGTGAGGATGCCATGGAAGCCTGTGCGCGGGGCTTCGTTTTTGGGTGGGCCGTAGACCAGAATGTGCTGCTGTTTTGCGGGTAGGTCTTCGAACGGGGTCTTCAAATCGATCTTGTAGCGGTCAGCGGCCAGATGGACGAGTTTGAGCAGATATTGCGAGGATGAACCGGGTCCGAGACCTCCATCGAGCAGAGGCTTCGACCAGTCGGTGATGACTTTGGCCGGGTCGAGATCGTAGAGCGAACCGAGGCCGTGGCACTCTGGGCATGCGCCGAAATTGGAGTTGAAGCTGAAACTGCGCGGTTCGAGTTTGGGCACGTCGAGGCCGCAATCGGGGCAGGCCATCGAGGAAGAAAACAACTGCTCCTCGGCATTCGATAATCCAATCAGCACTAACCCATTGCCCAGTTGTAGGGCCTTGACAACCGCGGCTTCCAAGCGCTTTTCGAGGCTCGGCTTGGAGCTTGGCGCGGGGGCGGCATCGGCTGGCGGCGTCTTGAGCAGGATGCGATCTACAATGGCTTCGATGTTGTGGTTCTTGCGGCGGTCGAGATAAAGCTGTTCTGAGAGATCGCGCATTTCGCCGTCTACGCGGGCGCGGAATCCCTGCTGGCCGAGCTGATCGAGCAGGTCCTTGAATTCGCCTTTGCGTCCGCGGACGACCGGAGCCATCACGGTGACTCTCTCCCCCGCGCCCAGTTGCAGAATGCGCTGCACGATCTGCTCGGCGGTCTGCCGGGAGATGGGCCGGCCGCAATTGGGGCAGTGCGGGGTGCCGACCGAGGCGTAGAGCAGGCGCAGGTAATCGTAGATCTCGGTAATGGTGCCGACGGTGGAGCGGGGACTGCGGCTGGTGGTCTTCTGCTCGATGGAGATGGCCGGACTCAGTCCCTCGATTGAATCGACATCGGGCCGCTCGATCTGGTCGAGAAACTGGCGCGCGTAGGCGGAGAGGGTCTCGACATAACGCCGCTGGCCCTCGGCATAGATGGTATCGAAGGCCAGGGAGCTTTTGCCCGAGCCGGAGAGGCCGGTGACAACCGTGAGCTTGTTGCGGGGAATGCGCACGTTGATGTCGCGCAGGTTATGCTGGCGGGCTCCGCGCACCGAAATGTGTGTAATGGTCATCGTTGATCAGTGGATGCGCGAAGGGCGGTACAAAGTGCAGTTTTCCGGAGATATTCCAGAGTGCAAATCGACGAACCCCTGTAGCTATTCTAGTTGGCGATGCAGCGCTTCTCCAAGAAGGGGGTGAGGGCGGCGCGCAGGGATGACAGAAAGGGTACATTCATGTGAAAATCCCTTTAGAAAACGATTTCATATAACAATTTCTGAGAGAATCTGAATGAACTAACTTCTGGCTCCGGGAATGCAGCACTCTTTGCCTACCAGAAAGATGCACTGAGGCGGTGATATGGCGGACTTTTTTAATTTGATGATGTTGGTTGCAGCTTCAGCCGGCTCGATGGCCTTTGGCGTTTTGGCTGCTTATGGAATATTTCATATTGGCTTTGCGCTGATGCGCACCCAGACGCAAGCCACGCCCGTTAAAGCGGTCCAGCCGCGCGTACCGATCGCATCCTAAATATCCTGAGTCAAAAGCCTGTTGGAAGTTTAGCGGTAGCGATGCAGATCCTGCGATGGAGTTTATCGCGCAGAAAGCGTCAAACATCGCTCAAGATGGCAGCGTCTTTTGGTATGGAAACTGGAAACAGCCTTCGCTGAAGCTGCGGGGTTGCATCCCCGATTCCCTTGATTGCATGCCTCGCATTATTCTACGGACTCAGCTCACCCAGCAGCACTTTGGCCTTTAATGCCAGTGTTTGCGCGCCCTCTACGTCCCCAGAGGCAAGCGCCTCCCGCGCCTGTTTGAGGAACTCTCTGATCTGCGCGGCGGTCTTGTGTTCCTGATCGCTCAACTCCCTGGTGATGCTGTTCAGGCCATGCTCGATGGCGGCAATGGCATCGAGCGTCTGCTTGCGCACTTCGGCGGCATCTCCTGTGGAGAGCTGGCCAACCGCGCTGACTTCAGGAGTCTCTACGGCGGCTACCTGGGTATTTTTATTCGCCGACTTCCTGTGCCGGGGTGGGGGTTTGGGTGCAGGCTGTTGCTCGGCGGTATTGTCGGCCGGCTTTGTTGTATCGGCAGGGGGAGTGACGACCGGCGGAGGAAGATTCGACGGCGCGGTGACGGGCTTGGGTGGAGCGTCTTCAATTGGCGGCGCAAGCTGCACCTGTTGCTGGCTGGCTTTGTGAAAGCATCCCGCCAACAGCAAAGGGAGCAAATAAGCTGCGCACCTGGCCGACAATTTCATTCCGAATACCCTTTCACTTCGGCGACAGATGCCGGTTGCAGGCTGCGGCGGCCCCACTCCGGGGCTGCTAACGGAATTTTCAATCGAAACTCCGTGCCAGTACCTACATTCGATTGTACTTCGATGCTCCCGTGGTGCAACTGGAGAATTCGATAGGTCATCGCCAGCCCGATACCGCTTCCCCCCGCCTTGGTAGTGAAGTAGAGATCAAAAATCTTTTCTCGTACATCTTCTGGGATTCCGTGACCCTGGTCTGTGACGCGGAGAACAGCTGTTTTCCCGTCTTCCTCCAGAAACACTTCGAGTCTGCCCCCATCAGGCATAGCCTGAGCGCCATTCAGAATGACGTTCAGCGCGGCTTGTTTGAGCAGATCGGTGTCTACCTTGGCTATTAGAGGTTTAGATGGCAGGTAGCTCTCTAAAGTTACATTATGCGTTGAGAACTCTGCCGCGGCCAGGGAGAGCACGTCATCAACCACGGAGCGCAGATCCTGCTCGGCGAGTTGCAACTCTACCGGGCGGGAGAAATCGACGAGCATTTGCACGACGCGATCCAGGCGGTGAATCTCGGCATCAATGATTTCCAGATGACGGATGGCCGGTCCGCTGGCGTCAGGTATCTTATTCTTCAATAACTCCAAATGCACCACAATCGCGTTGATGGGGTTCTTGACCTCGTGGCCGACGCCGGAGGTGAGCCGGCCAATTGCCGCCATTCTGCGGGAAAGCTCCAGTTCGGACTCGATCTCCTCCATCGATTCCAGATCGTGCAACGTCACCAATGCGCCCAGTCCCTGCTGTTCCTGGTCATCGTGGATGAAATCCATTGAGACCTCGACACGCCGCCAGGTTTCGGTCAGGATCTCCTCTTTGACCAGGGTAATTCCGGCGTCAAAGGCCTCGCGCAGTGTTTTGCCCAATACGGTTGAGCGGTCAAAAATCTCGCGCGCGTGGAGGCCGAGCAGCGGCCCGTCTTCGCGATAGAGAAAGCGCCGCGCCGCTTCAGAGACCAGCACCGCCCGGCCATCGCCGGTAAAGAGCAGAATTCCGTCCTGGAGATTGCCCAGAACCTGATCGAGATTTTCCTTGAACGCCGAGAAAACCTCCTCGACATTTCTCATGCGTTGGCCGATCTGTTCAATCTTGTTGGAGACGCGAATGGCCATATCTTCGCGGCGCGTATCCTCTTCCTCGGCGGTTTCCTCGCTATTTGCGGTCCAGTAATCCAGCTGCATACTGATCTGTTCCATTGGCCGCAGCGCCAGGTTGCTGAGTGACAAGGCGGCCACCAGCGCGGCCGCGAGCACCAGAACCATCAACGTCAGCGCCTCTCGCAACCAGGGCGCATAGACAGCCCGCAGCAACGTGGTTCGCACACCCACATGCACGATCACAAACGGCTGCCCATTGCGGTCAAGCGGGACGACAACATCGAAGACCCTGGGAGGGCCGAAGACAACCGCCGTCATGCGCAATGGCGACGCCGTCAGCAGCTCATAGTAATTTGGCCGTAGCGGCAATGGATGGTCCACGTTGGCGGGGGTAGTGCTGACCAGGGTGCGGGACTGGGTATCGCCGATATTGACGTCATAGACGGTTAGCGAATAGCGATTGACGGAGTCCATTACGTCCTGGAGAGCCGCGTTGTCGCGCACCGCCGCGGCCGCCAGGCTGCGCAGCTCTTCGGGATTATTCGGATCGACCTTGCGATCTTTCAGGCCAGTTTCGAGCGCCCGCTGCACTGCCAGTCGAATCTGGTCGGCAAACATCCTGTTCGTGGTGTAGGACTGCTCGACAGCGCTGCGCATCAACGTGGTCATGTAGAGCAGCGAAAGCGCTCCTGAGATGAAAAGCACCAAGGCTGTGATGGCTAGGACGAGTTTGGTTTTCAGGCGCATCGATCAGGCAGGCTGCTCCCGGTTGGAGCGTCCATACTCCTTCAGCTTATTGTGCAGGGTTTTGAGGCTTACGCCAAGAATTTCAGCGGCACGGGTTTTGTTCTGGCCAGTGGATTCCAGGGTGCGCATGATCAGCATCCGCTCTGCTTCATCGACTGTTGTGCCGACCTTAACCGGCACAATGCTGGCGTTGCTGGCCGGGAGCGCGGCGGCATGGGCTTTGGCAAATCCGCGCGGCAGATGGCCGGCGTCGAGGGGCATTCCGTCGGGGCAGAGAATGACGGCGCGCTCAATGGTGTTGCGCAGCTCACGCCCATTGCCCGGCCAGTCGTAATCCATCAGCCGGTCAAGCATGGAAGGCCCCAGACCGGCGACCCGGCGGCCGTGCTTTTGGTTCATCTCGTTGAGCATGGCCTCAGCCATTGCCGGCAAATCGTCCAGATGCTCGCGCAGGGGTGGAAGAGCGACATTGAAGACATTGAGACGGTAGTAAAGATCCGAGCGCAGGTGCCCCAGTTCGACAGCAGTCAGCGGATCGCGGTTGGTGGCCGCGAGCACTCGCACATCGACATCCTGCTCGACGCGCGCGCCGAGACGGCGGAGCTTGCGCTCCTCGAGCACGCGCAGCAGCTTGGCCTGAGTGCCGATGGGCATTTCGCCGATCTCATCCAGCAGCAGCGTGCCGCCTGATGCCAGCTCGAAGCATCCGGCCCGCCGCTCGACTGCGCCGGTAAATGCGCCTTTCTCGTGGCCGAAGATCTCGCTCTCGATCAGGGTCTCGGGGATTGCCGCGCAGTTGACGGCGACAAAGGGATGCGTTTTGCGCGGACTCAGATCGTGCAGCGTGCGCGCCACCAGCTCCTTGCCCGTGCCGCTTTCGCCGGTGATGAGCACCGAGACGGTTGATGGCGCGATCTGCTCGATTAGCCCGAAGATTTCCAGCATCTGCCGGGAACTGCCGACCATGCGGCCCAGCACACCGGTCTGGCGCAACTGGCGGCGAACCACTTCCAGCTCGATTGCGGTCTCGCGCTGCCGCGTGGCGTTATTCAGAATGGTGCGCAGCCGCGTCGCATCCACCGGCTTTTGCAGAAAGTCGTACGCGCCGAGTTTCATCGCGTCCACAGCGAGCTGGATGGAGCCTTGCGCGGTGAGCAGCACCACGGCGATGTTAGCGTTGATTCCGGCGCCCTCCTCGGTCAGCCGCGAGAGCAAGCCGATGCCGTCAAGGCGCGGCATTTTGAGATCGGTGACAACAATTGCAGGGTTCCAGGAGATTGTCTTTTCCAACCCCTCCATGCCGTCGCGCGCAGTCTCGGTCAGGTATCCCCAACCGGAGATCAGCTCCGCGAGGCCCATCAGCGCGTGGGGTTCGTCTTCGACAATGAGTACCTTGACCGCATTTTGCATGGTGTTCTTCACATCCGCTCTAGGGGAAGAGAATTGTTCTCCCGGCAAGCCTGGGCGATGCGCCCGGCTCGTTGACAATCTCATTTCCTGGCGCCTGCCTGGGAGTGACTTTGTTGTCGCGCCATGGTTTGGTCTATTGTACCGGGATTGAAACACAATGCGCGCGGTTGTATATCTTGCGATACGTCCGGGCCTGCGCCGCTCTGCAGCCAGAAAAGAAGAGAAGTAAAAGAATGCGAAGTATTCTCAGCAGCAGGATTGCTCAATTTATCTGCGGAAGCATTATCAGCGCGCGCCACAGAATAATCCGCGGGCCGGTCAACCGGCTTTCTCGGTCAATTCGGCCCATCGGGCATAGAGCGTGTCATTCTCGTGCTGCGCGGAGTCGAGTTCCGCCAATGCTTCTTGCAATGCGGTCGCATTTATAGCGACTGCGGGATCCTCGACGCGATCTCGCGCGGCGGCCAGGCGTGCATCAGAGACTTCGACCCGCTCTTCGATAGCGGCAAACTCGCGGGCTTCAAGATACGAGAGCTTCTTCTTGGAGCCGGAGGTTGATGCGGGTGCCGTGCCGGTCTGCTGAGTGGAGCTGGAGCCATCGGCTTTGCGCCCTGCGCTCTGTTGCGGCGTCTCGTCCTGCTCGGCGAGCCAGTCTTCCCACTGCGCGTAGTCGGCGAACTGGCCGGTGTGGCCGCGTCCATCGAGGCCGAGAACGGTTGAGGCCACGCGATTAAGGAGATAGCGGTCGTGGGTTACAAGGACCAGCGCGCCGGGGAAGTCAAGGAGATTTTCTTCCAGAATTTCCAGGGTTGGAATATCGAGATCGTTGGTCGGCTCATCGAGCAGCAGCACGTCTGCCGGCTCAAGCATCAGCTTGGCGATCAGTACACGGGCGCGCTCACCGCCAGAGAGATTGCGTACCGGCTGATTGAGCTGTTCGCCGCTGAAGAGAAAGCGCGCCGCCCAACTGGCGACATGCACCGGACGCCCCTGATGGATGACTGAGTCGCCCTCTGGCGCGAGCGCTCGGCGCAGCGTCAGGCTCTCATCGAGTTCGCGCATCTGGCTGAAGTAAACCAGCCGCAACGCATCGGCCTTGCGAATGGAACCCGCGGCTGGCTCCATCTCGCCACGCAACAGACGCAGCAGCGTGGTTTTACCGCTGCCATTGGGACCGACGAGGCCCACTTTCATTCCGGCGGTCAGGATGAAGTTCAGCCCAGTGAAGAGACGCCGGGTTGCTGGGGCTGATTCGAGAGCAGCGACGCCATCTTCGGCTGGGCCGACCGGTACATCGCAGGCCACGGCGTTGAACTCGACGAGGCGCTTGGTTTTGCGCTGGCTGGCTTCAAAGTCAATTCCCGCGGTGTTAACCGTGGTGCGCGAGTCCATCTCCTTCAACTGGCCGATCATTGCGTTGGCGCTGTCGATACGTGCTTTGGATTTTGTGGTTCGCGCCTTGGGTCCGCGACGGAGCCATTCGATCTCGGTTTTGACCTGGTTGCGCAGGCTCTCCTGCTGCTTGCTCTGCGATTCGAGATAGGCTTGTTTCTCTTCAAGAAACCGGCTGAAGCTGCCCTTCACGCGCAGCAGGCCGTCGGCGTAGACACGGTTCAGCTCAATGATCGCGCTCGATGTGCTTTCAAGAAAATAGCGGTCGTGGCTGACAGTGACGGCGGCAAAGGGCGCGGCGCGGAGGAGTTCTTCAAGCCATTCGATACCGGCGAGATCGAGATGGTTGGTTGGCTCGTCGAGCAGCAGCACATCGGGTGCGCTGACCAGAGCCTCGGTGATCGCCAGCCGCTTCCGCCAGCCGCCCGAGAGCCGGCAGGCCTCGGCGTTGAGATCAACAAAGCCGGCACGGCCAGAGAGTTCACGCAGACGGCCCTCGCGTTCATTTTCAGTGACATGGGCGCTGGTAAGCGCGCGCTCCAGCACCTGGCGCAGGGTCAGTCCGGGGGCAAACTTCGAGTCCTGCGGCACGTATGCTGCCCGTGCCCGCTTGCGCACCGCCAGTTCGCCGGAGTCCGGCTCGACCTGGCCGGCTAGCACGGCCAGGAGGGTGGATTTTCCTGCACCGTTGGGACCGATCAGGCCAATCCGGTCGCCCTCGTCCACAGTGAGAGAGATATTGCGAAAGAGGGGAGTGGCGCCAAATTGCTTGGTCACGGATTGCAGATTGAGAATGGGAGGCATCTCTCCCAGAATACCGCCCGACACATGGTTCACGCGGTACGGAGAGTGCAGCGGGATGAATTGCCGGCAACCTCATGCGGCAATCGCGCCGACTGGGCTGTGTTTGAGCAGGCTGCAAATAGTTGTGAAATTTCTACTTGGCTGAGGAATCCAGCGAGTGCAGCTCTTTACCTGGTTTGAACCGGACGGCCTTGCCTGGGGTAATGCTTACTTCAGTTCCAGTGCGAGGGTTACGTCCGATGCCGGTCTTACGGGCGCGTACGCTGAAAACGCCGAAGCCCCGCAGTTCAATTCGTTCGCCGGCAGCCAAAGCCTGCTTCAGGCCTTCGATTACGGTATCGACCGCTGCCTCCGCTTTGATGCGCGGCAAGCCGGTGCGCTCGATTACGTTGTGAACAATGTCCTGCTTAATCAAGGTCATACCCTCGTTGGCGTTCTGAAATGAATGTACTACGGCCTGGGGGACGGAGGCTAGGGTTTTGGCTTGGAGTAGCAAAGAAATTACAAATGCAGGGTTTTCCTGTGAAGAAAATTCTTGATCCGGCTCGCTCTCTTTCGCCACAAATTCGTCCCCGGACTTCCACAGGTTTGCGATCAATTCTCGTTGTCAATCCCGTCCGGCTCTCGTAAGATTGCTTATCCGAGACTTCAAGCAGGGATTGGTTTGCACAGAGGCGGAACCCTCGCGCCGAAATAGGAGAAGCATGTCAATACAGAGTGATCGTTGGATACGGGAACAGGCCACGCAGCATGGAATGATCGAACCATTCAGCGAAAAGCAGGTGCGCGAAGGAGT
>Ga0181534_10001067_pt1 | contig 18315 bp, 15 predicted proteins | sample PEATcosm2014_Bin_37_FD_119758 | JGI IMG/M metagenome (GOLD analysis project Ga0181534, IMG submission 119758) | Peatland microbial communities from MTU Mesocosm Facility, Houghton, MI, USA - PEATcosm2014_Bin17_10_metaG | ecosystem: Environmental > Terrestrial > Soil > Wetlands > Peat | place... | reverse complement strand
GACGTCGACGCCGATCAGGTGCTCGCGCAGCGTCTCGGCACGGTCGACGTCGGCCTCGAGGACCTGGACGTCGTGCCCGTTGTCGCGGAGGTCGGCCGCCATCGCGCTCCCGACGCTCCCGCCGCCGACGACGACGACCCTCATGACGGGACCTCCAGCAGCCTGGCGTCGAGCTCGCCGAGCGTCTCGCGGGTGAGCACGAAGTGCACGACGTCGTCCTCCTGGCCGATCAGTCCCGAGACGTCGAGCCGGGGCTGGTTGTTGCGCACGAGCGAGACGATCTTCGCCCCGCCGGCGATCTCGAGGCCCGAGAGCGGCTTGCCGGCCCATGCGTCGGGGAGGATCCGCTCGACGAGGAGCAGGTTCCCAGTGGCGTCGTGCCACTCGACGGTGTCGTCGTCGGGGAGGAGCCACCGCATCACCTGGGTGGTCGTCCACGCGACGGTGGCGACGGTCGGGATGCCGAGGCGCTGGTAGATCACGGCGCGCCGCGGGTCGTAGATGCGCGCGACGACGTTCGAGATCCCGTAGTTCTCCCGGGCGATGCGCGCACACAGGATGTTCGAGTTGTCGCCGTTCGTCACGGCCGCCAGGCCGCCGGCGCCGCGCGCCCCGGCATCATCGAGGGCCTCGCGATCGAACCCCGAGCCGACGATCGTCCTGCCCGAGAAGCCGGGCGGGAGCCTTCGGAACGCCTTCGGCGAGCGGTCCATGACAGACACGGAGTGCCCCGCGGCCTCCAGCTGGACGGCGAGGCCCGACCCGACCCGGCCGCAGCCGACGACGACGATGTGCACGGGCCGATGTCAGCACGAAGGGAGGGGTGCTGTAAAGCCAACGTGTCTGGCTGAGGGCAGGCGGTGTAGGTTCGCCGCGTGTCCGCAGGCGTTGAGGATGAGCCGGTCGCGCCCAGGCTGACGCCGAGCAAGTCCCTCGCCCACGACCTCGCGATGGAGTACCCCGAGTCCGCTGCATACCGGTTCAAGCGCAGGGTCCTGGGCAAGCCGCTCGTCTCCGAGCAGCTCAGCGGCGAGCGTCTGAGCCGCCCCATCGCCCTCGGCGTCCTCGCACCGGACTGCATCTCGTCCTCGGCGTACGGCACCGAGGAGATGCTCACGCAGATGACGCCGATCATCGGGCTCGCGGCCTTCAGCCTCCTCGTCCCGATCACCTTCGTGATCCTCGGGGTGCTGTTCGTCGTGACGCTGTCCTACCTCGACGTCATCGGCTTCTACACGTCTGCGGGAGGCTCCTACGTCGTTGCGCGCGACAACTTCGGCCCGAAGATCGCGCAGATCGCGGCGGTGGCGCTCCTCATCGACTACACGGTGACGGTCGCGGTGCAGTGCTCCGCTGGCACCGCCGCCCTCACGAGCGCGGTCCCCTCGCTCGCGACCGGCTACACCCCGCTGCTCATCACGATCGGCGTCGTGCTGGTCCTCATCTACGGCAACCTGCGGGGCATCCGCGAGGCGGGGAAGATCTTCGCGTTCCCGACGTACTTCTACGTGCTCGCCCTGGGTGCGACGATGCTCGTCGGGTACTACAAGAAGATCACCGGATCCCTCCACTACATTCCCATCCCGCCGCACAGCGAGCTCTACCACGGCGTGCTCGGCACCCCCGGCAACGGCGCCCTCTACGGCCTCGCGTTCATCGGGCTCCTTCGTGCCTACGCGAACGGCGGCTCCTCGCTGACGGGCCTCGAGGCGATCTCCAATGGCGTCGCGTCGTTCAGGAAGCCTGCGTCAACGAACGCGCGGGTCACGCTCGTGGTGATGAGCTGCATTCTCGGGTTCCTCGTGCTGTCGACGACGCTCGTCGCGACGTGGACCCACGCCCTCCCCCGCGCGTCGGGGACCCCGACGGTCGTCTCCCAGGAGGTCCAGGCGATCTTCGGGACCGGCTCGTTCGGACACGCGCTGTTCCTGCTCGTGCAGGGCGCGACCCTGCTCATCTTGTACACGGGCGGGAACACGAGCTTCAACGGCTTCCCGTTCCTCGCCAACTACGTCGCCACGGACCGCTACCTCCCGCGCCAGCTCACGAAGCGCGGGCACCGCCTCGCATTCTCCAACGGGATCATCGTGCTCGGCATCGTCGCCCTGGTCCTCATCATCGTCTTCGACGCCCAGGTGAACGGGCTCGTCGCCCTGTACGCGATCGGCGTGTTCACCGGCTTCACGATGGCGGGTGCGGGCATGGTGGCGCACCACCGACGGGGGCGCGAGCCGCATCGTCGTCGCGGCATCGTTGTGAACTCGATCTCCGCATTCGTCTGCGGCCTCGTCGTCGTCATCTTCGCGACCGTGAAGTTCAACGAGGGCGCGTGGGTCGTCGTCATCCTCGGACCCCTCATGTACTGGGGCCTCATCCGGCTCCACCGCCAGTACGCGGTCGAGGACGACGCGCTGCGCGCCAGGGCGGACGCTGCGGCGTCCGGGGCGTCCGCGCTGCGTCGCAACATCGTCTACGTCCTCGTCGACAACTTCGACCTCGCCGCAGCGCGCGCGATCCAGTACGCGAGGGGGCTCAACCCCTCTGAGCTCCGGGCGATCCACTTCGACCTCGACCCGCGGGTGACGAAGGAGCTCGAGACCGCCTGGGCGGAGGTCGGCCCGCAGAACCTCACCCTCGAGGTCATCGAGTGCCCGGACCGTCGCATCGAGCGCAGTGTGCTCGAGCTCGCAGTCGAGGCTGCGCGTCCAGAGGACACCGAGTGCACGATCGTGCTGCCGAGGCGGATCTTCGCGACCCGCCTCGCGAGGTTCCTGCATGACCGGACCGCCGACGCGATCGTCGAGGCCGTGATCCTCGTCCCGCGCGTCTCGGCGACCGCGATCCCGTTCCGGCTCAATTTGGAGAAGCGGCGCAGGTTCCGCGCAGCGGCCGCGGCCTCCTCCGAAGAGCACGCTGAAACAGGTCCGGACGGAGAAAAGGAGAAGGAGAAGGAGAAGGAGAAGGACAGGGGCCAGCGGCTCATGAACGCGGACCGGCTGCTCGCCGAGCGCTCAGCCGACTCGACCCCCATCGGGGACGCCACCTGGCGCGAGCGGTGCCAGTTCTCCGGGCGCGTCCGATCGATCAGCGTCCGCAAGGTGGACGACGCGCCGGCCCTCGAATGCACCCTGATCGACGGCACGGGCACGTTGCTGCTGGTCTTCCAGGGACGCAATGCCATCCCGGGCATCGAGCGCGGGGCCCGGCTCGTCGTGGAGGGGACCGTCGGCTCTTGGCAGCGCCGCCTCGCCATCATCAACCCGGACTACGAGCTGGTCGCGGGCCCCGAGCACGAGACCTGAGCTTCCTTGCCCCGCGAGGGTGACCCCCGCTAGCCTCTCGACGGCCCAAACCCGGGCCGCACTTCCTCCGCCAGGCGCCACCAATGACGTCGCGAATCACGCGGCACCAACCCAGAGAGGCCTCCACTAGATGCACCCGATCCTCTTCGCTTCCGAAGGCGGCTACCAGAACTTCCAGCTTTCGAGCAACGACAAGCTCATCCTCTGGGGAGTCATCGCCTGCGGCGTGATCGGCATCCTCACCGCAGTCGTGCTCATCCGTGGCGTGCTCGCCGCCGACCAGGGCTCGGTCAAGATGCGCGAGATCGCCAAGGCGATCCAGGAGGGCGCGGAGGCATTCCTGAAGCGCCAGTTCCGCACGATCGGGATCATCATCGTGCCGCTCGCCGTCCTCATCTTCTTCACGGCGACCAAGGTCGTCCGCCCCGACGGTTCCGTCGCGATGTCGTTCGCGCAGAACGGGATCTGGCGCGTCGTGTGCTTCCTCTTCGGTGCAGCGCTCTCGGGGCTCACGGGCTTCATCGGCATGTCGACCGCGGTGCGCGGCAACATCCGCACGGCGGCGGCTGCGGTCGAGGGCGGCGGCATGCCCGCGGCCCTGAAGGTCGCCTTCCGGACGGGAGCGGTCACCGGCCTGCTCTGCGTCGGGCTCGGGCTCACCGGTGCCGCGGGCATCTTCCTCATCTTCCAGAACTCGGCGACCGCGGTGCTCGTGGGCTTCGCCTTCGGCGCCTCGCTGATCGCGCTGTTCATGCGAGTGGGCGGCGGCATCTTCACGAAGGCGGCCGATGTCGGCGCCGACCTCGTCGGCAAGGTGGAGGCCGGGATCCCCGAGGACGACCCCCGCAACGCGGCGACGATCGCCGACAACGTGGGTGACAACGTGGGCGACTGCGCGGGGATGGCCGCCGACCTCTTCGAGTCCTACGAGATCACGATCATCGCGGCGCTCATCCTCGGCTGGTCGGCGTTCACGGGCATCAAGTACGTGCTGTTCCCCCTCATGATCCCCGCGATCGGCATCCTGGCGTCGATCGTCGGCATCTACGCCGTTCGTGCGCGCGCCCACGAGAAGAACGCCCTCAGCCCCATCAACCGCGGGTTCTGGCTCTCCTCCTTCCTCACGGTCGTCGGCGCCTTCGTGGTCGCCCAGTTCTACGTCCACAACCTCAAGGTCTTCTGGGCCGTGCTGACTGGCGTCGGCCTCTCGCTCGCCGCGAGCCTGATCACCGAGCACTTCACCTCCACCGAGCGCAGCCCGGTGCGCGAGATCGCCGAGGCGGCCCGCACCGGCCCCGCGACGACCGTGCTCAGCGGCCTCGCGCTCGGCCTCGAGAGCTCGGTCTGGGCGATCATGGCCATCGCGATCGCCATCGGCGTCGCCATCGGCCTCGGCGGCACGAACATCCACCATGTCTTCTACCTGGTCTCGCTCATCGGCATCGGGCTGCTCTCGACTGCGGGGATGATCGTCTCGGAGGACAGCTTCGGACCGGTGTCCGACAACTCGGCGGGCATCGCCGAGATGGCCGGGGAGTTCCAGGGCGACACCGAGCGCGTCCTCGTGAGCCTCGACGCGGTGGGCAACACGACCAAGGCCATCACCAAGGGCGTCGCGATCGGCTCCGCCGTCATCGCCGCGGTGGCGATCTTCGCGTCGTTCATCCAGACCGCGGGCGACCAGCTGCACATCCCCTCGGTCCTGACGTTCAGCGTGATCAAGATCAACGTCGCGGACCCGAAGACCTTCATCGGGCTGCTCATCGGCGGCTCGATCGCCTTCATCTTCTCGTCGCTCGCGATCCGCGCCGTCGGCCGGTCCGCGGGGACGATCGTCCAGGAGGTCCGCCGCCAGTTCCGCGACCACCCGGGGATCATGGACTACAGCGAGAAGCCGGACTACAGCGCCGTCATCGACATCTGCACCGAGGCGTCGCAGCGCGAGCTGGCGACCCCGGCGCTCCTCGCGATCCTCTCGCCGGTGATCGTTGGTTTCGGGATCGGCTACCTCGCGCTCGGTGCGTTCCTCGCCGCAGCGATCCTGACGGGCCAGCTGATGGCGAACTTCCTCAGCAACTCGGGTGGCGCCTGGGACAACGCCAAGAAGTACATCGAGGACGGCCACGAGGGCGGGAAGGGCTCCGAGGCGCACAAGGCAGCGGTCATCGGCGACACCGTCGGCGACCCGTTCAAGGACACGGCCGGCCCCGCCCTCAACCCGCTGATCAAGGTCATGAACCTCGTCTCGCTGCTGATCCTTCCCGCGGTGATCACGCTGCGCAACCACACCGGGGCGCGCCTCGGGATCTCGGGCGCCGCGCTCGTCGTGCTGCTCTGCGCGATCGCGTTCTCCAAGCGCAAGACGCAGTCCATGGCAGATGACCTGCCCGCGGTGGCGGCGGTCTCGGGCACCCACGACTGAGGGGTAACCCAGCGGGTCGCTCCCGCTGTCTAGGGTCAGCAGGGATCCGGATGGACGGGTGCCGCCCACGGGGGGCGGCCCGGTTCTCGTGCCGGCTGGACAAGGAGGCGAGGGACTGATGGGCACGCTCGTCATCGTCGAGTCCCCCGCCAAGGCGCGGCGCATCCAGGAGATGCTGGGCAGCGGATACACGGTCCTCAGCTCCAAGGGGCACGTCCGGGACCTCCCCGAGTCCGCCTCCCAGCTGCCGAAGAGCGTGGTGGACCCGGAGGTCCGCCGCACGCTCGGCGTCGACACCGAGAACCACTTCAAGGCCGTCTACGTCGTCACGGACCCCTCCAAGGTCCGCCCCCTCAAGGACGCCCTGAAGGACGCCGACGAGCTGCTGCTCGCGACGGACGAGGACCGCGAGGGCGAGGCGATCGCGTGGCACCTGAAGGAGGTCCTCAACGCGAAGGTCCCCGTGAAGCGCATGGTGTTCCACGAGATCACCCCCGAGGCGATCCGCCGGGCGCTCACCCAGACGCGCGACATCGACGACAACCTGGTGAACGCCCAGGAGGCCCGCCGGATCCTCGACCGCCTGGTCGGCTTCGACGTCTCCAAGGTCCTGTGGCGCGTCCTCGCGGGGGCGCGCTCCGCCGGGCGGGTCCAGTCCGTCGCGGTGCGCCTGGTCGTCGAGCGCGAGCGCGAGCGCATCGCGTTCCGGTCCGCCGCGTGGTGGGGCGTCGTCGCCCAGGTGGCGGTCGCGGACGGTTCGTTCGAGGCACGGCTGCTCGAGGTCGACGGCGCATCGCTCGCCGACGGCACCGACTTCGATGCCAGCGGGACCGTCAAGCCGGGCGCGGATGTCACGGTCCTGGGTGCCGACGAGGGGGCCGCGGTCGCCGCGGGGCTCGAGGGCGCGACGCTCACGGTCGCATCGGTCACCTCCTCGCCGCGCACCGAGCGCCCGCGCGCGCCGTTCATCACCTCGTCGCTGCAGATCGAGGCGTCGCGCAAGCTCGGCTGGTCACCGGATCGCACCATGCGCGTCGCCCAGGAGCTCTACGAGGCGGGGTGGATCACCTACATGCGCACCGACTCCACGACGCTGTCGGGCGAGGCCATCGACGCGGCGCGCGAGGCGGCCCGCGAGCTGTACGGCGCCGACTACGTGCCCGACGCGCCCCGGCGATACGACAAGAAGGTCCGCAACGCCCAGGAGGCGCACGAGGCCATCCGCCCCGCCGGCTCGTCGTTCCGCACGATCGAGGACGCCTCGAGGTCGATGGCGACGGACGCCGCCAGGCTGTACGAACTGGTGTGGAAGCGCACGGTCGCGTCCCAGATGCAGGATGCGCGGCTCATGGGCCAGCAGGTCAGGCTCGAGGGCACCCTCGGCGCGGGCGCGGGGTCGCTCGAGGGGACGGGCGTCGCCCTGCGCGCGACCGGGCAGCGCGTCGTGTTCCCGGGATTCCGCCGCGCCTACGTCGAGGGCACCGACGACCCCGAGCAGGAGCTCGCGGACCAGGAGCGCCTGCTCCCCGCGCTCGCGGAGGGGTCCGTCGGCGCCGTCCAGTCGGTCGAGGCGGAGTCCCACGAGACCAAGCCACCGGCGCGCTTCACCGACGCCACGCTGGTCCGCAGGCTCGAGGAGCTGGGGATCGGGCGTCCGAGCACCTACGCGAGCGTCGTCAAGGTCATCCGAGACCGCGACTACGTGTGGAAGAAGGGTTCCGCGCTCGTGCCGTCGTTCATGGCGTTCGGGCTGATGAACATGATGGAGCGGTACTTCGCCGACCTCGTCGACTACGGGTTCACCGCCGCGATGGAGGACGACCTCGACGCGATCGCGGCGGGGGAGAAGGACCTCGACGGATGGCTCCGGCCGTTCTACTTCGGGGACGAGGCGGGCGAGACCCAGCTCGCCCGGCTCGGCCTGCGGCGCGCGACGACCGGCGAGACCGACTTCGACCTCCCGTCGATCTACACGATCCCGATCGGCGAGTCCGACGGCGAGCAGGTCGTCGTCCGGGTCGGCCGGTACGGCCCGCAACTCCAGCGCGGCGAGGAGCGCCGCCCGCTCCCCCCGGAGACCGAGCCCGACTCGCTCACGCTCGAGCGTGCCCTCGAACTGCTCGCTGAGGGCACGGGTGACCGGGAGGTGGGCATCGATCCCGAGACCGGCCTCACGATCATCGCGCGCAACGGGCGGTTCGGACCGTACGTGCAGCTCGGCACGGCCGAGGAGGTCACGGGCAAGCCGAAGACCTCCTCGCTGTTCCAGTTCATGACGCCGGCGTCGGTCACGCTCGACGAGGCGATCCAGCTGCTCAGCCTGCCCCGGGTGCTCGGCGTCGACGCCGCGGGCGAGGAGATCGAGGCGCTCAACGGCCGGTACGGGCCGTACCTGAAGGCGGGCAAGGAGACGCGGTCGCTGCCCGACGAGGAGGCCCTGTTCACGGTCACGCTCGACGAGGCGCTCGCGCTGCTGGCCCAGCCAAAGACCCGCGGTCGCCGCGCGCCCGCTGCGCCACTGCGCGAGCTCGGCGCCGATCCGGGGTCCGGGCAGCCGGTCGTCGTGCGCCAGGGCAGGTTCGGTCCCTACGTGACCGACGGCGAGACCAACGCGTCGCTTCGCACGGGCGACGACGCGGCGACGATCTCGATCGAGCGTGCAGCCGAGCTGCTGCAGGATCGCAGGGACCGCGGCCCATCGAAGCGGCCCGCAAAGAAGAAGGCGGCCGCGAAGAAGACCGCGAAGAAGTCCCCTGCGAAGAAGGCGACCGCGAAGAAGTCCCCTGCGAAGAAGGCGACCGCGAAGAAGGCCGCGGCCAGGAAGGCGCCGGCCGCCGCGAAGGCGGCTGCGGCCAAGGCGGGTGCCGCGGAGCTGTCGGCGGATGCGCCCGCATACGGCGAGGCGGATCCGTTCGCGTCCACGCCATGACCCCCCGGGGCCGCCTGCTCGCCTTCGAGGGCATCGACGGCTGCGGGAAGACCACCCAGGCCCGCCGCGTCGCGACCCTGCTCGACGGGCTCTTCACGTTCGAACCGGGGGACACACCGCTCGGCGCATCGCTCCGCACGCTGGTGCTCGATCCCGAGCTGCCCGCGACCGCGCTCGCCGAGGTCCTCATCATGGCGGCCGACCGAGCGCAGCACCTCGCCGAGGTGATCGAGCCGGCGCTCGCGTCCGGCCTCGACGTGGTGACGGACCGGTACAGCGGTTCCACACTCGCCTATCAGGGCTACGGGCGCGGCATCGACCTCGAGGACCTGCGAGCGGTCCTCGCGATCGCAACCGGCGGCGCGACGCCCGACCTCACGATCCTCATCGACTGCCCGGTCGACGTTGCGGCGGCGCGCCGCGAGGGCGGCGGTGACCGGTTCGAGGACGAGGCAGGGGGATTCCTCGAGCGGGTCCGCCGGGGGTTCCTCGCGCTCGCAGCGAGCGACGGCTGGGTGGTCGTCGACGGCAGCGGCCCGATCGGGGCCGTGAGCGCCGAAGTGGACGCCGCGCTCTCTCGGACGGCGACATGACGGGCATCGCCGCGCTGTTCGAGCGCGTCGTCGGCCAGGACCGCGCCGTGGCCCAGCTCGCAGGGGCGCTCGCGCGCCCGGTCCACGCGTACCTCTTCGTCGGGCCGCCGGGCTCGACCAAGGAGGCCGCCGCCCTCGGCTTCGCCGCGGGCCTCGTCTGCCCGAACGGCGGGTGCGGAGCATGCGAGGTGTGCCGGCGCGCGCTGCGCGGGGTGCACCCCGACATCACCGTCGTCCAGCGGACCGGCGCGGCGCTCAGCGTCGAGGAGATCCGATCGGTGACCGCGCGGGCGCTGCGCCGGCCGACCGAGGGGGTCCGCCAGGTCATCGTGATCGACGACGTGCACCTGGCGGTGCGCAGCGCACCCGCGCTGCTCAAGACCCTCGAGGAGCCGCCCGCCTCGACCGTCTTCGTCCTGACGGCGGACGATATCCCCGTGGGGCTCGCCACGATCGCGAGCAGGTGCGTCACGATCGCGTTCGCAGCGCTCGGCGAGGCGGAGGTCGCGGACTGGCTCGTCGGTCGCGGGGTGGAGCCCCTCCACGCCCGTCTTGTCGCGGCGGGCGCAGCGGGCGATCTCAATCGCGCCGAGCTGCTCGCCGACGACGCGGACTACCAAGTCCGCCTCGCGAAGTGGCGCGATGCGCCGGGTCGCCTCGACGGGACCGGTGCCGCCGCGGCCGTCGTGGCAGAGGAGCTGCTGGGCAGCCTCGACACCGCCCTCGAGCCGCTGCAGCGGCACCACGCCGCCGAGCTGGCCGAGCTCGAGGCCCAGGCGAAGGCCCGCGGCGAACGGGGGCTGCCCGGTCGCAAGGAGATCACCGACCGCCAGGCTCGCGCCGAGCGAAGATGGCGGACCGACGAGCTGCGCGCGGGACTCGCAGTCCTCCAGCGCGCCTACCGCGACCGCGTGCGTGCAGTGCTCGAGCAGCTCGACGAGCAGCCCGACAGCCCCCGGCTGGTCGACGAGGCACGCCGGGACGCGTCGGCCGTGTCCCGGATATCCGAGGCGTCCGGGGCGCTGCGCAGGAACGTCCAGCCCCCGTTGCTGCTCGCCTCCCTGCTCGCCGAGCTCGGCGCCGTCTAGGCCACTCGCTTCCTACCCGCGGCGGGACCGGAAACAGCGGGGGACCACGCGACAGGTGCCCGACAGTCGACGCGGACGACGGCGAGATACCGTTCGAGCGAAAGGCGGACCGATGCAGCAGCGCAGCGGGGGAGCAGCCATCACGAGCATCGTCATCGCACTCTGCGCCGTCGCGGGGGCGGTCGGCGCCGGCTCGGCGGCCAGCGCGTCGTCAGCCAGCACGATGGCTGTGCGCGTCCCCCATGCGACGCAGTGCCCCGCATCCAAGGTGCGCGTGCGGGCGACGACGAGCCAGCACAGCTACGCACCGCAGACCGTGGTCGCGATGACCGTGACGGCGCGCAACGTCTCGAGCGCGACGTGCGACATCGCGACCGGGGCGATCTCGCCCTCCTTCGACGTGGTCAACGCCAAGGGTGTCTCGGTGTGGAACAACTGCGACATCGACGACCGCCCGGGCGCGTGCCCGATGTACGTCGTGCTCAAGGTGGCGCTGAAGCCCGGCCAGCGGTTCGTACGCACAGTGCGCTGGGACCAGCGATCCGGCGAGGTGCCCGTGCAGGTGCCCGACGGGCGCTACGCCGTGACCGCCCAGTTCTCCGGCGCCAGTGCGGCTAGGGCGCACTTCACGATCGCGCGATGACCCGGGGTCGCTCGAAGGTCCGCCGTGCGCACGCTCGGCTAGCCTTCACGGTCGCGCCTGGGTAGCTCAGTGGTAGAGCAACGCACTCGTAATGCGTAGGTCGTGAGTTCAATCCTCACCCCAGGCTCCATGCGCGTGTTTTGTCACGGCTGATCTGTGACAAATCGGTACCACGAGATGTGTGACGCAATAACACCTGATCGGTGACGGAGTAACGGCTGATCTGTGACACCCGTCGCGCCGCCGGCCTCCCTCTGAAATCGACGACCCGTTCGCCTAGCGTGCGGTGCCATGAAGAGCACCTTGCGCGGCTACCTGCAGACCGGGCGTGACGCTGTCGTCTGGAAGATGGACGGCCTCACCGAGTACGACATCCGCCGCCCGCTGGTCCCAAGCGGGACCAACCTTCTCGGCATCGTCAAGCACCTGACGTTCGTCGAACTCGGCTACTTCGGACCTGTGTTCGGCCGCCCCATGGGTCAGCCGAACCTCTGGTTCGAGGAGGATCTGGAGGACAACGCCGACCTCTTCGCCCGAGCCGACGAGTCCGCGGAGGGCATCGTCGGCAACTACCGCCGAGCGTGCGAGACCGCTGATGCGACCATTGAGGCGCTGGATCTGGACACACCAGGCGTCGTGCCGTGGTGGGGTGATCACCCGGTCACGCTCCATCACGTCCTCGTGCACGTGACCGCCGAGACCTTCCGCCACGCGGGGCACGCAGATATCGTCCGGGAGCTCATCGACGGATCGATCGGCCACGCCGAGGGGGACCTCAACGTGCCAGACCACGACATCGCGTGGTGGAGCACCTACCGCGACCGGGTCGAGCGGGAAGCCCGCCGAGCGGCGGGGTGATCCGGAGCAGCCCGACGCGGACTCGCAGAGCGGTCCGTCGCGATATCGGACCTGCCTCGTCATCCGCGCACGACGCCCGGGCAAGCACCTGCCGGCAACGCATCGCCGGGTCACCCGTACGCTGGGAACCCCCTCGCAGTGTGGACCGGGGCAGACCCAGGGAGCAGTCATGGACCAGCAGGGCGCAGAGGCCTTCGAGCAGGGCGACGAGGCATTCGACGAGGCAGCCAGGCTGGACCCGATGTTCATCGAGGCGGTCGAGATCGATCCGTCGATCGATCCGGCCTTTGAGCTCGACGAGAAGGAGCTCGATGAGGCAGGCGCGCAGCTGGACGACCCCGAGTCGATCGCGACGCTGCGCATCGGCATCGATGACCCCGACGGCGTCGGTGGTCCGACGGTGAGCGAGACGGCCCGTCTCGAGGACGAGGACGGCTGGGACCTCGACACGCCGCTCGCGACAGACGCCGACACCAAGGACTGAGCGATGCGCAATAGCCTTCGGCGTCGACCGGGAGGTGGCACATGAGACGGTTCGCAGCGGCATGCGTCGCAGGAGCGTTGCTGGCTGCGCCGGTGCTGGCCGGCCTCGCGGGGCCGGCATCCGGTGCCGTCTCGGCCAGGGTTCCGCACCCGGTGGCCGGGTCGAAAGACCCGCAGAAGTGGCTCTGCAGCCCGATGCTCGCCGCCTCGAAGAACCCGTGCGAGCTGTCGACCGAGACGACGTCAGTCGACGCGTCCGGGACGCGGACGATCCTGCCGCTTCCGCCCGTCGCTGCGCCGCAGATCGACTGCTTCTACGTCTACCCGACCGTGAGCACCGAGACGACCCTCAACGCGAACCTCACGATCCAGCCCGCTGAGACGTACGTCGCACAGGCGCAGGCATCGAGGTTCTCGCAGGAGTGCCGGGTCTTCGCCCCGGTGTACCGACAGGTCACGCTCGACGGACTCCTCACCGCAGCCGGACTCCTCGGTGTGTCCGGCACCTCGAAGGGCCAGAAGGTCGCCTACGCGGGCGTGCTCGCCGCGTGGAAGGACTACCTCACCCGGTACAACGACGGCCGGGGCTTCGTCCTCATCGGCCACTCCCAGGGCTCCTTCCTGCTGCGTGAGCTCATCCACAGGGTGATCGACCCGAATCCCTCCCTTCGCCGGCATCTGGTCTCGGCGATCCTCGCCGGAGGCAACGTGCTCGTGCCCACCGGCAAGGTCGTCGGCGGGGACTTCGCGCACATCCCCGGCTGCCAGAGCGCGTCGCAGACCGGTTGCGTCGTCGCCTACTCGACGTTCAACACGACGCCACCGGCCAACTCGCTCTTCGGCGAGACGACGGTCCGCGGAGACCAGGTGCTCTGCACGAATCCCGCCGCGCTCACGGGCGGGTCGGGTGCGCTGAGCCCCTATGTCCCGACGTTCGGCGGATACGGGACATTCGCCGATGGGGTGACGGCAACGCCGTGGGTGACGTATCCCGGGCTGCTGACCGCGCAGTGCGAGACGCAGGACGGCGCGACGTGGCTGAACGTGAGCGAGCACCTCGCAGCGGGTGACACACGGCCGGTCCTCCAAGAGACACTGGGGCCGACGTGGGGCCTCCATCTCTACGACATCAACGTCGCGCTCGGGAACCTCGTCTCGCTCGTGCGGACCGAGGCCGGGGCGTACCTGTCGTCGACGGGTTCGGATGCCGCGGCGGCGCCTGCCCGGCTCGCAGTCGCGCGCGCCGCGATACCGTCACGGTCCTAGCGACGGGAGGTCCCATGCTGCTCAGCGGCTTCAACCACGTGGCCACGCTCACGAATGACGCCGACCGGCTCCATACCTTCTACCGCGAGGTCTTCGACGCCGAGGTCGTCCGCGACGGTCCCGAGTTCCCCGACGACCCTGCGTCCGCGGACGTCCGGCTGTCGATCATCCACGTCGGGCCGACCGCCGAGATCAACGTCTTCCAGATCAAGGGGAACACCGAGGCGGACCGCCAGGTGCCCATGTTCGGCCGGGGCCGCCTCGACCACTTCGCGCTGCAGGCGTCGTCGCTCGAGGCCTTCGAGACGGTCCGTGAGCGGCTGATCGAGCGCGGTGCGGCGGACCGATTCGTCACGGACTTCGGGCAGTTCCTCAGCGTCTTCTTCCGCGACCCCGACGGCCTCGAGTGCGAGTTCGTCGTCCCCAACCCCGATGCGCAGCCCGGCGCGTCCAACCCCCCGGGCACACCAGCCGCCCGCTACGAGGGGCGCTGAGCCGGCTCGACGACGTCGCAGGCACCGAGCAGACTGCGCTGATGATCAACGGATTCCACCTGCTGCTCTGGTCGGACGACCCGGAGGCCACGCGAGCGTTCCTCCGCGACGTCCTGGCGCTCCCGTTCGTCGACACCGGGGACGGCTGGCTGATCTTCACGCTCCCGCCCGCAGAGGCGGGCGTGCATCCGACCGAGGAGTCCTCGGCGCTGCCCGGGGCTGCGGATCCGTGGCTCATGTGCGACGACATCGAGGCGACGGTCGCGGAGCTGACGGACAAGGGAGTCGAGTTCACCGCACCCGTCGAGGACCAGGGCTTCGGTCTCGTGACGAGGTTCCGGGTGCCCGGGGCCAGGACCATGGGGCTCTACCAACCGCGCCATCCGGTCGCCTACGGTCTGGAGGGCTAGCGGGTGGCTGGGCTCACCGGACCACGTGCCGCGTGGTCGCGTCGGCTGGTGGTCGCCTCGGTGCTTCCCGTCGCCCTGCTCCTCGCGCCGCTCGGCGGATCCACGCCCGCGCTGGCCTCCGCCGGCGCGCTGCGCGTCGTCACGGAGCCGAGCGATGCGATGGCCTTCCTCGACCACGCGGTCACCGCCGCGAGGAGGTCCGTCGACGTCGAGATGTACGAGCTGAGCGACCCATCGTTCGAGGCCGCGCTGGAGTCGCGGGCAGCCGCGGGCGTTCGCGTCTCGGTCCTCCTCGACCGCGACTACACCGCCGGATCGGAGAACGAGGCTGCCGCCGCGGCGCTCGCCGCCCGCCACGTCTCGGTGCGATGGACCTATGCGTCGGAGATCTTCCACGAGAAGGCGGTCGTGATCGACGGCGCGACCGCGTACATCGGCACCGGGAACCTGACGGCCCGGTACTACGCCACGACCCGAGACTTCTGGGTCATCGACACCATCCCAGCCGACGTCGCGGCGGTCGCGGCCACGTTCGGCCACGACTGGGCCGGAGCGCCGCCGGCTCCCGCACCGCGCGGTGCGGACCTTGTCTGGTCCCCGGGTTCCGAGGGCACGATCCTGGCGCTCATCGGCGGGGCGCACCGGTCCATCGCCCTCGAGTCCGAGGAGATGTCGGCGGCACCGGTGATCGAGGCCCTCGCTGCGGCCGCGCGTCGCGGGGTGGCGGTCCACGTCACCATGACCTATGACTCGTCCTGGGCCTCGGCGTTCCGCGAGCTCGAGTCCGCCGGGGTGTCGGTCCACGTGGACCACGGCGAGTACCCCGTGTACATCCACGCGAAGGCCATCTGCGTCGACTGCACCACGGGGACGCACGGCACCGGGACCGTGCTCGTGGGCTCCCAGAACCTCGGCACCGGCTCGCTCGACTACAACCGCGAGCTCAGCGTGCTGACCTCGCAGCCCACGGTCGTCCAGCCCATCGCCCAGGTGCTCGCCCGCGACTTCGCATCCGCGGGCCCGTACTCAGGCTGACGGTCCCGCGAGTTCGTCGACCGCTGCGGCGAACGCCTCGGAGCGCTCCTTCCAGTTCCGGAACTGCGTGAAGCTCGGGGCCGCCGGCGAGAGGAGCACGACGCCCTCGCCGTCGAGCCAGTGCAGCGCCTCGCGCACCGCCGAGCCGATGTCGGGCGCGTCGATGACCACGAGGTCGCTGGCGGCACGGATCCGCTTGCCGATCCGCGGCCCGCTCTCGGGCAGCGTCATGACGGCCGTCGGCGCGGCCCGCATGGCGATCGCCTGGACGAGACCGGTGTAGTCGACACCGCGGTCGTGCCCGCCGAGCAGGAGGGCGAGCCGCGCGTCGCCGACCGACTCGATCGCCGCGATCGCGGGCAGCGGGTTGGTCGCGAGCGAGTCGTCTATGAACCGGACCCCGCCGCGTGTCGCGATCGTCCGGAAGCGGCCGGGCAGCGGCTCGTAGCCGGCCGCGGCCGCCTCAACGAGCGCCTCGTCGTCGCTGCCGGGCACCTTCGCTGCCCGCAGGGCCGCAGCCGCGACCGCCGCGTTCGACGCGCCGTGGGTGCCCGCGAGGCCGAGGCGGTGGGCGAGCGCGACGCCGAGCGCGGCGTCGACGTAGGTGACCTCGCCGCCGAGCATCGCGCTGCACGCGCGCAGCGTCGGCGTGTCTGCGGCGATCGTGCTCGCGGCGCCGGGCTGCGAGGTGAGGGACAGCTTGTCGGCGCGGTACTGCTCGGCGGATCCGTGCCAGTCGACGTGGTCGTCACCGAGCGAGGTCACGACCACGACGCCGGGGCTGTGCGCGACGTCGGTCGCCTGGAAGCTCGACGTCTCGACGACCACGAGCGTCCCCGTGGTGTCGAGATCCGGGTCGAACGGAGGGACGCCGAGGTTCCCGGTCACGACCGACGGGGTCCCGAGCCGCTCCGCGAGGTGGCCGATCGCGGTGGTGACGGTGGACTTGCCCTTGGTGCCCGTCACGCAGATGACCCGTGCGCGGTCGGCCTCCTCGAGCCACATGCCCACGCCGCCGAGCACCGCGACACCGCGGCGCTCGAGCGACTGCACGTCCTCTCGGTAGCGGGAGATCCCCGGTGCCTTGACGACGGCCGTGCACGTCGCCAGCAGCTCCAGCCCCCCCGCGCCGGTCGCCGACACGGTCGGGTCGCCGGTGGATCCGGGGTCGTCGTCCACGACGACGACGTCGCAGCCGAGCGCCTCGAGGCGGCTCCGCGCCGCGCGGCCCTCGACGCCGAGCCCGAAGACCCCCACGCGCCGGCCCGCGAGGTCGCTAAACCCGATCGCGTGCCGCACCGGTCACCGGGGCATTCGTCGGGCCGGAGGGCACCAGCAGGTCCTCGAGCGGGGCTGCCTCGCACCGCATCGCGAGGTCGGCGAGATGGGACTGGTCGACGCGGTCCGGGCGCGCGGCGGCCGCGACGAGCGCGGTCGCGCACTCGTGGATGTCGCCCACGCACTCGAAGGGCTTGGGATTGTCCGCGATCCCGACCAGGACCTCGAGGTCGCCGATGCGTCGTGGGTCCGCGATCGGCTCTCGGCCCGAGAAGATGCCCTCGAGTGCCGCCCGGTCGCAGAACGGCGCCATCACGAGGTCGATGAACAGGCACTTGTCGCACTCGCCGCACCACGTCGTGGCGCGGGCGTCGGGATCCTGGCGGAAGGCCCGGTTGCAGCTCATGAACGAGCGCAGGTACTCGGGGCGTCGCGCAAGCTCGCGCGCGACCCACAGCTCGGAGCGGTCCCGCAGCGCGCTGAAGTACTCGGGACCGCCGTCGAGCGCCTCGCGCAGCGCGGCGCGCAGGAGGTCCTCGAACTCGAGCGACTTGGACCACTGGTGGTTCACGGCGCGGCCGTCGACGACCAGGTTCGGCGACGATGCCGACCGCTCGTTGCTCATCACCACCTCGGACCGTCCCTGCGCGACCGCCGCGACGACGGCGAGCGCGGAGACCATCGCGGTGACGGGCACGTGGCCGTTGAACCAGCCCCGAGCCGCGGTCTCGAAGATGAGCGGGTCGAGGCTCCGGGTGCATCGCACGATCGGCAGGCCGGTGATCGCGGCAGGGCGCTCGATGGCCTCGAAGCGCTCGTCGCCCGGTCCGACGATGAAGAGGGCGGCGTCGACGCTGGGGGTGATCGAGGTGGTCACGATCGAGTCGATCCCGCCGCCGAAGGGGATCAGCGGACCGCGGCGGGTGTCGACCACGGCCCGCCCGCGCGGCTCCGCCCCGCCCTCGATCGTGACACCGCGAAGGTCGAGCCCGTTGCGGTAGGCGAACTCCGCCATGCCGGCGTCCAGTGCCGCGGCGAGGAGCGCTCGTGCCGCCGGCCCGACCCGCAGGACGCCGAGGTCGACAGCCTTCGGCGCTCCGGCCTTGTAGTACGAGAGGCCGGCGAGCATCGCATAGAGGTCTGCGGCAGCGTCGACGCCGGCCGCCGAGAGGTCGAGCCCGTCGAAAGCCGCCGTCTCGGTGAACTCCACGCCGTCGAGGCGGTAGGTGGCCGCGATGGTCCCTTCGACCGTGTCGACGGTGACGCCCGCGTAGGTGAACGTGCGTGCGCGGACCTGGTCTTCCACCCGCGCCATGCTACGAGGCCGCCCCGCGGAGCCTGGCCACGAGCGCGAACCGACCGCACGGACGCGCGGCGCGGTCGCTGAAGAGGAGCGTCCCACCGTCGGTGGAGAACCCCGACCGCACGACGCGGCTCGCCGCAACGCCCGCCCGCACGAGCTGCGCGGCGTTCGCGGCGACGAGGTCGCAGGTGAACCGGCCGGTGCCGTCGGG
>Ga0181534_10001066_pt1 | contig 18334 bp, 8 predicted proteins | sample PEATcosm2014_Bin_37_FD_119758 | JGI IMG/M metagenome (GOLD analysis project Ga0181534, IMG submission 119758) | Peatland microbial communities from MTU Mesocosm Facility, Houghton, MI, USA - PEATcosm2014_Bin17_10_metaG | ecosystem: Environmental > Terrestrial > Soil > Wetlands > Peat | place... | reverse complement strand
TGGGAACAAAATGGATGCCTTCTCCATGCTCGATGAAATCCGGGCTCGAAACCATACAGCCATCGAGGCGTTTCAAAGCCCCGAATCCGATGTTTCCCGAGCGGTGTCCAAAATGATTCAAAGTCCCGTTTATATCCTCTTGGAATAATTTCCCGCACACTCTTGAGCAGAGCTCCCGTGAAAATAACTTGGTGAACATGGTCTTTGGTGCATTGTTCGACTCTGGCTGCAATGTTCAGTGCGCTCCCGATGAATCCTTCGGTTTTGAAGTCATCCTCAAAACTTTTGAAGTAAAACGGCAAAGCCAAGCCATAATGTGCCCCAATCCCAAAACTAAGTTTCTTGGGTGGGTTTCCCTGAAAAATCCCACTGATGACAAGTTCGTATGCCTTTATTTTCTGCAATACCAGTTGGCGGAATTTGCTCATCCACAGCAGCCCAAACAGCGGATTTTTATCACCGCGAAGAATTAACATAAAGCCATCGCCCGTATGATTCAATATTGGTTCGGAATCCACTTTGAATTCGTTTTCCAAGGCATTCACAAAGTCAACAGCGTTGTCTAAAATGTCCTGAACGAAATGCGTTAAAAGTTTAGCGCGCCGATGTTCCGCCAAACGCGAACGATGTTCGCTAAAATTTCGTATGTCAAAAAAGATGATGGTGTGGTGCTTTTTCGGATCTGTGATTTTCATATATCCCAAGGCATGGGTAAAATGTTTGATCATTTTACCATAGTGCACGTAAGACGCGTGGAGTCAGCGGGGAATAGAAGTCCGCTTAGCTTTTTTATATTCAAACTCCATTTCTCCAGCCAATTTTTGAACGTCTTGATTTTTGTTAAACGCGTGTTTTGTCAAAAAGTCAGTCAATGCGGGAAGGCCCCCCTTCTCCAAAACCATTGCCCAGCCAAGAAATGAAATGCTGATTCCTTGTGGAAAAAAATGCAATCTACCATTGCCCTTGCCACGAAACCACGCAATCAGATATTTTGTGATGAACTCCTTTCGTTTAAATAAAAGTTTCTCAACTTCTCCGATGGTTTTAACACCCAAGAAACCCAGCCGATCCACATACGCTTCAACAAACGCATCGGAGGAAACGTTTCGCAAGTGTATTGCATTTAAAACAGGCGCTTCAATTCGAGAAATTAGAGGGGATTGCTTGATGTATGCTGCCAGTGAATCCTTATCAATGGCTAAATCCGTAGGTGAATGAAAGATTCCACGCTCAATTTCCCGCACGTGGGCTTTTGCCTCTCCACGGATTCTTTTAAACTCACTATCTCCTAATTCTAGCAATCCAGCCAGACGCGAGAATGGCCGCCTAATTTTTTTCGGAACTGAATGCGGGTTTTTGTATCCTAAATCATGTTCAATTTCAGCCCAAGCGTGTTGAAGAATCGAACGGATTTGAATTTCCGCCTTTAGCCCAATAAAATCCCTATTTTCAGTCAAACGCGCTCGCCGTTTGGAAAGTGTCGCAATGCAATGAAAGGATAAATAACCAAACTGGTCTGGATGCAGCAAATCAGCCTTGTCATTAGATTCTAGGACTTTCAGTTCCCGGTCAATGATCTTAAAAACCTTTGGCACATCATCTGCAAAATAAGTGATAACCCTAACACCACAAATATCAGTAACATCGTCCAACTTCGAATAGTGTTTGTCCGGCCGGAATAATTTCTTTTCCAAACTTTTCTTCTCTTTAGTGCGCGACTCGACCTTGTGCACTTTGCCAGACCGGAGAAGAAGACGCTTGAGAAGAATTTCGATTTCGGACGTGAAGCGAGAAAAAGGCTCTTGCTTGGAACTAAATTCGGCAAGAATTTCATTTACCCTTTTTGTAGCTTGATCTTGCAATGGTTCCTTTGGTGTGCCGATTTATTTGCATGAAAAATAGAAAACTGTGCAAGCGGTTGCAAGTGCTTTTTTAATGGCGAACTGTTTATCCAAAAACGAGGTCAGAAAGCTTGTTTGTATGCGCACTCAAGATTGGCAGCCAATTTTTGAATGTCTTGGTTTTTGTTAAACGCGTGTTTTGTCAAAAAATCAGTCAGTGCGGGAAGGCCGCCTTTTTCCAAAACCATTATCCAGCCAAGAAATGAAATGCTGATTCCTTCAGGAATGAATTGCAACCTGCCTGCACCCGGCCCACGAAACCATGCAATGAGATATTTTGTGGTGAACGACTCCTTTTCAAGAAGGAGTCGTTCCATATTTTCAACAGTGCTAACACCCAAGAAACCCAGCCGATCTACATACGCTTCAACAAAAGCATCGGCGAAGACTATTCGAAGATTGATTTTTTCTGAAACAGCCAATTCTATACGGTGAATAATCGCTGAATTCTTGATGAGGGTTGCCAATGAGTTATTGCTTATGCTTGAAAGTGATTTTGGCTGCATGATGATATTTTATGCGGGTAATGTGTCTATTATACGGCCAAAGAACTAAATTCGTCCAGTCCCCTGAGGAAGACTCGCCCTCTGGCAAGGTCTGGCGGTCAGGGCGTTGGCTTCTTCTCTGATGGTCAGCGGGCGTTCCATGATGTTTGAGATATTATCGCGAAATTGTTTCTTCTGGCCGAAGACGCCATTACTTCAAAGAAGATTCAATGAATGCTGCAAAATCTTGATTTTGCAGCAGTTTGGTCTTGGTCCAAACTGCTTTCGGAATCGGGAGTGATAGAAACTGAGCAATATCCCGACGCCAGTTTTTCCACTCAATGACCAAACCGTCATTCGTAGCGTAAAAGACGCTGTTGATATGGGAAATGACCTGTCCCACAAAAAGCTCCTCCTGTGGCGTCACAGGCTGTTTTGCCAAATTCGCCTTTGGATCAATCACGCGAGCCAGTTCTGAACAGTGAAATAATTCTTTCCAAATTTCGCGGTAATTGGCGGTGATGGCCAGAAGATTGGCGATGCGCCGTGTCTTGGTTTCAGAGCGAAGCGAGACAGCCGTGAACCACAACCCGCCGATGATGCCAAGGGAGCTAAACAGATTGAACCAATTTTCGGTAAGCCACTGTGCCATGTCCCCCCATTTTAACATGCGGGAGGCAAATCGCGCTAGATGCGGTCGGGAATGTCGCGCTTGGCATTCACCAACAGATTGCGTGGCAGGCGGACAATCCGTTCATCAGGCCCGCAACCGGCCGTTGGCGGCAGTTTGGAGATGGCAGCATCCGTGATGTCTATGCCGATCACTGCAAAATCACCGTTGTCGAGTTGCCAGATGTCCGGGCAACCCTGGCAGGCGGCGGTTTTCGCTCCATTCTCGTGCGGGTCGGGACCGATGCGTTTAATAAAATTCATAGACCGCGATACTTGACGATAGCAAAGTAACAGTCAAGCCGGAATTTCAGTAAAATTCAAATGTGCCAAAAACCGGCCATTATCAAGCGGTCTGTGCGGAGATCATCCGGCTCTTGCGGGTGGAGCGGAAACAGCGTGGTCTCTCGAACTATGCAATCTCGCAAAGTTCGGGCGTTTCTGAATCCATGTTGAGCCTTGTGGACCGAGGGCTTCGCAATCCGTCCATGGAACTCATGCTCAAAATCTCCGGCGGCATCGGAGCCGATCTTCCGACGCTTATCAAAAAAGCGCAAGCGACGGTTTCAAGAAAAGAAAAATAAGGGTGCTGTTTTCCAGACGGACTTCCAATGACTTCTGTTTGCAAACTTGTTCCGTAAGCATGGCACCTTATTAAATTCTTCTGTTGTGGATAACTTTTTCTTGACATTGTGAGAGCAATAAATGTAAAGTCTCCGCCAGTCTGATGCGACTCTCCGTGAAGCAAGATGCTTTTGGTGCCTTTGAGTCGTTTGATCAGACGATTTTTTTGGACTTATGGAAATTGAGGGGCATATCGTTGGTGGAATGCTGAGGTGTATTTTAGGCAGCGCAAGGTCCATATTCAAGAACCGCTTCTTCAGTCCGCGCCGCATTCTTCACCTTAATAAATCATTGCTGATGTCCGGCCTGCTGTTGATGGCTGGAGTTTCATTTGTTCCGCTTCATGCGCAGACGATAGCCTACGATGTGCCTGCGGGAACGGTTGGCAACCGCGGGGCGGCGGGCACGAGCGTTGGCGATGATTTTGAAGTGGTCAGGCCCGTGACCATTTCGCAACTGGGGGTGTTTGACAGCGGGACCAATGGCATCCTGGGAGGAGCGACGCTGACGGTTCAACTTTACGAGCGCAGCGGGGATGGCGGTGGAAGCCTGCTGGAGACAATGACCTTTGATGCGGCCAGCCCCGGCAGGCTGGTTGGGGGGACGCTCTTCAAGCCGCTGCCCCGGCCGGTGACCCTGCTTCCGGGCAACTACACCATAGCCGCGTATGGATTTGACAAGAACAACCCTGCGGGCAATGTGGGCTTTCCCCCCTATGGCACAAACAACGCGCCGCCCTGGACGATGAATGACGGGGGAGGACTGATCCGGTTTGTTGGGCTTGGCCGTTTCGGCAAGAGCGGCTCCTATCCGGGACATTTCAGCGCGGGGCCTGCCGACCGGTATGCGGCCGGCAACTTCATGTTTTCTGCGGCGACATTGCCCAGCCCCCCGTATGCGGCGGACTACGCGGCGTTGATTGCGGGGGTGAGCGCCTTCCCGATTGAAGACATTGCGCATATGGGAAGCATCGCGGTGGTCAATCCGGGGGCTTTCCCGGTGCTTGTGGAGCATGGCGGCAACCGACAGGTGATGGAGGCGGCCGGCACCTACAATGACGAACCCAATGGCAGCCGTGCCGTGGTGTTCGCGCACACCCAATGGGAATATTCCTACAACGACGCCCGCGTGCGGCTGTTTGAAAACGCGATCCAATGGGCCGCGCGCAAGGGCAACCCATCGGACATCGTGCTGGGGATTGCGACCAACGTGGTTGCCGGCTACATGCCCAACATAGACCCCGGCTATTTCATCAGGCGCGGCTACCAGGTGGTTCCGCTTGATTTTTCGGCGATGGATCCTGCGGCAGGGCTGCCGGCGATGGACGTGCTGGTGCTTGATGGCGGCCATGTTGCCTATGATGAGGCGTGGGCGCGGCAGATTGAAAAATTTAATGCCGCCGGCGGGGGGCTGGTGATTGGCATGATTCCCTACTTCCAGCTTCACACCGAGGTGCGCCCGGCCTTCAATTACGCCAATGAAATACTTGCGCCCTACGGCATGGCCTATCGCAACAGCCTAGACACACCGCCTGTTGAGACCGGGAAGCTATACCCGCCGCCTGTCCTTCAGAGTGTTCCCTACCCGGTTTATTTCATCGCGTTCCCTGCGGCGGCGATGCTGTATGAGGACCGGATCGGCCAGATGCAGCTCGACAGCCAGCAAAAGGCCGTCGCGCTGAACACGATTGCATATGCGTCACTGGGCAACCCCGAACTGCTTTCGGAACTGACGGCCGTCTATTCGGGCACCACCAACAGCGCCATCGAATATCCTGGAAACGCGGGTGACATGGTCAATGTCGTCACGATGACGGGGTCGCAGGCTTCCAACAATCAATTGGGCAACTGGGCCGTTGAGGGAACCGATCTGGTCGCCAAAGGCCGCCGAGGGCTGGTTGAATTTGATTTCAACCTGCCGGCACCGGACATGTATCAGCTTCAAATCAACGGCGCACAGGATTTGCAATACAACACCGGTAATGATTTTCCGCTGGTGCTGACCCTGGACGGGGTCAATCTGGGGCAGTTTGACCTGGACGCGGGCACGGCGGGGGGGATGTTGCAATGTCTGACGCCCTACCTTACCGCCGGTCCGCACACCCTGCGCATCCTGTGGGAAAACCCTGCGAGCTACACCGAGCTGCGTCTCAAGTCGTTGGTTGTCCAGACCCGGCTGGGGGCCGACAGCAACGGCAACGGCATCAAGGACTGGGTGGATCAGATGCTGCAGGCGGAGTCGGGGCTGGACAACACCAACGCCCTGATCAGCAGCTACACTTCGCCGGTGTGCCTTGAAGGGCGGGACCCGTATCTGCCGCTCATGGGCGTTTCCGTCCAGGGTGCGGACAACAAGACGGCGAGCTTGAGTCCGCTGCCATCACCGGACCAGCGCTGGTATGTCAACGTGCCGCTCTCTGCCTATGCCAACGCCCAGACATTGTTGAATGTCACCTATCAAAACGGCGGGTTGTCCGATGTGCGCAATCTTGAGTGGCTGCCGCTCAATCTCCTGACCGCCGGCAATGTGACCATCCGCCAGGGCGACAGCCTGCTCTTCAACGCCATGCCGGCCAATGCGCCCGCCGGCATGCTATCAATCACCGTGGGGACAAACCAGCTTGCGGGAAGGACCACGCAGCCCATCGCCTGCAAGTTCGCCAGGCCGGGCACCTTTGCGGTGACGGGAACCTATAGTCCCACCAATGGCACGCCGCAAAGCGGCACGATCAACGTGAAGGTCGTAGGCCAGAGTTTTTCAAACAACCCGGACTGCTGGGTTGGGCGTGAGCGGGAATGGGACATGGCCACGCCGCCCTCGCGCGCGGTGCTGGACGCCGATGCAAGGCTCTTTTTCAGCGAAGGCCCGGCCATCGGCGGCAACCAGGAGGCAACGACCCTGATCACCGACCAGAACCGCCCGCGCTACATCGTTTCGCGGCTGGGAACAAACGGGCCGGTGCTGGATTCGGCGCAGGTCAGTGGCTTTCAACTCTGGTCGGGCAACAACACCTATGCAAAAATCCTGCAGACCTATCCCGATGGCAGCCAGCTGATAGAGGCGCTGCTCATCTTGAGCCCGGTGCTGCCCGACCTGACCGTGCGGCTGGATGTCATTGTGGGAGGAGTCACCTTTGATGACGGCAGCACGAGCCTGACATTGACGGCGGCCGACTTTGACGCGCTGGGACAATACAAGGTGCATTTCATACGCCCGGCCGGTTCGACGACGTCGGTCTGCCATTCCATCAGCGTTTTCCAGGGATCAACCTTGATTTACTATACCCGCTGAATGAACAAGATCAGACCCAGCATATGGATGATGATGACAGTGGCGGTGGCCGCTGTCGTCTTTGCCGTCTGGCATGGCCGTCATCCATCCGCACAGCCGGTCTCTGTCGCATCCCGGGAACAAACCCCGGCATCAGCCGCTCCATTGGTGACGGCAAGCAAGCCGGCTCCTGCAACGGCATTGCCATCCGCTTCGTCGCCAGCCCTCAACGCCCAATCTTCCCAGGAACTGTCTGCCGTCGTGAAAACCATCCTCGATGGAACGGGTTACCGGGAACGGGAGAAGGCCCTTCAAGGGTTGACTGGAAAACTGACCGATGCCGACCGCGGGGCGCTCTATGACTTCCTGCGGCAACATGATTCAGCCGACGACCGGCAGCTGGGGCAGGTGTTGAAAAATGACCTGATGAATGTGTTGTGCCAGATGGAGCCGCCGCCGCAGGGCTTGCGCGAGCTGCTGTCCCAAATCTATCAGGACGGCAGCCAGAACATCGTCCTGCGCGATTATGCGCTTCAACACATGGCCGCATTCTACCGGCAGATGGCCTCGGCGGTTGGCGTGGATGACCAGGCCGATGAATTGAACCAGGCACAGGCAACACTTTGGGGTGCGCTTGCCAGCACCGACAGCAGCATGGCCGGCACCGCGCTGCTGGGTTTAAGCCAGTTGTCGCAGCAGGGCTGGCCGGGTTTTGACCAGGACAAGATCAGCGCGGCGGCACTTAAACTGGCCGGTGACAACAGCTCCGGTGAACTGACACGCATCACGGCCATCCAGGTATGCGCCAGCCTGGGCAACCGGGCGGCCCTGCCCGCAGTTCAGGCTGCGGCGCAGCAGGGTGAAACCATCCCGGTGCAGATCGCGGCGATCGCGGCGCTGGGGACACTGGGCGGGACGGACCAGATACCGTTCTTGAACGGTGTGCTTGAAGGCAACATCGACCGGCTGAAGCTGCCCGCACAACACGCGCTGGGCCGGATCGAACAACGGCTGCAGCAACCGCGCATGGCCTCGCTTGGTGTCCCGGCGGGGCGTCTGGCCAACTGATCATGAAGGCGAAACTGAACACATATTGCGGGCTGCCAATGCTGTTGGCGGTCTTGACGATGCTCCCCGTCATCGTCCGTGCGGACAACATGTGCACCGAGGGCGGGCCTTATACGAACGGGATGTCCTGTCTGTCGGCGGGATCGTGGTCCACAGGTTATGTGCTCTCTTCGACCAGCGCCGGGGTCGGCCAGTTGATTCCCCTTCCAACGGCTTCCGGCCTGTCCATCACCAACGGCCTGGAATCAAGCATGGTCACCTACGATTGCACGCCCGAATTGGATCATCCCATCACCAATGCCTTCAGCTATGCCTTGGGGAACCTTTATTTCGTTCCCGCCATCCCGCAAACCATCTGGACTCCGGGAACCTACGCCTACACCGCCTACGTCAACGCCAACGGCAGCCCCTGTTCGCCGCTGACCAACACATTGGGAACGGTCACGGTGACCATCCTCACCAACAACCCCGACGTGCTCTTCGACGTGGATTTTGGCAATCACACCAACAGCCTTAAGACCGGCTACGCCGTGATCGGCGATTCAACGTCGGATTTTTGGAATGGATATGCAAAGACGAATGTTGCTTCAGGTTCCCTGACCAACCTTGTCACCGCCAACGGGATTGTTTCGCCCGTGGGGTTGCTGGTGACCAACCTGCCAACGCTTCACACCAATGGTTCGTCCGATGCAATGTATAACGATTATCTGGGCACTAATTCGGCGGCGGCCACGCTGACATTCACCAATCTGCCGGGCGGAACCTGGAGTATTTATCTCTATGCCAGCGACGGCAGCTTTGACCTGAAGGTGGGCACCAACGATTATGGCACCCAAACCTGTCACGACGGTTCGCCGCGTTCCACGCCATTGGCCTGGCAGCAGGGCGTGCAGTATGTCGCGTTTCAAAATGTGTTTCTGACCAACGGCCAGGGCATGACGGTCACCATCAGCCCTGGAATAAGCAACGTGGCCATGATCTCCGGCTTGCAGGTCGCCTCCTTGAACCATGTCCCTCTGCCTTTTTCAACTTTAACCCCCTCCAGTTTGGTGGCCTGGGGCGGCAACTCTTATGGCCAGACGAATGTTCCGGGCGGATTGACCAACGTGGTGGCCATCGCTTCAGGCGGCAATTTCAATCTGGCGCTAACCAGTGGCGGCACGGTGGCAGCCTGGGGCGACAACTCTTACGGCCAGACGACTGTTCCGGGCGGACTGGCGAACGTGACGGCGATTGCCGCAGGTGGCCATCATGCCCTGGTGCTCAAAAGTGACGGCACCATGGCGGCCTGGGGCTGGAACAATTGGAGTCAGGCGACGGTTCCCCACGGCCTGGCCAGCGTGGTGGCGATTGCCGCAGGCGACAGCCACAGCTTGGCGCTCCTGGGAAATGGCACGGTGGTCGCCTGGGGCTTGGACAATGTTGGCCAGGTTGATGTTCCCGCCGGCCTGTCCAACGTGGTGGCGATTGGGGCGGGTTATGCACACAGTATGGCGCTAAAAAGCGATGGCACGGTGGTGGCCTGGGGTAACAACGCAGATGGTGAGACCAATGTTCCGGCCGGATTGTCCAACGTGGTGGCGATTGCCTGTGGCGGTTATCACAACCTGGCCCTCAAGGGTAACGGCACGGTGGTGGCCTGGGGCCTCGACAATAATGGCCAGGTTGATGTTCCCGGCGGATTGTCCAACGTGGTGGCGATTGCCTGTGGTGGTTATCACAGCCTGGCGCTCAAGGGTAACGGCACGGTGGCGGCCTGGGGTAACAACGGTTACGGCCAGACCACGGTTCCCGCTGGTGTTACCAATGTCGTTGCGATTGCCGGAGGTTATTATCACAGCCTGGCGCTCCGCAATGCCGCCATTCCTTCAGACCAAATTCCATATCTTTACCCGGCCGGAGCACCCGGCACTGTCAATGTCACTTTAGACGAAGATTATGACGGTGTCAGCGATGTCCAGGAACTGGCCGATCGGACCAATCCAAACGATGCCAACAGCGCTCTGCAAATCCTTCTGGGTTATTGGCCCTTTGACAACACCAACACCTGGGTGGGTGCGGAAGGACAGTTGCCGCTTCTGGCGACCAACGTGGTGGGCGTTCCCAGTTGGGACACCAATGCCGTGCTGATTGATTCGACCAACCCGGCCATCCTCAAATATCGCGATGTCGAGACCAGCGGCAATGCCAACATCAACCTGCGTTGCGGCTCCGTCCAGTTCTGGTTCAAGCCGGACTGGTCAAGCACCAATGCTGGAGGCGTCGGCCCGCAGGGTGAGGGCCGATTCATTGAAATGGGAACCAAGGGAACCACGAACGGCTGGTGGGGATTGGCGGTTAATTCCACAGGAACAAACATCTATTTCGGCACGCAGACCAATTCCAGCAGCACATTGACCACCAATCTGACGGCAACAATGAGCTGGACTTCCAATGTTTGGCATCAAGTCGTGCTGACATATAGCCCGACCAACTCGTCACTTTATGTTGATGGACAGCCAGTGGTCACCAACGGGACGGGTGTTGCCTATTATCCGGCCCTCAATGTCCGGACAAACGGGTTCAACATCGGCAGCAGCGCTTCGGGAACAAACCAGGCCAGAGGCACTTTTGATGATCTACAGACGTTTAATTATGCACTCGGCGGTCAACAAATATTGACTAATTATCAGGCTTGTATTCCTCTAAATATTGCTGGTTTGCTCCTTTGGTTGAAGGCAAATTCACTTGTCGGCCTGACCAATAATGCACCTGTGGGCACATGGTATGACAGTAGTGGTTGGAACAATAATGCAACGCAAGGCACCACAAGCAATCAACCTTTATATGTGACGAACATAATCGATGGGTTGCCTGTTGTTTATTTCAACGGGACGAGCAGCTATTTGAATCTCCCCAATGTTTTGAACGGGACGACGCAGGCGGAGGAGTTTGTGGTGTTGCGGGCGGCGACGAACTTGCCGAGTGCGAACATGCCGTTGTGGGACATGGGGAATGGCGGGGGCTATGCGCCGGGCTATCCCGCCTCAAGCGGCCAGATCGTGGATGATTTTGGGAGCAGTTTAGACAACACGGTCGGAGTTCCATCCCAGCCGCTCAACCAATATGGCGTGTATGAAGTGGCCGGGCGGAACGGGGACTGGACGGCTTGGCTCAATGCGGTGATGCTGGCGGAACTTCCGGGCAACACCTACGCTTATTACAACAACGCCAATGTTTTGGGTGGTGTGCCGGGATGGGGACATTACTTTGCCGGGGACATCGCGGAGGTGCTGGTCTTCAACCGGACGTTGACGGCTAGTGAGCGGATCACAGTCAACGGATATTTGAACGGCAAGTATGGGCTGGTGCCCCCGGTGCCACCTGCGCCAACCAATCTGGTGGCGCAGGCCATCTCAACGAACCAGATCAGTCTGACATGGAGTGAAACCTTGACAAACGGGGGCGCGACGCAGATCGGCATTGAGCGATCCACAACGAGCAATGGGGTGTATTCGGTCGTGGCGCAGGTGGCCAATACATTGTCATATGTGGACACGAATCTGGCGGCGGGGACTACATATTATTACGAAGTGCAGGCGAAAAATTTGAACACATGGTCAGCTCCATCAAGTGAGGCTTGGGCAACGACACTGACCAATGGAACAAGCATGCCATTTGGCAACCTGCTGTTGTGGTTGAAGGCGGATACGGGATTGGCACAATTGGGCACGAATGTGCCGGTGAGTTTTTGGGCGGATCAAAGCGGCAACCTGAACGATGCGACGCAGCCGGCGGGAGCCAATCAACCGTTGTGGGTATCTGGGGCGTTGAACGGGATGCCGGTGGTGCGGTTTAATTCGGCTAACAATCAGCATTTCAGTTTGCCCAACGTGTTGAACGGGACGACGCAGGCTGAAGCGTTTGTGGTGTTGAAGGCGGCGACGAATTTGCCTACCGTCGAAAAGGATATATGGCGGATGGGCAGTGTCGGTAATTTTTACTACTGCTATCCGAACACCAGCGGGCAGATATGCGAGGGTTTTGGGAGCACTTCGGGTTACAACATTGGGGTGCCGGCACAGCCGATCAATCAGTATCATTTGTATGAGGTGGCGAGTCAGAATGGAAGTTGGGGGGCGTGGATCAATGGGTTGATGCAGTATGAGACGACCAATAACACCTACGCGTATTACACCGGCGGTTACTATCTGGGTTTAGCTGACGGTGAGGATGGTTTTGACGGCGACATGGCCGAGGTGCTGGTCTTCAACCGGACGTTGACACCTAGCGAGCGGGATGCAGTTGGAAAATATCTTTTTAGCAAGTATGGGCTCTCGCAATATGCCTTAAACACCTCGCTCCCCAGCTCGCCGACCAACTTCATTACAACAGGAACAGCGCCGTATCAACTCAACCTTCAATGGTTGCCAACGTCCACCAACGCTTACAGTTTCCATGTCGAGCGCGCATTGGGAACCAACGGCACTTTTCAGGAGATCGAATCGCTCCCATCCTATCTTACCAATTTTGTGGACACCACCGCCGTCGCCACCAACGTATATCTTTACCGCATCAGGGCGCATAACTTGTTTGGAGATTCCTATTCGGCTGTGATCTCTCCGCCAACCATCAATCTTACAAATGTTCCAGCCACGACGGTTATGGAAAACACGACGAATTTGATTGGAGCGCAGGCTGCAGACGCAGATGGCACGGTAAGCAATGTGCAATTTTTTGCAGGTTTTTATTCAAATGGTTTTACTTTTGCAACTTCCGTATTGTCTCCCTATACCAATAGTTGGATGCCGACCATGACAGGGACATACACTTTAGCCGCTTTGGCAACCGACAATCAGGGAAACAGCCAGTTTTCATCTTCTATCACGGTCAGTGTTTATCTCGATTCCAACGGTGACGGTATTCCCGATTATCTACAGGTTTCACAAGGCAATGATCCGATCAACACATGGATTCCGCCCACGAACGAAATATCCGCTCCGGTCATCACCTTGTTGATACCGACGAACGCGGTAATTGTTCAATGAGCACTACAATTTTAAGGGAGATATGACTACAAATCACTATCACAAACCCACGCCAGATGTTTTCCGGCAAAGAACCTGGCGTCCTTTGCCATTGCCGTTACGCTCGATGACATGGGCGCTAATTGCACTACAGGCAATCCTGCCGGTCGCTCCTCAAGCACTGGCCATGGCGCAATCAGTGCCGGGCCAGGCAACGCCAGCCGTGCCGTTGTTTCATATGCCGCCGCCCGCGCCTGACGTGAAGGTCAACATGACGGTGCCCAATGTGCAGCCGCCCTCCACCGAACTGCAATTTTCGGCCAATCCAACGGATGACGAAATTTCCAGGGCGCGAGTTTTTGAACAGCCGATCATTTCCATTGGATCAACCGTTTCTTCCACGGAGAACGCCGACCTTGCCTCGGCGTTGCTTACTTATCACAACCGTCAGAACCCTGATGACGCCAGCGCCATTGAAGGTTTTCTGCAGGCGCATCCTGATTCCCCCAGATATGTTTCCTTGCTGGCGAATCTGGCTTCGCATTACCGCCGCACCAGCCAGTTTTCAAAGGCGCTGGACATCTGGCAGCAGGTCTGGACAGCAGGCAAGAACATCACCGATGTCAACGGACGGCAAGTGGTGGACCAGTCTGTCGGTGACTGGGCCACTTTTTTGGTCACGCTTGGGCGGATGAATGATTTGAATGAGTTGCTACAGGAACTAAACGGTCGCGAATTGCACGGTGTCGCAGCGGTGAGGATTGCCGACGCGCGCAATGCGGTTTGGCAGATGGAGCATCTGCCCAAGAAAACCTTCAAATGCGGCCCTTATTCCTTGTCCCGCATCCAGGCCACGATTGATCCGTCGGCGCCGCTCCACAAGGAAATCATGAGCGAAGAGTCCACCACCAATGGAACGTCGCTCTATCAAAACTGGTTGCTGTCCCAAAGGATGGGGTTGAAGTATCAAATGGCCAGAAGGCAGCCGGGCGCTCAAATTCCTCTGCCGGTGATGGTGCATTGGAAGCTTGGGCATTTCTCGGCGTTGACAAAGTTTCAGGACGGCAGCTATCGCATTGAAGACCCGACTTTTCGTGAAGGCTGGATCAGCCCAAAGGTTTTGGACGTCGAATCAGACGGTTATTTTTTGATTCCCGACGGCCCGCTTCCCGCTGGCTGGTCGCCGGTGACGCAGGCAGAGGGTGAAACGGTTTTCGGCAAAAGCTGGCCCGGTTCAGGCGACGGCGGTGGCGGCGGCGATGGTTGTCCCGCCGGTGGCCCTGGCGGCGGGGGAATGTCCGAAGGCGGGCCGAACACGACGCCTTGCAAAGGGATGCCCCAATACACATTTAACATGATGCGCATGGGCTTGGTTGTTCAGGATGTGCCTCTCGGTTACACACCGCCTCGTGGTCCTGAAATCAATTTCAGGATCACCTACAGCGAGCGGACGATTTACGAGAGCGGTCCTTTTTCGTATTCCAACCTAGGAAATCAATGGACTTACGAATGGCTCCAGTATATTTCGGACAACACAACCACGCCGAATGCCGATGTGACCATGGTGTTCAGGGACGGAAATTCACAGCCTTACACCGGTTACAATTCAACCACCGGGACGTATGTCGTTGGATCATACGTTCAGGGACAGTTGACCAAAACCACCACCAACAGTTATCAATGTCTTTATCCCGACGGTTCGATTGAAATTTATTCCAATTCAACAGGCATCACCGGCCCGCGCCAGGTTTTCCTGACACAGAAAATTGACCCGGCGGGCAATTCCCTCACTTTCACCTATGATTCTACCAACCGCATGGTGGCGGTGCAGGACGCCATCGGGCAGGTGACGACCCTTTCTTACGGGCTGACAAATGACATCTACAAAATCACCCAGGTGACCGATCCATTCGGACGTTATGCCACTTTGAAATACAATGCCTCCGGCCAGTTGACGAACATCACCGATGAAATAGGCATTTCCTCGTCCTTTGCCTACGGAAACAGCGGCGGCGAGGCGGATTTCATCAATTCGCTGACGACGCCCTACGGCACGACAACTTTCGCCAACAATTATCAAAGCGCCTCTGATTACAATGGGCGCTGGCTTTTGGCGACGGATCCTGTCGGCGGGCAGGAGCGGGCGGAATTCAGGGAGGAAGCGCCGGGCATCAGCGACAATGACCCGTCCAGTTTGGTTCCGGCCAACTGCCTGAATCCGAATTATCTCAATTTTGAGCTGGGACGCCGCATGAGCTTTTTCTGGAACAAGAAAACGATGCAGACAATGCAGGGCGTAATTGATTACACCAAGGCCAGGCAGTATGTCTGGGATGGCATGTATGGGAATTATTACGTCTTGAGCAGGACGGTTGGATGCATCAAGCAGCCGATGGAAGGCGCAAGGGTTTGGTATAACTATCCAGGCTCGACACGTTCGGATCAGGAAGGCACGAACAATCGGCCCACACTCATCGCCCGCGTCTTGGATGACGGCACGACTCAATTGCAGCAGTATCAATATAACATCATAGGCAAGCCGACCATGGCCATTGATCCGGCGGGGCGGACGACTTATTTCACTTATTCCACGAACAACATTGATTTGTTGACCGTGGCGCAGCTTAATGCCGGGGCGACAAACACACTGGCGGCTTACACTTACAATTCCTTGCATTTGCCGCTGACAGCAGTGGATGCCGCAGGCAACACCAATTTCTTTGGCTACAACACGAACGGGCAGTTGACCGCCTTGACCAATGCGCTGGGCCAGGTGGTGACGCTCTCTTACAGCACCAACAGTTATCTCACGGCCATCGTCGGGCCGTTGGGGATGACGAACAGCTTTACTTACGACACCCTTGGCCGGGTGCGGACTGTGACGGATCCCCTGGGCTACACCATCACGACGAGCTATGACAATCTGGACCGCCCCACGAACATCACCTACATGGACGGGACGTATGAGCAGATCGTATATGACAAGCTGGACACGACGCTGATGCGTGACCGCAATGGCCATTGGACGGTGCAGGTGCATGACCCGTTGCGGCACCTGACCGATGTTTATGACAACATCGGGCGGCACACGCAGATGAGCTGGTGCAGTTGTGGCAATCTGGCCAGCATCACCGACCCGCTGGGCAACGTGACGGCTTGGACGCGGGATTTGCAAAACCGGGTGACGGCCAAGATTTATCCCGACTTGACGCAGATCAGCTACGCTTACGAAAATAACAGCAGCCGGATGCTGTCTGTGACGGACGCGAAGAACCAGTCCACGGTGTATGGCTACTTTGTGGACAACAACCTGAAATCGGTCACTTACAGCAATGCCGTGGTCGCGACGCCGACGGTGACGTTTGCTTACGATACAAATTACAACCGCATCACCAGCATGGTGGACGGCACCGGGACGAATACGTATAACTATTACCCCGTGACCAGCGGGCAGTTGGGCGCGGGGATGTTGTCGGCTGTGACCAACACGTTTGTTGGCAGCGGTGTCACCTACAATTACGACGCGCTGGGCAGGATAACCAATCGAGCCATCAACAATGTGGCGGAGCAGTTGACGTATGACGCGCTGGGCCGCATCACAATCATCACGAATGCGCTGGGCAGCTTTACCAACACCTATCTGGGGGCGACGGCGCTGATCACCACAAACTTTGCGCCCTTTGGCAAGACGACCGTGTTCAGCTATCTGGGCATCACGAATGACGAGCGGCTGGCTGAAATCTGGAATCAAAAGACCAATAGCGCGACGCTCTCGAAGTTTGACTATGTGTATGACCCGGTGGGCCAGATCACGAACTGGACGCAGCAGGTGGACACCACTTCAACCAACGTGCAGGTGATGACCTACGACCCGGTCAACCAGTTGTTGAGCGACACCGTTCACAGCAACATCATTGCGGGGGCGATTCTCACCCAATATGCGTATGGTTATGACGCGGGCGGAAACCGGACCACGGAGCAGATCGGGACGGGCACGGGCACCTCGCCTGTGGCCGTCAGCCAGTCCACCTACAACAGCGACAATCAGGTCACCAGCCGGACGGAGACCGGCGGCCCGATGCTCTTTGCCGGCAAATTAAGCGAGCCGGCCACCGTGACGGTGGCGGGCAATGCGGCGGCGATCAATCATCAGACGACGAACTTCACGGGCTACGCAAGCGTCGCGAACGGGACGAATGTCGTTCCCGTCATTGCCACCAGTTACAGCGCGCAATCTGTCACGAACAAATATCAGGTTGTTGTCACAAACAACGGCGTGGCGAAGACGATTACGTTTGACTTGAATGGGAATGAAACTTCTGTTGTCACGACGACTTCAACGAATACTTATCAGTGGGATGCGGCGAACCGGCTTGTCTCAATCACTGGGCCGACGAATCAGAGTTTGTTCACGTATGATGGACTTGGAAGGCGGATGCAGATTGTTGAAATGACAAACGGCGTTGCAATGAGCACCAATAAATTTGTTTGGGATGGTGCGGCGCTTTGCGAGCAAAGAAATAGCGCGAACTCGGTGACAAAACGCTTTTTCAATTCAGGCGAACAAATATCAGGAACAAATTACTTCTTTACTCGTGATCACCTAGGTAGCGTTCGTGAAATGGTTGACAGTTCAGGAACGATTCAAGCCAGATACAGTTACGATCCTTACGGACGAAGAACAAAAATTTCAGGAAGTCTTGATGCCGACTTTGGCTATGCAGGATATTATTACCATCCGCCATCTGGACTATATCTGACGGTCTTACGAGCTTATGATGCTGATTTGGGAAGATGGTTGAGCCGTGATCCTATTGCTGAAAGAGGAGGACTGAACTTATATGGCTACGTTCTGAATAATCCACTCAATTGGCTTGACCCATATGGAGCTTGCGGTGGTAGTAGCGGCGGTGGCTCTTATCAGGTAACAGGTGGTGGTAGTAGTGGAAGTTATGAAAACGCTCCGCCATTTTCAGTCTCGCCACCATCTGGTCCAGCGACTCCGGATTCCCCTCCATCACCATGGGATAATTATGTAGGGCAGGCTTCTTGGGATTTAGTAAAAACCGCAGCTGGAGCGTTTTATTTTGAGCGGGTTGGAGCACAATTATGGTTTGAAGGTCCTCATACAGTTTACGAAGCATACGACTTAAATGAAACTTTACAAAATGATGCTAATAAGTATCTTAGCCAACAAAAAACATATATTATAGCCGTGCCTCCATACTATTATCAAGGCACTAATCCAAATTATTGCCTTCCAGACCCTCCCACTAATAAAATTCCTCCTCAGCATTTTCATGATTGACTT
>Ga0181534_10001065_pt1 | contig 18355 bp, 18 predicted proteins | sample PEATcosm2014_Bin_37_FD_119758 | JGI IMG/M metagenome (GOLD analysis project Ga0181534, IMG submission 119758) | Peatland microbial communities from MTU Mesocosm Facility, Houghton, MI, USA - PEATcosm2014_Bin17_10_metaG | ecosystem: Environmental > Terrestrial > Soil > Wetlands > Peat | place... | reverse complement strand
AGGATCCGGCAGGTCGTCAGCCCGATCCGGTTGGGCCGGTCCTTCGCGCGCTGGGCGAAGATCCCGGCCAGCGGCCAGGCCTCGTTGCCGCGCGGATGCCGCGCGAACGGTGCGGGCGGAGCGTCGGTCGCCCGGTCGAAGAGGAAGATCACGTCGGCGTGGCTGAACTGCTCGAGGCCGGCCAGCGCGCCGTCGGGGACCGCGTCGTCAAGGACGATCGACGAGCGCTCGAGGTCCCAGTCGTCGTCGACGACCTCGACGCGGGTCGAGCGGACCCACCCGATCGCGCGGACCTCGTAGCCCATCAGTACCCGAAGCGGTCGAGCACCTCGGTGCGCGACTGCCATCTCGGCTCGACCACGACGCGCAGCTCGAGGAAGCAGCCCTCGGGCAGCTGCTTGCGCGTCGCGATCCCGACCTCCTTGAGGTTCTCCCCCTTGCGGCCGATCACGATCGCCTTCTGGCTGTCGCGCTCGACGAGGATGTCGACCCGGATGACCGGCCACTCCCACTCGGCCACGCGGCAGTGGATCGCGTGCGGGAGCTCGTCGCGCACGCGCCGCAGCAGCTGCTCGCGGACGAGCTCGGCGACGAAGTCCACCTCGGACATGTCCGAGACCTGCCCGGCGGGGAACCACGCCGGCCCCTCGGGCAGCAGCTGGGCCACCGCGTCACAGAGCGCGTCCACCCCCGCACCGGTCTTCGCCGATATCGCGAAGTACTCGATCCGCTCCGCGGCCTCGTGCTGCGACGCCTCCTCGGCGATCGCATCGACGGCGGCCTTCGCCGCGAGCAGCTGGGCTGCCACGTTCGTCTTGGACGACGCGTCCACCTTGTTGACGGCCACGAACGGGGCGGGGCCGTCGCCCGAGGCGGCTGCGAGCAGATGGGCGAGCACGAACCGGTCGCCGGGCCCGATCGACTCCGCGGCCTCGACGAGCGCGATCACGGCGTCGACCTCCTCGAAGGCGCCGAGCGCCGTGGCGTTCAGGCGGTGGCCGAGCGCGCTCTTGGGTCGGTGCAGCCCGGGGGTGTCGACGAAGACCAGCTGGGCGTCGTCGCGGTGCACCACGCCGCGGATCGCGTTGCGCGTCGTGTTGGGCGTGCCGGCCGTGATCGAGACCTTCTCACCGACGAGCCGGTTGAGCAGCGTGGACTTCCCCACGTTCGGCCGCCCGACGATGGCGACGAAGCCGGACCTCACGACGCCGCGCGGTCGGTGGCGCGCTCGATGCGGACCTGGAGGATCCGCCGGCCCTCGATGCGCTCGATCGTGATGCGGAACGGCTCAGACTCCAGCACCTGGCCCTCCTCGGGGACGCCGCCCGCGAGGTCGAACGCGAGGCCGCCGATCGTGTCCCACGAGCCCTTCGGGAGCTCGTCACCGAGGAGCTCGTCCACCTCGTCGATCGACATGCGCCCCGAGACCACGACGACGCCGTTGCCCTGTTCGGTGACCTCGGGCTCCTCGCGGTCGAACTCGTCGCGGATGTCACCGACGAGCTCCTCCAAGACGTCCTCCAATGTCACGAGCCCCGCAGTCCCGCCGTACTCGTCGACGACGATCGCGAGGTGGACGTTCTCAGCCTGCATCTCGGCCAGGAGGGTCGCCACGCGCTTCGTCTCGGGCACGAACTTGGCGGGGCGCAGCGCGCCGGCCACCGGGTCGCCGCCACGCCCGGACCGCTCGAGGCGCACGAGGTCCTTGGTGAACGCGACACCGAGCACGTCGTCCGCGTCCTCGCCCTCGACCGGCAGCCGCGAGTAGCCCGCCGCCAGGCCGAGCTCGAGCGCGGCGCTCACGGTCTGGTCGTGGTCGACGACCACCATGTCGGGTCTCGGGACCATGACCTCGCGCACGACCGTGTCGCCGAACTCGATGACGGAGTGGATGAACTCGCGCTCGGTCGGCTCGATGACCTCCTCGGACCGCGCGAAGTCGGCCATCGCGAGGAGCTCGGACTCGGTCACCGCGAGCGACTGGCCGGCGTCCTTGCCGCCCATGAGCAGGTTGGCGATGCCGACGAGGATCCCCGAGAGCCAGCGCACCGGGGGGAACCGCGTGATCGCGTCGACGATCGGGGCGGCGAACAGCGCCGCGCGCTCGGGGTGCCGCACGGCGAAGTTCTTCGGGATCGCCTCGAAGACGACGAAGATCACCGCGACCTCGAACACCGTGGCGACGAGGATCCCGAGCGGACCGAACCACCTCGACGCGAGCACGCCGACGAGCGTCGCGGCCACCAGCTGGCAGACGAGGACGAGCAGCAGGACGGGGTTCAAGAACCGCTCGGGATGCTCGACGAGCCTCGTGAGGGGCACCGATCCCTTCCGATTGCCCTCGGCGAGCGAGTACGCCTTCACCTTGGACGTGCGCACGAGGCTCGTCTCGGCGAGCGCGAGGAACCCCGAGCCCAGGAGCAGCAGGACGATCACGGCCAGCAGGATGACGTCGCCGGCGTGGAACCCGACGGTCGCTATCAACGCCCCGTCCAGGTCTCCGAGTAGTGGGCGACGAGCAGCGCCCGCTCGCGTGCCTCCATCCGCTCGGCCTCCTCGTCGAGCTCGTGGTCCCAGCCGAGCAGGTGCAGCGTCCCGTGGACCACGAGGAGCGCGAGCTCGTCGTCGTAGGAGACGCCGCCGGTCTGCGCGTTCCGTGCCGCGACCCTCGGGCAGATCACCACGTCGCCGAGGAGCGCGGGTGCCTCGGGCTCGGACTGCTCGCCCGGGCCGGGCCCGCCGGCATCGGGGGTGCGTCCCGAGGCGAGCGGCTCGTCCTCGATCGGGAAGCTGAGCACGTCGGTCGGCCCCTCCTTGCCGAGGAACCGCTCGTTGAGCTCGGTGATCGTGGGCTCGTCGACGAAGAGGAGCGAGACCTCCGCGCCGCCGCGGATGCCCTCAGCCTCGAGGACGGCCCGCGTGAGCGCCACCATCGTCGAGAGGGGGACGTCGCCGTCGAGCTGCTCGTCGGCGCCGAAGACGTCGATGGTCACGGCGTCTCCGCCCGCTCGTAGGCGTCGACGATCTCGGCGACGATGCGGTGCCGCACGACATCGCGTCGCGTGAGCCGGACGAACGCGATCCCCTCGATCCCGTCCAGAATCTGCTCGATGTTGCCCAGCCCGGAGCGGCCGCCGCCGAGGTCGACCTGGGTCACGTCGCCGGTCACGACGCACCGCGAGCCGAAGCCGATGCGCGTAAGGAACATCTTCATCTGCTCGGGGGTCGTGTTCTGGGCCTCGTCGAGGATGATGAACGAGCTGTTGAGCGTGCGCCCGCGCATGAACGCGAGGGGGGCGACCTCGACGGTGCCCTTCTCCAGGAGGCGCTGGGTGCCGTCGGGCCCGAGCATGTCGTAGAGGGCGTCGTACAGTGGCCGCAGGTACGGGTCGACCTTCGCCATCAGGTCGCCGGGGAGGAACCCCAGCCGCTCCCCCGCCTCGACCGCGGGCCTCGTGAGCACGATGCGGCCGACCTCTCGCCGCTGGAGCGCCTGGACCGCCGCGGCGACGGCGAGGTAGCTCTTGCCGGTGCCCGCGGGACCGATGCCGAAGGTGATGGTGTTCGACGCGATCGCGTCGGTGTAGCGCTTCTGGCCCGCGGTGTGGGGACGAACCGGCTTGCCCTTCACGCTGCGCACGATGTCCTGGCCGAGGACCTCGGAGGGACGCAGGTCCTCGCGCACCATGTCGATCGTGCGCTCGACCTTGTTTAGGTCGAGATGCTGGCCGCTCTCGAGCAGGAGGATCAGCTCGTCGAAGAGCCGCGCGATCAGCGTGGCGTCGGGACCGTTGATGCGGATCTCGTTGCCGACAACCGCGATGGTGGTTGACGCGAACGACCGCTCGATCAGGCGGAGCAGCTCGTCGCGCTGGCCCAGCAGGCCGCCCATGAGGCTCGGGTTCGACACGGTGGTGACCGCCGGCTCCACGTCGAGGCCCTCCAGGCGCGCGGGGTCGAGCGGCACGGTCTTTGAGGAGCCCGTCTCCGTCGTGCTCATCCGGGCGGCCACCCCATCAGATGCCCCCCGAGGACGTGCAGGTGCAGGTGCGGCACCGACATCTGCGCGTCCGGGCCGACGTTCATCACGAGCCGGTACCCGCGGTCGGGGCCGTCGATGCCCTCCAGGCGCGCCACCTCCTGGGCGAGGAGCACGAGCTCGCCCATCAGCTCGGCGTCCGCGTGCTCCAGGTGGTGCGCGGAGGTCACGTGGACCTTCGGCACCACGAGGACGTGGATCGGGGCGGCCGGCGCGATGTCGCGGAACGCGTACGCGGCGTCGGACTCCGCGACTGGCGTCGAGGGGACCTCGCGGCTCACGATCCGGCAGAAGAGACAGTCCGTCATTGCTGGACCCATCATTGCGCCTCGGAGCCCCCGGCGTGACGCGCGGCCCTGCGAGCGGCCGCCAGCAGCACCCCGCCGGCCACCGCGGCGGTCTCCGCGCGCAGCACCGTCTCGCCGAGCGACACCCCCGGGGCGCCGAGCGCGAGCTCCGCGTCGCTCCATCCGCCTTCGGGCCCGACCACGACCGTGCGGACCGTGTCGCCGAGATCGTCGCCGTCCAGCTCGCACATCGTCGCCCCGGCGGCCATGGCGCCGGCGACGTCCGTCGCGTCGAGGATCACGGGGAGCCGGACCCGGCGGGACTGGCACGCGGCCTCGCGCGCCACTCGGGACCAGCGCGCCAGGATGCGCCCGCGGGCCTCGGCGTTCGCCCGGACCGCGGACCGGTCGCAGGTCACGAGGCCGATCTCATCGACGCCGAGCTCGGTCAGCTTGGTCACGGCCCATTCCGCACGGTCCTGCTTGAGCGCGGGCAGGTACACCCGCACGGGATCGGGCTCCGCGGGCTCGTGAACGACGTCGGAGGCCGACTCGAGCACAGATCCCCGGTAGGTGCAGAGCCGCCACCCGCCCGATCCGTCGAAGGCGACCACCTGCTCGCCGTCGCGCAGTCGCAGGACGCGCCCGAGGTGGTGGCTGTCGGCGTCGCCGAGCTGGGGATCGTCGAGGCCGTCAACGAGCACCTGTGCCGCCGCGTCCGCGCGGCTGCGCAGCGCGCTCACCGACGCGAGCGGAGCCGGGAGAACAGGCCGGCGTGGGGCTCGGTCACAGCCTCGCCGCGATGCTCGGCGAGCTCGCGCAGGAGCCGGTCGGACTCCTCGTCGAGGTCGTCGGGGATGTCGACGCGCAGGTGCACGTGCAGGTCCCCGCGGCCCCTGCCGCGCAGGTGCGTGACGCCGCGGTTGCGCAGCCGCACCACCTGCCCCGGCTGCGTGCCGCGGGCGACCTCGATCGACTCGTCCCCCTCCAAGGTGGGCGCCGTCACCGTCGTGCCGAGCGCGGCCTGCGCCGGGGAGATCCCCACGACCGTGTGCAGATCGTCGCCATGGCGCTCGAACCGGGCATCGTCCTCGACCCCGAGGTGGACGTAGAGGGTCCCGTTCGGCCCGCCGCGGAACCCCGCGGGCCCGCGCCCGGTGAGCCGCATGGTCGACCCGTCCTCCACGCCCGCGGGGACGTCGACGCGCAGCGAGCGCGACTCGGAGGTCCGGCCCTCACCGTGGCACTCGGCGCACGGTGCCGTGATGATCGCCCCGGTCCCCTGGCACCGCTGGCACGGGGTCGAGGTCATGACTTGGCCGAGGATCGACTGGCGGACCCGGCGCACCTCGCCGACGCCGTTGCAGGCATCGCAGGTCGCGGCCGTGGTCCCCGGAGCTGCCCCCGTTGCATCGCAGGCCTCGCAGGCGACGGGGAGGCGGACCTCCAGGTCCTTCTGCGCCCCGAACGCCGCTTCGGCGAGCGTGAGGGCGAGCGTCACCTCGGCATCGGGTCCGGCGATCGGGCCGGTCGGCCCGCGCCTGCCCATGCCACCCATGGCGCCGAAGAAGGCCTCAAAGAGGTCGCCGAGGCCAACGTCACCGAACTGCTGCCACTCGGGACCGCCGGGCTGGCCGCCCATGACCCCGCGCAGCCCGAACTGGTCGTACTGCGAGCGCCGCTCGGGGTCGCTCAGGATCTCGTAGGCGACCGAGACCTCCTTGAACTCCGCCTCGGCCGCGGGGTCATCGGGGTTCGTGTCGGGGTGCAGGCTCCTCGCCTTCTGGCGGTAGGCCTTCTTGATCTCGTCGAGGGTGGCGGTCCTCGCGATCCCGAGGATCTCGTAGAGGTCGCGCTCAGGCACGGTCGTGGTCCTCGGCGTCGGCGTCGGGGTGCAGCTGCGACCCGAGGCGCTCGCCCAGCCGGTTGGACACGACCTCGGCTGCCGCCATCGCCTCGGGGTAGTTCATCCGCGTCGGGCCGAGGATGCCGACCGCGCCGGCGTGCGCGCCGTCGACCGAGATCGGCGCCACGATCACTGCGCAGCTCGCGAGGGGCGCGAAGCCGTGCTCCCCTCCGATCGCGACGGACAGCCCCTTGCCGAGGACGTCGTTGAGGAGGCTGACCACGACCAGCTGCTGCTCGAGGATCGCGAGCACGTCTCGGACCGTCTCGACCGCCTCGAACGACCCGGCGATCTTGGACGATCCGCCGATGAAGATCGAGTCGGGCTCGGGGCGCTGGGCGAGCCGCGCGAGCGACGCCGTGCCCCGGGCGACGAGCTTCGACACCGCCGTCGGGCCGTCGCCGTCGAGGCCTGGCGCGACGTCGCGCAGCGAAGAGTGCTCGAACGCCGCCGCGAGCAGCACCGACGCCGCGGCGATGTCGTCGTCGTCGACGTCCTCGTCGAGCTCGAGGGTCGCCTTCTCGATCGCACCGTCGTCGAGGACCACGACGACGAGCACGACCCGCGCGGCGAGGCCGACGAGCTGGACCGACCGGATCGTCGCGGTGTCGTGGCTCGGGCCGACGACGACCGCCGCCTGGCTCGTGAGGTCCGTCAGCAGCGAGCTGGTGCGCTCGAGCACGTCCTCCATCTCGCCGCGGACGTGGTCGAAGAAGGCGGAGACCTGGGTGCGCTGGGCGGGCCCGAGCGTGCCGGGCTCGGCCAGGTGGTCGACGAAGAACCGGTAGCCGCGGTCGGTCGGGATCCGCCCGGCGCTCGTGTGCGGCTGGGTGAGGTAGCCCTCGCGCTCGAGCGCCACCATCTCGGCGCGCACCGTCGCGGGCGACACCCCGACCTTGGCTGCGCGGGCGACCGTGGCGGACCCGACCGGCTGGGCCGTCTCGATGTACTCGGTGACGACGGCGTCCAGGATGGCCGCGCGGCGTCCGTCGAGTTCGTCTGTGGGGCGGTTCACCCCCTGTGAGGCGTTCGCACGCGGCATTGCTGCTCCCGGTTCTGGCACTCCACTCTACCGAGTGCCAGCCGATTCAATCGTCCAGGCGCAGCGCGGAGATGAAGGCCTCCTGGGGGACCTCGACGCGGCCGATGTTCTTCATCCGCTTCTTGCCCTCCTTCTGCTTCTCGAGCAGCTTGCGCTTGCGGGTGATGTCGCCCCCGTAGCACTTGGCCAGCACGTCCTTGCGCCGCGCCTTGACCGTCTCGCGGGCGATCACCCGTCCCCCGACGGCGGCCTGGATCGGCACGTCGAACATCTGGCGCGGGATCAGCTCGCGCAGCCGCTCGACCATGCGCCGGCCGTAGGCATCGGCCGAGTCGCGGTGCACGATCGTCGAGAACGCGTCCACGGGGGCGTGGTTGATCAGCAGGTCGACGCGGACCAGGTTCGCGGCGGCGTAGCCGGCCGGCTCGTAGTCGAGGCTGGCGTAGCCCTTGGTCCGGCTCTTCAGCTGGTCGAAGAAGTCGACCACGACCTCGGCCAGCGGGAACGTGTAGACGAACTCCACGCGCTCGGGGCTCAGGTACTCCATCTTCTGCATCTCGGCGCGGCGCTGCTGGCAGAGGTCCATGACCGCGCCCAGGTACTCGACGGGGACGAGCAGCGTGATCGTGAGCAGCGGCTCCTCGATCCGGTCGAGTCGGCTCGGGTCGGGCAGCTCGGTCGGGTTGTCGACCGTGAGCTCGGTGCCATCGGTCAGGTGGGCCAGGTACGCCACCGAGGGGGCCGTCGCGATCAGCTCGAGGTTGAACTCGCGCTCCAGGCGCTCGCGGACGATCTCCATGTGCAGGAGCCCGAGGAACCCGCAGCGGAACCCGAACCCCAGCGCGTGGCTGGACTCCGGCTCGAACGTCACGCTCGCGTCGTTCAGCTTCAGCTTCTCGAGCGCGTCGCGCAAGGCGGGCAGGTCATCGCCATCGATCGGGTAGAGCCCGCAGAAGACCATGGGCTTGGGATCCCGGTAGCCGTCGAGCGCGACCGTCGCGCCGTGGACGGCCTCGGTGACGGTCTCGCCGCTGCGGGCCTCGCCAACGTCCTTGATCCCCGCGACGATGTAGCCGACCTCGCCGGGGCCGAGCCGCTCGGTGGGCATGGGCTCGGGCGTGCGGATCCCGAGCTCCTCGAGGTCGTGCACCGCGTTCGCCTGGAGGAACCGAAGCCTCGTGTTGGATCGCAGGGTGCCGTCGACGATGCGCACGGCGCTCACGACCCCGCGGTACTGGTCGTAGTACGAGTCGAAGATGAGGGCGCGCAGCGGGTCGTCGGGGTTGCCCGACGGCGCGGGGATGCGCTCGATCACGGCGCGGAGCAGCTCGGGGACGCCCTGACCCGTCTTCGCCGAGATGTGCATGATCTCGTCGGCGGGCAGGCCGAGCACGTTCTCGATCTCCTTCGCGCACCGCTCGGGATCGGCTGCAGGCAGGTCGATCTTGTTGAGCACGGCCACGACCTCGAGGTCGTGCTCCAACGCCTGGTAGCAGTTGGCCAGCGTCTGGGCCTGGATCCCCTGGCTCGCGTCGACGAGGAGCACGGCCCCCTCGCACGCCGCGAGCGACCGCGACACCTCGTAGCCGAAGTCGACGTGGCCGGGGGTGTCGATGAGCTGCAGGACGTGGCCCTCGAAGTGGACCCGGACGTTCTGGGCCTTGATCGTGATGCCCCGCTCGCGCTCGATGTCCATCGAGTCGAGGTACTGGGCGCGCATGTCCCGGGCGCTGACCGCCCCGGTCAGCTCCAGGATCCGGTCCGAGAGGGTGGACTTGCCATGATCCACGTGGCTGATAATCGAGAAGTTGCGGATCTTGGCGGTCTCGACACGCGTCGGCGGGGAACTCACGGCCCGGTCAGGCTACCGCCTTCATGGCCCGTTGCCGCCTGCATGGAGCCCCATTCCCGTGCGCTGCTAACATTCCATGGCCCGGACGACGGACGTTCGGAGCGGCGAGGATCGACGTGGCAAACATCAAGAGTCAGATCAAGCGGAACCGCACCAACGAGGAGCGCCGCGTCCGCAACAAGGCCGTGCGCTCGGAGTTGAAGACGCGCACCAAGAACGCGATCGCCGCCGTCGGCACCGAGGACCAGGAGGCCGCGCTGCGCCTGGCCATCAAGCGGATCGACAAGAGCGCCGCCGCGGGGGTCATCCACAAGAACCAGGCCGCGAACCGCAAGTCCAGGCTCACCAAGCGCGTCAACGCACTGCACGCCGCCCAGGCCTGACGGTCACCCTCTCCCCGCCGCGCGGTGCAGCCGCGCGAGCCGTGCCACCAGGATCTCGAGCACCATCTCGGGCTCGAGTCCCGTCGCCCCCTTCACGTCCCCATCGGCCTGGGCCACCCACGCCACCGCCTGGCGGATCCGCTCCGAGCCGAGCGCCCTCGACGCGACCAGCAGCTTCGACGCCGGGAAGGCGCTCATGGCGAGCAGCGAGGCCGCGTCCTCCTTCGTGCGCGCCCCTGACCCGTCGAGCCGCAGCAGCCTGACGTAGTGGCGCTGGAGCGATCCGACGATGGCGGGCGCGGCGCGCCCGCCGGGTCCGACGAGACGCTGCAGGACGGCCAGCGCGGTCGCCGCGTTGCCAGCCGTGATCGCGTCGGTGAGATCCCACTCCGGGACGCTGCCGGTCGCCCCCAAGAACGGCTCCAGCTCCTCGACGCCGACGGCCGCGCCCTCGCCGTACGCGGCGGCGAGGGTGGCCAGCACCCCGTCCACTCGGGAGAGGTCCTCGCCGAAGTGCGCAGCGAGCAGCTCCTGGGCAGGACCGTCGAGGCGGACCTCGCCCTTGCGGACCCGTGCGGTCACGAAGGCGCGCCGGTCCTTCGCCGAGTTGCCCACCGACGTGTCGACCACCTCGCCGACGGCGGCGACCTTGCGCTGCAGCGCCTGGGGCACCTGGCTCCCGCCGCCGGCGACGAAGACGGCCGTGACCCCCTCGACCGGGTCGTCGAGCAGCGGACCCAGCCGCTCTGCGTCGGCCTGGGTCAGTCGGCCCGCCTCGCGCACGACGACGATCCTGCGGTCGACGAGGAAGGGGGGTGTCGTGAGCGCGTCGACCAGCCGGCCGAGGTCGAAGTCGTCGACCGAGGGTCCCCCGAGCTCCTCCACGCACGTCGAGGGGTCGAGATCGGCGAGCAGCGAGCCGATGACGTCGTGTGCGGCCTGGGCGACGAGCGCGGGATCCGATCCCTTCACGAGCACGCAGGGCGTGCTCACCGCGCCTCCAGCACCGACTGGAGCGCGTCTCGCACCCGCACCGTTCCCGCGACGTCGTGGACCCGCAGGATGCGGCATCCGAGCGTGACACCCAGGGCGGCGGCGGCGAGCGACTCGTCTCGGCGCTCGGTGACGACGAGGTCGAAGAGCACGCCGAGGAACGTCTTGTTGGAAGCCGACAGCAGCAGCGGGTAGCCGAGCGACGCGAGTACGTCCGAGCGGCGGAGCAGCTCGAGCGACTGGTCCGCGGTCTTGCCGAGGTCGAGCCCCGCGTCGACAATCACCCGCTCAGCGGGGATGCCCGCCTCGAGCGCCCACGTGGCACGGTCGAGCAGGAAGGTGCGTACGTCGCCCACGAGGTCGTCGTAGACGGGGTTCGGGTCCGCGACGCGTGGACGGAGCCGGATGTGGGTGGCCACGACGCTCGCGCCGGCGGCTGCCGCGACCGCGAGGTAGTCGGGATCCGCGAATCCGGAGATGTCGTTGCCCAGCACGGCGCCGGCACGGAAGCACTGAGCGGCGACCGATGCGCGCCAGGTGTCGATCGACAGGGGCACGTCGAACCTCGCGGCGAGCGCCTCGACGGCGGGGACGACGCGGTCGAGCTCCTCGGCCTCGGTGACCTCGACGCCCGGACCGGCGCGCACCCCACCCACGTCCAGGACGTCGGCGCCCTCGTCCACCAGCGCGTCAGCCCGCTTCAGGAAATCGTCCATCTGGAAGGTCGCCGCCGGGGCGAAGAACGAGTCGTGGGTCCGGTTCAAGATGCCCATCACGAGCGCGCGCGTCGTGACGTCGTAGGAATCCTCGCCGAGGCGTAGCTGCGTCGGTCCGGTCAGGTGCAGGGGCCGGACCACGTCAGAACAGCTTCGACGCCAGCGCCTTGCGGTATTGGAGTGTCCTCGGGTCGTCGGGACCGAGCGCGTCGAGCAGGTCGATCAACTCCTGCCGGGCGACTTCGTCCTCCTTGGACCGGTCGAGCAGCGAGTCGAGCTTCTCGTCCGTCCCCTCGCCGAGGTCCACGCCCTTGGCGAGCAGCCTGGCGCGGGCGGCGAGGTGCCCGACGGCACCGGTCTCGGGGAACCGTGCGAGCAACTCGAGTGCCTCGTCCGGCCGACCCTGGTCGACGTAGAGCGTGGCGAGCGCGAGCCCGACGTCCTCTCGCGCCGGCTCCAGGGCGAGCGCGGTGGCGAGCGACGCCTCGTCTCCAGCAGCGAGCAGCAGGTCCACCTCGCTCGGCGCGGGCAGCAGCGCCCCGACAAATGCGCGGACCTGGTCCTCGGGCAGCGCTCCGATGAACGAGTCGACGACCTGGCCGCCGACGAGGGCGTGCACCGCGGGGATGGACTGGGCGCGGAAGGCGTTCGCGATCTGCGGGTTCGAGTCCACGTCGACCTTGACGAGCTCGACGGCGCCGTCGGTCTCGGCGACCACGCGCTCGAGGATCGGCCCCAGCGTCTTGCAGGGCCCGCACCACTCGGCCCACAGGTCCACTACCACCGGGACCGTCTTGGAGCGCTCGATGGCCACCTGGGCGAATGTCGCATCAGTCGCGTCGATCACGCCATGACACTATCGGCGGCTTCGACCGTCGGGTCATGGCACGCGGTAGCGTCCTGCGCATGGGAGAAGGGGTCGTCGGGATCGACGTCGAGCGCGTCTCGGCGTGGCTCGAGGCCAGCGTGCCGGGCACGAAGGGGCCGTTCGATTTCACGCTGATCGCCGGCGGACGGTCGAATCTGACGTTCCGCGTGACCGATGCGCACGGGCGCTCCATCGCGCTGCGTCGGCCGCCCGTGAGCCACGTGCTGCCCACGGCGCACGACATGGTGCGCGAATACACGGTTATCTCTGCGCTCGGACCCGCGGGGATCCCGGTGCCCGATGCGCTGGCGCTGTGCGAGGACGACTCGGTCAACGAGCGACCCTTCTACGTGATGTCGTTCGTGGACGGCCACATCCTGCGGAGCGCTGAGGCGGCCGAGAAGGAGCTGCCCATCGAGGTCCGCGCGCGGGTGGGACCCAATCTGGCGACGACGCTCGCGCAGCTGCACGCCGTCGACCCTGACGAGGTGGGCCTCGGCGGCCTCGCGCGCCACGAGGGCTACATCGACCGCCAGATCCGCCGCTGGCAGGGGCAGTTCGAGCAGATGCGCGTCGAGGGCGTCGACCACGGCGACCTGGTCGAGTCCGTCGGCGCGACCCTCGCCGAGCGGATCCCCGTCCAGCAGCGCGTCTCGATCGTCCACGGCGACTACCGGCTCGACAACACGGTGCTCGACGATGAAGGTCGGGTCGCGGCGATCCTCGACTGGGAGATCTGCACCCTCGGCGACCCGCTCGCCGACATCGGGATCCTGTGCACCTACTGGACCGACCCCGGAGACCGGGTCGCGGCGCTCGTGGGCCAGGACGGGACCTCGGCGCCGGGCTTCTCGACGCGGCGCGACGTCCTCGAGGCGTACACCGAGGCGAGCGGCCTCGACACGAGCCAGATCTCGTACTACATGGCTTTCGGCTACTGGAAGCTGGCGTGCATCCTCCAGGGCGTCTACGCCCGCTACGTCGCCGGCGCCACCGCAGGCGACACGGGCTCGGTCGAGGACTTCCCGAGGCACGTGACCGCGCTCGCCACGCTGGCGAGGAACCTGCTCGGGGAGGCCGTGTGACCACGCCCGACGAGCACGCGATGGTGCTTGAGGAACCCGAGCTCAGCGATCCGGTCCTCGTCATAAGCCTCGAGGGCTGGATCGACGCCGGATTCGGTTCGGCAACGGCGATCGCGACGCTGCTCGAGACGACGGACTCGTCGCTCATCGCCACGTTCGACGGCGAGCACTTCTTGGACCAGCGTGCGCGGCGGCCCATGGCGAGGATCGTCGATGGCGTGACCGCAGAGCTCACGTGGCCCGAGATCCAGATCCGCCACGGGCGCGACGGCGACGGTGCGGACGTGCTGCTGCTCGTCGGGCCCGAGCCGGACTTCCACTGGATCGAGTTCTGCGACCTCGTCGTCTCGCTCGCAGAGCAGTTCGGCGTGCGGATGGTCGTCGGGCTCGGGGCGTTTCCCGCCCCAGCGCCGCACACGAGGCCGGTCCGACTGGCAGCGACGGTCCCGGCGGCCTCGCAGCACCTGCTCGAGAAGGTCGGCCTGGTGCAGGGCGAGCTCGAGGTCCCCGCCGGCATCGTCTCAGCCCTCGAGCTCGCGTTCGCCGACGCCGGGATCGACGCGATCACACTGTGGGCCCGCGTGCCGCACTACGTCGCGACACTCCCCTACCCCCAGGCCTCCGTCGCGCTCGTCGAGGGCGTCTCGGCGATCGCGGGGCTCACGCTTGACGCGTCGTCGCTGCGCAAGGCGGCGGACGAGGCTCGGGCCCGCGTCGACGACCTCGTGGGAACCAATCCCGAGCACGCCTCGATGGTCACGGACCTGGAGGCGACGATCGATGCGGCAGAGGGCAACGCGCTCGACACGAGCGTCATCCCGAGCGGCGATGACCTGGCTCGCGACATAGAGAAGTTCCTCAGGGGGGAAGGATCCTGAGCGAGGAGACGAGCGCGGAGACGGCACTTTTCGAGAACCGTCGCCGGGCGAGCTCCTTCGGCGAGGACGCGGCGCAGTACGACCGGTCGCGACCGCGATACCCCGATGCCCTGCTCGATGACCTGGTTGCAGCGCATCCCGCGACCGTGCTCGACGTCGGCTGCGGAACGGGCATCGCCGCAGTGGCGCTCGCGGCGAGGGGCAGCTCGGTGCTGGGTGTCGAGCCCGACGAGCGGATGGCTGCCCACGCCCGCGATCGGGGCGTCGAGGTGGAGGTCGCGACGTTCGAGTCATGGGACGCGGCCGGGCGGACCTTCGACCTGCTCACGAGCGGTCAGGCGTGGCACTGGGTGGACCCCGTGCTCGGGGCACGCAAGGCCGCGTCGGTGCTCGTGCCGGGCGGGAGGATCGCGCTCTTCTGGAACCAGGGCCACCCCGAGGAAGCCGTGCGCGAGGGATTCGATGCCGTGTACCAGTCGAAGGCGCCGGAGACCGACAAGTACTCGATCATGTTCCGGAACCCCAGCACCGCCCGCTACGAGTCGGCCTTCGGCGTGCTGCGCGGCGAGGGCGGGTTCCTCGAGGTCGAGGTCAGGGCCTACCCCTGGGAGCGCACGTACACGCGCGACGAATGGCTCGACCAGCTCGTGACACACAGCGACCACCGCGTCATGGACCCCGACGCGCGCGGGACGCTGCTCGCGGCCATCGGCGACGCCATCGACGACAACGGGGGCTCGTTCTCGATGCGCTACACATGCAACCTCGTCACCGGGGTGCGCCCGGGCTGATTAGTCGATGCCCGGGGGGCGCTCCTCGTCCGCCATCCCGAGTCCGAGCTGGTAGCCCTCCAAGAAGAGCTCCGCGTCTGCCTGGCGGGGGTGCCTGTCTGCGAGCTCGTGGAACCGGGCCGAGTGGTCCGCGACGTGCAGGTGCGCGAGCTCGTGGACAAGCACGGCGTCGAGCACCCAGTCAGGCACGATCCGCAGCCGCGTCGAGAGCCGGATCTCGCCCGTCGCCGGCGAGCACGACGCCCACCGGTGCTTCTGGTTCGCGACGAACCTGACCGAGCTCGCGAGGCGCCCGTCGGTGTAGAGCTCGGCCAGGACGCGCGCCCGCTCCTCCAGGGCCGCGTCGTGCGCGACGCTCTGGGGGCGCTCCTTCATGGCCCTGCGGACCAGCTCGTCGACGAAGCGGTCGCGCTCGGCGCCGCGCAGCCGGGCGGGGATCGCGACGACGATCCGGCTCCCCGACCAGTGCGCCGCCCCGGTCTTCGTGCGCCGCGTGCTCGCCCGGATCTCGAGCTCGGGTCGGTCGAAGGCCGCCGGGACTGTTGTGACCGTCGTCGAAGGCGATGCGGACCGGGCCCTCATCGCGCCTCGTCCCGGGCTCACGTGACGATGTTGACGAGCCTCGGCGGCCTCGCCACCACCCGCGACGGCGCGAGGCCCGAGAGGGCGGCGACGACCTTCTCGCTCTCGAGCGCCATGGCCACGGCCTCGTCCTCCGTGACGTCGACGGGGACCTCGAACCGGTCGCGGACCTTGCCGTTCACCTGGACGATCAGCGTCTCGGTCGCGACCTCGAGCAGGGCTGGATCCGCATCGGGCCACGGGTTCGCATGGACGCTCGGGGCATCCGGGTGGCGCCGCCTCCACAGCTCGGCGGTCACGTGCGGGGTGATCGGGCCCAGGAGGAGCAGGATCGTGTCGATCCCCTCTGCGAGCACATCGCCGTGCGGGCCCTCCGGATCGTGGGAGAACCTCGTCAGGGCGTTCTGGAGCTCCATGACGGCGGCGACCGCGGTGTTGTAGCTCCACCGGTCGATGTCGTCGGTCACCTTGCGGATCGTTCGGTGGATCGCCCGGCGCAGCTCCTCGTCGCCCGCCGTCAGCTCCCCGTCGCGCGCCGCCGGCTCGTCGGTCGCCAGGCGCCACAGCCGGTCGAGGAACCGGCGGCAGCCGTCGATGACCGAGTCGGTCTGGTCCGTCCAGTCGAACCCCTCGACCGGCGGTCCCACGAACACGTGGAACAGCCGCAGGGCGTCCGCCCCCTCGTCGTCGAAGTACTGCTGGGGCCGGATGAGGTTCCCCTTCGACTTGGACATCTTCTTGCCGTCCATCCGGACGATCCCCTGGGTGAACAGCTTGGCGAACGGCTCGCGCGGGATGCCCTCGGCCATGCCGGTGTCGAGGAGCGCCTTGGTGAAGAAGCGCGCATAGAGGAGGTGCAGGATCGCGTGCTCGATCCCGCCGATGTACTGGCCCACCGGCATCCAGGCCCTCGCATCGTCCGCAGCGAAGGGCAGCGGGGCGTCGGGGAGCCCGCAGAAGCGCAGGAAGTACCAGCTCGAGTCCACGAAGGTGTCCATCGTGTCCGTCTCGCGCTCAGCGGGTCCACCGCACCTCGGGCACGTGGTCTTGAGGAACGAGTCGTTGGTCGCGAGCGGCGAGCGACCCGACGGCTCGAAGGTCACGTCGTCGGGCGCCAGGACGGGCAACTGGTCGGCCGGCACCGCGACGATGCCGTCGTGCTCGCAGTGGACGACCGGGATCGGGCACCCCCAGAATCGCTGCCTCGAGAGCAGCCAGTCCCGGAGCCGGTAGTTGACCTTCGCGACGCCGCCTGCCTCGAGCTCGAGGAAGGTCGTCGCCCTGCGCTTCGCCTCGTCGACGTCGAGGCCGTCCAGGAAGCCCGAGTTGATCTTGGCGCCGCTCCCCGACCACGCGCCGCCCTCGAAATCGTCCGGCGGCTGGACCGTCCGCACGACCTCGAGCCCATGGACCTGGGCGAAGTCGAAGTCCCGCTGGTCCTCGGCAGGCACGGCCATGATCGCCCCGGTCCCGTAGCCGCCGAGGACGTAGTCGGCGACGTAGACGGGCACCTCGGCGCCGTTGAACGGATTGATGACGTAGGAGCCGGTGAAGGCGCCTCGCTTCTCGGCTGCGGCCGCCCCTCCCTCGAGGGTGGCGGACCGCTCCACCTCGCTCTCGGAGCGCGCCCTGTCGTAGAGGGCCTGGACCTCGTCTCGGTGCTCGGGGGTCGTCAGCTCCCACAGGAGCGGGTGCTCGGGCGCGAGGACCGCGTACGTGACGCCGAAGCCCGTGTCAGGCCTCGTCGTGAAGACGCGGAACCTCAGGCCGTCGTGGCCGACGAGCTGCAGGTCGAACTCGACCCCCTCGGAGCGCCCGATCCAGTTGCGCTGCATGGTCTTCACGCGCTCGGGCCAGTCCAGGGCATCGACGGAGTCCAGGAGCTCGTCCGCATAGGACGTGATCCGGAAGAACCACTGGGTCAGGTCGCGGCGCTCCACGAGGTCGCCGGACCGCTCGCAGGTCCCGTCCGCGAGCACCTGCTCGTTGGCCAGCACCGTCTGGCACCCGGGGCACCAGTTGACCGGCGCCATCGCCCGGTAGGCGAGACCCTCCTCGAGGAACTTGAGGAAGATGAGCTGTGTGCCGTGGATGTACAGCGGATCGTGGCTCTTGAGCTCGCGCCGCAGGTCGTAGACGGCGCCAAGGCGGCGCAGCGAGGTGCGAAGCTCGGTGATCCGGGCTTCCGTGAACTCCCGGGGGTGCGTGCCGGTCTTGATCGCGGCGTTCTCCGCAGGCAGGCCGAAGGAGTCGAAGCCGAACGGTGACAGGACCGCGAACCCCCGCATCGTCTTGTACCGCACGACGAGGTCGCCGAAGGTGTAGTTCCGGACGTGCCCCTGGTGGGCCTCGCCCGAGGGGTAGGGGTACATGCACAGGGCGTAGAAGTGGGGCCTCGGGTCGTCGTTGGAGACCTCGTAGGTCCCCTCCTCCGCCCAGACATCCTGCCAGGAGAGCTCGATCGCCTGTGCGTCATATGCCCGCGCCATCGCACAATGCTAGGGCGATCAGCGGGTCCTCCCCGGCCGCGGACCGCTACCGGTGCAGAGTTCGCAGACTGGTACGATTCACGAACCATTCGGGGGTATAGCTCAGCTGGTAGAGCGCTTGACTGGCAGTCAAGAGGTCAGGGGTTCGAATCCCCTTACCTCCACCGATGTGATCTCTCGCGTCATCGGGGACATTTGAACCCCTGGAGCGTAGGTCACTCTGGTGGATTCATGGGCTGGCAATCCTGTGTCGGATCCAACGTCGCCGAGCCGAGCAGCGTGTCTCACCGATCGGCCTCACGAGGTGCAAAGCGGCATTCCTGATCGCTCAGGGAGTTCCGGGGGCTGCCACGTTCATTCCCATGCTCTGCGCTGCCTCCAAGAGACGACTGTCGTAGGCGAGGAAGGCCTCCAACGGTTTGTTCGCCTTCGATGCCACATGTT
>Ga0181534_10001064_pt1 | contig 18385 bp, 13 predicted proteins | sample PEATcosm2014_Bin_37_FD_119758 | JGI IMG/M metagenome (GOLD analysis project Ga0181534, IMG submission 119758) | Peatland microbial communities from MTU Mesocosm Facility, Houghton, MI, USA - PEATcosm2014_Bin17_10_metaG | ecosystem: Environmental > Terrestrial > Soil > Wetlands > Peat | place... | reverse complement strand
GCCCCACGGGACGCCACAGTTTATACTCGATGAGAGCGCATGATACGGACACTCTGCTTCCTGGCTATCTTGGCAACCGCCGCCTGCGCGGGGCCTTACGGAAAAGTGACAACGGGCGACGGGTGGGTTTACGTGCGGCTGGGCAACCCCAACGATGTGGCGCCTGTCACCCGGCCCGGCATCCTGTTTGAAGGCGGCGGCACGGACGTCGACGCCGCTTATCAGTGGATGTGCGAAAAGGCCAACGGCGGCGATTTCCTGGTTATCCGCGCCTCCGGGACCGCCGATTACAACCCTTATATCTTCGGACTGTGCCCATCCCTGAACTCGGTCGCGACCCTCATCGTCTATAGCCGGGCCGGAGCGCAACAGGAATTCGTTAAGGACACGATTCTCAAAGCCGAGGCGCTCTTCATCTCCGGCGGGGACCAAGCGCAGTACGTGGAGTACTACACCGATACGCCGGTGGAAGCTGCCATTAACGCCCTGGCCGCGCGCGGCGTGCCCGTCGGCGGCACCAGCGCCGGCAATGCAATTCTGGCCCAGTTCGGTTACTCGGGCATCACCGGTTCGGTGACCTCGCAGCAGGCGCTCAGCAACCCGTTTTCGCCGCTTATCACGATTGAAGACGGGTTTCTCAATCTCTCGCCGTTGCTCGCGGACAAGATAACCGACGATCACTTTGTGACGCGCAACCGCATGGGCCGGCTGGTCACGTTTCTGGCGCGCATTATTCAGGACGGTCAGGCGGCGCAAGTTTCGGGGATCGCGACCAACGAGAATACGGCGTTTCTGATGGAGGCCGACGGCTGGGGCACCGTGGTTGGCTCCAGCACCGCATACTTCCTGCGCACACCGGGTCCGCCGGAAGTTTGCCAGCCGGACACTCCGCTTACTTACAACGATGTTTCGGTCTACCGCGTCGAGGCCGGCGATACATTCGATATCCGCGCCTGGACCGGCACCGGCGGCACGGCGTATACGCTGTCGGCAATAGCCGGGGTGCTGCAGTCTTCGCAGCCGGGTGGAGGAATCTACTAATGCGAGCCGTTCTCATTTGCGGGATGGCTTTGGCAACGGTCACGGCCGCCTCCGGCCAGCCACGCCCACCGGCCGTGATTCACAAATTTACAGGTTCGCCGAACGATGGCGCCAATCCCTATGGAGGGGTGGTCTTCGGGCCGAATGGCGTGCTGTTCGGCGCCACCGAATCAGGCGGCGGTCCCGAAGGCAATGGCGTGGTCTATTCTTTGACGCCGCCATCGCGGCCAGCCGATCCCTGGACGGAGACGGTTCTCTGGAACCCCGCCCCAGGGCAGGGCATCAACCCGTATGCGACTCTGGTTATCGGACCGAACGGCGCGCTGTTCGGGACGCTGTTCGGCGGCGCGCTCAGCACCAACGGATCGGTTTTCGCTTTGTATCCGCCCGCGGAGGCAGGCCAATGGACTGGAAAGATCCTGTACCGGTTCGGGGGCATGCCCGACGGCGGGAACCCCACCAGCGGCCTGCTGCCCGGGCCAGGCGGAATTCTCTACGGCACCACCTCCGAAGGCGGAGCGTCTAATGCCGGGACCGTTTACCAGATCCAAGCTTCCGGGACGCCTGGAACCGTCACCGAGACGATTCTGTATTCGTTCATGGGGGGCGCCGATGGCGGCAACCCATTTGGTCCTGTGGTGGCGGGACCCGGCGGAGTTCTTTACGGCACAACCCGATTCGGCGGCGGGGCGGATTACGGCTGCGTCTTTCAATTGACGCCTCCCGGTGCGGCCGGAGGTTCCTGGACCGAGCAGGTCCTATACAGCTTCAGCGGCTCGCCGGACGCGTACCCGATCGGCGGGCTCGTGGTGGGCGCGAATGGCGTCCTCTATGGCGCTACATTCGGAATTCCGCAGAGCGCCCGCGATTTCGGGAACGTATTTCAACTCGCGCCGCCGGCCCAGAGCGGCGGCCCGTGGATCTACTCCAACATTCACGCGTTCGTCTCCAACCAGACCGACGCCGCCGATCCGGTGGGAGTGACTCTGGGGCCGGACGGCGTGATTTATGGAGCCGCCTATGCGGGCGCGGCCTCGGTGTTCGCGCTAACGCCACCGGCCAGATCCGGCCAATCCTGGACCGAAAGGCTGCTGGGTGAAGCGGGAAGCTCCTACGCGCCCGTCACCCTGGGGCCGGATGGCGCGCTCTACGGAACCAGTTTCGGCAAGTTCGGCGCACGGGAAAACGGCGGCAGCGTGTTCCGCGTTGTACACTGATGGATTGGCCGCCGCCACACAAGCAGCTCCGATATTCACGCCGCCTCCTGCGCGCCTGGCGCACCGCTGGATCATCTCGCGCCACGTAGACCTGGCATTTGTGATCGGCAGTTCGCTGGCGGGATACGCGTACCTGGTGGCGAACGTGGCGCTGCACGTCCCGATTTCGCTGCTGTGGTGGTTCTGGTCGGTGGGGTTCGACGGCACGCACATTTTCGGCACGGCCTCGCGCACGTTTTTTGATCGCGAGGCGCGCCAGAGCAGGCGCGCTCTGCTATTCGGCAGCGCGGCGTTCTTTTTCGCCTTAGGACCTGCGCTGGTGCTGCTGGGCGGCAAGGCCGTGCTGGCCATGATCGTGGCGGTGTGGGCGTACTACCACGTGGTCCGGCAGCACTACGGCATCATGGTCCTGTACAAGGTGAAGAACCGCGACCTCGCCAAGCTGGATAACACTCTCGACCGCTGGTTCCTCGGGGTGATGACCGTATTTCCTCCGTTCCACCGCTTCTTTATTCATCATCCGGAGGAGTTGGGGCTGCACTTCTCGTTCCCGCGCCTGGAGCCGTTCCTGTGGGCGCTGGTGGCCGCCACTGCGCTCGCCTACCTGGTCCGGCAGTTCGTGCGCATCCGCCGCGGCGATCCCGTGAATCTGCCGAAGTTTCTGCTGTTCGCGGGCGTGATCCCGCTGCACTGGCTGACCTTCGCCTATATGAGTTGGATGGGCGCCGTGCCCACGGTTACCATCGTGCACAACCTGCAGTATCACGCGCTGATCTGGTTCCACAACCGCAACCGCTACGGTGCCGGACCGGCCGAGGGCAGCCACGGGCGCATCCCGCAAGCGGTATCGCGCAGCCTGCTGAATTATGTGCTGGTGGCGCTGGTTTTCAGCGCGCTCTACCGCGTGCCGGGCTTTCAGCTTGGGCAGGTATCCGACTTGGCGTTCGGCTTCTTCTGCGGCTTCGGCCTGACTCACTATTATCTGGATAGCAAGATCTGGCGCGTCCGCAGTGACCCGGCGTTGCGGCAAGTGCTGCAACTTGGGTAGCTGCTCACTGCACCCAGACTGTCACTGTGTTGCTCGCCACGCCGTCCACTGTGAGGGTCACTGGCACTGCGCCCGAACCTGCAACCGCCACGTTGATCTGCCACAATCCGGCGAACCCGGGCGCCAGGCCGGCGAACAGAACGTTCGACGGCGCAGAGCCGCCCACCGTCGCGGTGACTGGCGACGTGACTTGCGATAACGGATCGTCACCAGCCGGCGCGCCGGTCTCTACCGCGGGCGATACGGCGCCCACGCCCGTTCCAAACAGCAGCACGGCTTGCCCCGCGGCCGCCGGATTATCCTGCGAGTTGACCGAATAGTCCTCATTCAACGCTGCGGCTTCCGGGCTGCCATAAAGCGTGAAAATGGCGGGCCCGGCAGCCGCAATGGTGACTGTCTGCGAAGCTGTCACGCCCGCGTGGGTTACGGTGAGGGTGGCGCTGCCGGGCGCGGCTTCCCAGGGCACCTGCGCGTTGATCTGCTCCGGCGAGACATAAATCAATGGGGCCGTGACCCCGTTGATTTGCACGCTGGCGGCCGCCATGGTGGCGGGCAGAGGCAACAGCAGCGGCTCTTGCGCTCCAGCCGCCAGGTTCACGCCGTAAATGGAAAACAACTCACCCGGACTCAGGGCCGCCGCCGGCGCGGCCGCGTTTACCACGCCATCCGCTGGAAACACCGGCGCTGGCACGGACCACTCATAAGTGGCTACGGCGCCCGCGGGCAGCGTATCGGTGAAGTTAGCGCCATTCCAAGTTACCGCGAAGGTGGAGCTTACGGGCTCGGCATTGAGCACCAACAGCACCACGGAGCCATCCGGATTTTGAAACGCCACGTCTTCGACCGAGCCAGAGCCATAAGTGTTAGAGTCGATGCGGTAAGCTCCCGCCTGCACGAATTTACCTAAGTGGCCTAATAGGTAATACTCTACGTTGGGCGTGATTACCGCCGGGGAGACGCTGTCATCCACCGTGACCACGCCGCGGCAGGCGGTACACCCGCCGTTCTGCGGTCCGGAATTCTGATCCAGGGCGATATTCCAGAGAGTCACTCCGCGCGCCCAGTTGCGCGTGGCTCCGATCAACAGATTCTCGGTATTCCAAATCAGGTCGCCGGCGAAGCTGGATCCCACGGTTCCCGAACACTCGGTAAACCATATATCCTTGGCCGGGTAGGCCTGCTGCACCTGAGACTGCGCGCTTACGTCGCCCGCATAGCAATGGAACGAGCTGCCCGCCAGATAGTTGTAGGCGGCGGTGTTGGCCAGCAGCGCCTCGGGATAGCTGGGCTGGTCCCAGTTGTGTTCGTAGCCGAAGATCTTGACGCCGCCAAGCCCCGCGCCCGCCAGCGCCGGCCCCAGAAAGCCGCCGATGAAGTTCGCCTCGTCGGAACTGGCTACATACGCCGAGGGATAAGAGGTGGTGGAGTTGAGCGGCTCGTTCTGCATGGAAACGGCGTAAATGGGGATGCCTTGCTGCTGGTAAGCGCCGATGAAACGCGCAAAGTACTGCGCCAGAGCCGGAAAATCGGCGTCGATCACGTTGCCACCGTTCATCGAACCGGTGGTTTTCATCCAGGCGGGCGGGCTCCAGGGCAGCGCATGCACCTTCAGCGATGGGTTGATCGAAAGCGCCTGTTGAAGCAGCGGGATCAGGTAAGTCTGGTCATGCGCGATGGAAAACTGGGCTAAGTTGGGATCGCTCTGGCCGGCGGGCACGTCGTCGTAGCTATAGTCTCCACTTTCGGAGAAGTCACTGGCGCCCATGGGCTGGCGCAGGATGCCGATGCCGATGCCCGCATTCGGATCGAACAGGCTCTGCATCAGCGCGGCGATCTGCGGTCCGCTCAGCTTATTCCAGAGGACCCAGCCCGCCGAATCGGTGAGCGACGCGCCCACGCCGTCCCATTGCTGATAGGTGGTGGCGTTGTCCACCGCGATCGTGAAAGTTGGCGAACCGGCCGGAGGGCCGGGCACAAAAGCAAGCCCGGGAAGCCGGGGCGTGAGCAGCTTGGATTGATCGCCATCAGTTTCGACGACCTGCACACTTTGTCCGGGCGCCCGCGACACGGCGGCCATCAGGATGAATAAAGACGAAAGCGCGACCCGCATACCTGTTATTTTAGCCATGATGGTGGAAACAATCGAATGGACACCCGCGGGTGTGGTGATGATCGACCAGAGGCGCCTGCCGCTCGCGGAAGAATTTATCACCTGCCGGACCTATGAAGACGTGGCCGCGGCCATCCGCAACATGGTGATTCGCGGCGCGCCGGCCATCGGAGTGGCGGCTGCCATGGGCGTGGCGCTGGGCGTGGCGCACGCCGACGGCGGCGATTTGGACGCGCAGATGGAGCGCATTTGCGAGACGCTGGCGGCCACCCGGCCGACCGCGGTGAACCTGTTCTGGGCGATCGACCGCATGCGGAAGCTCTATGGATCGCTCGCCGGCCGGCCGCTGGCCGAGATCCGCGAGCGCCTGGCGGCGGAAGCGCGGCAGATCCGATTGGAGGATATCGCCATCAACCGAGCCATCGGACAGCACGGCGCGGGACTGGTGCCGGACGGCAAGACCGTGCTCACGCACTGCAACGCGGGCGCGCTGGCGACGGCGGGTTATGGAACGGCGCTGGGCGTGATCCGCGCGGCCGTGGAATCCGGCAAGAAGGTGGATGTGTTCGCCGACGAGACGCGGCCGTTCCTGCAAGGCGCGCGCCTGACCGTCTGGGAATTGCAGCAGGACCACATTCCCGCCACGCTGATCACGGACAACATGGCGGGGCATTTCCTGAAGTCGGGACGGATCGGCTGCGTGGTGGTGGGCGCGGACCGCATTGCGGCCAATGGCGACGTAGCCAACAAGATCGGCACGTATTCGGTGGCGGTGCTGGCGAAGGAAAACGGCGTGCCATTCTTCGTGGCCGCGCCGATCTCGACGCTGGACCTGACGCTTCGCTCGGGCGACGAGATCCCCATCGAGCGGCGGCCCGACGCGGAAGTGACGCACGTGTTTGGCCACGCGGTTGCGCCGGTGGGGACAGCGGTCGAAAACCCGGCGTTCGATGTGACGCCCAACAGATATGTAACGGCGATTATCACGGAGCGGGGCGTGGCGCGCGCGCCTTACACGGAGTCGCTACAAATGCTAACTTCGGATGCTGCTGGCTTGCCGGTGGAGTGAAATCGCGATACACTGCCCGAGAGGAAGGCTTCCAGGAGATCAAATAACATGCTTATAGGAAGTGTGAAGAACTGCACCATTGCGGCCGCTCTGCTTACCGCGTTCGCAACTGTTAACACACGGCCCGCAGCGGCCCAGACATCCATCACAACGTATCATTACGATAATTACCGCACCGGCTGGAATCAGACCGAGACGGTCTTGACGCCGGCTAACGTGGGAAGCGCGACGTTCGGCCTGCTGAAGAACATAGCGATCGACGATCAGGTGGATGCGCAGCCGCTGGTGGTGCCTGGGGTGCAAATTACATCGGGAAGTTTTCAGGGCACGCACGACGTAGTCTACGTGGCCTCGGAAAGTAACACAGTCTATGCCATCGACGTAAACAGCGGGCAGGTGCTGCTGAGTCCGAGTTTCGGCACGCCGGTGCGTTATCCGCTAGGATGCGGCAACAACGGGCCGAACGTTGGAATCAACTCGACGCCGGTTATCGACTTGTCCAGCGGCACACTGTACTCGATAATGTACACGCAGCAAACGACGGGGCCGGCATACTATCTTCACGCGCTTTCTCTGGGCAGTTTGACCGACAAGGTGACGCCGCAATTGGTCACCGGATCGCACACGCTGACCGATGGAACCACCTACACGTTCAACGCGACCTATCAGCGCCAGCGTCCCGGTTTGTTGCTCGCTAACCACACCATTTATGCGGGGTTTGGAAGCTTCTGCGACTATGCCGCCGATATATCGCGGGGCTGGCTGCTGGGATGGACGGCGGGAACGCTGGCGCCGCTTGCGGCCAACCAGCTCACGGACACGCAGTCCACTTCGCCGGACAATTACTATCTTTCGTCCATCTGGATGTCGGGATACGGGCCGGCCGCGGACAAGGAGGGCAACGTTCTGTTCGTGACCGGGAATTCGGACCCAGCGGGTACGACCTACGACGGAGTCACGGACATTCAAGAGAGCGTGGTCAAGGTGTCTTCCGATTTGTCGGCCGTGCTGGACTTGTTTACTCCGAGCGATCAGCCGTATCTGGACTCAATCGACGGGGACTTCGGCTCCGGCGGCGTGATGGTGCTGCCTGAGCAACCCGGATCGGTCCGTCACATGGCGGTGGCCGCGGGCAAAGAGGGGAACATGTTCCTGATGAACGAAGACGACTTGGGCGGATTCTCCCCAACGATAAACAACGTGCTGGGCACCTACTCGATAGGCGGCTGCTGGTGCGGCGAGTCTTACTTCGTGTCTCCGCTGGATGGGGCGGCGCGGGTGGTAAGCAGCGGCAACACCAACGTGATGGTTTGGAAACTGGAAACCACGCCCACGGTGGCGCTGAACGCGATTAGCGAGTCTGCGTCGAATGGCGGCGGGCAGGCTCCGGGATTCTTTACCACGGTTTCGTCGAACGGCGGCAGCAACCCGATTATCTGGGCGCTATCGCATCCGCTGAACGAGACTAATGCGCCGATGCTGCTGGTGGCCTATAATCCGGAAGCCAGCGGAGGCACGCTGAAAGCCATGTACGAGACGCCGGCCGGCAACTGGCAGAACCTGGGCGGCAACTCGAACCAGGTTCCGGTCGTGGCGAACGGACAGGTGTTCGTGGCCAGCAACAAGCAGTTGCGGATCTTCGGGCTGACCACGGCCGAGCCGAAGTAGCGAAGCTTCTAGGCGGGCGGGTGGACCACCCAGCCGTCCGCCAGATTGATAATGCGGTTGCCGTAGGCGGCATTGGCTTCGGAGTGGGTCACCTGGATGATGGTGGTGCCCTCGTCATTCAAGCGTTTGAACAATTCCATGATCTCCTTGCCCTGACTGGAATGCAGGTTGCCGGTGGGCTCGTCAGCCAGGATCAGCTTGGGGCTGGCGATCACCGCGCGCGCCACCGCCACGAGCTGCTGCTGGCCGCCGGAAAGCTGGTTGGGATAGAGGTCGCGCTTGCCGACGATGTGGAAGCGGTCTAGCGCGTCGCACACCAGGCTGGCCCGCTCCGACGATTTGACGTTCCGGTAGGACAACGGAATATCGAGGTTTTCGTAGACCGTCAGGTTGTCGATCAAGTGGTAGCTCTGGAACACGAAGCCGATGTACTTCTTGTTCAGCTCCACGCGTTCCTTGGGCTTCATCTTGTGCACGGCGTGGTCCAGGAAATAGAACTCGCCGGTCCAGGAGCTGTCGAGCATGCCGATGATGCTGAGCAGCGTGGATTTTCCGGCGCCGGACGGACCCATGATGGTGACGAATTCGCCTTCTTTGATCTCCACTTCGATACGGCGCAGGACGTAGGTGCGTCCATAGCCCGCTTCGTAGAATTTGTCCAGATTCGCGGTTCTGATCATGTGCTTCCATTCTACTTGACGAGCGAGGGGCAGATGGGTCCCGATGGACCAGGCGGCTGCGCCGCTCGGCATGGCATCGCCGGGCTGCGTCGCGTGGTCGTATGGCGGGCTCCAGGTCGCGGCGCAGCACTCGCTTGGTGTGCGCGGCGGCCACTTCCCGCGCACAGCTTGCGCGCGATCTCGGTGACGGGCTATGTTACCGTGCCGGCGCTTCGAGCGCTTGATGAATCCCAGTAAGATATAATGCCAGCAATCTGATGTTGTTGCACCATTTCCCCGTTCTGCTTCTGGGCGCCGCCGCGCTGTACGGCGCGTCCGCTCCCACGCTTGCCGTTGACGCGACCGCGTCACAACACCCGATCAGCCCGCTCATATACGGAATTAACGAATTCACCGCAAATGGGGTCTGTTGTTCGCGCTTCAACGAATGGACCGACAGCGGCATATCCGGCATCATGCACATCGGCGTGCGCCGCTGGGGCGGCGATAGCGCCTCCAGCTATAACTGGCAACTCGACCTGGAGAACCTCAACGTAAACTTGTATTTCACCACTTATCTGGCCGGCGACGGAGTGCATAACAGCTTCGATCTGTTCCACGCGCGAAACCTCGAAACCGGCACGGCGACCCTGAGTACCTTCCCTCTGCTGGACTGGACTCCAAAGCTGCCGGCGGGTAGTGCGCTGACGCCGAACTATCAGTACAGTTGCAGTTACCCGATCTCGAAGTACGGGCAGCAACAGCAGACCGAAGCGGGGGGATCCCAGTGCGGCAATGGTATCGCCCTGTCGACCGGATACCAGATCGTGAACGATCCGAACGATGACTACCAGCCGATCACGCCCGCATTTGGCGGGCAGTGGGTGGCGGCCATGCTCAACGAGTACGGCCCCGCCAACGATGGCGGAGTTCAGATGTGGGACCTGGATAATGAGCCGGAATGGTGGGACGGCACCCACTCGGATATTTATCATCAGGCGGGAATCCCGGTGCAGCCCGCCACTTATGACGACATGCTCGCGCGCAATCTCGCGGCGGCAAACGCGGTGAAAGCCGCCGATCCGACGGCGCTGGTGGTGGGCCCGGTCGCGGCCGGTTGGCCTGGATACCTGTTTTCGAAAAAGGACTTCGAAAGCGGCTGGGGGACGGCCCCGCATTTCCAGTATTGGGCCAACCCGGTCGATCGCAACGCGCACGGCGGCATGCCGTGGCTCGCCTACTTCCTTCAGCAGATGCAGGCGGCGTCGAACCAGGCCGGAACGCGCCTGCTCGATTATCTCGACGTCCACGGGTATGTCTATCCCTGCGTTACGAACGACTGCGGCACCAGCGCGATTGGTTTCGGTACCGCCGTCGACCCCGCGACCACCGCCCTCCGCATGCAATCGACGCGGGCATTCTGGGATCCGAACTACATCGTCCCGGTGGTGACGCCCCCAACGGATTCCGACCCGTGCGACGACTACAACGCGATGTGCGACGTAGACGGGCAACAGCATCCGCCCATGCTTATCCCACGCATGATCGGCTGGGTCAGTCAATACTTCCCCGGCACGAAGACCGCGATTACCGAATATAACTGGGGCGCGCTCGAAGATATCACCGGGGCGGTGGCACAGGCGGACTTACTGGGTATCTTCGGCGCATACGGGCTGGATATGGCCACCATGTGGCCGGATACCAGCTTTAAGCTGGGCGTGCCGGGCGCGTTCGCCTTCCAGATCTACCTGAATTATGACGGCGCGGGCAACCATTTCGGCGAGACCAGCGTGTCGGCGGCGAGCGGCGATCCGGACACCATGTCGATCTTCGCCGCCCAGCGAGCCGATAGCGCCCTTACGGTAATGGTGCTGAACAAATCCGCCAATGCGATCGCCAACAGCATCAGCCTGGCCCACTTCACCCCCGCGGGTACGGCGGAGGTGTGGCAGTACAGCGGCGCCAATCTGAACGCGATTACGCAGCAGTCTCCGGTGCAGGTGTCCGGCGGTTCTCTCAGCGCCACCTTCCTGGCTTACTCCATGACGCTGTTCATCATTCCCGCCAGCCAGGGCGCGATGACCGTACCCCAGCCGATGATTGCCGCGGTAACCAGCGCGGCTTCGTACGATGCCACCGGAGTCGCGCCAGGCGAGTTTGTGGCGATTTTCGGCCAGTCCCTCGCCCCGCAAACGCCCCAGCTCGGCGCGCCCGACTCCACCGGAAAACTGCCGGCGGCGCTGGGCGGCGTCCAGGTGCTTTTCAACGGGTATCCGGCGCCGGTTGACTATACGTCGCCGGGCCAGATCAACGCCATCGTGCCCTTTGAAGCGGCGCTCTTCAGCACGGTGAATGTTCAGGCAATCAATCAGGGCAACGCGTCCGTCGCCTTCCCTGTGCCGGTAGTGACATCGCTTCCGGGAATTTTCACGGCAAAGGGCTCTGGTTCAGGCCAGGCCGCCGTGTTGAATCAGAACAACAGCGTCAATGGCGCCTCGAATCCGGAGCGGGTGGGCAATGTTCTGCAGATGTTCGCCACCGGCGATGGTACGCGGACGCCGCCCGAGATAGACGGGCGGCTGCCCTCCACTGTCTTGACGAAACCCGTGCTGGCCTGTTCGGCAACCATCGGCGGCCTGAATGCTTCGGTGACTTATTGCGGCGCAGCGCCGGGGTTCGCCGGACTGTTTCAGATCAATGTGAAGATTCCTGAGGGCATCACGCCCGGAAACAGCGTGCCCGCGCAGGTGACCGTCGGAACCGCGGCCAGCCAGAGCAACGTGACTGTGGCGGTTCAGTAGGCGGAGGCGCAGCGGCCGAGTTGGCGGAGGCTATCCTTACTATCCTTGGTGAATCCGGCTCGGCCGTCGCATGATAACTAAAGACACCTTGCGATTCTTGACTATTCTTGCCAGCATGAAAGTTGACGGCGCAGTGCCGGTCCGGCCTTATAGGCAACCATGTTAATTGGAGGCAACTAAACAAATGTCTCAGGATCATTCAATGGCGTCTCACCAGGAAAGTTCCAACCGCACGCCGGCCAGGCGCGTCTTAGAGGGCGCCCTTATCTGGAGCGTAGTCAGTTTGTCGATCGCCCTGCTGCTGGTTGTGCTGGCGGGTATGATCGATGTGATGCCGGCCTCACTGGTGGTGGTGTGCCGGTTGACGTTGACTTACCTTTGCGCCGTACTCACTCTGGTGGCGGCGGGATACACTGCAATCGACGTTTTGAGGTCGCGCGCTCAGGGTTAGATTTGTCGCCCAAGGAACACTGGAAGCGGGCCAGGACATCCTGGAAATTGCGGAGGTCCTTGGTGCGAATTCGAAAAACGCCACCCGGATAGGGACCGCCCCAAGTCGCGTCCGGTCCGGTTACAATGAAACGGTCCCCATCAAGTTTCATTTCCATCAGTTGCTCCCGCGAGAGGAAGACGGAACTAGCCGCCTTCGGAACACTCAATCCTCTGTCATAAAACCGGAGGTAGCGAGGAGTTGTGAGCAGAGCGGCGAGAAACCCAACCCAAACCAGGATGGCCCCGGAGTTGAGGTTGCCGTACAGGAGCCTCCCCACAAAACCGAAGAGTAAACAAGCGATGCCAAACACCCTAACGGTGATCTTCCACGCCGCCAAAGGCTCACGAAAAGAGGCTATCCGTGAACCTTTGAGACCTTTTTCGGGTTTGGCCCGCCGTTTCCCCTTCACATAGTACACCCGGACGAGAAGTGGCTTACTCCGGGTGCTGCGCAACCGGCTTGCGGTGGTCGACGACTTCGAACCCGTCGCGCAACTCGAAGAGCTTGGGGTCCGGTTCGGCGAGGTTGACATCGGTGAGCGTGAAAATCTGCTTGCCGACTGACGGGTTCACGACCTCAGAGCAGAGATTGACGCCGATCTGTGGGGCTTGCCAGAACTCGCGCCAGGTGGAGAACGGCTGGTCGCTTCCCATCACGCCGGCAGCCATGTTGTTGGTGTCGCGCGTGCCCACGGTTTCGATTCCGGAGATGGTTCGGGTCCCGAGGTCCTCATGTACGCGTGCGCCCGCGTTATTGGGCAGTGGGCCGCTCTGGAGAACGGCCGGCTTGTAGGACTTTACGGCGGCTTCGGCAAACGTCTGGAGGACGCAGCGATGCGGCGTTTGCAGAGTAAAGCAGTTATAAAGTGTGTGCGCGTTGGGGTCGGCGATCTGAATGACGTTCATGCGTGACTGGTCTTCGCTGCCTTTGGGAGCCAGCAGCCAGCGCTCTTCGTAGATGCGTCCGCGGCCGTCGCGGGCCACCTGGCGCTGGTTGACGAAGGTAAAGTTGCCGCCACCGGGCATGGGACGCGTCCACTCGGTATGGACTATCGCGGAGAACGGCGCATTGAGCATGGGCGGGATGTAGATGCTTTGCAGAACCTCGGACACGCCGCCGTCGCGCGTGTAGGTATTCGCGCCGCCGTCCTGCACGTGCGGGGCCTGGGCTGACAGGGAGTTGGCTGCGGTTGTGAAAACGGCGATGATGGCAAGTTGGGCGATGCAGCTCATGGAAATCTCCGTGGTAGCTATGGAATTCCGCCGATTGTCAAAACCACTATAGCGCGATTGTGGGACGCGCGCCATGCGGATTTCGGTCCGGCGTTCGGTTCATCCCGGAATCCCCTGCGGCCTCGCTCGTTAGCCGGCTTTAGACAGCCAGACAAACCCTTTCATTACAGATGTTTATCAGTATAGAAACAAGTTAGCCGCTGTCCATTGCCAAACCGCCAGCCGGAGATGGAGAATCGCGCTTTAGCGGGGAGGGGGAGAACGTGAATTTCCATGGGAGCTGGCTCTTGGCTTGGCGGCTGCGTCAGATTTGCTCATATGAATAGGATCGAGGTGCGAGGTGCCAGGGGTACGAGTTTTGTGGATACAAAAGATATGGATTGGTTAAAGGCGGCGGGGAATTACGTGGAGCTGCACGTGGGGCCGGCTTGCCATCTCGTGGAGGTCACTGTGGCGGAGATCGAAAAGCGCCTCGACCCCGCCCGCTTCGTCCGAATTCACCGTTCTGTAATCGTGAATACCGAACGTATCCGGACGGTGCAGCCCGCATCCCATTCGGAGTATCTGGTAACTCTCGCCAGCGGCACTCAGCTTCGCTCGGGACGAACCTATCGAGAGACGATGCAGAGGCTGATCTCTCCGGTGGAATTCAATGAACCAAACAATAGTCAAAATAGTCAAAATAGTCAAACTAATCGCGTTGGCAGCTTTCGCGCTGGTCATCGTGCGGAGTGAGTGCGGGCCAGCGCAAGCTCAGGATGCCAAAGAACCCTATCCGAGCATGGCTCCGCTTGAGCAATATCTAATGGCGGATCGAAACGCCGAGATTGCCCTGGCTCGTAGCGCGGCGCCGGAGGCAATCTCGCGCGATGCCGATGTCCTCGTCCTTGGGCGGCATGGCTACGAAACCGCGGTCAAAGGTAAGAACGGTTTTGTGTGTGTCGTGGAGCGAGGGTGGATGTCCCCATTCGAGGGTTCTGGTGGAATTAACTTTTGGAACCCCAGAATTCGCGGTCCGGTCTGCTTCAATCCGCCGGCTGCCCGCTCCATTCTGCCGATGACCTATAAAAGAACTGAGATGGTATTGGCCGGTCAATCCAAAGCTCAAATGATCGACGGCATCAAGACATTCATAAAGCAAGAGCTGCCGCCCCTGGAGCCTGGAGCCATGTCCTACATGATGTCGAAGGAACAGTACATTACCGATCACGGCCACCACAACTGGATGGCTCACCTGATGTTTTACACCCCACTGCTGGACGGCGCCGCTTGGGGTGCGGATCTGCCCAACTCTCCCGTCATGTTGAATCCACAGTTCGGAGGCGCTCCGGAACCAATCGACGTATTCATGGTTCCCACCGCCAGATGGTCGGATCGAACGGCGGCCCCAGTCATGTAGGGGACACCATAAATGCCAGAGAATGAGACGAGGATGCCGGCAGGCCGCGCAGCGATGTACACTGAGGACTGTGCGTTGGCTTGCCTGGCTCCTGGTTCCAATCGCACTGGCCGCCGCCGATTGGCCGCAATTTCGCGGGCCGAACGGCTCGGGTGTATCTCGTTCAAAAGGCCTTCCTGAGCGCTTCGACGCGCGAAAGAATCTTGTCTGGCGAACCGCCTTGCCGGCAGGGCATTCCTCACCGGTATTCACCGATGCGCATATCTTCGTTACAGCCTTCGAGGGCAAGGTGCTGCAAACCCTCTGTCTGGACCGCGAGAGCGGCAGGATACGCTGGCGCAGGCAGGCTCCGCGCGACAGGCAGGAAGCTTTCCAGGAGACCAATGGGCCGGCCTCTCCTTCGCCCGTGACAGATGGGGTCAACGTCTACGTTTTCTTTGGCGATTTCGGGCTACTCTCCTACGACCCGGACGGTCAAGAACGGTGGCGCCTGCCAATGGGACCGTTCAACAACCCCAACGGCCACGGCTCCTCGCCGATTCTGGCCGATGGGAAACTTGTGTTGATTTGCGATCAGGACACCGGGTCCTACCTTCTGGCCGTCGATCTGGCCAGTGGCCGCGTGATCTGGAAGACTACGCGGCCCGAGTGCACCCGTGGCTATGCCACGCCGGCGGTGTACCGGCCAAAGAGCGGGCCGGCGGAGCTGATCGTTCCCGGATCGTTCGAATTGGCGTCGTACGCCATCGAGACCGGCCAGAAACTGTGGTGGGTGAGCGGGCTGGCGTGGCAACCGAAGACCGTGCCGATCGTCGATCACGACCGAATCATTGTTAACGGTTGGGAAATCGGAGGAGGCGGCAAAGCGGTCGCTTTTGCAGAGGCTCTGGCTGCGTATGACAAAGATCGCGATGGAAAATTGTCGCGCAGTGAAATGGCCGCCAGCCGCAACGCGGAATGGTTCGCCGACATCGATCTGAACAATGACGGATACATCGACGAGCGGGAATGGGGGTTCTATCAAGCCCGGAACACCGCGGACAACTGTCTGATCGCAATTCGGGCCGGCGGGCGCGGCGATGTTACGAAGAGCCACGTGCTGTGGAGGTATCGCAAGGCGCTTCCGAACACCTCGTCGCCGCTGCTTTACCAGGGCGTGATCTATCTGGTTCGCGATGGAATTTTTACAAGCTTGAACCCGGATAACGGAGAGATTTTCAAGCAGGGACGCCTCACCGGGGCACTCGGCCGCTACTGGTCCTCGCCCGTCGCCGCCGATGGAAAACTCTTCGTCGTGAGCGAGGACGGAAAGGTTGTCGTGATGCGGGCCGCTCCGGATTGGGATATTCTGGCCATCAATAATCTTGACGAAGATGTCTTTGCGACTCCCGCGATCCTCGACGGCCGGATCTACGTGCGCACCCGCGGGGCGCTTTATTGCTTTGCGAAGGGCGGCCGCAAGAACACTGATTGATTCGCGCCTTCGCCACCAGTTCCAGCAAATAATTTTCGGCGCGCGCGATACAATTCCAGGACAATTGGTGTATACTGTCCCCACCAGCACTCAAGCCGGGTTCTGGGCTTGCAGCAAGGAGTCCGGGGGGACATCGGAATCCGCCCTCTCAACTCCCAAATACCGCACTGGAGAGGAGATTCGGATGAAAAAACGATTGATCGCACAAACAGGCATCGGTTGGCTGATCGCCGCTGGGGTGGCGAGCGTCTTAGCGATCGCCAGCGCCCAGGACAAGGGCGACGCGACAACCAAGGTCGCCGCATTCGCGGCGGGCAGTGATTACTTGCAGACCGGCGTCGGTACACAGGCCACCATCCCGATTGGAGGGAAGATGCTCAACGTCACTTTGACTGGTGTACCGATAAAAGGCAGCGGCAATGCCGACACCATCGTCGAACGCACGGAGGACGCAGTTTTTCCCACCGGCGCTGACACAACCGCCACGTCGGTCACGATCCCCATTACTTTGACGGCCTTGGCCTTGACGGGCACCGTTCCAGGCCCGAGTGGAGGCAATTGTACGGTCTCGATCATGCTGGCATCGAGCCCCGCCAGCACGGGGACGTTGACCCTTTCGAGCAACGGGACGTACACATCGCAGGTGACGGTGTACTTCAGTGCAACGTTTACTCCCATCGCGCCCAATACGACCTGCTATCCGCCGATTACAACCGCCCCCCCGTGCAAGTTTACCCAAAAAGGAGGCCACTGGAGCACCAAACCACTAACGGGCGCGTACGAAGTGGTGGGCCCCTACGGCGACCTCCAAGCGAACGTTCACACCAACCTGCCGGCAGGCTATGCGGACTTCTACATTTCGCAATCGCAAACGGACTCCGCGAGAACAGCCGCACACGCCACCTGCGACGCGCTCGCGAAAGTGGGCACGCCCTGTCCGCCAGAGGTGTCGCCAACGAGCTTGAACTTCGGCACGGTTTCGCTCGGCACAACCAGTGCGGCGCAGGTAGTCACAGTGACGAACGATACCACCTCGACATTGACCTTCAGCGGTGTGGCGATCGCGGGGGCAGACCCCGGGGATTTTGGTTTCAGCAGCACGTGTGCGGGCAGTTTGGCCGCGAACGCAAGTTGCACCATTTCAGTAACATTCACACCCACCGCCGCTGGATTGCGGACAGCCAGCTTGCGAATCAGCGACAACGGCACCGGTAGCCCGCAGACCGTTGCGCTTTCGGGCACTGGACAGTAAGCAGGGCCACGGCGTACCTATTTGTCCAACATGTGGCGTTCCGGCCGGCAGGACCCCGGCTGGGACGCCCCATGGGAATCTGATGAGAAAGCGATTTAACACAAGTAGAGCCTTGATCCGAGCGTTAGTACTACTGTGTTCCAAACTGCTGGCGGCGCGTGGCGCAGGCACTTTTGCCCAATGCCGCATACTTTTCGCGAGACGCGGGATCCTGCATAAATTGTGGGGCAGGCCCTCGGCCTGCGGCGGCCTCTCAGGCCGCCTTGTTCCAGTGCAAGGGTTGCGATTTTTCGAGCGAAAGCGGGGCCAGGGGCCCCGCGCAGGCCGAGACGCAGGCCGAGGGCCTGCCCCACTATTTGCGCAGAAATTCGCGCTCTGGGAAAGGTATGCGGCATTGGGCACTTTTGCCTGCCGCGGCGGTCACCATCACGCTGGTCCCAGCCCTTGCCAGTACCAAGCATACTTCGTCGGGAGGGAGGCGGCTCCTAGCTTGGGCAGGTTCGGCCGGCCGTTTCGAGGGTAACCCATGGGCTCGCTGACGAATCGATTGCTGAGGATACCGACTGAGGAGACGCGCGTCTCACGCCGCGGATTCCACGTGTCGGACCGGGCAGTGGCGCAGCGTCTCGAATCGATCGGCGAAACCTTCCTTCGCGGATACCACGCCGCGCTGCCAGACCATGGCGGCGCGGCACTCGCTCGAAGCCTCGACGCAGTCGCCCCCGAACTCCGGGGGTTTGCGTTTGAAGGCGCAGCCATGGGGCTGACCCTGTTAGACCATCTCTTGCCCATGAACCGGGGCCGATTCCATCGATTTCTGCACGGCGAGGGATCGCCTCATTCTTATATGCTGCACGTCGGGGCTGGGTGGGCGCTGGCCCGGCTCCCATGGCTGCGCTGGCGCGTGAACTCCTTTATCTCG
>Ga0181534_10001061_pt1 | contig 18412 bp, 13 predicted proteins | sample PEATcosm2014_Bin_37_FD_119758 | JGI IMG/M metagenome (GOLD analysis project Ga0181534, IMG submission 119758) | Peatland microbial communities from MTU Mesocosm Facility, Houghton, MI, USA - PEATcosm2014_Bin17_10_metaG | ecosystem: Environmental > Terrestrial > Soil > Wetlands > Peat | place... | reverse complement strand
TTCTGCAGGCCAACCGCGACGTGACCTTCCTCGTAAGGGAACGCCGGGCAGCTCAGCTTCGCGAGACCGGCTTGGTGATCCGAAGCTCGATGGGCGACCTCCACGTTCCAGGGCCTCCGGCCGTCCTGTCGTCGGAGCTGGACCGACCTTTCGATCTGATCCTTTTGAGCTGCAAGGCATACGACCTCGACGGCGCCATTGAATCGTTCGCGCCGGCGGTCGGGCCTGGCACGGTTGTGCTTCCCCTATTAAATGGGATGAAGCACCTTGATGTGCTGGACGCTCGGTTCGGAGCGACCGCCGTAATTGGAGGCCTGTGCCTGATCTCTACGACGCTCGACCAGGACGGCCGGATCCTTCACCTCAACAATACGCACGGACTGCGGTTTGGCGAGCGCGACGGTAAGCGATCGGAACGGATCGAAGCGATCGCTGCGCAGATCGAGGGGGCACCGTTTGACGGGCGGTTGAGCGAGCAAATTCTGCAGGCGATGTGGGAGAAGTGGACGTTCATTGCGGCTACCGCAGGCATCACGTGCCTGATGCGGTCGGCCATTGGGGATATCTACGCCGCGGGCGGGGCTGATTCAGCGAAGCAGATATATGAGGAGTGTGCGCAGATCGCGGCGGAGAATGGGTTTGCGCCCAGCGAGCAATCTCGACAGATCAGTATCAAGAGTCAGACGACGCCGGGATCACTCTTAACGGCGTCCATGCTTCGTGACATTGAGAGTCACGGACGCACGGAGGTCGATCAGATCCTGGGTGACCTCCTGCGCCGCCGTGTGAACCCGGCAGCCGGGCCATCACTCCTTGCGATGGCCCACCTGCACGTGGAGGCCTACGAAGCCCGCCGCAAACGCGAAACCTAATGGTTTCGCGAAGCGGCCATCCGGAGCGTGACATGCGTAATGCGTGTCCGTCGCCGCGGATGCCCGCCCCGCGAAGAGCTGTGTGGTTAGAAGCCGAAAGCGGTTACGCCCTTGGGTGTTCCTAATCCGGTAGGTCCGTCATAGCCGGCCACTGCCGTGCAAAGATAAGAGACCGTGCATCGGCCGTTGGTTCCCGAAGTCACGTCATTCAAATTCGCAGTGTGCCGATACGGATCGCTGCCGAAATTCACGGCAGTGTCATTAACTCCATATACGCCTGCAATGAGCGGCGCCGCCACACTCGTACCACCAAATACCAGCCACGCGGACCGGTTGCCGCGACCGCTCGGTCCAAACACAGCCACTCCCGTGTTGGGATCCGCAACGGCCGAGACATCGGCAACCGTGCGCTTGGCGCAGCCCGTGTCCTTCTGCCAAGTTGGCTTCGCGTAAACGGTGCTGCAGCCACTGCCAGCGCCCGACCATGCTGTCTCGGTGAAGCCGCGCGTGGTTCCGGCAGCTTTAGTCAATGTCGTCCCACCCACCGCCGTAACGTGCGGCGACGAAGCCGGGAACTCAACACCGAATCCGCCATCGCCCGAGCTCGCGGTCACAGCGATACCTGCATAGTTGTAAAGCTGCTCCGTATTCTGGGAACCCGCCTCACTACCACCGTAGCTGTTGCTGATGACGTGCGCACCCATGGCAGCAGCCCGGTTCACGGCAGCGGCGAGGTTCGCAAGGCTCGCGCTGTTGGCTTCCACCAGCAGAATGGAACATCCCGGGCAGATAGCGCTCGCCATATCGAGATCGAGCGCAGTCTCCTGCGACCAGCCGGTGTTGGCGCGCGGGTAGTTACCCTGCACGCCGTTCTGATTCACCTTCTTGAAGCAACCATTGGCAGTCGTACACGCCGGCAGTCCGAACTGCGCACGATAGGTGGCCAGATCCGCCTCCGCGTTGGGATAACCATCGGCATCCACAATCGCGATGATCGTGCTCAACTGGCCGTTTCCGGTAATGGCATAGGCACTGCGCAGATCCGTTGGGGAATAGCCGGACGGACCTGTTGTAGCAAACGGGCGACCCGTCTCATCGTTCACGACATGAGCATGACAACTCGCGTTGCCGGCCTCCACGGCTTCCGTACAGACACGCGCATGGCTCATGGGACGATGGGCCTGCCTGTCAAATGACTGGATATTCAGCCGCTGGGCGTGTTGCATGATGAAGTTCTGACCGTCCTGCGAGAGCGCCTTCTCCTGCGCAACTCCGGGTGTTGCCACCAAGACGGCCAGTGCCAGGGCACGCGCCTGGACTGCGAGCATTGCCGATCCTTTCATTGCCGACTCCGTGAATGAAAAAACTCGAAGGAGCCGGAAGACTAGATCACATAACCCGGCGGGGTCAGCATGTCCCCCTCTCGCGACTCACTGAGTTGGTTTGCCGACACTGTGCGGCCGCTCAGTGGGAACTTCGGCGGGCGGCAGCCGTTAATTGTCAAACCGTCACAGGAGTATGGATATGGGCCGTGGAATCTTGTTGTGGATGCTCGGGGTACCGATTCCGGTCATTCTGCTGCTCGCGATGTGCTCACATCACTGAGCAGGCCGTCTGTGCCGCCTTGCGGCGGCACAGGCGGGAAAACTCGGCCGCGGTCAGCGGCTCGCTCAAGTAGAAGCCCTGGCCCTGCGGACAGGCCAGTTTGCGCAGGCACGTGAGTTGCTCCCGGGATTCGACTCCCTCCGCCACGACCTGCATCCCCAGGTTTTTCCCCATTCCAATCACCGCACTGACGATGCTGCTCGCGCCGTTGGCGCCGTTCAGGCCGCGCACGAACGACTGATCGATTTTCAGGATATCGATCGGGAAGTGTTGCAGGTGGCTCAGGCTCGAATAGCCGGTTCCGAAATCATCCAGCGCCAGGTGCACGCGCAGCTCTTTCAAGGCATTCAGCACTTCCAGCGCGTGCTGCGAGTCCTGTACCAGGACCGTTTCCCGCAACTCGATCTCGAGGCGCGCCGGGTCCAGCCCCGCCTCCTGCAGGGCCCCCTGCACGCACCGTACGAAATCCCGGTCCCGCAATTCGGGCGGCGATACATTGATGGCGACCTGCAACTCCCCGAGCCCGGCTGACTGCCAGGCGCGGGCCTGGCGACAGGCCTCCCGCAGCACCCAGCGGCCAATGGGGATGATGCTGCCGCAGACTTCGGCAATGGGCACAAACTGTCCGGGCAGAATGAGCCCCCGCTCCGGGTGGCGCCAGCGGACAAATGCCTCGGCGCCGACGATCGCACCGCTGTGCAGGTCGACTTTCGGCTGGTAATGCAACAGCAGCTCGTGCGCGTCGATGGCGCGCCGCAGCCCGCTTTCCAGCACCTGGCGCTCCAGGGCCCGCACGTTCAGGTCGGGCTCGAAAAACTGGTAGTTGTTTCGCCCCTGCTCCTTGGCGTGATACATCGCGATATCCGCGTTTTTCAACAACCCGTCGACTTGCGTGCCGTCGTCCGGATAAACAACGATTCCAATGCTGCCGGTGACCCGCAGCTCATGCTGATCGATGTGATGGGGGGCCGCCAATGTCTGCAGCATCTTTTCCGCGCTGACGGCGGCGTCCTGCGCCTGGTTGATCTCCGACAGCAGGATGACAAACTCGTCGCCGCCCTGGCGACTGACGGTATCCGAACGGCGTACACAATTGAGGAGCCGCTGAGCCACGGACTGCAACAGTCGATCGCCGATCACGTGACCGAGAGAATCGTTGACGTGTTTGAAGCGGTCCACGTCCAGAAACAACACCGCCATCTGCTTGCGGCGGCGGTGCGCGAGTGAAATGGCATGATTGAGCCGGTCCTGCAGCAACACGCGATTGGGCAGACCGGTCAGACCGTCGTGTTGCGCCAGATACAGCATCCGGTTGGACAGGGCGCGTGAAGTACCCATGTCACGGAAGACCATCACCGCCCCGATCACTTCGCCCACCCGGTTGTGAATCGGCACGGCCGAATCCTCGAGCGGCGCTTCCTCGGACTCGATGTTCAACTGCACATTCAGGGAGGTCGTCGCCTCTTCACGCATGGCGAGCTCCATCGCCTCACGGACCTGCTCGCCGGTAGCGCCATCAACAGCCTCGAAGACCGCCTCGATCTTCTGCCCCGCGGCCTCATGGCGAGTCCAGCCCGTCATCTTCTCCGCCACCGAGTTGAGATAAGTGACCCGGTTGTCGAGGTCGGTGCTGATAACGGCATCGCCGATGGCATCGAGCGCCGCCCGGGCTCGGTCCTGCTCGTCAAAGAGCACCGCCGCGAACGTGTGCCGCTCGACGATGGTATGCAACGCCTTCGCCAGCAGCCAGTCATCGCGATGGCCCCTGAGAAAATAATCGTGTGCGCCCTGCCGCAGAGCGACGCGGGCCACAGCCTCGTGTTGGCTGTCGACGAGAATGAGGAGCGGAATTTGCGGCGCCGCGCCGTGCAACTGGGCGAACGTGTCCAGGCCCGAGCTGTCCGGCAGGTACAGGTCCGCCAACACCGCGGCCACGTTCAGCCCCGCGTGCCGGCTGAGCCGCGCCAGGCCGTCGGCCCGGCTTCTAACCCAGTCAACATGGAACAGGCCGTCACTGCTCTTCACCAGAGCATCGCGCACCGACTTGGCGTCTGCTGCATCCGAGATCAACAGTATGTTGTAACGAATGGAGCACCCCTGTTGGCGGCTATCTGATGGCGGTATTAAAACACAACATTTGCCGTGAGTTGGATCTATCTGCGCGAGTTGGTCGCGAGCGCGCCGCAGCATCCGGTTGCACGGCGTGACGCACCTGCCGCAATATCCGCACATGCACAAAACAAAACCCGCGCGGCTGGAAAACAGCACGATCCAGCCGATCCCTCTCACCGAGCGCCACGGCACTACCGCAGACCTGTTCACAGTATGGTTCGGCACGAACTTCATGCTTCTCACCATCGTCACCGGGGGACTCGCGGTGACGGCGTTCGCCCTGCCCTTCGGCTGGGCATTGCTGGGTCTCGGTATCGGTAACCTCGTCGGCGCCGTCTTCATGGCACTTCATTCAGCGCAAGGCCCTACGCTCGGTGTTCCACAGATGATCCAGACCCGGGGGCAGTTCGGCTCTATTGGGTCGCTGCTGGTCGTGGTAATCGTGCTCTTGATGTACGTGGGCTTCCTGGCGTCCAACCTGGTGCTGGGTGGTGAAGCACTGGTCAGCATTGCACCCGGGATGCCTGACACGCCGGGGATTGCACTGGTTGCGGTCATCAGCGTCATTGCCGCCGTCTTCGGCTACGACCTCATTCATACGTACGCGCGGATCACCACTTGGTTTGCGGGTGTGGTGCTCGCATTGGCGTTCATCTGGATCATTTGGGTGCATGACCTGCCGGCAGACTTTCTCGTCCGCAACAGCTTCAACCTCTCCGGCTTTCTGAGTGCCGTCTCGGCGGCCGCCCTGTGGCAGATCGCGTACGCGCCGTATGTGTCGGACTATTCGCGCTACATGCCGCCCGACACCGGCGTGCGATCAGCGTTTTGGGCCAGCTTTTGGGGATGCTCGCTGGGATCCATGCTGCCGATGGCCCTGGGTGTGATGGTCGGCCTGGCGACACCCAAGGGCACCAGTATCGTCGCGGGGCTCGCGATGCTCACTCCCGGTATCGCCCCGCTGATCCTCATCGTGCTGTCCATCGGCGTCACCACCGCGAATGCCATGAATCTTTACTGTGGCGCTCTGTCGACCATGACGTTGGGACAGACACTGGTCCCGAGCTGGTCGCCGGGGGCGCTGGCACGGACGGTGATCTCCATGATCATTTTTGCTCTGTCCCTGACAGGGGCACTCCTGGGCAAGAACTCATTCCTCTCCAATTATGAGAACTTTATCCTGCTTCTGTTGTACGTCCTGGTGCCGTGGACGGCCATCAACCTCGTGGATTACTACCTGCTGCGACACGCACACTACGATGTCGAGTCCTTCTTTCGACACGACGGCGGCATCTATGGACGTGTGAATGGCGTGGCAATCGGATGTTATGTTTTGGGCATCCTGGTGCAGCTACCCTTCATTGATTCCACCCTGTACACAGGCCCGATTGCGCTCGCCATGGGGAAGGTCGATTTGTCGTGGATAGCCGGGTTGGCTATAACAGCGCCTGTGTACTATTGGCTTTCAAAACGGTTTAGGAGCTGAGTGATGGATCTCGGATTGAAAAGTCGACGTGCTGTTGTGACTGGCGCGTCTCGCGGAATCGGTCGCGCAATTGCTTCGGCGTTGGCGGCGGAGGGGGCGGAGGTTATCGCGGCCGCGCGTAATGCGGAAAAGCTCCAGGAATTGGCGCGCCAGCCCGGCATCACTACGCACGTGGCTGACATGTCGAAGGCGGCGGATATCCAGGGGCTCGCGGGACAATTGGAAAAAACCGACATCCTCGTGTTCAACACAGGTGGTCCCCCATTCGGCACCGCGGCTGAGATCACTGACACGGCCTGGACGAGTCAATTCGAAGCGATGTTCCTGAGTGCGATCCGTCTGACGCGGCTCGCGTTGCCCGGCATGCGGGCGCGCAAGTACGGACGGATCATGCTGGTAGTGTCGTCGGGAGTGATCCAGCCGATTCCCAACTTGGCCCTATCGAATGCTCTGAGGTCTGGGCTCGTAGGATGGGCTAAGACGCTCGCTTCGGAGGTCGCCGTAGACGGCGTCACCGTCAACTGCCTCGCGCCCGGGCGTATTGCCACAGATCGAGTGGCTGAATTCGACCAGGCCCGCGCGAAACGCGAGGGCACGACAGAGGAGCAGGCGAAGAAGTCCTCTATCGTCAATATTCCTGCTGGCCGCTACGGGGAGGCCGACGAGTTCGCCGCTATGGCCGCCTTCTTAGCGAGCCCGAAGGCGTCTTACATGACCGGCGGCATCATCCGCATCGATGGCGGAATGATCCGCAGCGTCTAAGCCGCGGACCATCGGCAGGGAGCTTCGGCTCCCTATTTCGACACGACCTTCGACGCGTACGTCGTCAGATCGACAGGTGAGGCCCCGGATGATTTCAGTTTGATGGGGCTGGTATTGCTGGCGGCCACATCCACCAACTGCAAATTGACACTCGAAGGCGCCGAACCCGTGTTCGCCACCTGTCCATAGATCGCCACTCCCTGCGCAACCCCGGACACATCGAGATCAAACGCAGCTGTGCCCGCCGCCGTCAGTGCGCTCGGAGATGCGAAAGGCCTCGTGTTCGAGCTGAGCGTGGCACCACCGGAGGCAAGTGATTGGGCAACCAGCACTATGTTTCCACCAGAGTCGTACCAACCCGCATCGCCATTGCCGAGCTGGACGCCGGAGCTACCCGAGGCGGCCGCAATCTCAAACACCTGCGAGCCCGCTGAGTGCGGAGCGATCAGCGACTCGCTCGTGTAGAGCAGCTTGGAGTCATCCGGACTGAATCCGAGTACACGCTCAATCGTTGCCACAAACTGGGGAGCCGGCGGAGATGCGGGCGGCACGGCAGCAACGTAGATTCCAACCGACTCGGGAGCCACGCCGGGAATACCGACGTCATAAGCAACCTTGGTACCGGTGTTACTTCCGCCGACCCCGGGCGCCAGTCCAACGGTGCTGGATGTGATAGCGGCAGCGGTAATGTCGGCATTGACCTGCGTTATCGCAGCCAGATGCGTTGGATCAACAGAGAAGATGCCATTGCGTCCGCCACGATTGCCCTGGAAAACGATGGTCGACTGATTCGGGGACACGGAGTACGCCGTGATTTCGTCGCTCGTGAATGGCTGGCTGAGATCCGAGACCAATACGGGCGTGGACAAATTGGTCGTTAAAACCACAAAGAGCGATTTGTTGGTGCCATTGGACTGGCCGCCGGCCAGGAAATACACGCTTTTCGAGTCCGAGGTGAATGTGGGCAGTGTAGCGAAAGTCGCCTGGGAGCTGCCCAGGCTCGGAATGACAGCGGTCGCTACGCTCGTCGTGGTGTTGACCAGATACAGTGAGCTCGTACCCCCCGCTCCCGCAATCAGGGCGATCCAGGTGCCGTCAGGACTGACGACAAACTGATCTTTCCCGTTGCCATCGAGCACCGGCGTCAATCCACTCGGAATGGGAACAGCGGTCTGGGTGGCCGGTGTAGCCGTCTTCACAAACGACAGACTCGTCGTCGACGCGGTGTTGGTGTCCTGGGTTCGGTACACAACCGTTGACCCGTTATCCGCAACAGCAAATCCCTTGAGCCTCAGCGTGCCCTGGGTCGCAGTGGAGATCTGCGTCGGGGTCGACACGAAATCGGTCAGGAATACTTCGTACGATCCATTTGTGCTGGAGTCAGCCACAAACGCCGCCCGAAACGGTGACACGCCAACGAATACCGCTGCATTCGCAGTGGCCGTCTTCCCACTCGGATCGGTGACGGTATATCCGAAGGTGACCAGGCCCTTCGAACCTGCAACGGTGACAGTGTTATCCGCGTTGACGGTGGCCGTACCGACGTTTGGCGCAGTCGTAATAGTGACAGTAAGTGGATCTTTGTCCGGATCGCTGGTGCTTTGGAGGATGTTGACGTTCTTTCCGTCATTGGACTGAATCGCCGCGTTGCTCGCCGTCGGAGCCTGATCCACTGTGACAGTGATCTTGACGGTTCCCGACGATGCGTGCCCCGCTGCGTCCGTCGCGGTGACACCAAACGAATCGCTGCCCGTGAAATTCGCGTTGGGGGTATAGATAAACGCCCCACTGCCCGGCAAACCGGACAATGTTCCCGATGTCGGACTGCTGGTTGTTGCGAATGTAACCGCAGAACCACCCGGATCCGTTGCGGTCAGTGTCGCGTTCAAGGCGACGCTCTGGTTGGTCGTGAAGGTCAGCGTCCCGAGAACTGGGTTGGGAGAGCCACCGCCACCGCCTCCGCCACCACACGCGGACATGACAGCTAACGCGCCGCCAACAATACTGACCCGTACGCAAGCTCGAATGACCGTTAGCTGCACTTCCCCGCTCCGCACTGCATTATTAAACCGCGATAGTGCCACAGCTCGGGGGTGCTGTTCCCAAGCGTCGCGTAACAACGACAACCTTAAAGAGCCTGACGGGCTGCCAAGCTCACGTCACTTGCCGGTGAGGCGCCGAACCCAGGTCTCGAACGACCTGACAAACCTGACGCAGAGCTCCCGAGTCGTGGTGTTGACGAACTCACCTTCAGCGTCGAACAGGTTGTTGCTGCCACCGATATAGGCTTCGGGCACCGGCATCGTCGGGGCGCTGACGGCCACCAGACATTGCCGCAGGTGCTGGTTCGCCCCGAACCCTCCCAACATCCCCGGCGATGCACTGATCACCGCCGCGGGCTTACCCTCCCACGCATTGTTGACGCGAGGCCGGGATCCAACATCGAGCGCGTTCTTGATGCACGCGGGCATCGACCGATTATATTCAGGGGTCGCGAGCAGCACCGCGTCCGCGCGCTTGATCCGCGACCGAAACGCCACCCAGGCCGGCGGAGGAAACTCCTCGTCGTCCTGGTTGTAGATGCTCAAGTCGCGGATCTCCACGATCTCGATCCGCATCGACTCGCCGGCCAACCGGGCAAGTGCCTCGGTCAACCGGCGTGTGTAGGAATCGCGCCTCAGGCTGCCAACGATGGCGGCCACGTCGAGGGGATTGCTCATCGCGGGTAGGGCTCAGGGACCCTTGCGGCTCGCTTCAAACAGGAACCAGGTGCGGCGCTCGGTCTCGTCGATCCAGTTCTCGATCAGGCTCGCGGTCGCGATGTCACGTGCATCATCGACAACGTCGTGCACCTCGCGCAGACGAGCCGCGAGCTGCTGGTTGTCCTCGCGAAGCTCAGCCAACATGTCGAGGGGATCGACGTAGTCAGCGTCGTTGTCCTTGATACGTTGCAGGCGCGCGATGTGGCCGATTGAACGCAGAGTGTTGCCACCCACCTTGCGGATGCGCTCGGCAATCGGGTCGCTCATGGCGTACAGCTGATCGGCCTGCTCATCGAGCAGCAGGTGGTAGTCGCGGAAATGGGGTCCGCTCATGTGCCAGTGGAAATTCTTGGTCTTCAGGTACAGGGCCCATACGTCGGCCAGAATCGCATTCATGCCACCTGCAATGTCCTGCGAGGCCTTCGCGCCCAGATCGCTCGGGGTGACCAGAGGCGCCACGCGCCGTCCCTTCAAATCTTTCTTCTTCGCTTCGCTCATTGCCATGACAGTTCCTCAATGTATGCCAGTTTAAAATTCCCGGTGCTCCGTACAGACATTCTCGCACCGATCGAGGGAGAATAGAATTCGGCAAATAACCGCACTCCCGCACAAGACATCGACCCCACCAGAACGAGAAAACGAGTGCACCATGAGTTCGCTGACTCACGTCCCCAACAAGTTCGTCCCCGCCGCATTCTTCGGCATCATCCTCGGTCTCGCCGGACTCGGAGGCAGCTGGCGTGTCGCCGCCGCCGCCTGGTCGCTCCCGCACGTGGTCGGTGAAAGCATCATGCTCGCGGCAACAGCGCTCTGGTGTGTGCTCATGATTCTGTTCGCGGCGAAGTGGATCTGGGCGAGAGCCGAGGCCATGGCGGAGTTCCGCCATCCCATACAATGCTGTTTCGTTGGATTGGTTCCCGTCTCGACCGCGCTCGTCGCGATTGCGGTGCGACCGTATGCGCCGCTGATTGCGGCAGTGCTTGCGTCGGTCGGCATCGTTGGGCAGTTGATCTTCGGTGTGTACCGCACGGGACAACTATGGCAAGGCGGACGAGATCCGAGCACCACGACACCCGTGCTCTATTTGCCAACGGTGGCGGGTAGTTTTGTCAGTGCGATTACATTGAGTGTCTTTGGCCATCCCGACTGGGGCATGCCGTTCTTCGGGGTCGGCATGTTGTCCTGGCTCGCGATCGAATCCGTCCTGGTGCACAGACTCTATTCGGTCGAGCTCCCACCGCCATTGCGGCCGACACTGGGCATTCAGTTGGCACCCCCGACCGTGGGATGCGCCGCGTACCTGAGCATCACCACCGGCCCGCCGGATGTCCTCGCACAAATGCTGCTTGGCTATGGTGTATTCCAGGCACTTCTCATGATCCGGCTCCTTCCCTGGATCGCGCGCCAGCCATTCGCGCCGTCGTACTGGGCGTTCACCTTCGGTCTCTCCGCCATCGCGACCGCGTTTCTGCGTTTCAGCGAACGCGGAGCACCGGGGCCCATTTCAGCGGCTGCCCCGTACGTCTTTATTGCCGTAAATCTCGCATTTGGCGGCATTGCAGTGGGCACTTTGTGGCTTCTCCTGCGGGGGCGTCTGCTTCCGCCTCCCCTCGTGCCGCCTCCGGCAGCGCTGCAACCAGCCCCTCGGGTCCTATAGAATACAGGTGCCGTCCGTGGCACCCGGCCAGGCCTGCACTTGACCAAGCAGGTCTGAGCCCCCATGTCACGCGCTAAAGCGCGGGGTTGAAAACCCAAGGTTTTATTCACGTGGCTGTGGCCGATTAGGCTGCCAGCCCCACTTTGGCCGCGACCCCATGGCCGCGCCTCTATCTGGCTGGAAACGATATCAATGCTGGTTGCCTCGAACGTTGCGATTCAATTTGGTGCGAAGCCGCTCTTTGAAGGAGTCACGGTCAAGTTCTCCGACGGCAACCGCTATGGCCTGATCGGGGCCAATGGCTGTGGCAAGTCCACGCTCATGAAAATCCTGGGCGGCGAGCTGGAGCAGAGTGTTGGCGAGGTCTCGCTGCAGACCGGCCTGCGCATGGGCAAATTGAACCAGAACCAGTTCGGCTACGAGGACCAGCGCGTCATTGACGTCGTGATGCAGGGGCATCGCGAAATGTGGGCGGCCATGAGCGAGCGCGACCGGATTTATGCCAATCCGGAGGCCACCGACGAAGACTATATGAAGGCCGCGGACCTCGAAACGAAGTTCGCCGAATACGACGGCTACACGGCTGAAGCCCGCGCCGCCGCCATTCTCACGGATGCCGGTATTCCCGCGGAGCTGCACTTCGGACCCATGCGCGAAGTCGCTCCCGGCCTGAAGCTGCGCGTGTTGCTGGCCCAGGCGCTGTTTTCCAAGCCCGACGTGCTGCTGCTGGATGAGCCCACCAACAACCTGGACATCCATTCCATTCACTGGCTCGAGCGTATCCTCAACGAATACGACGCCACGATGATCATCATCAGCCACGATCGGCATTTCCTGAACCAGGTGTGCACGCACATCGCCGATCTCGACTTCCAACAGCTCAAGGTCTACCCGGGCAACTACGACGACTTCATGTTGGCCTCCACCCAGGCCCGGGCGCGTGTCGAAGCCGCCAATGCAAAAGCCAAGGAGCGGATTTCGGACCTGCAGGAGTTCGTGCGGCGCTTCTCCGCCAACGCCTCCAAGGCCCGCCAGGCAACCTCCCGGCGCAAGGCGATCGACAAGATCAAGATCGAAGAGATCCGGCCCTCCTCGCGGCAGAATCCCTACATCCGGTTCGAGCAGGCCAAGAAGCTGTATCGCAATGCTTTCTCCGTCGAGAAACTCAACTTCACCTATCCCGACACGGACATCCCCATCCTCACCGACGTCAACTTTAACGTTGAGGCGGGAGAGCGCATCGCCATCATCGGCCCCAACGGTATCGGCAAGACCACGCTGATGCGGATATTGGCGGGTGAGTTGAAACCTACCTCGGGCACCATCACGTGGGTCGAGAATACGCAGATCGGCTACATGCCACAGGATCCCCAGGCCGAGTTTGCCGACAAGACGGATCTGTTCAACTGGATGTCCGTGTGGACCGGCAAGTCCGACGATGAGCAGATCATCCGGGCGACTCTCGGGCGGCTGCTGTTCTCGGGCGATGAGACCAAGAAATCGGTCAGCGTGCTGTCGGGTGGTGAAAAGGGGCGCATGATCTATGGCAAGCTGATGCTGAGTCGGCCCAATGTGATGTTGATGGACGAGCCCACCAACCACATGGACATGGAGACGATCGAGTCGCTGCAGATCGGACTGGAGAAGTATCCCGGCACACTGCTGTTCGTGTCGCATGACCGTCAGTTTGTCGACGGGCTCGCTACACGCATCATTGAGTTGAAGCCGGGCGGAAAGATCGCGGACTTCGCGGGTACTTACGAGGAGTACCTGAAGTCGCAGGGCATCGAGTAACTACCTGGCGGCGGCCGGCGGCAGGGGTGGAATGCCCTGCCGGATGGCTTGCGAGAAGTCGGGACGGCCATCAGCCGCTTTGGCTCGATCGGTAATCCGGCCGAACGCCCGCAGCTGCGTGAGCGCATACCGCGAGTCCAGGCCTCCTACTTTGTAGACGTATTCGGGCAGGTAGCCCGAGAACAGCAGCCGGTAATCCAACGGCAGGCCGCCCACGATTCGGTTCATCATGTGATAAACGAGCGTGGTGCAGTTGACCGTGATCGTGTTGTAGAACCGCGGCGTGTTGACCAGCGTATTCGCTTCGTTCACATACGCCAGGAATAGCGACCGCATGTGCTCGACGGGCATGCGGATGTGATACAGGTAGTCATCCTCACCGCGGACATTGGTTCGCACCCGAATGACATCGCGCTCGTCAGCCGCAATGACACTGAGCTCGAATTCCTTGAAGAACCCGCCGACTTCGGAAAACGTCTCCTGCTTCTCGCGGCGGATTTCGACGGAAAACGCCACGTGGCTGCCGTCGTTAAAGCCGAACGACACCAGGATGTGAGCGATGGCTCGCATCGACCAATAGGAGCAGACCAGATCGACCGACTCGAGTCGACTGAGGTCATAGGTTCGCGTTTCCCAGTGTTGGATGTAGTCGGTGTCGCTGTGCCATTCGAAATTGCGCACGGCATTCAACGTGACGATATTGCCGTCGACACGACCTGACAGCGTGCGAGAGACATCATCCGCCCAGACGCGGTTGTTGGACGGGGGAATTTGATTCCACCAGAGCAGCAGGATGGCAAAAACGGCGGCGAAACCGGCCAGTCCAACCAACGGGCGGCCCTTCAGGGTGACGACGAATAAGGTGAGCCCCACAGCGGCCCACACAACCACCGCGATCGCCTTGCCGATCGAGCCGCCGGGAATCTGATACCAGAGGGCGAATCCGCCCCACAGAATCAGCAGCGGCAGTACGAGGACCGCCACCGCAATCATGATTCGCCTACCGACCCGCCGGAGCGTCTGCGTCCCTTGGTTTGGGTTTGCCTCTGCCATGCAATGCGTCGTCCTCTATGAGCCGTTTGCGGACATAGAGGAAACGGATTACCTCGTATTCGAAGGGGGAGCCGGTCGCATAGTAACGGAAGCCGATGTTGGAACGGGTGTCGATGGCATTCAGGGTGCCTAGTCCGTACGAGGCGTTGCCCCGATAGATGTTGAAGGGGTTGACGCCGTAGTCCAATGCGTAGTCACCCAGGTAGCCAACGCCATCGCGTAGTGTCGAGGGGCCCAGGATGGGGATAACCAGGTATGGACCGGGGTGAGCGCCCCATGTTGAGAGCGTTTCGCTGAAGCCTGTTGGAGCGCTTGGGAGCTTCATGTGCTTCGCCACGTCGAACAGACCACCGATGCCGAGGGTGCTGTTGATGACAAACCGCCCCAGGGTTTTCCCGCTGTTGGTGAATCGGGCTTGCAGGATGTAGTTGGCGAAGCTGGGGATTTCGGTGAGGTTGGAGAAGAAGTTGTGCACGCCCAGCCTTACGGGGCCCGGCACGCGGCGGTAGCCGTTGGCGACGGGGAGGAAGACTGCTTCGTCGAAGCGGGCGTTGAAGCGATAACTGAAGCGATTTAGGCGGTCCCAGGGGTCGTAGGTGTACATCGACGGCACGTCTTCGGGCGTCAATGGCACGATTGGCTCGGCGTCAGTATCACCAGCCGCCGCGCTGGTCGTCGCCCCCGGCTCCGTCTGCGAGGGCAGCGCCCCCTCGGCCGTTGAGCTCGGCGCGGGCGCGGCGCCTGACGCTGGCGCTCCGGCTGTGCGCTCCTGGGCCGCGCCTTTGGGAGTTGGATTCGTTGCGGCGCCAGCACCCGGGGCGATGGCGTTTTCCTCGGCGGCCGAGCTCGGCGCGGGCGCGGCGCCTGACGTCGGCGCTCCGGCTGTGCGCCCTTGGGCCTCGCCTTTGGGAGTTGGATTCGTTGGTGCGCCGGCGCCTGGGGCTATGGCGTTTTCTTGGGCCGGACCCTCAGGGGCCTGTCCCGACGCTGTCTGCTGGTTTGAAGCCGTTGGTTTTTTGCCGGCGGCGGCCTGTTTGGCAGCGGCTTCCATGGCTTCGGCGGCGCGGACGGCGGAGGCGTTTACGGCGGCGGGGGTTTCCGGCGGGAGGCTCCGCATGGAGAACTCCGAAGCGCACCCGCTCAACGTGGCACTGACAATCAACAACTGCGCGAGCTCAAAGCGCCAACTCACTGGGCACCTCCCTGCCAACGCCCCGCCAGCATGTCGAGCATGTCGGCGACCTGTTGCTTTTCACCGAGCGTACCCAGGTGTCCACCGTGGTCGTACACCACAATCCGCTTCCCCAGCGTCGACTTCAACCACCCCAACTCCTTCTGATCCAGAATCAGGTCATCGTCGTTGGTCTGGGCAAAGTAGTCGGGGTTATCCCGCAGGTTATCGGCGATGATGTTGAGACTATCGCCAGCCAACAACGACTCCGGCGTCGACCCCGGCCGCCGCGCCAGGTAATACGGCGCGAACACACTCTCGAAATACTCCCGGAACGGCTTATCGCGCAGCGTCTTCTGAATCTGCTCCAGCGAATCCCCCACCTTCGGCGGATGCTTCGGGTCCGTCACGACGCCGGTGCGGGCATAAATATCCCCGGCAAAAAACACATTCATCAACGCAATCCGAAACGTCAACGCAATCGCCGCCTGAAAGTCGGCATCCGTTTTCAGCACACTGCCGGCTGCCGCCAGCACATCGGTATCATCAATATGAACCTTGTCTGTCGCGCGATAGTAGTTCGCCAACCGGATATACAGCTTGCGGTACAGCCGGTCGATCGCCGCGTCCCCGGTCCCTATACTCAACGCGAACAACTTGTCCAACCGGTCGATGGAGTTGAAGAGACTCACCGGCGGGTTGATCATCACGACCCGGTGAATCTTCAACTTGCCCTCTTTCTCATCAATCGACTTCACCACCGCCGCGTTCGCCGCCCCCAGGCTGTACCCCAGCACGTCGATGTCGGTAATCTGAATGCGATGCGGGAGGTGCGCGATGATCTGTTGCATCACCGCATATAGATCCTGGCTATCCTGGCGCAAATCGCCCGCAACGCCCGTACTCGAAGCCGCGACAATAAATCCAGGGAAGGTGGGCGACGGCAGGGACAGCACGTGATAACCCGCCCCATACAGCGTCGCCCGCAGCATGGAAATCTTTGCTGTGTTGCCATCGCTGCCGGTACCGGAAATCAGAATCGCCAGCGGCGCCGGCTTGTCCTGCTCGGCAAACCACGCCCGCAAACGTTTGTCGAACCAGAAAACCTCCGGAACCGGCGGCTTCCAGGGCAGCGAGATATTGATTTCCTGCAACGGCACCGTCTCCGGTACAGGTGCCAGCAACTGGGGCGGCGTCCCATAGACCGTCGCGCGCAAGGCCGCTGAGTCAGCGAGGCCCGTGGCAGGACCCGTGTTCGGGAAGTGAACCTGCGCGGCGGCCGCAATGTTGACCAGCCAGAACCCGAGGGACAAAAAGCATACTTTCTGGAGAGCTCGCGTAATCGTCAATTCAGGTCCTCGGCGCACAAGGCGGTCAGTATATCTGAGTAACCCTCTGAGTTACTCTCGGGTCCCAGTCGCCCCACACTGGACCCACTCTCGATGAAAAGACCCGTCCTCGGCACAACGTGCCTCCCCGCCCTTTCGGTTGCCCTTGCCCTGGGCCTATCTCTGAGCGCCCATGCTGCGCCACCGGACGTCGGATCGGCAGCTTCGGAGCCGCAATTCCGTGAGCTCTACAAGGAGCTCGTGGAAACGAACACGACCTTGTCCGCAGGCAGTTGCACGCTCGCCGCCGAGCGCATGGCGGCGCGACTGAAGGCAGCCGGATTCCCGGATAGCGACCTGCATCCGTTTGCAGCTCCAGATCATCCAAAGGAAGGCGGCCTGGTGGCCATTTATCCCGGCCGCGACAAAAAAGCGAAAGCGGTTCTGCTGCTGGCGCACATCGATGTTGTCGAAGCAAAGCGGGAAGACTGGACCCGCGATCCGTTCAAACTCGTGGAGGAGAACGGCAACTTCTATGCTCGTGGCTCCTTCGACGACAAGGCCGAGGCAGCCATCTGGGTCGACACCCTGATCCGCTACAAGAAGGAGAACTTCAAGCCGCGCCGTACCTTGAAGCTTGCGTTGACCTGCGGCGAGGAGACGGCCGGTGCATTGAACGGCGCCCAATGGCTGACGCAGAACCAGCGCGATCTCATTGATGCTGAATTCGCCATCAACGAAGGCGCTTGGGGAGAGCTCGACGCCCAGGGCAACAAGGTGGTGATGCAGATTGAGGCGGGCGAGAAATACCCGCAGAACTATCGGTTGGAAGTCACCAATCGCGGCGGCCACAGCTCGCGACCGATCAAAGACAACGCGATCTATCACCTTGCGAATGCGCTCACAAAGGTGGAAGCGTACGAATTCCCGGCGATGTTCACGGACGCGAATCGCGCCTACTTCACGGGTATCGCCAAGATTCAGGCGGCTAAAGGGAATCAGGATGTCGCGGCGGCGATGAATTCGTTGGTGAAGGATCCGAATGATGCGAAGTCGATTGCGCTGGTGTCGGAGAAGGATCCGAGTTGGAATGCCACGATGCGAACAACGTGTGTCGCGACGATGCTGGAGGGAGGACATGCGACCAATGCTCTGCCGCAGCGGGCACGGGCCAACGTTAATTGCCGCATTTTTCCAGGCGTATCGCCTGAGAGCGTAAAGCAGAAGCTGGAAGAACTGGTGGGCGACCCTGCGGTGAAGATCACCATGCCTGAGACGCGGGGACCGGCGCCGCCATCACCGGCTCTGACGCCCAAGATCCTCGGGCCTTTCCAGAAGCTGACGGCCCAATTCTGGCCAGGACTACCGGTGTTGCCTCTGCTTCAAGCCGGGGCCACGGATGGTGAATTTACCAACGCGGTGGGAATTCCCACCTACGGGATCATGCCGGTGTTTGCCGGACCGGATCTCGGCAACATCCACGGCCTGAACGAGTACGTTGGGGTCCAGACCTTGTTGGAAGGACGGGACTTTCTCTACCGGTTGATAAAGGTCTACGCCGACGAGAAGTGACGTTTTGACGCGGCCCGACGCGAGTTACGTTGGGCCGCTGATCTGCTCGAGTGGCCCGGCGCGGTGGCCCGAATCGCCGCGGTGGCCCGAAAAGCCGCAGTGGGTCGAAACGCCGCAGTGGGTCGAAACGCCGCAGTGGGTCGAATCGTTGCAGTGGGTCGAATCGCCGCGGGTGGGTCGAATCGCCGCAGCGGGTCGAAACGCCGCGGGTGGGTCGAAACGCCGCGGGTGGGTCGAA
>Ga0181534_10001059_pt1 | contig 18439 bp, 17 predicted proteins | sample PEATcosm2014_Bin_37_FD_119758 | JGI IMG/M metagenome (GOLD analysis project Ga0181534, IMG submission 119758) | Peatland microbial communities from MTU Mesocosm Facility, Houghton, MI, USA - PEATcosm2014_Bin17_10_metaG | ecosystem: Environmental > Terrestrial > Soil > Wetlands > Peat | place... | reverse complement strand
GCATAAAAAATCGTGTCGCCCGGCTGCAGCGATCCCGCCACCGCCGCCCCATCATTGATGATCTTGAGACCGTTCGTTAAATTTGAGCCGAACAGTCCGATCTGGTACCGCGGCTTCTTGTACGTGATCGCCGCATCGAGATCACGTACGTCGGGCAGCGTCCGATAGTTGACATCGGTCGGATTGAAAGTGGTGGCCGCGCCGCTGCGGTACGAGTAATTGGCTGCGAAGCTCACACTATCGTCACCCACCGGCAGCTCGTACGTGAGAGTGGTATTCGTGATCCACTTCGGGTCGTAGGGCGTCTGCGAGCCGCTTGGGGCGTTTAAGTTTTGGACGAGACCGTCGGTGGTAGCATTGGTATAGGAGCCGTTGAAGCCCAATGTGAGTGCCTGAGTAATCTTCGCCTGGGTTTCGAGCTCGATGCCTCGGCTTTCGATCGTGCCCTTATTTTCGATGAAGTAATAGCTGCACGCCAGATCGCGGGTGGTCTGCACGTCTGTCCAGTAGATGAAAAACCCTGTGACGTTGAGGGTCAGGCGACGATCCAGCAGGCTGCTTTTTTCCCCGAGCGAATAGCTCCACAGCTTGTCCGGACCGAATGTCAGCGGCGCTTGCGTGAGGCCGATCGCCTGCAGGTAGGGTGCGCAGATGCTCAGCGGCACCGGCTGATTCACGCCGCCGTATCGGAACCCCTTCGCCGCCTCGGCGAAGATCATTTCGTCATCCGAAAAATGATAGTCGATCGCGTAGCGCGGGTTTACGCCGCTGGCGCTGTTCTTCCCGGACTCCTTCAGCGGCACTCCCGGAGATGTAGGAGAGGATGCTATGGGAGAGGCGCCAAAGACACCGCCGAAATACAGCACAAAGTCCTGATGCCAGTCGAAGTATCGAAGGCCGGCAGTGAGGTCCAAGTTGGGCAACACGGCGTAGGTCGCCTGACCGAACACCGCGGTTTGGTGCTCACCTGAATCTTGAACACCGGAAAAATCATCGTTGGCCTGGAAAGCACCGTCATCGAGCGAACTATAGGTCGGAAAGCCGATCTCATTCCCCCATCGCTGATCGTAGCCCGGCGCATCAGGCTGATTCTGATAATAGTAGCGCTCGAAATGCTCATAGAAAATGCCGCTCGTCCACTTCAATTTACCCTCGTTGTTGGAACTGAGGCGCAGCTCTTCGACCAAATCCTTGGTGTTGTCGCTGACGACGTCCAGTGCCGGGTAGAGCGGCAATTGGCCGCCGAATAGGAAGGCGTTCACCCCGTATTCGTTGGCTCCGAAGTTCGCATTGTTGCGATCGAGAAACGAGGTGGAAGACGTGATGATCGCCGAATTGAACTTCTGCTCCGCCGTCAGATTGAACACCTTCAGGCTGTCGGTGGTGAGTTCGGGCTCGAGCGAGGTGAATTGATACGCGGGCAGACCCGCGAAGCCGTCGTAAACACCCGCATGCAGGTCCTCATAGGTGAGACTACCGTCAATGGTCAGGCTGTCATTCGCCTGATAGCGCAAGGCCACGCGCGCTTGATCGGTGACGTTGCGATGCCCGTTATCGTGCTGCCCGATGTTCTTGATGAAACTCGAGTCATCGCCCCGATAGATTATCGTGCGCATGGCGAGGACCCCATCGATGATCGGCAAATTCACCATCTGGCGAATGTTATAGTTGAACCCACCGTACCCCGAGGTGTCTGACATGTCGACGCCGCTCGATGCGGAAATCTGTTCGAGATCAGGCTTCTTTGTGATGAGACGGATCGTGCCGGACATGGCGCCTGCGCCGTACAGCGTACCCTGCGGCCCGCGCAGCACCTCGACGCGTTCGAGATCGAAGACCTTCAAATCCGGGTTCTGCGCCTGCAGCGAGATCGGCGTGTCATCGAGGTAGACGGTCACCAGGGGGCGGTCCTGCACGTCCGTGTAGTCGATGCCGCTCGTGGTGATGCCACGAATGTCGATCTTGTTGATGCCGGGGCCGAGCTGTTGCAAGTTCAGGGACGGCACCATGCGCGAGTAGTCCTCCAAGCCGGTAAGACCGAACGTCTCGAGGCTTTGCGGCGTGATTGCGGAAATCGCCATGGGGATGTCTTGGATATTCTGCTCGCCTTGGCGGCTCGATGTCACCACGATCTGTTCGAGCTGGGACTGGCTCGTCTGGGTTTGTGCGGCAGGCGCCTGCTGTGCCGCGGCTTGAAGCGGCATTGCGACGCTCAAGACGGCAAAGCTCAGGCCGGTCAAGGTGGCGACGCCGCGACGAGCTCGTTTGCATCCACTCTGAAATTCCATCGTGATCTCCTAATACTGAAGATTCTTGACGACGTCCCCACTGCCAGGCGGCCCAGCATTTCTAGCGCGCCCCATCGCGTCGATCGACTCGGGCGAGCCCATCCTCTCGAGCCTCAGTATCACCGCAAAACTCAGTGCGCCAAAGCAAGAAAATGCATTGCGCCATCTAATAAAGGCATTGGATTGTGTAGGACACCGCGTCAAGTCCTCGAACTATGCCGGCAACCGACACAGAACCAACGCCATGGGAAATCACTCAGGTCGAAGCGGGCGACGCGGCAGCCCGCGCGTCGTCGATCAGTTTGTAGAACGCCGCCAAGGAAATAGAGCGCAGCCCCGCCGGTATGAGCGACTTCACACCCAAGCGCGCTGCGAGCTTGGCAGCTTCGCCGAGATCCAGGGCGCGGGTGCGCACCGTCGCAAAGCAGCGTCCGGGCCGTACCAGCGCGTCATCGATGTCGCCCACGTTCGGCAAGTTCGTGGTGAAGATGATCTTTCGTCCTTGCGCCCGCACCACGCCATCCGCGATCGCGAGAAAGCGGTGCAAATCCACATTGCCGTTGGCACGCGCCATCAGCAGGTGATCGGCGTCTTCGATCACGAAGGCATCGTGGCTGCCGGTAATGAATTCGACGAAAATCTCGTCATTGTCGAGCGCTCGCTCATCGGCAGTGTAGAGCACCCGCGCGCTATCGCCCTTGCGAGCGGAGAGCGCCGCCAGAATCGCGCGCACGAGACGAGTCTTGCCCGTGCCTGGAGGGCCTTGCAGGATGAGCACGGCCTCGCGGGACGCGAGATAGCGCGCCACAAAAGCAGCCACAGGCTCACCGAGCGTCGGGTAGGCCTCGCTGAAAGGCTGCGGGTCGGCCATTTCATCGAAGGAGGCGCTGGACAATCCCGTCGCTTGGTGGAAGTGCCAATCGATGGTAAACATCTATCTGCGCGCCAGCTGTTCCCCGACCAATCGCAACATGCGATCCCGGGCGCCTTCGAGTCGCTGGAGAGTGTCCGCCCAGAAGTCGAAGGTCAGCGTGCGCGCGGCACGCACTTCGCGCCCACGGCGATAGAATTTTACACTTTATAGACCATGAAATTCGAAATAGTGACTTTCGTATTTCCTGGTACACTACAGGTCTATGATTCCTCGAGCTCGCCTTTTAACTCGCGTCACCAGCGCTCTTCGGCGCAGTCCTGCCGTGTCCTTACTAGGGCCCCGGCAGTCGGGGAAGACCACCATTGCGCGCGCACTGCTGGCACCCGATTCTGAGAATTACTTCGATCTGGAGCGCCCCACAAGTCTACGCCGGCTCGACGACCCAGAAACGTCTCTGAGCGAGCTCCGGGGGTTGGTGGTCATTGATGAGGTTCAGAGACGACCGGAACTCTTTGCAATTCTCAGGGTGCTGATTGATAGGCCGCGGTCGCCTGCCAGATTTCTCCTGCTCGGTAGCGCATCACCGGCGCTGCTGCGCCAATCGGCGGAATCCCTGGCCGGACGTATCGAGGTCATCGAGACGGCGGGCTTCACCGTCGAGGAGGTCGGACAGGATCATGCCGCTCGTCTTTGGCTGCGCGGTGGATTTCCGCGGTCTTTTCTCGCAACCTCCGAGCCACGCAGCTATACGTGGCGCGAGGAGTTCATCCGTACTTTCCTGGAACAAGACTTGCCCCAGCTAGGGATTCGCATCCCGAGCCCGCAACTCCAGCGCTTCTGGACGATGCTTGCTCACTATCACGGGCAGATCTGGAATGCTGCCGAGCTTGCGGCGTCGTTCGGACTGTCGCAGCCTACGGTGCGCAGCTATCTGGATTTGATGACGAGTGCATACATGATCAGGCAATTACAACCGTGGCACGAAAACCTATCGAAGCGCCAAGTGAAGGCTCCCAAGATATACGTTCGAGACTCTGGCCTGCTTCATTCGCTTTTGGGATTGCGAACGAGGCGTGATTTGCTCTCGCACCCCAAATTGGGCGCATCATGGGAAGGATACGTCATCGAGCAACTACTTCAAGCGTTTCAGCCGGATCAAGCGTATTTCTGGGCTACTCACCAAGGTGCGGAACTGGACGTTCTGATGCTGCGCGGATCTCGACGCGTTGGCGTCGAGATCAAGCGTGGCGACGCGCCTTCTCTGACGGCATCGATCCGAATAGCGCTCGATGACCTCCGGTTGCACAAATTATGGATAATTTATCCAGGTCAACAGCGATATAACTTGAATGAAAAGGTGACTGCCATTCCCTTCGATGAGGCCATTGCCATGAAGGGCACAGACTTTCTTTGATATATGGTGGTGAGAGAGGGACTCGAACCCTCGACCTCGGCATTATGAGTGTAGACATTTAGTAGATAGGTTAAATATTTCAACAACTTACCGCGTGGCGCCCCGTTGCAATTGGCACCACTGAGCACAACGAAGCAGCACCGGGTCACGCAAAACTCACGCAAGGATCACGGACGCTCAAGCATGCGCCCTGGCGCTTAGGTCCCTCAGGTGGTAGTTTCTACTACCAGGAACTCGGAACTACAATCCATGAGCAAAGCTGTCAAGAAGGCTATCTCTTTACCAGCGGATCTTGCCGCGGAGGTCGAGGCCATTGCACGCGATGAGAACAAATCATTGAGCGCCGTGGTGCAGGACGCGCTGCGCGCCCTAAAGCGATCGCGTTTGCGCGGCGAGTTTCGGGAGCTGCAAGGTTACTGGTCCGATCGCGCTCGGGCTGCAGGCATCCTGTCCGAGCGGGACCTTGAGCGTTTACTCCGTCGTTGAAGGCGGTCTTCGACACCAACATCTTCGTTTCCGCCTTGGCCATCCCTGGCGGACAGGCTGAGCGTGCTATCAATCTCGTCATCGACGCCCGGGTAAATCTCTTCATATCCAAAGAAATCATTCACGAGGTTCTCGGCGTATTAGCACAAAAATTCTCGAGAGGCCCCGAGGAGTTGTCCAGAACCGCGCTATTTCTGTCTGAATTGGGTGAGGTCATCCTTCCCCGTGACAAACTGGCGGTTCTCGACGACGAGCCCGACAACCGCATTCTCGAGTGCGCTGTGACGGGGCATGCCGACGTCATCGTAACGGGCGACCGGGCGATGCTGAATCTCAAGAAGTATCAGGAGATCCGCATACTCTCACTCCGCCAATTCCTGGACGAAATTTCTATCCCCGGCTTGTAAGCGGCGCCGCCACTGGCATCTCTCTTCGGCCAAGAACTGTCATTCGACGTCCCGAAGCGCGTGCCCCATTGCGGACCTTCGCAAAGAGCTAACATTGATACCCTGTACAGGAAGGGTCTCTTCTCGTGGAAAGCTTGACCAAGATGATCGACATCAAGTCTTTCATCGACGACCGCCCGATTGCGCCCTTTCTGTGGGCGCTCGTGGCTATGTGCTTCCTCATCGTCGTCGCCGACGGGATGGATGTGGCGATCATGGGCTTCGTCACGCCTCCTATCCTGCAGAGTTGGAACATCTCGCGGCCGGCCTTCGGCTTTGTCATCGGCGCGGCGCCCTTCCGCCTCGTCATCGGGGCGCTGATCGCGGCCCCTTATCCGACCGGTTCGGACGCAAGATCGTGCTGATGACTTCGGTGCCCCTTTTCGGCATCCTCACGGACATCGCCGCCTGGTCGTCCTCGCCGCAGGAAATGGCGCTGCTGCGCCTGCTCGCCGGCATGGGCATGGGCGCGGCGATGCCGAACGCCACGACGCTGCTTTCCGAATATGTGCCGCGACGCCGCTGCTCCCCGTTGATCACAATCATGTTCAGCGGCTTCACCCTCGGCTCGGCGGCGATCGGCTTCATCGCTGGCTACACGATCCCGCATTTTGGCTGGCGCTCCGTGCTGCTGGTAGGGGGAATCACGCCGCTCATGCTGGTTCCGTTTCTCGTGGTGCTACTGCCGGAGTCCGCGCGATATATGGCGCTGCATGGCGCGCCGGCGGACAAAATCGCAGCGATGCTCGGACGGGTGACGGGCTATCGGTTCACGGGCGGCGAGACCCTCGTCTGGTCCGAACCGCCATTGCGCACGAAGAGGCCGATCGGCGTCCTATTCTTGGACGGATACGCCGCGACGACCATCGCGCTCTGGATCACCTATTTCATGGGCCTGATGATCGTCTATCTGCTGACGGAATGGCTGCCGACCCTGATGAAGGACGCGGGCCTCACGGTCACCGCCGCTGCCAACGTCACGGCGATGTTCCAGATCGGCGCCACGATCGGCGCGGTCCTAATCGGATTCAGCTCTTGAAGAATGCGAGCAGTTCCTCGTTGACGCGGTCCTTCAGCGTGGTGCACATTCCGTGCGGCGCGCCCTTGTAAACTACAAGCTTGGCATCCTTCACGATCTTGGCGGACAACAGCGCGGAATCGGCGATTGGTACGATCTGATCGTCGTCCCCATGCAGTATCAGCGTCGGCACGTCGATCTTCCCGAGATCCTCCGTGAGGTCGGTCTCGGAGAACGCCTTGATGCAAAAATACGAGGCCGGGAATCCTGCCATCATGGATTGGAGCCAGAAGGATTCGCGTATACCCTCCGAGACTTTGGCGTCCGGTCGGTTATACCCGTAGAAGGGCAAACTGAGGTCCCTCCAGAACTGGGAGCGATCTGCCTGCACCCCGGCTCGCAGTTGGTCAAAGACCTCGATGGGTAGGCCGCCAGGATTGACGCGGGTCTTGAGCATCAACGGCGGAATGGCGCCGATCAGGACCGCTTTCGCCACACGACGGGTCCCGTGCCGCCCGATGTAGCGTGCGACTTCCCCGCCTCCGGTCGAGTGACCGACGTGGATGGTGTTGGATAGATCGAGCTTCTCGGTCAATTCCGCGAGATCATCGGCGTAGGTATCGAGATCATTGCCGTTCCAGGGCTGACTGGATCGGCCATGGCCGCGGCGGTCGTGCGCTATGCAACGGTACCCACGCGAGGCGAGATAGAACATCTGGTCCTCGAATGCATCGGCGCTCAGCGGCCAGCCATGACTGAAGACAACAGGCTGCCCTGTGCCCCAGTCTTTGAAATAGATTTGCGTACCGTCTTGGGTGGTGATCGTATTCATCGAATCTGTTCCTTCGCGGTGGATGGCGCCGATGCTCCATGCATTTATCTGCCCGATTCTGTTTCAACGTACCTACCTAATGGCACGGTAGAGTGGGCTATCCACAATTACCATCATGGATTTATATGATGTACGGTATCTCTTTGATCAGGGCGATCAAGGGCTGCGATCATAGAATCCTATGAATGACGGAATTGGTGAGCCTGGCTAGAATTTTTCCAGCAACGACGGAGTGAACATGCTGGAAGGTCGCGCCCCCTCGGCCAGTACCCACGCACGCGAATCCCGACCGTCCGGGTCGCAGCAGCGCCACCTCGGCACCAAACCGGATCGGTGCGAAAGGGTCCATGTGCGAGAGCGCCCCCGTCGATTGGTCGTCGGGCGGACGGACGTCGCCTCAGGCGCGCGCGCGAGCGATCGCGAGACGTTACACGGCATTTCGGCGCTGATCGATGCGGTCCGTTACGCACTTGCCGGCGACCACGAGCAGGCGCAGCACAGCGCGCGCATCGCCATCGAGGCATTGGATGCAGAGATCAGGGTAAATGCGCCGCCGGCGCGCACGATGGCAGTATCGGCGGCGACCCAACCAGGGCGCGGCGGCCTCGCGCCTTGGCAGGTACGGCGCGTGGCGACGTATATCGATGGCAACCTCGCGGCCTCGATTCAGTGTGAGCATATGGCGCGGGTTACGCGTCTTTCCGTGTCACATTTCATGCGGGCATTTCGCGAAAGCTTCGGCGCTCCGCCGCATACGTACCTGATGCGCCGGCGAATGGAGCGCGCGCAAGGCCTGATGCTCACGACCGACATGCCGCTCGGACAGATCGCGCTGGATTGCGGTTTGGCGGATCAGTCGCATATGACGCGGCTGTTTCGTAGACTGGTCGGCGAGTCGCCCGCAGCCTGGCGGCGCGCCCGTATCGATGTCGGCATTCCCGCTGGGGCACCGAGTGGACCGAGCAAGTTCAGGCCGGATCCTGCGGGATGCCAAGCTTGCCGGCCATGCGGACGAGTTCCGCAAATGAGCGCGCCGCCATTTTTCGCATGATCTGGCTGCGATGAATCTGCAGGGTTACCTCCGTTATGCCGAGAACCGAGGCGGCCTGCTTGTTGAGCAACCCGGTTGCGATCAGCGGCAGCACCTCGCGCTCCCGTGGACTCAGCAGGGATAGGCGCTGTTGCAGGTCGCTAAGTTCCGCACGCTGGTGCCGCTGCACCCGATCCTTGGCGAAAGCGGCGGTCACGGCCGTCAGGAGCGCAGTCATGTCGAGCGGTTTGGCGAGGAACTCGATGGCGCCGGCTTTCATCGCCTGAACGATGGAGGGCACGTCGCCACGGCCGCTGATGAATATGATCGGCGGGCTGTCCAGTGCCCTCAGGCGTCGCTGCAGCTCGAGACCGCCGATACCGGGCATACGCAGATCAGTGATCAGGCAGGCGGCATGATCCGAGCGCAAGTGGCAAAGGTAGGCTTCGGCCGATTCAAATCCCACCACCTGAATGTCGGCGGAATCCAACATGGCGCAAACCGCCTCACGCACGGACGCATCATCGTCCACCACGTAGGAGATTTCCCCGGCATTTCGCATGGTCCTAACCTGCCGATTTGAAGCCGCCTCCCTGCATCCCGTTATAACCCGCCGGGTGTGCGGAACGCCATGAATATTTGAACGTTGACAGGATACTAAAATTGGCGCTACACCTAGAGAATCGAACGGGACAATGCGCGATGTGATCCGACAAGCGGAACTGACGCCGAACCGATAGATTGCTGTACCTATTCGGGTGGATGAAGTTGGGAGAGATCGCATGCAGTCAGTTCGACGCGGCGCTGAGCGAGGGTATGCCGATCACGGCTGGTTGAAGTCCTACCACACGTTCTCCTTTGCAGATTACTTCGATCCTGAGCACGTTGAGTTCGGGCCGTTACGCGTCATCAATGAGGACCGAGTCGCGGCGGGGGCGGGTTTTGGCACGCACAGCCATCGCGATATGGAGATCATCAGCTACGTGCTGGACGGTGAACTGGCGCATAAGGATTCCATCGGCAACGGCTCGGTGATTCGGCCGGGCGACGTGCAGCGCATGAGTGCCGGGTCCGGGATTAGGCACAGCGAGTTCAACCCCTCGGCGCTCGAGCCGGTGCATTTCCTGCAGATCTGGATTCAACCCGACCGGCGCAACCTCGACCCAGAGTACGAGGAGAAGCGCTTTGCGGAGCACGAGAAGCGCGGCCGACTGCGTCTGATCGTCTCGCCCGATCGGGCGGAAGGCTCGATCCTCATGCATCAGGACGCTCGGCTTTACGCCGGACTGTTCGATGGCCCTGAGAACGCTGCGCTGGAGGTCGCCGCGGGCAGGCTGATCTACGTGCATCTGGCGCGCGGGCGCCTCGAGGCCAATGGCGTCGCGCTCCAGGCCGGCGATGCGCTGCGCGTCACGGAGGGCGGCGCGCTCTCGCTCGATCGCGGTCAGGCCGCGGAAGTGCTGGTATTCGATCTGCCACCGGCTTAGCAGCCTGTCGGACTTAGGTCCATTTGCTCCGACAGGCGTCTCAGACGATGGCAACGGTGTGCGAGCGTACCCGCGCGTCTCGATCAGAAAACCCATGGCCTCAGTCCAGCAGGCTGCTAGCGGGCCGGGGCGGGAGGCGGACTGGTGCCTCCTGCGGGCATCGAAACGGACCCGGCCATCAGGCGGGTCCAGAGTGCGACGAGCGGCGGTAGCAGGAAGCACCAACTGCCGACGTTGGCCAGCAGCAGAGCCGCTGCGGCAGCACCCGCGGCAAAGCTGGCGACCGCGCCGCCCATGCGCCCCAGACGCGCCCGAGTTGCAGTTTCCGAGCCCGCCGGCAAGCCATGCACCATGTCGGCCAGATCGATCATGATTTGCGTCGTTGTGCCGGTCATGAGCGTGGTCGGCGGTGAGGTCGGCATATGAATGCGCTGGACGGCGTTCTGGATCGCCATCGCCGCGACCAGAATCATGCCGGTCGCGATGGCGTCGGAGGAGTCGCCGTCGACAAACGGGCCGTGCAAGATCGCGAGAACCGCAGCGGTGGCCAACAGGAGCAGCTTGAGCGTCAGCATCGTCTCGAGGACCGGCAAACCGCGCCGCGGCAGGTTGAAGCTGACCAGCCGCGTGAGGAAGATCACGACGCAAAACACCGGCAGCGCGAGCAGTTTGGCGATCACGCCGGAGGTGCCGTGGATCAGCGCCGCAGCCAATGTGACAAAATTGCCGGTCACGTGCGCGGTGAAAAGACCCTGCAAGGCGAGATAGCCGGCCGTATCGACATAGCCGCCGTTGAAACTCAGCAAAGTGGATACTGTAGGCTTCATGTGTCGTTACCATCCCAATGTGAATTGCGCACCGGCGTAATTGCTGTCACGGCCGCCGACGGCGTGAATTGCGCTGCCGATCTGAAAATGCACCACTTCCAATGCCAGTGCGAAGTGCGACGTGGCGGCGTACTCGATCCGGCCCTGCCCATAGGTGCCCGTATAGCGTCCCGGATGACCGGCCGTACCGGCCACCGGAATATTGCCCTGAAGGTAGATCGCATCGGCCGTCGTCTCGCGCCATTGCATTCCGATAGCCGTCATGAGTTGTAGACTTTCCGTCGGGTGCACGGTCACCGAGGGCTTCAAGTGGATGAAGTTCACATAGCCGGTGTACCCCGCCAACGTCACGTAGTAGCCGTTGGGAAAAAGCGGGTTGAACGTGTTCAGTTCGTGATCGCCCAGATTCTTATTGCCCGAAGCGGCATCCAGCTGAACTCCAAAACGGGGCTTCCACGGGGCGTTGGTCATCGTGTACCCCGCGAGTGACCCGAACCCCCACGCCTCGATAGTCTCGCCGCCGATCTGGCCGGTCTGCCTCATGGCCTCGACATCCCAATCAATGGACCGTATCGTTCCGGAGAAGTGGGAATCGAGAATATCGCGCCGCTCGTTGCCGCTGACGGTCAGATACTTGGCGCCATCTTGGCAGTACCGAGCGTAATATGCAGACACGGCGGCGGATTCCATGACCTTGCGTTCCACGCGAAAGCCATCGAACGTGGACTGGTTGTTGCTATAGTCATCGAAGGCGCGAAAGTCGCGGTCTTGCACCGGCCGGCTGTGAAAAGCGATGTAGACCCAATGTTCGCGCGCATACTCGAGCCAAGCGGCATCGAAGGACAGGCGCACATTGGGGCCGTCCCGAAAGGAGATGAATCGCTGCAGGTCAACTGCAAACTGCTGCCTCCCCAAGCGAAATTTGAGCAGGCCGTCATCGAGCGGCTCAATCAGCACCATGAAAGCCTGTTCCAGATCGACAGGACGGTCTTGATCGACCGGTGTCAATTGCTGCTTGCCGATGGCGTAGTCGCTCTGCAATTCGGTGAAGAACTGAAAATTAGGACCTAACCGCACATTCGCGAACACTTCGAAGCGGCTGATGTCATAGTCGGCATTGTGGTTCGGCCCGGTGGCAAAGCCCGACGCATTGTTCGCTTCGAAGCGCTCTCGGAGATTGGCACCAAACGACAGATACCACTCCGGATCGTCGGCAGCCAGGGGAATGTACTTCAGGCTATCGAGCGGTTCGCGCGGCACGCGAGGGTCTGCAAGCACCGACCAATCCTCCTGCCAGCGGTTGAACATGATCGACGGCCGCGCGGGTATGTCGTCGGCCTGCTGTTCCGCCTCGTCAGAAGCCGCGATGTCGGACCCTAAGAACATCAATATGAAAATCACGGCCGCAACGCACACACAAATATTGGATCGTTTCGCCACTGCTCGCGCTCGGGTAGCCGATACTCATCACACCGGAGTCGGGTTCATTTGCCCAGTTCGGCGTGAATCTCAGCAAGGTAGCCACCCGGAAACTGCACAACGGCTGCCTGGCGACCGCGGGAAACGTAGGGAGCGACGACTACGGTTACCCCAGCCGCTTTCGCCTTATCAAGCGTGTCTGCAAGGATGCCGACTTCGTAACCCATCACTTCGCGCCCATACGGATAGGGCAGATGCCCGTCGGTTGCGATGATATTCATCCTGCCAAACAGGGATTCCATCTTCACCGAGCGGTAGGTATCGCCCGGCCGACCAATTTCGACTCCAGGCGCACGCGAGTCATCCGACACCACTTTTCCTCGCGAGAAGCGCGTGAAATCCCTCACGAATTCGTCCGCTTTGCCCGTCGAGAGATAAACGCGGTTCTCCGGGATCGTCTGCAGCTTCTCATATGACGGCGGCGACGTATGCGTATACAACTGCATGTTGACGCCACCCGGCCACTGGATCACCACGTCCCGTCCAATGGGATCCGGGAATGGCGCTACGATGATGTCAGCGCCATCAGCCTGGGCAGCACGCACCGCCGCGTCCAGATCGACCACGAGGTATCCGGTCCTTTCTGCTCCGAAGGGATAGGGAATCGGGGTCTTGAAGGCAAATATGGACAAGGTCCCCACCGGCGAGAGTATGAATCGCAGCAGCGTTTCGCTCGGCGTCGGTGTGACCGACGTGACCCCGGCTTTTGAGGCTGTGCCACCGAATGTCCCGACGAAGCTTGCCACGAATCGGTCGAGATCCTCGGGGGCAACGTAGACGTGTGTGGAGTCATACTGGGGTCCTACCGCCCAGTTCGAAGGCTGGCCAGGGTCTGACGCGGGCGCGGATACCCCCGCACCAGGCACAAACGCCAAGCTGGCAGCGATTAGAGCGGCAAAGATTGACATTGAACGCATTAAAGATCCCATCAGAATATGAATTGTGTTGTGAGCAACAGAGTGCCAGCAACAGACGTATTTGCAAGCTAAACGCGGTCGCTTACCGCATACCTATACCGCCCAGCAGGCGCAACCGAGCGCACCCCAGAACGATTTCATGTCATCGATCGGCAGATTGGCGCCCCAGGCTTTCGCGTGTTCGTGGCCGTGCAGCGTGCATTGATGCGCGCATCCGCACGAGACGCGGGCTACTGCGGAGCTCGCTCTGTCCTCCTCGCTGCGCGCCCAACCGCCGTACCCGCCATAACGGCGCACCGGTGACCAATCCGGCATGGGCGGCGGCGGCGCGTTCTCATCGTAAGCGGCGAATTCTCCCGCTCCGTAGACGATCTTGCCGCCCACGACGGTAAGTTGTGCCGTGATATCCGCTACCTCATCTTCCGGGCAGGCGAGGAAATCGCGATCGGGCACCACCAGATCCGCAAGTTGGCCGGCGGCGATGCGACCCTTTTTACCCTCCTCGTTGGAGAACCAGGTGACGTTTTCGGTCCACATCCGCAGCGCGGCTTCCCGATCCAGGCAATTGCGCCGCGGATAGAGGCGCAGGCCTCCCACAGTTTTGCCGGTGATGAGCCACGCGAGCGAGACCCAGGGATTATACGAGGCAACCCGTGTGGCGTCGGTCCCGGCGGAAACCTTGATACCGCGTTCAATCATCTTGGCGATCGGCGGTGTGGTCTGTGCCGCGGTGGCGCCGTACCGCTCGACGAAATACTCGCCCTGATAAGCCATGCGATGTTGAATTGCAATGCCGCCACCCAAGGCCGCGACGCGATCGATCGATTCGTCCGAAATGGTTTCTGCGTGGTCAAAAAACCAATTGAGACCCTGAAGCGGCACATCCTGGTTGACCCGCTCGAATACATCGAGAGCCCTCCGAATCGTCTCATCGTAGGTCGCATGCAGTCGCCACGGCCAGCGATTCTCGGCCAGTATTCGAACAACCCCATCAAGCTCGAATTCCATTTCCGACGGCATATCGGGCCGAGGTTCGCGGAAATCCTCCGCGTCGGCCGCCGAAAAGACCAGCATTTCTCCGGCGCCGTTATGCCGGAAGTAATCATTGCCTTGTTTGTATTTCGAGGTTTTCGTCCAGTTCAAGAAATCCTCACGTTCCGCCTTGGGCTTTTGCGTGAACAGGTTGTATGCCAGGCGTATCGTGAGTAACCCGTCATCAGCCAGCTTATGAATGACGGCATAGTCGTCCGGGTAATTCTGAAAGCCCCCGCCGGCATCGATCGCACTCGTGACACCCAGGCGGTTCAGCTCACGCATGAAGTGGCGGGTGGAGTTGAGTTGGTACTCAAAGGGGAGCTTTGGACCCTTCGCCAAGGCGGCGTACAGAAGTCCCGCATTCGGTTTGGCGACGAGCAGGCCGGTGGGGTTGCCCGCAGAATCGCGCACGATCTGACCGCCGGCGGGGTCTTGCGAGTACTTGGTGTAGCCCACGGCGCGCAGTGCCGCCGCATTGAGCAGCGCCCGATCGTAGAGATGCAGCAAAAACACTGGAGTATCGGGCGCCACCGCGTTCAATTCCGCAATATTCGGCAGGCGCTTCTCGACAAACTGCTGAGCCGTGAATCCGCCCACCACTCGCACCCACTGGGGCGCTGGGGTCGCCGCCACCTGGCGCTTGAGCATGTCCATCGCATCGGCAAGGCTGCGAACACCGTCCCAGCGCAGTTCCATGTTGAAGTTGAGCCCGCCCCTGATGAGATGAATATGGTTGTCGTTGAGCCCCGGCAGCGCCCCTCGACCTTTAAGATCGATCACACGCGAGCGCGGTCCCGCAAGCGGCACGATCTCGTTGGCGACGCCCACGTGGGTGAACCGACCGTCCTTGATGGCCACGGTATCAGCCGAGGGATTGGATCGATCGAGCGTCGTGATCCGCCCATTGTGCAAGATCAAATCGGGGGCCGCTGTGTCGTTCACTCAAGGGTCTCCGGCCCCGACTCGTCTGCCAACGTAGTCATCGCGTTGTCTCTCCTGATGGATTGAATGGTGTCGGCTCGAAGAAAGGAGAGTCTGGCGCGTTGGCTCGTGCCGGGGATTGCATGAACCCGCTTTGTTTGTCTGGCCGTACCGTCGCAGGGTCCCGAGCCGCCTTTGGGTGAGCATGAGCATGGGCCCGGGGTCGCGGGAAGGCAGCAGGACTAGTCCGAAGGCAGCGTTATCGTTCAAGAAACTCTGTCATGGTGGATGCGACCCTATTAGGGTTGTGACGGTGAAAGCCCGCGAGCGGTCGGTTTGGAAGCATTAAAATGAGGGATCGACATTGGCTGAGCCAATACCATTGCTGACGCCGGACGGATGCGCATTACTGCTCATCGATCACCAGGCCGGACTCGCCTTTGGCGTGGGCTCGGCCGATCGGCAGGCGCTGCTGAGCAATACGGTGGCGCTAGCCCGCACGGCGATCAACTTCAAGCTGCCCGTCGTCGTATCGACATCGGCGAGCAAGGTCTACAGCGGGCCCCTCCTGCCGGCCGTTCAGGCCGTGCTCCCCGGCACCAAGTCGATCGAACGCCGCAATATGAATGTTTGGGAAGACGAGGTGGTCCACGCCGCGGTATTGACGACAGGCCGCCGCCGTCTGGTGGTGTCCGGCCTGCTGACGGAGGCATGCGTATCGTTCGCCGTGCTTTCGGCGCTCGCCGCGGGCTTCGAGGTGTTCGTCGTCGGCGACGCCTGCGGCGGGTTGACCGGCGTGAGCCATGAGCTCGCGCTCCGGCGTATGGAGGCGGCCGGGGCGCGAATGACCTCTTGGATCCAGGTGCTGCTGGAACTGCAACGCGACTGGACGCGCCATGAGACCTACGACGGCTCGCGCAACATCGTGGAGACCCATGGTGGAGGTTACGGCATGGGCCTCGCGTATGCGCGCGATATGATCCGACCGTCGTAGCGGATCCTAAGTCACGTCGATCCGCTCCCCTCGCCGGTCGTTTCCGCCGCGCCCCAGACACTCACTTCCGCCCGGCCTTCGGGGCTCAGCATGAACTGCGCCCGCCGCACGCCCGAAGCGTCGGTCAGGACGAGTCCGGTCGCTCCGGTGTCTTTGAGGAAAAGATAGCTCTGCTGCTTGGCAGGACTTGCCAGCAGTACGTGGCAACCGATCGCATCGACGCTGATGTCCACCCTGGGAGACCCGCCCGCGGTGTCCTGGATTTGCAATGCGGAATGTCCCTGGTCATCGGTGTGGAGTCGGACCTGAAGAGTCCCTTGCGCGGTGTGCAGCGACAGACTTACGCACGCTGAACCGTCGAGACCGAGGCGCGCCCTGAGCCTGCCGTCGGAGTCCAGCAATCGGAATTCTTCGGCTTCGACAATTTGGGTCATGGGTCCCTCGGTTAGCCGGGAGTTCTCCCCCAGATTTCTGAGATGAGATTGCGCAGAGCCTGGAATCACCGGACTTTGCGGGCATTCTTGCGCCTGTTGCTGCTGCATAATGTAGCCATGTAAATATGGTTTGATGGTTGTTTTTCGGTGCGAGAGATGGCATCATGTAGCCATGCATATCGATGGCGTGCCGAACCGAACTTCAAGGCCCACGTACCTGCTGCGCGAGTCGTACCGGGAGGGCAAGAAGGTGCGTAAACGCACGCTGGCCAATCTTTCCGCGCTGTCCGACGCGCAAATCGATGCCATTCGCGCGGTCCTCTCGGGACAGAACGTGCGCCCGATCGAGGAGCTTTGGCAGACCACGCGGTCGCGCTCACACGGCGCGGTGCAGGCGGTCAGTGTAGCCATGCAAAGGCTCGGCTTTGAGTCCTTGATCGCCTCGCGGCCGAGCCCGCAGCGCGATGCAGTGTGTGCGATGGTGGCGGCGCGGGTCTTGGCACCGCATACCAAACTGGCTACCACGCGCTGGTGGCACACGACGACACTCGCCGAGGAGTACGGCGTGGTGCAGACGGATGAGACGGACCTGTATGCAGCGATGGACTGGTTGCTCGAGCGCCAGGAAGTTATCGAAAAAAAGCTCGCTGCTCGACATCTGTCGGAGGGTGCGCTCGCGCTGTACGACTTGAGTTCCAGCTACTTCGAAGGTAACTGCTGTCCCCTGGCGAAGATCGGCTACAGCCGCGATGGCAAGCGCAATACGCCGCAGGTGAACTACGGCCTGTTGACCACGCGTGCCGGCTGCCCGGTGGCCATCTCGGTGTACGAGGGCAACACGGCGGATGTGAACACGCTGATGCCGCAGGTTACGCAACTGCGCGAGCAGTTTGGGCTCGAGCGCCTGGTGCTGGTCGGGGATCGCGGCATGATCTCGCACAAAGCGATCGACACCTTGCGTTCGCTCGACGGACTTGCCTGGATCACGGCGCTGAAGAGTGCGCAGATCCGCGCCCTTGTGCAGGGCGGTGAGCTGCAACTCGGTTTGTTCGATGAGCGGAATCTGTTTGAGTTCTCGCATCCGGACTTTCCCAACGAGCGGTTGATGGCCTGTCGCAATGTCGATCTCGGTAAACTCCGTTCGCACAAGCGCCAAGCGCTGCTCGAGGCGACGGAGAAGGAACTGCACAAAGTGCGCGCCCGCATCGAGAACGGCTCGCTCGCCGGCCGCGACAAGATCGGCGTGCGGGTCGGCAAAGTCCTCAACAAGTACAAAGTCGGCAAGCACTTTGCGCTCACCATCGAAGAGACCGGCTTCGAGTTCCATCGGCTGGAGCAACAGATCGCAGCCGAAGCTGCGCTCGATGGACTCTACGTGATCCGCACCAGCGTATCGAAGAAGCAGATGACATCGGCCGAAGCGGTGCGCAGTTACAAAGCCCTCGCCGAAGTCGAGCGGGCGTTCCGCTCGATGAAAACCATCGATTTGCACATCCGTCCCATCCACCATCGTCTGGAGGAGCGCGTGCGCGCGCACATCTTCCTGTGCATGCTCGCCTACTATGTCCAGTGGCACATGCGCGAGGCGTGGCGCGAGTTGATGTTTGCCGACGAGGACCTGGAGCGCAAAAAACATCGCGATCCGGTTGCCGCTGCCGAGCGATCCGAGGCCGCGCTCGACAAAGCCGCCACTCGCAAACTCAAAGACGGTTCACCCGTACACAGCTTTCGAACGCTGCTCGATGAGCTGTCCACCATCGTGCGCAATACCTGCGAGCCACGTCTACGACACAAAGCCGCAACCACCTTCCAGATGACCACGATACCCAATCCCGCCCAACAGCGAGCGTTACAGTTGCTCCAATCGATCATCGTGTAGCCACACGCTCGACACCGCGAAACGCTTCAACTCCCTGATCTAACGAGAAATCCCTTTCACCCCGACCAAGAACTCCCG
>Ga0181534_10001058_pt1 | contig 18439 bp, 16 predicted proteins | sample PEATcosm2014_Bin_37_FD_119758 | JGI IMG/M metagenome (GOLD analysis project Ga0181534, IMG submission 119758) | Peatland microbial communities from MTU Mesocosm Facility, Houghton, MI, USA - PEATcosm2014_Bin17_10_metaG | ecosystem: Environmental > Terrestrial > Soil > Wetlands > Peat | place... | reverse complement strand
GTGCGTGTAGCCGGGAATGATGACGTCGGCATTTTTCTCGCCGAGCGAGACGAGCGCGCGCTGTAAGCCGGCGATGTCGCCGAGCAGCGCGGTGATTTCATCGCGCAGCCACATCCGCATGTCGAGCGCGACCTGGTCGTTGCGCGAACGGGCGGTGTGGAGTTTCGCGCCGGCAGGAACGCGCTTCGTGAGTTCGGCCTCGATGTTCATGTGAACGTCTTCGAGCGCGGGTTTCCATTTGAATTTTCCGGCTTTGATCTCTTTGCCGATGGCGTCGAGGCCGCGAACGATGGCGTGCAATTCGTTTTTCTTCAGCACGCCGATTTTGTGGAGCATCTCGGCGTGCGCCATCGAGCCGAGGATGTCGTGCCGCCAGAGCCGCCAGTCGAAGGAAATGGATTCGGTGAATTGAGCGACGTCGGCGGCGGGACCGCCCGCAAAACGTCCGCTGCGGGAGACGGGAGATTTCGTTTTCATATGTTTGCTTTTAATTTGCGCCTTCGGTCTCGGATTTTTGAGTAGATGTAATACACGATCAGCAATGGAATCAAAGACAGAAACCCCCACATATATAATTTTTCCTTTAACGATTCGCTAATATAATGTCGTAGTCCATCAACTTTTTCTTGGAGGACTTCGTATTTGGGCGAACCAAGAGCAATTGCCTTTTGGAATGCAGCTTCAGTTAAATTATAGTCGCGTTTTTGCCGGGCAGCTATCCCAAGCATTTCAAAACAGGCCGGCTCCTTTGGATTCATTTGCGCCATGTAAATTACACCGGCAATAAAATTTGTGTCGGTCGCCAAATCCCATTTGAAGCGGTAGGGCGGTGGAGGGTATCCTTCGTTTTTCAAATCTTGAATTTCTTTCCATTCCCATGAATTCGTCTTTTCTTCTTCTGAATCGCCAACCAACATTCTTGCCAATTCATTTATGCGGGCGATGTCCAAAGCGTTTGTGTTGAACAAATCTAGCTGGCCTCCCGGTTTTCCGTAATAGGTTCCCGGCAATCTCAAAAACTCCCGAGAAAATTCATCAACGTAAAGGTGCTGCTTTTTATATTCTGCATCACGAACCAAGTATTGCAGCAAGGCGAGGTGATATTTTTCCAGACCGAAATGCGCGTCGGGATTTATTTCCAAATCGCGCGCGATTTCATTTTCTGCATCTTGGTAGCGTCCAAGCAAATGATATGCCGTGCCGAGATTGGCGTGGATGCCGTAGTTGTTCGGAAATATTGAAACGATCGGTTCCAAAAATTTTTCGGCGGTCGCGGGCTGGTTCAAACGCAGATACGCACCGGCCAGATTGTTCCACCAATCGGGATTGTTCTCATCGCGGTTTGCTTCAAGATTTTTAATTCGCTCCTGAAGCGGCTGCGGATTTTCCGGCTGGGGCGGCTCGCCAAGAATTGCCTTGGCCAGATCGTGATTTCTCCACTTCTCCTGCAAAAGGGTGTCTGCGTCCCAGATGCAAGCTTTTGCTGTCAGCGCAAACAGCATCAAAAGCAAAAGCGGGATTTTCATTTGATTGATCCGCAGGTTGCGCGGATGACACAGATGTTTTTAACGTAAAGACGCGAAGACGCAAAGGCATTTTATCCGCGCCATGCTCGTCCTCGTCGTCATTCTCATCCTTGCAATCGAAAAGCAATCGAGGACGGGGATGAGCATGAGAACGAGGAGGATTTAAAAAATCCACGTTGCCGTTCGACGACAAATGTGAAATGTTTCCACAAAGCCATGAGCGAGTTCAAATATGCCTGCCCGGTTTGCGGCCAGCACATGAAGTGCGACGTATCGCAAAGCGGCTCGGTGATGGAATGCCCGACGTGCTTCCAGAAAATCACCGTGCCGCAGGCTCCCGTGTCGCACGACACGAAATTCATCATCACGGGAACGAAGGTTGGCGAACGGCCGGCCACGAAATTTCCGGAGCCGGGTCCAGGTTCTGTCCCCGCTGCAAAAGGTTTTCCCGGCGCGCTGGTTGTCGTGGTGATTTTAATTTTCATCGGCGCGGCGGTGGCGTTTGTTTATCACGGAACGATTTTCAAATCCAAAAGCAGTTCCGCGACGGTCGCGAGTGACACAACAGTCGGATCAAACCCATCTCCCGCCAAAACACAGAAGCCGCCGAAGCCCGGATCCGTCGCTCCGCCAGCAAGCGACACGAACTGGATGTTGAACCTTGAAGGCGTGGAGATTCCCGATGCGCCGGCGGCGGGGCGGATTCACGGACAGGATTTTCTTGCCGAGCGCGCAAATTTTTCGACGAACGGCACGTTGACGATTCGCGCCGGAACCCGCGGGACGGTTGAGTTTGGGTTGACCGTCAATTTCAGCGGTGCCGCAGTGGAGTCGCTGGCCGGGCAGGCCATCAACGTCGCCACCAATGCTGAAAAAGCCGCGCGCGTGATGTTGCGCTGGAAGGAAGGCAACCAGACCGGGCGGGAGAACTTTGACGGCGGCTACGCGATGCGGCTGGAATTCGGCGCGCTGGCGAACAGCCTGTTGCCGGGGAAAATTTATCTTTGCACGCCGGACGCGGCGAAAAGCTACGTCGCAGGAACATTCAATGTCGAAATCCGAAGACCCAGACCGCCGAGGCAAAATTGAAGCCGAAGTGGTTCGTTTGCTGGCGCGGAACAAAAAAACTCTGGCGCTGGCTGAATCATGCACGGGTGGGTTTATCGCCAACGGCATCACCAATGTTCCGGGCGCGTCAAAAATATTTCTTGGTGGCGTTGTCGCCTACAGCAACGGGGTGAAGGAACAATTTCTTGGCGTCCGTCCTGAAACTTTAAAAAAGCACGGCGCGGTAAGCGAAGCGGTCGCGCGCGAAATGGCCGGTGGCGCGCGGAAAAAGTTTGGCGCGGATTTTGCAGTTGCCGTGACTGGAATTGCCGGGCCGGGAGGCGGGACGAAGAGCAAACCGGTCGGGACGGTTTTTATTGCGATAGTGTCTGATTACGGGACGCTTGTGAGGCGCAGCTTGAATTGTTTCGAACGCGAAAAGTTCAAGAGAGTGACGGCGAATCAGGCATTGAAATTGCTTCTTTCACAATTCACGCAAATGTGACAGGCTTTGTCCTTGAGCGTGAAATTTTATGCGTTAGCATCATGAGCGACATGATCGGAACTGTTGACCCATTAGAATCCGCAAGCGAAGCCGTGGCCGAAATCATCGAGGCGACCCAGGCGAAGCGTCGCGGCACGTTGCTGATCGTGGACGACGAGGATGGGCCGCGCCAGTCGCTCCGTGTAATTTTCAAGGACGATTACGATCTGCTCATGGCCGAGGACGGGCCGACGGCTATCAAGCTGGCGCAGGAAAATGAAATTGATGTCGCAGTTTTGGACATTCGCATGGCGGGAATGTCGGGCATCGAAGTTTTGGAACGCCTCAAGTATGTGAAGCCGGACATCGAGGCCATCATGATGACGGCGTTCGAGACGACGGACACGATCCGACAGGCGTTGCGGCTCCGCGCGTGCGATTACATCAACAAGCCGTTCGACATTTCGCAGATGCGCGCCGCCGTGAACCAGGCCATGCAGCGGCGGATGCTCGAAAGCGAAATCCACAGCAGTGCGGAAAAAGTTCAGGAGTTGATCGCCGAATTGCAGAGCCAGCGGATCGAGGAGCAGATCGCCAAAACGCGCGGCGACATTTACGCGAGCATCATCCACGACATCAACGGCCCGCTCACGGTCATCTCCGGTTTCGTCCAGGTGTTGAGCAAGCATCTGAACCACATCAACCGCCTTGAAGTCGAGGACTTGGAATTCATCAAGGACCGGCTGCGGATCATCGCGCGGCAGGTGACGAATTGCATCGAGATTTCCCGGCGCTACCTCGGTTTTCTCCGCCGGCAGTCGGATGAAACCGCCCCGATCGTGAGTGTGAACCAGTTGCTCCACGATTTGAACCAGCTCGTGTGCGTCCATCCGAGCCTGCAGGAAAATGAATTTTCTGCAAAGCCGCTCGCCGAGGACATCGCGGTAAAAATGAACGGCACGGACTTGATCCAGATTTTGCTGAACCTGACGGTGAACGCCTTTCAATGCGCGCCGTTCAGCCATCGCGTCGAGGTCGGCGGCGAGACGTTGCGCGCGCCGCTCAATCTGACGAAATTCAAGGACAGCCCGAACGACCGGCTGCTCAACGTCGAGAGCATGGACAACGCCGTGCCGCTGGTGAAACTTTGGGTGCGCGACAACGGCCCGGGCATTCCGGCGGAATTGCTGCCGAAAATATTCCAGCCTTATTTCACCACCAAAGGTCCGCGACAGGGAACGGGTCTGGGATTGAACATCGTCCAGCGGCTCATCAAGGAAGGCAACGGCGCGCTGCACGTCCACACGCAATCCGGCGAAGGCACGACCTTCACGATTTATCTGCCCGGCGCGAATCTGCCGAAGTAACGGCGGGAAACTGGATTGCCGCCGCGCCATTCGGCAACCACCGATTGCAGTCCAATGCTTCGTGGTGCTGTTCGGCAATTTAGACACTGCCGAATTGCTTTGCGTTCCGTCCAGTTCGCGTTTAACCGTTAGGACAGTTCAAACATTCAACCAGGCTAAATTATGGACACAGAATCAATTCAACACCTCGTCGGCGGCGCGGCAGCAATTATTATTCCGATCCTCGTCGTCGGACTTTTCATTTGTTCTTCGGCGATCAAAGTTCTGCGCGAATACGAGCGCGGCGTGATTTTCCGCCTCGGCAAATTGCAGGGCGCAAAAGGGCCGGGAATCATTTTTCTCATTCCGCTCGTGGACAAAATGGTGCGGATGGATTTGCGCGTCGTGACGATTGACGTGCCGAAACAGGAAATCATGACGCGCGACAATGTGCCAGCCACCGTGGACGCGGTGATTTATTTCCGCGTCGTGGATCCGAACGCCGCCGTCGTCAAAGTGGAAAATTATTGGAAGGCGACTTCGCTCATTGCGCAGACGACCTTGCGCAGCGTGCTCGGACAATCCGCGCTCGACGAACTGCTGTCGCAGCGTGATGTCATCAACCAGAAGTTGCAGGAGATAATCGACAAGCAGACCGAGCCGTGGGGCATCAAGGTCACGAGCGTCGAGACGAAGGAAGTGTCGCTGCCCGACAGCATGAAGCGCGCGATGGCCAAGCAGGCCGAGGCCGAACGCGAACGCCGCGCGAAGGTCGTGAACGCGCAGGGCGAATTTGAGGCCGCCGAGAAAATGGTGCAGGCCGCCGCGTTGATCGCCAAGGAGCCGATCGCGTTGCAACTGCGCTATCTCCAGACCATGCGCGAAATGGCAAGCGAACACAACACGACCACGTTTCTGCCGTTGCCCATAGATTTGTTCAGCGCGTTTTTGAAGAAATAGATAAATCAAAAATAGAATCTTTTTTATGAAAAGAATTCTCTTGTTGCTCGCGCTTTGGTTGACGATGGCCGAACGTGCTTTTTGCGGTTATTTGGAAGATGGAAATGCAATGTATTCCAAAGGTGACTACGACGGAGCAATCGTAAATTTCACCAAAGCCATCGAACAGGATCAGAACAATTACGTTGCTTATGCCTTTCGCGGCTACATGAGGCAAATCAAAGGCGATTTAGACAATGCTTTGGCTGACTACAACAAGGCCATCGAGATTAACCCAAAATATGCGCTCGCATACAGCAATCGCGGCAATGTAAAAAGAGCCAAACATGATTTGTCTGGTGCGCTTGATGATTTTACAAAAGCCATAGAACTCAAACCAGATTATGCCGACGCTTATTTTAATCGCGCTCTTGCAGAGAAAAGCAAAAACGACTTCGACGGGACAATCGCAGATTATACTAAAGCCATTGAATTCAAACCGGACTATGCCGACGCTTACTACAATCGCGGCAACGCGAAGACAAGCAAAGGCGACTTGGATGGTGCAATCGTGGATTACACCAAAGTTCTTGAACTCAAGCCGGATTATGCCAAAGCCTACAGCAATCGCGGGTGGAATGAATTTGTGAAAACCAATTTCGACAGTGCCATCAGCGATGAAACCCGCGCCATTCATCTGAATCCCAAAGATGCAAATGCTTACAGCACGCGGGGCTGGTCTCTTTATGAAAAAGGAAATGTTGCTGGCGCGCTTGAGGACTGCAAAAAGGCGGTTGAGCTTGAAGGTGCGAATTCTTTAGACGCTGCCGCAGACCAAGGAATGATTGATTTTATGAACGGCGATTACGAAAATGCGATTGCTGAATGGGAAAAATTCATTCAGCACGACGCTTCTGTAAAACCATTGCTCCAACCGTGGATTGAAAAAGCCAAAGCAAAACAAAATGTTGCGAAGTAATTTTGATTAAATTGGTTTGCGATTTGCGACAAGCTTCATTTCGTGATTCTGAACATCATCCTGCTGTCGGTCGCCGCCGCGATTGCGTGGTGGTTGAGCGGATATGATTCGCGGCTGACGGGAGAAAATGAAAAAGCGGATTTGATGCGCCGCGGAATACGCTGCGGCCTGACGCTTTTTCTGCTGGCGATCCTTTTCAGCCTGCCGTATTCGATCGCCTCCGCGCCGCCAATGTTCCTCATCGTCGCGCTGCTTGCGCTCATCTGGACGGGTTGCGTGACGGAATTGGGCGCGCGATTTTTCCACCGTCTCGTTGACCCGGAAGACAAGCGCGAATTTGACCCGCACCAGAGCGCGCGCAACATGGACATGGTCGCGAGCCTGCTCAAAAGCGGGCGGCACGAGGAGGCCGCGCAGTTGTGCGCGACGCTCACGGAATCGGGTGACGCCAACATCCTCGTGATGGAAACATTGCTCGCACGCAGCGGAATCCAGTTTGAAAATGACCGGAAGCCAAAGCCGTTGACGGATGCGTATCGCCTGCGTTCGGAGGGAAAATTTGACGAGGCGGCGGCGGTATTGAATTCATTGCTGGCGGAAAACCCGTCGAACGTGGACGCGGCGCTGATGTTGATGCGGCTTTACGTCCAGGATTTGCGGCGCAGCGACAAGGCGGCGGAAATCCTGCGCGCGTTGGAACAGCAGCCGCACATCCCACCCGGCCACATCGAATACGCGCAGCGTTCAATCCATGATTGGGGGCGCAAAAAAAGCGCGCCGGAAGCCGTCGCGCTGCCGGAATCGGTTGACGATCTGCTCGCGTGCGGTTATCTGGGAACGGCGATTGAGATTTTGGAACGCAAAGTGAAAGAGCAGCCGGATAATTTTGATTCGTGGCTTAAGCTGGCCGAGGCGCATGGCCTGCATTCCGGCAACATCCAGCGCGCGGGAAAAATCGTGGAAAAAATGGAAGCCGGAAATGATTTCAGCGCGGAGCAACTCCAGATGGCGAAAGACAAAATGAAAGAATGGCGGGAAGCGAAGCCGCAGAAAAACTAAATTGATTTATGCCGATTTACGAATACGAACTGTGCGAAGGCGGGTGCAAGGTGTGCGGCGGGAAATTTACCTTGAACCGTCCGCTGTCGGCCAAGCCGCTGACAAATTGTCCGGCATGTAAGAAACCGGTTCGCAAGATTATTTCCAGTTTCAGCTCGCCGCACAAGCTCAAGCCGGTCTCCTTCTCGGACGCGAAGAAAGCCGGGTTTACCGTGCTCAAAAAAATCGGCAAGGGCGAATATGAAAGGCAGTGAAATTGGTTGAAAGTTGAAAGAAAAGCAGGAGTCGCAACCATCTTGTGAATTCACTTTTGACGTCTGGCGTCTTTTGTATTATCATAAAAGCCCAAAGATGGATTCTAGTTTTTCAAATTTGAGGTGGTGGTTGATTGTTGCCGGGACGATGGCGGCGGTTTCATCCGCGCCGGCGCAGTCGTTGTTGAAGCCGGGGCAGTCCATCATCTTTTCCGCGCCGGACGACGGTGAAGCCGTGTCCAATACGCCGTCGCTCGCGGCGCAAACGCCGACGGCGCCAGCTTTTGACAACATGGTTCACGCGCCAGATTTCAATTTTCGAGCCCCTTTCATCACAAGCACGCGGATGCCCGCTCCACCGCAACCGACGATCTCGGCAGCCGAGGCGGATAGGCGTGCAAACTGGGCGCTGCAGACGCCGGCGGAAATCCTCGGAGTCGCCACGCCGGAACAGGAAATGAAAATCCAAAAGCGTGACGCCGCCGGACAGCCGGAAAACCCGACGGCAGTGGAGCGCTATTACGAGCGGGAGAACCAGCCGCAAACAAATGGCACTGCCGGGTTTTCACCCGCCACGCCGTCGTTGCGCAGGGATTTTCAGGACAACGAATCCGGATGGTTGAACGCGAACAGTTTCGACACGGCACGCGGAGGATTAGGAAATCAGGCGCAGCCGGCGGATTCTTCCCAGCCGCCCGCGCCTGGCAATGGCGCGGTTGCCAGCCAGAACAGAGACGGTGGCTGGTCGGATGCTTTCATTTCGGCGGAGACAACACCGGCACAAAGTCCGGTGCAGGCGGATGACATGGCGGAATTCCGAAAAATGCTGGAACCAAGCCAGCCGTCCAAATCTTCCAGTGCTTCATCCGGCAACGAGCTTTTTTCCGCGCTGCAAAAACCCGCATTCGAACAGCCGGCGAATCTGTCCGGCTCACCGGGGCGGATCAACAACGGAATTGGAACTTTGCCGGCATTGCCGGGCGTCACCGGACAAAGCCCTGAGCCGACGGTGACGACCACCCCCGACTGGAAGCCGCAACTTCCCCCGTGGATGTTGCAGGGGCCACAGCCGGGCGTGGTTCCGAAGCGTGTGGTGTTTTGAGCGTGCGTCAGTGCGCGGAAGTCAGCACGAGGACTTGCTCCAGCGTCGAGCTGCCGTCGCGCGCACGGTCAAGACCGACCATGCGTAGCGTGCGCATTCCCTGGCTGATGGCGACCTTGCCCATTTCGCGTGTGCTGGCGCGGGCGATGATCAGCTTGCGGATCTGGTCGGAAATGGTCATTGCCTCGATGATGGCCAGCCGCCCGGCGTAGCCGGAATTTTTGCAGCGCTCGCAGCCGCGTCCCCGGTAAAGCTGCACGCCGTTGAAGTCAGCGGGATCAATGCCGAGGTCTTCAAACATTTTCGCCGGATAAGTCACGGGTTCCTTGCAATGCGGACAGATGCGGCGCATGAGCCGTTGCGCGCAGGACAAAATCACGGAGGACGAAATCAAAAACGGCGCGATGCCCATGTCGTCGAGCCGCGCGATGGCGCCGGGCGCGTCGTTGCAGTGCATCGTGCTCAACACTTGGTGGCCGGTGAGCGCCGCTTCGATGGCGATTTCCGCCGTCTCGGTGTCGCGAATTTCGCCGATCATCACGATGTCAGGGTCCTGACGCAAAATGGAGCGCAGCGCGCTGGCGAATGTCAGGCCGATGTCTTTTTTCGTCGGCACCTGGTTGATGCCCGGAATCTGGAATTCCACCGGGTCTTCGACGGTGACGATGTTATAGATCGGGCTGTTGAGCTCGTTGAGCGCAGAATAGAGCGTCGTCGTTTTTCCTGAACCGGTCGGGCCGGTGACGAGGATCAATCCATGCGGTGCGTCCACGGCGGTTTTGAATTGCTTGAAGGTGTCGGGATCCAATCCGAGTTTATCGAGGCTGGCGGACAAATTGGTTTTGTCGAGGACGCGCAGCACGATTTTTTCGCCGTGAACCGTCGGCAGAATCGAGACGCGCAAATCGTAATCCTTGCCGCTGACCTTGACGCGCATACGTCCGTCCTGCGGCATGCGGCGTTCGGCGATGTCGAGACTGCTCATGATCTTGAAGCGCGAGGCCAGCGCGAGCTGCATCTGCTTGGGCGGCGGCGTGGCGTCCATGAGCACGCCGTCCACGCGATAACGCAAACGCATCACTTTTTCAAACGGCTCCAGATGGATGTCGCTTGCGCGGTCTTTGATGGCCTGAACGATGATCAAATTGGCCAGCTTGATGACGGGTGCCTCCTCGCTGGACGCGGCGAGCTTGTCGAGGTTCACTTCTTCGACGGCTTCCTTGACGGATTCGACGCTGTCGGCGTCTTCATCGCTCAATTTTTGCGCGGCATCAATGATGTCCTCCATCGAACCGCCGCCCTTGGCGGAATCAATCGCAGTGAGCTTGTCGGTGATGGCTTTTTCGGACGCGATGAGCGGGGAAATTTCCAGCTTCGTGATACGCTTGACGTCGTCGAGGGCGAGGACATTCAACGGGTCGGCCATCGCGAGGAATAATTTATTTTCCAGCCGGACAATCGGAAGAACCTTGTGATTATACTCGGTCTCGCGCGGGAGCAGTTCCGACATTTCATCCGGGATGCTGATGCGGGCGAGATTGATCGGCGGCACGTTGAGCACGCGCCCCATGCAGACGGCGAGGTCGGCTTCGCTGACGTAGGCTTTTTCGACGATGAGTTTGACGAGGCGCGCGCCCTGTTTTTTTTGCTGGTCGAGCAATTCCTCCACCTGGCCCGCGCTCAACAGTCCGTCCTCGACAAGCGCGTCGGCGATGCGTTCTCCAAATGATTTGACTTTGGACATGGTTTTAGCGGAATGCCTTGCGGACAACTTGCATCAATTCAGCCGGCGTTGCCAGATACCACACCAACCGGTGCGAAGTCGCCTCGCCCAGTTCCTTCGCCGCCTGCTGGTTAAAGGGGTTCGCCGTCGCCACCAAGATGGATTTGCTCATGCGGTCAAAAGGGATCACGCACCAACGCCGGCACACGTCCGCCGGAAAACCGCGCATGAGATCCAAGTCCACGTCGTATCGGTCCAGTGGCAAATATGCCGCGCGTGACCTGTCGGACAGCAGTTTGAGCGACGCATCCACTGCAAAAAGCCCTTTCTCGTTAAGCGTGTGGATGAACGGCGCGGACACGTCCGCCGGCGAGGCCGTCAAATCCTCCTTATGCCAGCACAAATCAAAATCGCCAGCGCTGATGAGTTTGCCGTCGACATAAATTTTGCGCATCATGTCGCGTCCGTCGTCCATTTCCTCGTCCGTCGCCACGCGCGTTTTTTTGCGCGTTTTCGACATGTCCGATTGCTGCGCCAGCGCCGCCGGCTCGGCCTCGGAATCGGACGTCGCATTGCTCGCCTTGTCCTCGATTTTCCGCAACGCCGTCTGCACCTCCGCGTCGTTCGGACGGCGTTGCAACACCGTTTCATATTCCAGAATCGCCGACGACAACTGACCCATCTGCGTGTAAGCCTCGGCAATGCGCTTGGATGTCTTGATCACGTCCTCCTCGCGCCCGAGCTTCGTGTAAGCCTCCTTGAGGATTTCCAGCGACTGGCAGTCGTTGGGCTGCGACTGGACAATGACCTCGAACATCTCAATCGTCTGTTGCAATTGAGCTTCTTCGCCCGGATTTAATGACACTTCCGCCATGTGCTTGATTCAGTCGAGCCGGTTAAAAAAACAAATCGTCAGCACTCTACGCCTTTGCCCGTTGCAACGCAACCGTAGAACATCTGCATCTCTTTGCAAACTTCGCGTGCGTCGCGCGCCGTCCTTGAATAAGATTCCCGCGTGGAACGGCCCGCCCCAACCATGACGCCCGCGCCCGGTGAACGCATTTTGCGCTTCGTCGGCGATAAATTCCATTTCACATTGCGAAATCAAAGCACCGGGCCGCAAAAAAAATTCCGCGCCCTGCTTCGCACCAATCTCGGCCGCGCCGCCGTTCTTCGCCGGGAGATCATCGCCGCCCACGCCGGCGGAGCCGCCGCCGCCGGCGCGTCCTGGCGCGATCTCCCCATGCAAAAAACCGCCGACGGCTGGCAAATCGAATTGCCGCTGGCTGAAACCGGCTTCTTCAAATCAAAAGCCTATCTGCTCGACGAAAAAAACTGGCAGCACTGGCCCGACGGCGCGGACGTCGGAATTTCCGTCCACCCAAATTTCGCGCGCACGGCAAATACAATTTACTGCGCCTTCACGCGGCTGTTTGGCGCGACCAAAAATCTCGCTTCAACCTCCGATGAAAAAATAGAAGTGCAGTTGAAATCGCTCGAAGCCCTCGGCTTTGCCACTTTGCCGCCGTCAGGAAAATTCCGCGACCTCACGCGCCAGTTGCCGCACATCGTGAACAAACTCGGCTGCCGCATCATTCATTTGCTGCCCGTCCATCCGACACCAACGACCTATGCGCGCTTCGGACGTTTCGGCAGTCCCTACGCCGCGCTCGATTTGACCGCCGTTGACCCCGCGCTCGTCGAGTTCGACAAACGCGCCACCGGCATTGACCAGTTTTGCGAACTGACTTACGCCGCCCACTCGCTCGGCGCGCGCGTGTTCATTGACATCGTCATCAACCACACCGGCTGGGGTTCGACCTTGCAGGAAAATTGCCCGGAATTTTTCCTGAAAAATCCCGACGGCTCGTTCGCCAGCCCCGGCGCATGGGGCACGGTCTGGGAAGATTTGGTCGAACTCGAACAACACGACGTAAAACTTTGGGATCTCATCGCCGATTCCCTTATCATTTGGTGCAAACGCGGCGTGGACGGCTTCCGCTGCGACGCCGGCTATAAAATTCCCGTGTCCGCGTGGCAATACATCATCGCCCGCGTGCAGGAAGAATTTTCCGAAGCGATTTTTCTTCTCGAAGGTCTGGGCGGCTCGTGGGATGCCACGGAAAATCTGCTCACCGACGGCGGAATGCAATGGGCTTACTCCGAACTGTTCCAAAATTATTCCGGCAAAGACGTCGCGTGGTATTTAGATTACGCAAACCGCCAGAGTGCGCGCGTCGGCGCTTACGTCCATTATTCCGAAACGCACGACAACAGCCGGCTCGCCGAAAAAGGCCGCGTGTGGTCGCTGCTGCGAAACCGCCTCTGCGCGCTGACCAGTCCCAGCGGCGGCTTCGGCTTCACCTGCGGCGTCGAATGGCTCGCCGCCGAAAAAATCCGCGTCCACGGCAACACCGGACTGAACTGGGGCAGCGCTGGCAACATCATTCCCGAACTCGCGCAGATCAACCAGCTCATCTCGAATCACCCGTGCTTTTTCGACGGCGCGAAACTCACCCGCTTGAGCGCGCCCGGCTCGCCAATTTACGCGCTGCTCCGTGAATCCGCCGAGGGCAAAGATTCGGTTTTGGTTCTCATCAACACCGACGTTGAAAAATCTCATCTGCTGACGCTCGCGCCCGGCGATTTGAAATTTGAGATTTCTGATTTCCAATTCGACCTGCTCGGTCAGCCGCTTTCGCAATTCGACCGCGAAAAAACCGAAATCATTTTCACGCTCGCACCCGGCGCGTGTCATTGCCTCGCGCCGACGCAAAAGCCCGTCGGCTTGAGCGGCGAACATTATCGCCGCGCTCGCGCCCAGGCCGCGTTTGCAATCCAGTCGTTGAGCAAAATTGTCTCCACCGAATCCATTGACAGCCTCGATTGGCGCTGGCTTGCGGAACAAGTCGAAGCGTCGCCGGAAAACTTTCTCGCCGCCGCCAGCGAGCTTGCCGCGCGCGAAACAAAAACTCCGCTCGCCGGTTTGTTGCACGAAGCGGCAGCCGGAAAAATTTTTCCACGCGTCGTCGCGTGGACTTTGATTGACGCCCGGCGCGTCACGCTGGTGCCGCCCGGCCACTGGCTGTTGATTGAAGATTCCGCGCCGTTCCGCGCCATGCTGAAAATTCAGGATTTATCGGTTCACGTCCAATCTATCGCCATTGGCGACCGTCACGTCGCCAGCTTCGCCCCGCGCGAATTGGCGGCAGAAGCTGAATTGATTTTGGAACGCTACGCCGCGACTTCGCAAAAAAATTCAGCCACAGCTCGTTTTCTCGCATCCGAACCACAATCTTCATCCTTCATCCTTCATCCTTCATCCCTGGCTCTATTGACCAATGGCATCGGCGGCATGGCGCGACTGTGCGTTGACCTGGGCCGCGTCAATTCCAAATATGATTGCGCGCTCGGCGCAAACTTGAATCCGACCGTGCCGGTGGACCGCCACGTTTTTGTCAAACGCATCCGCGTCTGGGTGAACGCCGACGGTTTTCTCTCGCCGCTCGATTTCAAAAACCTAAAATCGTTCAACGCCGGTTCGCCCGCCATTTGGAGATTTGTGGCGAACGCCGGCGACGGCCGCACGGTCGAGATCGAATTACACGCCGAAATGCTCGAAGGCGAAAACACGACCGTCTTTCAATTCAGCCGACCAACCGAAAAATCCGCGCAAGGAAAACAACTGCCCGCCAATGCCGACGTGCGCCTGACCGTGCGCGTGGACATCGAGGACCGGAATTTTCACAGCGAAACCAAACGCAACGGCGGCGCGGATTTTCATTTCTCGTCGAACACGCATCCGCTCGAAAAAAAATCCGGCTTTGCTTTCACGCCGGCTCAAGACCGCCAGTTGCGGGTGTTTGCCGACATAGGCGAATATCATCCGCAGCCGGAGTGGTGCGAGAACATTCCGCATCCCGTCGAGCGGACGCGCGGCCAGACCGGAAGCGGCGATGCCTACAGCCCCGGCTGGTTTGAAATTCCGCTTGCGAAAGGAGCGAATGCAACGCTGCTTCTCACGGCAGAAAGCGGAGAAGTCAAAAGCGGGAAGCGGAAAACGGAAAACGGAAATTTGAAAACAGATTTTGTCGCACAACTCGAACACGCCGCAGAACAATTTGTCGTGCGCCGCGACGATGGCAAAACCGTCATTGCCGGTTATCCGTGGTTTTTGGATTGGGGCCGCGACTCGCTGATTTGCGCGCGGGGTTTGCTTGCAGCCGGAATGGCTGACGACGTGAAACAACTTTTGCTCACGTTCGCCAAATTTGAAAAGGACGGAACGCTGCCCAACACGATCCACGGCGACGACGTTTCCAACCGCGACACGTCCGACGCGCCGCTGTGGTTCGCCGTCGTGTGTGAGGAGTTCGCCGCTTTGGAAAACAAATTTTATTCCGCGCAGGTGGATTCGGCACAGCGAACCATCCGCGATGTGCTGACGAGCATCGCGGAAAATTATTCGCGCGGCACGCCCAACGGCATCCGCATGGATGCCGATTCCGCGCTCATCTGGAGTCCGAGCCATTTCACCTGGATGGACACGAATTATCCGGCGGGAACGCCGCGCGAAGGTTATCCGGTTGAAATTCAAGTTCTATGGATTCGCCTGCTGCGGCAACTGGAAAAAATTTCCGCGCCCGTCGAGCAAAAAAAATGGCGCGACCTCGCCGACCACGCGACGGCGTCGTTCGAAAAACTCTTTTGGCTCGAAAACAAAGGCTGGTTCGCCGACGTATTGATTGGCGGCGCGCGCGTGATCGCACGCGATGCGACGGCGAGCGACGCGCTGCGGAGCAATTGTCTTTTCGCAGTAAGCCTCGGCCTGACTTCTGGCGCGCGCGCAAAACGCTGCGTCGCGGCCGCGCAGAAATTTCTCGTCGTGCCGGGCGGATTGCGCTCGCTTGCGCCGCTGCCGGTTTCCGTGCCGCTGCCAGTTTATCGCGACGGCAATTTGCTCAACAATCCCGCCGAGCCGTATTGGCCGCGCTACGAAGGCGACGAAGACACGCGCCGCAAGCCCGCCTATCACAACGGCACGGCGTGGACTTGGACGTTCCCGGTTTTTTGTGAAGCACTCGCGCGCGCCTGGGATTTCTCTCCGGAAGCGGTTGCGGCGGCTAAAAGTTACCTTGGCAGCTCGGAAAAAATCCTGAACGAAGGCTGTCTCGGCCAAATCCCGGAAATCCTCGACGGCGACGCGCCGCACGTGCAACGCGGTTGCGACGCGCAGGCGTGGGGCGTGACCGAGGCGCTGCGCGTCTGGAAATTATTGAATTCGCAAAATGGGCGGGCAGAATGAGCGCATGAACTTCCGCGACAAAATAATTTCTTGGGACAAATTGCCGGAGTGGCGGAAAAATTTTCACGCCTCGGGCAAAAAGCTTGTCGTTACGAACGGGTGCTTCGACATTTTGCATCTCGGCCATGCGACCTATTTGGAAGACGCGCGCAATTTCGGCGACGCGCTGCTCGTCGGAATCAACGGCGACGATGCGACGCGGCAATTGAAAGGCGCAGGCCGTCCGGTGAATTCAGAAGAGGAACGTGCTGCGGTTTTGGCCGCGCTGGAAAGCGTCAATGGCGTTTGCATTTTTGCCGAAACGACCGCGACAAAATTTCTCGCAACCGCGCAGCCGGATATTTACGTCAAGGGCGGCGATTACACGTTGGACACCTTGAACCAGGACGAGCGCCGTGCGGTCGAATCGGCGGGCGGTAAAATCTTGATTGTTCCGTTCGTTCCCGGCAAATCCACAACGTCGCTGCTGGAGAAAATTTCGCGGCTGTGAAAATCCTCGTCATTTCACTCGCCGGGATCGGCGACACGCTGATCGCCACACCGCTTATCCGCGAGCTGCGCGAAAATTTCCCCGATGCGGTGATTGACGCGCTGGTGATGTGGCCGGGCGCAAGGGATTTGCTCGAGCACAATCCGAACGTCAACCGCGTGTTCCAAAAAAATCTGATGAAATGTGGACGGCTGGAAACGCTGCGCTTTCTGTGGCCGCTGCGGCGCGAACATTATCAGCTTTCCATCAACACGCATCCGCAAAGCCGGATTCATTATCGCATCGCCGCCCGCATCGTCGGCGCGAACACGCGCATCAGCCACGAATACGAAAATTTTGGTGCGCTTGACCGGCGGCTGGTGAACAAAACCCTGCCGCAGGATTACACGCGCCATTCGATTGAAAATAATTTTGACGTGCTGCCCCTGATCGGTGCGGAGAAAAAACTGCCGTCGCATGAGATGGAAATTTTCCTGAAGCCGGACGAGGAAAAATTTGCGGAGGATTTTCTGGCGCGGCACAAGCTGGCCGGGAGGAAAATTCTCGGCATCCACGTCGGTTCCGGCGGCACGAAGAACCTGCCGTTGAAACGCTGGCCGTTGAAAAACCACGCCGGACTGGTGCGGCGGTTGAACAAGGAGCGCCCGGACATCCGCGTCCTGCTTTTCGGCGGGCCGGAGGAGGCGAAAGACCATCAGGTCGTGCTGGCGCAGGCGAACTGCGATCTGACGCTGGAGGCGAAGACGCAAAACCTGCGGGAGACGGCGGCGTTGATGAAGCGGTGCAGCGCGTTCTTGAGCGTGGACACGGCGCTCATGCACATCGCCGCCGCCGTAAAAATTCCGAATCAGATCGTCATCGAAGCACCGACGTTGAATGTGACAAACTGGCCTTACGGAAATAAATTTTCGCTCGTGAAAAATCCGGCGGTGAACGGGCGCAACCTGGATTTTTACCGCTACGACGGCGACGACATCAAGGGCACGCGCGCGGAATTGCTCGCGTGCATGGAGTCGGTGAAAGTCGCGGACGTTTTTGAGGCTGTGACGAAGCTGGTTTGACCGGAACAAAAATCCGCTTGCGCCGCAAGCCTGTTCTCGCCGAACCTGTCATTTCAAATATTTATGAGCATTGCCATTGTGACCGGAGCCGCCGGGCTGATTGGTTCGGAAAGCGTCAAACGCTTCGCGCGCGAAGGCTTCAAGGTTGTCGGCATTGACAACGACCTGCGCCAGTGGTTTTTCGGCAAGGAAGCCTCCACGCTAGGCAACCGCAAAAAACTTGTTTCAACCATTTCCAATTACGAGCATCACGATTTTGATATCCGCGACCGCGCCGCCGTGGAAAATCTTTTCAAAAAATTCGGCAAAGAAATTGTTTTAATTATTCACACCGCCGCGCAGCCGTCGCACGACTGGGCCGCGCGCGACCCGCACGCGGATTTCAGCGTCAACGCCACCGGCACTTTGAACCTGCTCGAAGCGGCGCGGCAATTTTGTCCCGAAGCGGTTTTCATTTTCACCTCCACGAACAAGGTTTATGGCGACACACCAAACCGTCTGCCACTGGTCGAACTGGAAAAGCGCTGGGAAATAAAACCCGGCCACGAATATGAACCCGGAATTTCCGAAACGATGAGCATTGACCAGACGAAGCATTCGCTGTTCGGCGCGAGCAAAGTGGCGGCCGATGTTTTGGTGCAGGAATACGGAAATTATTTTGGCATGAAGACCGTGTGCTTTCGCGGCGGCTGCCTCACCGGCCCGTCGCATGCGGGCACGGAGCTGCACGGTTTTCTGGCGTATCTGATGCGCTGCACCGTCACGGGCAATCCGTATCGCGTGTTCGGCTACAAAGGCAAGCAGGTGCGCGACAACATCCACAGCCATGACCTCGTCGAAATGTTCTGGCAGTTTTTCCAAAAACCGCGCTCCGGCGAAGTCTATAACGCCGGCGGCAGCCGCCACTCGAACTGCTCCATGCTCGAAGCGATTGACGAGTGCGAATGCATCAGCGGCAAAAAATTGAAATGGTCTTACGTCGAGGACAACCGCATCGGTGACCACATTTGGTGGATCAGCGATGTGCGGAAATTTCAGTCGCATTATCCGAACTGGAAATTCCGCTACGGCCTGAAGGAAATTCTGACGGAAATCCACGCCGCGTGCGTTGGCTAAACTTGGAC
>Ga0181534_10001054_pt1 | contig 18497 bp, 10 predicted proteins | sample PEATcosm2014_Bin_37_FD_119758 | JGI IMG/M metagenome (GOLD analysis project Ga0181534, IMG submission 119758) | Peatland microbial communities from MTU Mesocosm Facility, Houghton, MI, USA - PEATcosm2014_Bin17_10_metaG | ecosystem: Environmental > Terrestrial > Soil > Wetlands > Peat | place... | reverse complement strand
CCGGGGTTCACTCCTATCTCAATTACTGGATCACCCACTGCTCGTTATTTCCACCGTTGCAGGTCCAGGCCTGCACCAGCGTTCCGGCTGCTGTTCCGTCCCCTTGAACGTCAAGGCAGAGACTGGTATTGTTTGCGGGATGAAATACAAACGCATCGCCGGATGGCGCCGCTTCCCATGCCTGTGCCGTGGACCCAATGCATGGTTGCAGGTTCACCACCGAGCCGCTGGTGGCGCCCGAAGCTGTGACACAATACGGCCCGTAAGAAACGGCGATGTTGTAATAGCCGGCCGGTGAAACACCCGCATTGCTGAAGACCCAGCTCTGCGCCCCTGTTCCATTTGCGGGCCAGATATCAATCTGGTTTCCAGATTCGGTGCCAGAGGCCCAGTCGTCCAAACGCGAACCGGTGGCGTTTTGAGGTGTCAATGTGTGAGCACCATTCAGCAGAGGCGCAAGGGCAAGAACAACTACGTTTCTGTTGTTTGGCAGGGTGACGCTCGCCAGGGTTTTTGCGCTATTGATGGCGAATGAATAACCGTAAAGATTGAAGGTCCTGTTATCCTCGGTTCCGCTGCTTGTATCCCGATGCGCCATGCTCAAAGCGGTCGATTCTCCCGCGTAGCTCTGCGGCGTAAACCAATCGCTGAGGCTTTGGGTAATTGTGGTGGTCGTGCCATCGGTATAAGTAACTGTAAAGGTTTGCCCCGTCTGGTTGCCATTCACGGCGGTGGCCAGCACATTCAACGTGCTGTACTGTCCTGCCGGCAAGGTAATGGTCTCGCTGCTGTAAGCGTCCGGAGCGTTCGCCGGACCAAAGGTAAAGTCCGTACCGCTCCAGGTTAGGGAAGAGCCGAGCAGATTGGACGAATACGCACTGCCGTCCTTGTCTAGTCCACCAGTCGTGAAAGATGTTCCGTCGGTATAGATGCCGTAGATGTTATAACCTCCAGAAGACGAAGCGACTCCAGCTAATGCGCTGATCAGGCCTTGTCCATTCGGGCTTCCCCATCCAGTAGCCAGGTCGTATCCGGTCACAGCACTATACGAATTTCCGCTGCCGTCCCCGTTGTTTCCAGAGGTGATGTCGTGGAATTCGCTGCCGTAGCTCGACCCCGTGCCGATGGCATAGATGGTCGGGTTCAGAAAGCCAATCGATGAATTTCCATTGATGGCTGCCTGCTGGTTGACCAGTGCGAGGAATCCAGCCCAGCGAGGCGCGGCGAGGCTGGTGCCACCTACGCCTTCATGGCATCCGCCGTTGGCGCAATAGTAATTGTCGGTATTCGCTTCCGCGGCAACATCCGGAACGTTGCGCAGAGTGGTCGAGCCACCGTTCGACGAGTTAATGACACCGGAAATCTGCTGATAACTGGGAATGGCGAAGCCGTTGGTGCTGATCCCACCGCCGCTGCCTACCCACGCGCTTTCCGATTCCCACGCGCCGCCTGCGCTGCTGGTGACTAGGTCAGAGCCACCGGCTGCGGTGATATAAGGATCGTCAGCTGGATAAAAGGCCGGTGTGGTTGAGCTATATGCGCCGCTGTCATCGGAGGCTGCGAACAGGTTCTGGCCCTGCGCCGCAAATTCCTTGAAGATAGGCTCATCAGCGGATGGATCGGAAGGCAGCCAGCCGACGGAAGCGCTCAACTGCTTGGCCACATTGGCTGAGGCCATCGCATTGAAGGTGTCTACGTCGCTATTGCCGAAATATTCAACGATGGTGGCGTTTGGGGCCATGGAGAGTGACTCATAGATGTCGATGACCGGTTCGCCGTCATCGCATCCGGAGCCGCAGGAATTTGTGGTTCCGTCGGTGGAGTAATTCTGGACGGAGCTGGCGCTGAAGGACTGTCCAATGCTGCTATAGTAGAGTTCCACGTCGCTCAGGTTGTAATTCAATCCATACAAACCAATTGTCTGGCCGGCGCCGGTAAGTGCTGTTCCGCCGTAGTAGGCTGCTCTTATATCGCTGCCCAGGAAGTAGCCGCCTGGGCCTGATCCTGTGAGGAAGGTATGCACATCGCCCGGCTGCGCAAAGCGCAGATGCGGCTTAGGCAAGGAGAAATCGTCGAGACCTGCGATGTGCCAAAGCTGAACCGCCAGATCGGCGGTTGGTTCACGATCGGCGGCATAGAATGTGCGGTCTTCGGTCGGATGCTTATAGACTCCCATCGTTACGTGAAAGGTTTTTTCGATGTCTGCTACCGAGCCCTTGACGTCGATGACCATACGATTAGGACTCTTGGCAGTAACCGTCATTCCGTTTTCTTCCGCAAAACGTGCTACGGCTTCATAGTCTTCCACGGTCGGTCCAAACTTATCTGTGAATTCCTGTACAGAAAGCCACTGATGATACAGGGAACTCTTGGGGTCGTAGAGTTTCTGCAGCAGATCGTCCAGTTCTGCCGGATTGCGGAGAGGAAGAGCGAGAGCAAGTTTCAGAGTTTGTGTTGCGGGAAGATGGCTCTGCATCCTGGCCTGTCCGTTCTGGACTACGGTACGGATGTGATGAGTTGCCGTCTTTTGTTGTGCCCGCGATGGTAAAGCGGAGACGATAAACGTCGAGACGAACAACATAGTTATCAGCTTTCTGGGGAAAGCACTTACACCACTTGTATTTGTTTTTTCCACGATGAAGCTCCTTGTTCATTTTTGTGGGGATTGGGTTTCAGGAAAACGCAGAAAAGTGCCGTGAAGAATAGAACCTTACGGCACTGTCTGCGAGCTATCATCCGTTCCGCAAATTGCTTTTCTGGCGATGTGTACTGGAATGATTATTTGTTGCTTCAATTTTGCGTTCCGGGGGAGGGGAAATTTCAGCATTTGAGAAACCTTTTTTGTGTGCCAATGTGTTTTGGAAACCATTTAGCTGCTGTTGCCGCTGATTGTGACGTCGCTATGTTTCATCACAAGCGATGGGATATCCGAGCACTCCGTTCTCAACCCGAAGGTCAGTTTTTAGCCGCTAGCTGAGCGGTAACGCCACCCGATACAGGCTCATTGGTGTGCGGATCTGGCGAAGCATTCGAGGCTTTGTCCGGCGAAAGCAGTGGATCAATGGCCGATCGAAAGGCGTCAAATGGAAGAGCGCCGATGATTGGCTTTTTCACGTTCACGACGTCGCCATCTGGACTCAGGATTCCGATCAGGAATGTCGGCGTGCCTTCAATATTCATCTTTGCCGCTTCCTCCGAACTGTGCCGAATCACTTCCGCAAAGCGGTCGCTTGTCATGCAAGCGTCCAGTTTGGCGGTGTCGAGTCCCAGTTTCGACGCATGATCGTTGATGTCGCTGGTAGCCAGGGCTGCCGTCTTGTCGGCAAAGAGACTGTCCTGCATCTCCCAGAACTTCCCTTGCTCTCCCGCGCAATGCGCAGCCTGTGCCGCGGGCATGGCATGTTCGTGGAAGGGCAATGGCATATCGCGGTAATAGAACTTCACTTTGCCGGTCTTAATATACGCATTCACCAGCTGAGGATAGATATCACGCTTGAACCGTCTGCAGTATGGGCACTCGATGTCGCCATACTCGATGATCGCGACTGTGGCAGTTGCCTCGCCTCTAAATAATTCTCCTTTAACGCTCATGGTGTCGGGCGCGTTGACTGCCGGCTGGGCATTGGCGCTTCCCTTATTGAGGAGCTTCTTTAATTCGTCCAGCCGATCGAGAATGAGTTGCTGCTGTGCTTTCAACTGTTGCACATCGTTCTTCAGTGTAACCAGGTCTGAACCCTGATCAGGTGCGGGTTGCTGTGCTGCTGCCGTAGCCGCGCCAAGACAAGCCGTCAGTGCGCAGGAAAGCAAGATTCGAAGCTTCAGGCTTGCAGTAGACATGATAGCGAGGTTTCCGAAATGCATAAGAGCATCCCCTTCATAGATTCGGCCATGTTTGTACTGTCAGTATCATTAGGCTGGACCGTGCGGAGCACAGAGGCCCGGGACAATTGTCTCGAACCTCTGTGATAACCGGGATCGATACTAGTTGTTGGTGAGCACCCATTCCTCGTTGTTTCCGCCATTGCATGTCCAGGCCTGGACAAGGGTTTCGGGCGCAGTGCCGTCGCCTCGAACATCCAGGCAAAGACTGGTATTGTTTGCGGGATGGAAGACATAGCCGGCGGCCGCTGGAACAGCCTGCCATGCCTGTGCGGGTGAGCCGTTGCAGGGCTGGAGGTTGACCAACGAGCCGCTGGTAGAACCGGATGCCGTTACGCAATACGGTCCATACGAAACCGCGATGTTGGAATAACCGGCCGGTGAGACGCCAGAACTATTGAAGACCCAGCTCTGCGCGCCGGTTCCATTGATCGGCCAAATGTCAATCTGGTTTCCGGTTTCTGTGCCGGATTGCCAATCATCCATAACCAGGCCCGGAGCGTTTTGAGGAGCCATGGCATATGCGCCATTCGCGATGGTGGTGGAGGCGTTTCCGCTCGGGCAGAAGGTTATGGCGTAGTTTGCGCCGGTAGCGCATGTATGCAGGCCGTTGCTGTCGTCGTAGGCATACGCATATTCGCCAGGGCAGGAGTTGTGAATATTGCTGACATACGACTGCTCGGGCTGAGGCCAGTTGGACACCACGCAGGTCGCGTTGGTTCCATAGGCATTGCGGCAGCAATACTGGTCGGTGTCGTACTCGGTGCAAGGACTCGCACAATCCGGGCCGTTCAGCTCGCCCGACGGGCAACTGGAGACCGGAGCGCTTGTGCAAGCGCTCGGAGAATAGCAAGTTGAGTTGGAGACTTTGACGCCGATTGGGTTGTCGAAGCCATCAACATAGCTGACGTCATACCAGTCGGTGCCCGAGGCGTCCAGATTGAATTCGGCCAGCGAGGTGCCGGCAACGCCGGTAGTGCCCGCGCATTGCAGACCGGTGCCGCCACACTGACCCGTTTCGCAGAGGGCGGGGCTAGATGAATTGCATCCAAGGCGGCCCCAAATGCGGCCGTTCCAGGGTGTACCTACGGTGAAAGAGACGGTACTCCCTGGATTCATCTGCCAGCCGCCATTGGAGTAACTGGCCGGATAGATGCCTGGGTAAACTGTGTAGCTGCAATTGTTTGTGACTGTAAAGGTAGTGGATTGTCCAAGCATGCTCTGGGATGGCACCGCCACCAGAGCAGCGAGCAGGGTGAAAGCTGCTATAGCCTGTGTTCTACAGGGGAGCAGACGAATTTTCGAGCTCATGGTTGATCTCCTGAACTGCGTGTACTGCACAGCCATTAGGCCGTATGGTCAGGAGAGAAATCTACGTAATCTGACGATAAAATTACCCTGATAACCCCTGGATAGATAATCGGTAATCATCCAATCACCCAATTGACAGGCTAAGACAGTGAAGAAGCGATGAATAAAATGCTAATTCTTAGGTGTATGAAAGAAAAAGTGCGAATTAGTTCCATGGTTACTAAAGTTCTTAGCACTTCGAGATGAGGTGCGAACATTCTGTACTTTCTGGGGTTAATTGCTTCAAATGTTCTCCGGATACGCCTCTCTTGCTCTGGTCGGCAAGAGATCTGCGACGAGTTTACCCGCTTGCTCGGTTTTGCCCAGGCCCGTTCAGTTCACGCGCAACGGAATCATGATGGATGACGTGTCTCCGCTCATGGTTTGCGCTGTGACGTTCAAGGTATAGTCTCCCGATGGCGTTGCATACTGTTCAGCTCCGGAGAGCGGTCTTGCTGCTATCGAGATCGCAACCTCCTGCTTTGGACTGTTGGTAAAGTCCGCTACATGCATGGCGAGCGAACAAGAGGTATTCGCCGGTGCGCCGGTGCAGGTGAGATATACCCGCCCAGTCTTGACCTTTGATGTGAGGGTCAAGATGGTGCCGCCTGAACCTCCAGACCGCAATAGCATTGGCTGAGCTTCCATCGCCGGCGCGGGAATATGTGGAATCTTATAGACCCGTATATAGTCAATCAGCACGGCTGGAGCACTGGGCGTCGATTCGTCTGGCGGGCCGGGCCACTGGCCGCCCACAGCCAGGTTGGCCACTAAATGAAAAGGACTGTTGAACACCCAGCGCGCGCCCACCGGAATGTCGCTGGCCGTGCCGACGAAAAACACATTGGCGGGGTCGTCTACATAGAATTGAATCATGTCAGGTGACCAGATCGCTCCATAGATGTGAAAGCCATCGTCGATACGGCCTCCATCCGGAAAGAAGTAGTTCTGGAACAACCCGCCCCCACCGTAATAGCCCGGACCGTGGACCGTCGAGCGAATCGAAGACGAACCTAAATTAGAAGGAACCTTCGGATTAGAAATATTCTCCATGAAATCGACTGAGCCGGACTCTGGCCAATGGACAATCTCGTAGTTGCTGCCAAGCATCCAGAACGCCGGCCACAGTCCAGCTCCAACCGGCAATTTCATGCGCGCTTCGATACGGCCATACTGAAATTCTTTCAGGCTCATGATGCGGGCCGAAGTCCAGACATCCGCTCGTGTTTTCAGCGCCTGTAGCGCCAGATGACCGTGGCCGTCCTGAAAGGCGTTGCGGTGGGAGTCGTCACAGGGCGCGGCATTTGAACCCGCGGAGCAATAAACCTCTACCTCTCCGTTCCCCCATCCATTATTGTTGCCCTTAGCGAGTCCCCAATTGGCAGGATCAGGCGGAGTGCCTTGAGCGCCGTTGAACTCATCGCTCCACACCGGCTTTCCCCAGTCAATGGAGCTGCTTACCAAATTGCCCGGCACGAAAGCCGTACTGCGGCCCACCCAGAATCCTATCGAGCACACGAGCAATAACGCCGCTACCAAGCCGGCATTCACCAGGAGGGCGTGATTCTTCGCACGGTCAAGAATCTGCCTTGGATAGGGGGGAGTCTCTTGAAAAAAATCCTCCTCCGGATCCCTCACGCCAGCAATCTTCGACCGTTCGCGACTATGCGCCTGCCACTCGTTTGCGCTGCCATTCGGCTGCGGTGGATCAAAAAGAGCATCGGGAATGTTTTCAACGCGTACGAATTTTGGAACGTATTGTCCGACAGGCAGAACCAGCCGAAGACTATGAGATCTGCCTTCGGTCTCATAGAAAGCATCCAGCCGCTTGCGCAGGATGCGAGCCGTAACCCGCACAATGGGATCGGCGTGTGAATCAAATCCCAGCTCTTTGCGGCCCAGCGCATGAATAGCAATACTGTGTTCGCGAATTTCCTCGGTCTGGCCCGCGAAGTATTTCTCGCAAACGAAGGACAACATCCGCACTACATTTAATGATCGTGAAATTGGCGGGTAAGACAGAAGCGCTGCAAGCTCCTGCACTTCCTCTTCCATCGAGGGGAGCGTTGATAAAACTGGCTGGCTCATAAGTTCGGGACTACAGCTATTCATCATCCTGTTCCACGCAGGTAGCGGTTACCCAAAGAGGAGTCCCTTTAGATTGCCTATGAAGTAGTCCAAAGCAATTGAATGCGTGCAAACGCCAATGAGAATACAGAATCCAGCAGTATATTAACGCAGAAGCCTTTTCATAATCGTCAATTCCTCGGATTTGAAGGACATCCGCTCAGTTTATGGCGATCTCGCCGCAATGACACCCGCAAGTAAGAATCATATCATTATGTGCTTTGTAAATGATCAGCCTTTTGATCGTTCCGGTATAAAATTATCATAGACTGGCAATTTGAAGAACCCACATCCGCACGGTCTTTATCCATGTTGGACTCAGCTGCTCCTGAACTTTGCTCGATCCCCGCGTGGCGACCTGCGGCGAACAATTCAAGCGTCCACGCTTGGCAAACTGAACGATGCCTGCAATGCCGCAAAGCTGCATTCCTTCAGCGCCGCATCAATAAGGAACGATCAAGATTGGCGTTCGCCAGAAGGTTGACTTCTGCGTTGTGGGGTCGAGGATGGTGACCTGGCAATCGTACTCGGCGGGCGCAAGGGCGTTTGCTGGGAGCGTGAAGCTGAGAGGCATCACACCCAGGCGACTGGCGGGGCTTGGAATGATAGCCGCGGGAGGCGTGGCGAAGACCTGCTTGCCCTCACGATAGAGAGTAACGTAGGCGAAAAACGGCGCGTCGGATGGACTGGCATTGGGCGGCGCGACAGACGGCGGTGCGGTAGGTGGATTGACAGCGGGTTGCGGCGGCGGCGCGGGCGGCTTATAGGCCTGAAAATAGACGTAGATTTCGCGGGCGGCGCTGAAGACGCGGGTGACGCTGGGGATGAGCTTCTTTCCATCTTGCACGAGAGGATTGACGGCGGCTTCTTTCTCCTTGTCCTTGCCTTTGATGGCGTCGTAGAGGGCGTCGTTGAGATCGACGCGCTGGCTGCCGAGAACAACAGAGCTGATGGGAACGTGTTGCTGCTCCTTGTTGAGGTTGGGGATGACGAAGGTGGTCTGGTAGGTGCCAATGCGACCGGTCTCGTCGTCGCGAGCGAGAAATTTGATTCTGTATTTGCCAGGGAGCAGCGTGAAGCCAGTGTCGTATTCGATAGGGCGACGGGCCAGCTCGGCGGCAGTAGCGTCGCTGAGCTTGATGTTGACGTTATCGCGGACGTTAGAGACGGTGGTTCCTCCGGTTACATCTTTGATCTCGCCAACGAAGTCGATGAGCGTGTGCTCCGCGCCGCCGCGCTTGGCGAGAGCCAGTTCGCGGCCCGGGATCTTGACGACGATGGGGACGAAGTATTCGGCGCGGTTGAGCTGGAAGTAATCGATCTCCATTGCGATCGAGAGCTCGGTGATGGGGTCTTCGAGCATGAGCGCGTCTTCAAGCTGGCGCTCCTTGTCCGCAGTATTGAAGCTGGTGAACTCCTTATCGGCGTAGTAACCCTGGCGGTAGTCGAGCTTGGCGCCGGAGTTCTGGGTGAGCTCGATCTTGATGCGGCGAAAACGGCCGTTTTTCGCCGTGTTGGTGGCGTAGTAGCCGAGCAGGTAGTAGTCGGAGATGGCTTGCTGGGCCTGGACGATGCCGTGATCGAGGTCGTTGGAATCGAAGAGCGCCTTGCCGCCGGTGTCTCCGGCGAGCGCGAAGAGTGTGTCCTGCGACTGCTGGAGGCCGCTGGTATTGGCCTGCGCCGCCGCGCCGGTATAGATGCCGGAGTTGCCAGGTGAGCCCTGCGTGGCGTCGCCGAGTGGGGCTTGGGCGACCAGGCCGCGCGCATCGATAGGCCAGAAAGAGACGCCGGCTTTGATAGCTGTGTCAACGGTGGCATGAAGCTGGGCCTGATTATCGACTCCATTCAAGCGGAGGCCGCTAGCGAAGTAGATAAGCGACTTTTTCTCGTTCAGATTGCCGAGCATCTTAGCCGCGGTCTGGAGAGCGGCGAGTTGACGATCTGTCGAGAAGATGTTGAACTCGCTGTCGTCCTGGCCGAAGGCCGCGCCGGTGTCCGCGCTGCTGGCGTCGTCGGCTGTCTCCGTGGAGTTAAGATCTTCGCCGACGACCAGTGTTTCAAGAATGCTGAGGAGCTTGTTGCGATCGGCGGTGAAGTCTTGAAGGATATCGACAGATGCGCCCTGATAGCGCAGGATCGATACCAGATCAGCCGTTGTCAACTGGGTGCGAATGAACTGCTCGGCAGCTGCCAGGGCGCGGAGCTGGTCGGCAGGGCGCATCGCCGACATATCGAAATAGAGCGCGAGCAGGCGGCGGTTCTTATAGCGCTCGTTATCAACTGTTTCTGGCGTAATCTGTGTGTGGGCCAGGCGCTTGTATATTTTCAGGTCTTCGGCGTCTTTTGGCGCTGCCGGAACAGGTTCGGCGAGGGCGGCGATATCTTGATACTCACAGAAGCGAATGGTCTGCGGAACGCCGTCTTCAGTGAGTGCGAAGTCCTTGGCGGTCAGTCCTTGAATGGGCTTTCCATCCTTGTCCCTGACAGCGACGGCTTCAACCACCAGTTGCACCTTCACCGAGAGCGTGAAGGGCTGCGCGTCGGCGGATTTATTCTGGCCGATCTGCTGCGCGCTTGCAAGCGTCGCGGCGCCTAGAAGAATGAGCAGGGAAGGGAATTTGCGCATGTTAGAACCTCAACCGCAGCGTGGTTTGCAGACTGCGCATTGCATTTGCCGCAACCGGCGCGCCGAATTGCTGGCTGTTCCAGTCCGTATTCCAGCCGGTGAAAACGGCATGATTGAGCAGGTTGGTCGCGTCCACGCGGGCGTCAAGAGAAAGCCGTGCAGTGGGGCGAAAAGTGCGCGCCAGTGAGCTGTCCAGGCTGAACTGGCCGGGACCGGTTATCGAGTCTCTCCCTGCCGTTCCCCACTGACCGGAGGCGGGTGCAGTGTAGGCTGCGGTGTTGAGATGCACTCCTGCATGAGACGCCCCGACGGACGCGCCGGTGAGGCTGGGGCGAATGGTATTTGAGAAGCCGGTACCGGGAACGGCGGCTAGATAGATCGGTGTCTCCGGCAGGCCAGAGCCAACATTGATGTTGGAGAGGAGTGTCCACTCCTTGAGCAATCTTCCACGCCAGCCGTGCATCAATGTTCCACCGCCCATACCCTCGCCGCTCGTATATTGAATCTGCAGGTTGAGCAGATGGCGCTGATCGAAGGTGGAGCGCGCATGTTCTGCTCGGGGATCAAGCCAATTCTGCGCGATGGATGCCGAGGGAGCAGACGAGCCGCTGTTTTGGTCGCTGGCCGTGACGTGGCCCTGGCCACCCAGTTGAGCGTCATTGTCGAGAGATTTGGAATAGGTGTAAAGGGCAGATGCGGTAAAGCCATTGCGCAACCGGCGGCGCAGTTGCAACTGGCCCGACTCGCGCGTGGAGCTGCCGCCTGAAGTGCGATAGACAAAGCCCAGCGGGCAATCGGGGCAGGGGCTGGTTGCGCCGATTGGATAGGTGTTGGGCAGGAACTGCTGTACCCCGTGCGTTCCCTTGACGCCCAGATAAGTCGCGGTGAGTTGCAGCGCGGCGGGCAGATCGCGCTGCACGGCTAATTGCCAGGTCTGTGCATAGCCCACACGAAAGTTGGGATCGATTGCGAAGGTATCGGCGGTAACCGAGGAACAATTGCTAAATCCATTGGCGAGCGTGAGCGGGCAGGCTGCGCTATTTTCAACGCTCAGACTCTTCGACAGCGGGGCCTGCTGTGCGAGTTGCAGCGCGGGCGCTAGATACACAGAGGTGTCGTGATAGACACCGTACCCTGCGCGGACAACGACTGTGGAAGCAGGAATGGGGCGCCAGGAGATTCCGATGCGCGGCTCTACGCCGAGCCTATCTGACCGCACCAACGAGCTGGGATAATGAGAGCCGGTGATCGGCCCGACTGGGTCGCTGGCCAGTACTGGAGCTGCTGCGGAAAAATCCGGAGCGATGTCGAGATTGACAAGGCGTCCGCTAATCTCGGTGATGGGCGCGCCGTACTCCCAGCGCAGGCCTGCGTTGATGGTGAGAACTGAAAGGATACGCCAATCGTCCGTCGCATAGGCGTTATAGACCGGCTGGCGAAAGTACTTGTCCGCATTGCCAAATGCGATGGAGCTGGTGTCGGGCACGCCGATGAGAAAATCCGCAAGGTCGGAGCCTGAAGTTGCTCCGCTGCCGGTCGCGCCCGCCGTGGCCGCGCCGGTAAAAGTGAAATTTCCACGCGGGTTCTGCTCGAAGAAATCATTGTTCTCCTGCTTGCGAAACTCGCCGCCAACAGTGATGTTATGTTTGCGATGGTAGATCGCGGCGGATGCCGTGAATGCGTCGGCGCGGTTGCGGTTGAACTCGCTGTTTGCATCGCTCAACGCCGCTATGCCGCTGGAAAAGTACAGCGCGGGCGGGCCCCAGTCGGCGGCGTCCTGATCGTTGCCTTTAATGCCCGCCGTGCCGGAGACATTCTGGCGATTTTCAAATTGAGGAACAATCAGAGTGCGCAGCCTGCTGAAGCGATAACCAACCGTGGCTGTCAGGTGAGGATTGAAATGGTGATACCAATTGACATTGGTGTTCATGCCCAGTGTGTCGGTGGTATCCACAAAACCAAAGAGGTTGGTGTTGCCTGCGCGTGTGCTTCGCAGGTTGAAACCGCCCCAGAGCGTGTCTTTGCGTCCCAGCGACTTGTTCAGGCGCGATTCCAGCGCGTCCTGATGGCTGCTGTTGAGCACCTGCGCTTGATAGTTGTAGATCTCGCTGCCGTTAATATTCGGTGCAGGATAGAGTCCAAGAAGAGCCGCGGCTTGCGAGTTGACCGGGACAACATTATTAGTATACGGCAGGCCGGTTACAGGGTTGAAGATTGCAATAGGTTGGCCCAGCGCGTTGAGCAGCCCCGAGAGATTGCCGGCGCGCTCGTCAAGCGTGGGAACAAGGCCAGGCACGATGGCGGCGCTCTGGTTACGCGTCCACTGGTAGCCGACAAAGAAGTTTGGCCCGCGCTGCAACAGGCGCGGAATCTTGAGCGGACCGCCGAATGAGAGTCCTCCAGTAAAGCGGTCATAGTAAGCTTTTGCTGTCTCCAACCCGCTCAATGAGTATGGCCGCGCATCGAAGGCGGAATTATCAATGATCGCGGAGAATCCGCCGTTGTAGAGGCTGTTGCTGTTGGCGCGCTGATTGCCAAAGGCCTGCGAGAGCGAATACTGCGAAGTGGCCGAGTTGTTGACGCTGCCATTCACAAGAAATCCATCGGCCGCTTGTGAGCTGGCTTCGTCGGGCGGCTTGGGGATCTCGATCGCGCCTTCCGTTGGTTCAGGCTTCTTGGCCACGACGCCGGCAATAGGAGCGGGTGTTTTTATGGGCTGAATTTTTGCCTGCAAAGCGAGATTCTTCAGTTGATCGAGCGGAAGCAAGGTCAACCCCCACTTCGCTGCCGGCATCTGCGGAGCAATGGTTACGTCGGCATGGATCGTCGCGAAGCAGGGCATCTCAATCTCGATCTTCCAGGCTCCATCCGCTAACTCGGCAAAGGAGTAGACGCCTCCCTGATCAGTGACAACGGAGAGCTGCTTTGTCCCTTGCGTTGCTGTCACCGTAGCTCCCGGCACAGCAAAACCGCCGAAAGTAACTTGCCCGTGATACTCCGATGCCGCGGCCAAAGTTGAAGCGCAGAGGCACACAAAGATGCAGAAGATCAATATCCTGGCTATTCGCAGCCGCATCATCTCTTCGCTCCAACCTTATGCTAATTCTCTGACGGTGTCTCGACATGGTCGATGACCAGCACATCCACTGGACCTTTCGCCGATTCCAGTTTCAGGCCAAGTTGCTCAGGTAGCGCCGCAAAGATCGGAGGCCAGGAGGTATCCTGCACATTTCCTTGTTGACTAGCTACAGCGGCCGCACCTTTGGGGCCAGGGAGATCATCGGGAGTCCATTGCAAGGTGAGATCGTAATAGCCTGTTAGACCAGTCCGATCCAACACGGTTCGATGCACCTGTCCGCTCAAAAGCGTCGCAAACCACGCCATTGAAAATCCCTGTATCTCCAACAGGCCGTTTGCGCTCCGCTTCACAAGACCTGTATATCCTCTGATTTCGTTTTTTTTGCCTTTGTCCGGTTGCGACTGATGCAATTTCGGTCCGTTCTTTGCGACGAGAAGCGCATAGACCGGGAGTTGTCTGATCTCATGGTGAATCTTCAATTGAAAGCGGTCCGCAAGAAGCCGTTGCAGCATGGCCCTGCGCTGATCCAGGCTAATATCCCGGACATTTGTTACCGCCGCGCCGTCCATTTTCGCTTCAATGTCGAAGGATTGATACATGAGCGGTACTGGCCCCTGAGTCATCCGGTCCTCTTCGTAGACTCCATATGCTTCTTGAATAATTTTTCGCAGAAAAACACCATTCGCGGTAAAGCCGTCTGGGGTAAATTCCATCTTCCAGAAGTTGTTGCTTTTCGGCGTGGGCTTTATTGTTGCTACATCAAACTCAAGCGCATTCACATCCTGCGTCGCGGTATGCGGCGCTGTCTCGTTCTGGCTTGAGTCATTCTGGCAGAATGCGGCCGGCATCACTGCGGCCATTGTTATAGTCCCAACGAGCAGCAGGCCTCTTCTGAAAGAATGCTTGCCAACAACGCGATCCATCATGAACAAATCCCTTCAAATGAATTGAAACAGATGACCCTGACCACAAACCCACCGGTAATCACCCTGCGCCATATATAGAAGACGTCGAAGATATCGAAACCGCTCATTATCGCTATCGCTATCACTATATTGGATAAATTAGATCCTTTGCGGAGTCCATTATTTGTTTTGCGAAATCAGGCCGGGAAGCTTAGCCGAAAAGCGGCTCTCGATCGAGGCCGCTATCTCTGGCGTGTATGCTCCCACCCAGTTATGCAGAACCTTGCCCATGGGGGAGATTTCCACGGTCTGCGGAGTACCGATGAAATCGAGTTTTACAAGCTGAGCGGGGTCATCAATCACATAAACCGGGAACGGAAGAGGAGATTTCTGAAGATACGCGTCGAGGTTCTCGTCAGTTGTAGCAAGGCCTATGAATTGCTCCTCTGCCGCTCCTTGACTGCTCAGCGAACGTATATTGTCCAGGTTTGCCGCGCACCATCGGCAGTTTGGCTTAAAAATATACAGGAGTGTCGCGCGCCCTGCGCTGAGAGGCACACTGCTCATCTGCCCTGAGAGCGTCTTCACTTTCAGATCGGAGATCGGCATGCCAACATGAGCTTCCGTTGGAGGAACCAATGCGAGCAGAGACTTGACCTTCCACCCGAGCACGACATTCCCGGCGAGCGAGATTGCCAAAAAAAGGATCAGAACAATATCTACCCAGAGAGAACCTACTCTATATCCCGAGACATTGTCATTTTGCGTCATGCCACCCTTCCACTTCTTGACTCTTAATTGCAATTGGTCTCGTAAAAAACTGGAGCAGATCTGCCTATTTGTTGAGTATAACCTGCTCCAACCAAAATCGCTGATACTGACTTCGCTTCAATTTCGACAGATGTCCTTGGTACAAACCAGCGATAGCTTTACTGACAAATGCCCCAAGAGCCGTCATGACAAGTTTGAGTTCCGTTGTATATTACGTTGTCAATGGTGTATTGACAAACTCTGGATGCTCCTTCCGAGTAGCTGTTACCATCCGCTTGACAGGTTGTCACCGCATAGGCCTTTTGAGGTACTGCGAGCATGAAGATGGCGAATGCAGCTACCGGCAAAGCCAAAGTGGCCGAAGCAACGAGTTTCTGAGGTAAAGAAAGTTTCATAGCGAGTCCTTTCGCGAGTTGCTTTGTTGGAGGTGAAATGTGGGTTAACCGTACACGCGAACTGTATACCTTTACAGTCCGGCATGGGATTGCGAGATTGACTTCAGGAGTTAGCACCATAAGCCCATGAGAGGCAATTTATGCCTCTTACTGAGTTATGGTAGTTGGTTGAATACAGCTACACTTGAGGCAGTATGCCTGCTTCTATTTTGTCTGTCAAGATCAATGGATTAAAAACTTGTATTATTTGCAAAGACAATATGCCCGGGTGGAAGAGAGTTATTGGTATAGATAACAGTTCCCGGAGAAGTTCTGTGTGAGGGTTAGAAGCATTGGGTATCCCTGGCATAAAATCTGCAGACACAATTTCATAGGCCGTATGCGGTCTTTTGAGTCGAAAGGAGCCTTCGCCTATCAGACGTTGGCTCCCCCAGTTTCGCTCTGTGCCTCCGATTTTTTTGCGCTGCTGCTAGTTATCTGTCGGCTTCTCCGCGTGATCGACAACCAAAACGTCTGCCGGAGCTTTGGTTGCTTCCAGCTTCAGGCCGAGCTGCTCCTGAACAGCGGTATAAAGGTTCGGCGGCGCGTTGGCTGCATCCGTGGGCGGCGGAACCTTGACTCCCAAAGTAGTGAACTGCGAGTCATCCGGGGTCCAGTTCAGAGTAAAGTCGAATTTGCCGTCGATTCCCGTATGATCGAGAACCGGGCGGTCCAGAACCGTTCCCTGCAGGCCCAGAACACAGAAGTCGTTCATGCTTGCGTTGACCGCAAACATCGCTCCCAACTGGCGAAATCCAATCCCCGGCAGCCCTTTCGGGTCGTGCGCGCTCTTGGTCAGTTTAGGACCGCTCTTGGCCACGCTCAGCACATAGACGGAAAGCTGCTTCTGGTCATGATGAAAGGTGAGTTTGTAGCGGTCTACAAGCAATTTCTGCAACATTCTCTTGAGTTGGGCGCCGCTTGGCATCCCTTCGCCATCTGGCTGTCCGGTGATGTCATAGCGATCGTTCTCTGCCCACGCGGGCAAACCTGCGATCTGCGTGGAGTGCAACCCATAAGCGAAACCGATCAGATCCTTGAGGGAGTAGTTTACTTCAACCATCTTTCTTCCCTGTACGGTCAGAAACTTCCGGTTTTCGTCCGGCTTGCTTGGCTTGATGGTTGCCACTTCAAAGCTGGGGTCGGCATTTGCATCCATCGGAGGAATCACCGGCGGAGGCTCGGGAATTGTCCAGGCTGTCTCCGGCGTGGCGCGTGTCAGCGTAAGGGGAAACGGGCTCGGTCCCTGACTCCAGTTCCCGGTAATCGTCTTTCCATCCGTGCCGAGCTTGCCCTCAAACGTGGCGCCGATTGCGCTCACAGAGATCTTGAGCGTCGAGCCGTCCTGCGTGATTTTCGTTACGGGAAATGGGGTACCGGTTTGATCGATGCTGTAAAAATCCGCCTTATAGCTGCCGTCGGCTGCCTTGGTTATCTTGAATATAACCCGCAGGTCTTTGCCCACGTGCAGCGTACCCTGCCAGGTGTCGGCGATGCTCGGTGCGGGATTTTCTGCCGCTGCCTGGGCGTGAACCGGAGCGGCATTCATCAAACTAAAGACGGCCGGAAGCGCTCCGGCGGAGATAATGGCGAGGCCCAGCAGAAACATCCTGCTGAAAATTCCGTTGCAGAGAAACTTTTCAGTGGTCATGCGGATTCTCCTGTTCTGCGATTGGCATCCGCGACTCCTGGGACGCAAACCGTCAATGATTCATGGAACCAGAAGAGAATACATCAAAGGGACGCAGCAGCATTTCGATTGTCGCGCGTGTGGGAGTTTTTTAATCGCTGAATTGCTTTGAGAATTGATTTGCGCGTCTTTCTTCGCGGCCGGCAGAGTTTGGAATTCGCGGATTTTGGGGCAAAGGAGACCAGCAAGCACACGGTACTGTGAGAAGGATAAAATGGTGGGCGGCTCCTATTGCGAGCCAGCCGGCTGATTGGGCGAGCGGGAGGATACGTGGACGCAACACGGAGGCAGTTTATCTGGGGCGCGCTGGGATTGGCTGTCTCCGGCAACCTTGAGGCGGATGCGACCGCAGGCCGGCAGCCGGATCATGCGCAGACATCCGCTCCTGATTCGGCCTCCTACGGCTCGGGGCATTTTGGCGCATGGATCGAAGATGAGTTTGGTCTGCCCGCTTTCCGGTACACATGCGATCAGACAACCGATCCACGTGCTAAAACTCCAATCACATCCAGCATCCTCGGTCCCACCGAGCATATCCATCAGATAGGAAACGACCGGATCACCGCGCTGGCATCGAATTTTGGCCCCGTTCGCGTTCGCCAGGATGAGGGATGTCCGAAGCTTCTCAACGATATCGATCAAGAGACAAGCCAGTTTGGCGGCGGTCTGGGCTATTTGACCGACGGCCACGAGACGCTGAGCACTTACTACGATGGGAACAGCCCGGGCTTCGAGCGGATCTTCGGTGTTGGTTATTTCCGCAAGCGGATTCGCGGCGCGAGTTACTCCGTCGATCAGGTCATCTCCGCTCCATTTGGAGACGATCCCGTTCTGCTTTCGCAGGTAACGGTTGTCAATCACCGCGACGTTCCAGCTAAGGCGCGCTGGGTTGAGTATTGGGGATGCCAGCCGTATCAGTTTTCCTTTCGGGCATTCATTGAATCGTTCACAGGCATGGGCACGCAGACGGAGTTGCGGCACAGGCTCGGGCGGCAGTTCAGCCATAAGATTTCTCAAGTTGATGGAATGCAGGGGCTGCTGGAGTCGAAGAGTTTTCTCGGGCGAGACGACGCTGAAGAAACGGCGTGGCGAAGGATGAAGACAGCGCTTGCGGCACAAACGAATCAATTCATCTCACCGATTCATGAGTTACTGCCTGGCACCGATTACGAGAGCGTTGATTTGCCATCGACATTTCTGGTTTCACTCGACGCGCCGGCCAGCGGATTCTCATCCGACGCGGCGGGATTCTTTGGCGCCGGTGGCCCGTCGAACCCCAGCGGATTAAAGAGCGCGTTCAACGGCAACCTTGATAGCCGCGGCCCGCACACAGGCTTGCTTCTCGAACGCGCCGTTGAACTCGCTCCCGGAGAAGGGAAGACTCTTCACTTTCTATACGGATATCTTCCAGAGGGCTTCAAACTCGATATGCTAATTGCCAGGTACCGAATTGCGCCCGCATCTCACTTGAAGCAGTTGAGCAGTGAATGGAGGCAGCGTGGAATGCAGTTCGATGTTGGCAGCGAACCATGGGTGAGGCGCGAGACAATCTGGAACTATTACTATCTGCGCAGCAGTCAGACTTACGATGATTTCTTCGCAGAACATATCCTCAATCAGAATGGCTTTTACCAGT
>Ga0181534_10001053_pt1 | contig 18498 bp, 14 predicted proteins | sample PEATcosm2014_Bin_37_FD_119758 | JGI IMG/M metagenome (GOLD analysis project Ga0181534, IMG submission 119758) | Peatland microbial communities from MTU Mesocosm Facility, Houghton, MI, USA - PEATcosm2014_Bin17_10_metaG | ecosystem: Environmental > Terrestrial > Soil > Wetlands > Peat | place... | reverse complement strand
CTGACCGGGTCGCCCAACATGAAGCGGGCGAATGAGTGGACGCGGGACCAGCTAAGCGCCATGGGATTATCGAATGCACATCTGGAGGCGTGGGGGCCGTTCGGACGGGGCTGGGCGAATCAATATGTGAATGTGCGGATGACTTCGCCGGATGTGGTGACGCTGCTGGCTTATCCAAAGGCGTGGACGCCGGGCACCAACGGCGTGGTGCAGGGAAAATGTATTCGCGCGACCATCGCCGATAAGAAAGATTTCGAGAAATACCATGGCAAGCTGGCGGGAATGATTGTGATTCTGGGTGCGGACGCGGAGGTCAAGCCGATCACGGAGGCTCCCTTCAAACGGCTAAGCGATGACGATCTGGCGAAGATGGCGGATTATGAAATCCCCGGAGACCGTCCGGCATTCCGCATGGCGGACTACATCAAACGCCAGCAATTCATAAAAGAACTGAACCAGTTCTACGCCGACGAAAAGGTTGTCGCGGTGATCGACCACAGCCGGGGAACGGCGGGCGGCGGGACGGTGTTTGTGCAATCCGGTGGATCGTACAAAACCGGCGAGACCACGGCGGTGCCGCAGCTCACCATGGCTTTGGAACACTGGACGCGCATTGCGCGGCTGCTGGAGCAGAAGAAGGAAGTCTCGCTGGAATTGAACGTGAGCAACACCTTTTACGATGACGACCCCATGCAATATGACACCATCGCCGAGATTCCCGGCGGCGACAAGAAAGACGAGATCGTGATGGTGGGGGCGCATCTCGACTCCTGGCATGCGGGCACGGGCGCCACGGATAACGGGGCGGGAACCATTGTGATGATGGAGGCCATGCGGATTCTGAAGGCGCTGGACATCAAGCCGCGGCGAACCATCCGCATTGGATTGTGGAGCGGCGAAGAAGAGGGCCTGCTGGGCTCGCAAGGATATGTGGAGCATCATTTCGGGGGGCGGCCGCGCATGGATGAACCCGGCATGAAAGATATGCCGACTTTGCTGCGGCGCGAGGCCGGAGACGTCACGGTGAAGCCGGAGCAGGCCAAGGTTTCGGTGTACTTCAATGTGGACAATGGCAGCGGCAAGATTCGCGGAGTGCATTTGCAGGAAAACGAAGCGGTCGGGCCGATTTTTGAGGCGTGGATGAAGCCTTTTAAGGATCTGGGGATGACGACCTTGACCATGCGCAATACCGGCGGCACGGATCATTTGTCGTTCGACGCCGTGGGCATTCCGGGATTTCAGTTCATTCAGGATCCTCTCGAGTACGAAACGCGCACCCATCATTCCAATATGGACGTCTATGACCGGCTGCAGGCGGACGATTTGAAGCAGATTTCCGTGATCGTCGCTGGATTCGTTTACGACGCCGCCATGCGCGACCAGATGCTGCCACGCAAGCCGATTGAAAAGCCGCTGCCCAAGGAGCCGGAGAAGAAAGAGGAGTAGAAGAGGCCGATCGTTTTAAGACGGGGAGGTATGGGTTGACCTTTCCCGCGGAAACCTCAGTCGACATCTTCTGCCTGGCCCAGCGGGCCTGGGCGGCACGGCGGGCGGACTCGATACGCTCCTCAACCGTGAGTTTCTCATTGGTCGCCTTGGCGCCGCGTTTGCCAAGTTTGGAGAGGTACTCGCGGACCGGATCGCGCTTCATGGGAATCAGGTTATCAGATGCGCGGCGGACGCGGATAATGCTCGCAGTAGAGGAGCTCGCGCCATGAACATCGATGAGCGGCTCGAAAAGTTTACGGAGCGTCATGAGGCGCTGGCCAATACCGCGGAGTTAGTGAGCAAGGACGTGCAGCAGACCGGCAAAGAGATCAAGCGCCTGGGCAAGTATGTGCGGTCGGTGATGCAGATTGTTCTGGACCACGAAACCCGAATTCCGGTCGTCGAGCGCGAAGAAGAATAACCGGACGAAGACTAAGGTGTTCTCACGGGCCTTTGCGGCATTGAACAACATCCTGGCACGCACACATCGGGACGCGGCCCCAGGACGCCTAAGGCGGGGCGAGCCACTTCATCGTTCACTCTCTCAGAAATCAGATCGCGAATCATGCGGATGAAGCGGGGATGGGTGCCGACCGTCTCGGCCCGCACCATGTGCAGGCCGAGTTCAACGCAGAGTTCGCGCGCCTGGGTATCGAGATCGAAGAGAATTTCCATGTGATCGGAGATGAAGCCGATGGGCGCGATCACGACATCCGCGGTGTTCTTCCGCTGCTTCAATTCCTTCAGCGCATCTAGAATGTCCGGCTCCAGCCAGGGTTGGGAAGGCGGGCCGCTGCGGCTCTGGTAGACCAAACGCCAGTCTTTCCGCCCCAGGGCATCGGCTACCAGGCGGGCGGTTTCCTGCAATTGTCTTTCGTAGTCGCAGCCTTGTGCCATGCTGAGAGGAATGCTGTGCGCGGTGTAGATCAGTTCGGCGGCTTCGCGACGGGCGGCGGGAATCTTCGCCAGCGCGTCACCCACGCGGTCGGTAATCGCTTCGATGAAACCGGGGTGGTTGAAGAAGGCGCGAATTTTATCGACCGCCGGGGCGCCTGCGCCGACCTCTTCCTGGGCGCGGGCAATATCGTCGCGGTACTGGCGGCAGCCGGAATACGAACTGTAGGCCGAGGTGAAGAAGGCGAGGGCGCGGGTGATGCCGTCGGCTTTCATCTTGCGCAAGGTATCGGCCAGCAGGGGATGCCAGTTGCGATTGCCCCAGTAGACCGGCAATTGAGGGCCGTTGACGGCCAACTCGGCTTCGAGCGCGGCAATCAGGTTTCGATTCTGCTGGTTGATGGGGCTCTTGCCGCCGAAGTGGTAGTAGTGCTCGGCGACTTCCAGCATGCGTTCGCGGGGCACATTCTTGCCGCGCAGAACGTTCTCGAGGAAGGGCATCACGTCGGCGGGCCGCTCGGGACCGCCGAAGGACAGCAGTAGGATGGCGTCGTAGTTCATTGGGTCTCTATTAGTTTATTGGGTCTCTAGTAGTTCGCTGGGTCTTTAAGGGAAGCAGGCGCTGACGCGCCGCCTCTTAAATTAAAACACTTTACGTCGCGGCTGAAGCCGCTGTTGATTTCGCCGCAGCTTCTGCGGCGCGACTAAAAGTCGCGCCCCTTCAAAGCCGCCACATGGGGTTTTTCCGCAGCCGATGGAGCCGGGGCTGTTCAGTGCTGGAGTTCGGCCAGCGCGGCCAGCACTTCGGCGCTGTGTTGGTTGGGGTTCACGTCGAGGAACTCCTTCACGATTTTGCCTTCGGGATTGATGAGGAAGGTGTGGCGGGCGGCGATCTTGACCACGCCAAGGTTGGTGAGCGATCCGTATTGGCGCGAGACATTGTGATCGGAATCGGCCAGCAGTTTGAAGTTCAGGCCCTCCTTGGTGCAGAACTGCTTGTGCGAGTCGGGGCTATCGACGCTGACGCCGAGCACCACCGCGCCTTTCTGCTCGTACTGCGGCAGATCTCGCTGAAAGTTGTGCGCCTCAATGGTGCAACCGGTGGTGAAATCCTTGGGATAGAAGTAGAGGACGACCCACTTGCCGCGATAGTCCTTCAGGCTGACGGGAGCGCCTTCCTGCGAAGGCAAGGTGAACTCCGGGGCGATGCTGCCGACGGGCGGGGCGGATTCGGCGAAGAGCATAAGCGAAAGGGCTGCTGCGATGGCTACCACGGCCAGGACGATAAATAGAATTTTCATGGTTCTAGTTCAGCAGATATGGCGGCGGCGCGCAAGGGATGGGTGGGAGCGCCGTGTTCGTATGCGCCGATTGAGGCGCGACGGATTTTTAACTGCCGTAACAGGTAGAGGTAGAAGAGGTAGCCGCTGTAACTTTGTACAACACGTTACCGGAGAGCCTGAAGCCGGCGGACTTATCGGGCGGGGCGTTCACGAAAGCCACGGGCGCGTTAAAGATGGAGTTCTGCTTGACAGTGGCCCCGCCTCTGGCGCACTGCAGGTCCATGGCGGCGATGGCGCTGTCGACGATCGAGTTCGATTCGATGAGGGTCGAGCCAACCGTGTAGCCCAGAATCACAATGCCCGTCTGGTTATTCACAAGGCTGTTGTGGGCCACGTTCGTGGCTTAGGTTTCGGGCGACTGATCGCTGTCGATTTGAATGCCTGTGACTGCGCCCGTAATGGTGTTATAAGTTGCGGTGTCGCAGCAGTAAACCGAGCCGAGTTCCAGTCCGATCTGGCCGCCCACGGAGATGATGTTGTTGGCTGCGGTCCCGGGGCCGTCAAGAATGATCCCACTGCCGATAGCCGAGGCCACCGAGTTCGAGGTGATGGTGAAGCTCGGAACTGTGTTACCTATGCTAATCCTAACCCCGTCAAAATCATGAATGTAGTTGTTGCGAATGACCAACTCGCTGGACTCGTCGATCACGGCGCTCGAGCGTATTCCAGTTCCACAGCCGCCCGGGCTCTGGTTGCGCACTTCCAGATTCTCCAGCGTGCCATAGGCTCCCGAGTACTCAAGCCCTACGAGATAGCTCGTGTCGGAGCAGGTGACGCCACTTTTGGACCCGTCCACGATAAGGTTGCTGATATTTACCGGTCCGAAGTTTGATTGGTCGTCGGGATTCTGTTGGGCGGAAATCTGCGCGACCGTGCCCGAGGCAAGGCCGCTCTTGGGGATGGTGACTACGGGATTGGAACCGGTGTTAAGGCTGAGGCCTTCCAGGGTTACGGGCTGCGTGATCACGACCTGCTCGGGATAAGTACCGGGTCAGATCAAGACTGTCGCGCCTGACGTGACGGCGGCAACCGCGGCGGAGATGGTGGAATAGCTGGAGAGGTGAGGCTGGCATTTGCCGACGGCTACGGTTTGCGCGGCGGATGGTAGAGCGGCCAGAGCCAGGCAAAGGGATGCGGAGAGAAAAAGCAGCGCGGTTTTCATTATGGCCCTCCTGGGGCGAAATGTTTTGACGAAGCTATTTGCTCGGACACGTTGTGGTGGCGGTTGTGACCTTGTAGAGCAGGTTTCCGGTGAGCTTGGGCCGGGGTGGCGCGACATTTGCGACGCCTACGGGTGCGTTGAAAATGGAGTTCTGCTTGATGGTCTTGTCGTTCGTCGTGTTGCACTGCAGGTCTATGGCAGCGGTGGCGCTTTGGAGGATGGAGTTCGATTCGATGAGTGTCTGGGCCACGGTGTTGCCATCTACGACCATGCCCCTTGAGTTATTTACGAGGCTGTTGTCAGTTACGGAGAAGGCCCCCGGAAAGGCGCCTCCGCTGATGAAAATGCCCTGAGCCGCGCCGGTAATCGTGTTGTACTTTGCTGTGATGGGGGGATACACAGAGACGAGCGCCAGGCCGATCTGGCCGCCCACGGAGATGATGTTGTTGGCTGCGGTCCCGGGGCCGTCAAGAATGATCCCACTGCCGATAGCCGAGGCCACCGAGTTGGAGGCGATGGTGAAGCCAGGGTACTGGGAGCCGGCCCACACCCCTTGCGAGTCAAAATCGTGAATGAAGCTGTTGCGAAGAACCCAAGTGCCACCCTCCTCGGGCCCGCCGAACATCTCAATTCCGACTCCACAGCCGCCCGGGCTCTGGTTGCGCACTTCCAGATTCTCCAGCGTGCCCCAGGATTGCTCGTAACCAATCCCTACTAGATAGCTTGTGTCCGAGCAGACGACTCCGGAGTTCGATCCATCCACGATCAGGTTGCTTATATTGACCGGCCCGAAAGTGCCTATGGGATTCTCTTGGGCGGAAATCTGGGCGACCGTCCCTGAGGCAAGGCCGCCTTTGGGCACGGTGACCACCGGATTGGAGCCGGTGTTAAGGCTGAGGCCTTTCAGAGTTACTGGCTGGGTGATCACAACCTGCTCGGGATAGGTGCCGGGACAGATGAGAATCGTTGCGCCTGACGGCTCGGCGGCAACCGCGGCAGAGATTGTGGAATAGCTGGTGAGGTGAGGCTGGCATTTGCCGACGGCGACAGTTTGCGCGGCGGACGGTTGAGTGGCCAGAGCGAGGCAAAGGGATGCGGAGAGAAAAAGCAGCGCGGTTTTCATAGGGCCCTCCTGGGGCGAATTGTTGTGACGAAGCTAATTGCTGGGGCAGTTGGTGGTGAGAGTGGGCACGCTGAAGAAATAATTTCGGGCGGCGGCATTCCCGGCGGTCACATTCGCTATACCTACAGGGGCACTAAGAATGGAGTTACTTCCGACCGAGGCGGCGTCCGACTCGCAGCCGAGATTAATTGCAACCGTCGTGCTTTGAACGATGGTATTCGATGTGAGACTGAAACTGAAAATGTCCGAGGCGCTGGCGGCCCGTGGGGTCGTATTACGACCGCCGATCACGGGTGGTGGCGGATAGAAGCCGACCTGGATGCCGGTTCCGTTCTTCAATAAGCTGTTTTGGCTCACGTTGTACGGAAGGCTGTTGGGGCCAACGATGACCTGAATACCGACCTGGGATCCGATGATCGTGTTTTCTTTCGCAGTGACGCCGGAGCCCAAAGTGTTCAAGAGCATCGCGGTTTGTCCGCCCACTGCGATAAAGTTGCGCGTCGCATGTCCGAAAGAGTATTGGCCATAGTTGACTCCGGCTTGGACCGTAGAGCTAGACGAGGCAATGATGTTTGAGATCAGGTTCAGGACTACGTTTCCGGAGGCCGATCCCGCGGAAATACCGATATCGTCAAAATCGTGAACGCTGCTGTTGACAATGTCCACTACCTGATTAGCGAATACGCTTTCCGCCACAATTCCGTGGCCACAGCCCCCGGGGCTTTGATTGCGCACCTCGACATTTTCGAAGGTGCCGGAACCACTATCATCGTAAATCCCAGTGAGGAAACCCATAGAGCAGCCGGCGGCTCCGGTCCCGTCAACAATCAGGTTGCTGATATTCACCGGCCCCCAGCCCGGACCGGGATCTGCTAGCTGAGCTAACATCTGGGCCACGACCCCCTGGCTTCCGACCAACCCGCCTTGGGGGACAGTGACTATAGGATAGATGCCGCCACTATTGGCTATTCCCTTTAAAGTTAGCGGCTGAGAAATCACGACTTGTTCCGGGTACGTGCCGGGGCAGATGAGGATGGTGGCGCCCGAGGGCGCGGCGGCCACGGCGGCCGAGATAGTGGAATAGCTGGTGAGATTTGGGCGGCATTTTCCGACTGCTACGGTTTGCGCGGCGGAGGGTTGAACGGCCAGAGCTAGCCAAAGGGTTGCGGAAAGAAGAAGCAGCGCGGTTTTCATGAGGCCCTCCTCGGGCGAAGTTGGAGCGCTGAGATTGGAAAGCTAACAAAGGATCACTGGAGCCCGGATACGGCTGCGGTTTCGCGCGCGGTCGGGGGACGGGCGGCGAAGACTTAGAGGGAATATTCTTCCAGGGGAAAGGCGGGTGTCAAGCGTCTGGCGGGGTGCGTAGTCAGTTTGAGTCTTATTCTTCCTGCGTGGCTTGATCCCGAGGCGCGGCGAACTCCAGCCGCGCGAGGGATCTCCCATAGGTGAAGCTGGTGGGAGGTCCCCTTCGACAAGCTCAGGGCAGGCTTTCGTTCCGCCTGAAAAACGGCTGCACTCAGGATGACCCCGAACGATGGAGGTGAAGGGTCGAGCTGCGCTCGACGGACAGCAGGGGGCGGCTATCCCTAGATGAGCAATCGTGGCACGGTCAATCCTGGACTAATTGCAGGTAGTGGTGGCGTTGAAGACGCCGTAGAAGCCGTTTTTGGCGAGGGTGTCTCCGGGGGTAACGTTGCCGATGCCGACGGGGGACTGGTAGATGGAATTGTGGCGAACCGTGGCGTTGGCGGAGCAGTCCAGATCGATGCCGGCGGCGGCGCTCAGGAATATCGTATTCCAGTTCACATCGTCGATGCCCTGCGACTGGTAAATGTAGACGCCGGTGCCGTTGTTGTACAGGCTGTTGTGGGTGACGGTGGTGGCGGCGTTGAAGTAGCTGCCGCCCATGTAGATGCCGATGCCCGATCCGGAGACGGTGTTGTAACCGGCGGTAACGCAACAGAAATAGTTGTCGAGCTCCAGGCCGATGGGGCCGCCGACGGCGATGGTGTTGTACATGATGTCGCCAGTGGCCATGTCGTATATGACGCCGGCCTGGACGTTTTTGCTGCTGGAGGCAACCCAGTTGGAGGTGAAATTCACCAGAAAGCCGCTGCCGCCGTTGGAGTCGGCGGAGACGCCGACGCTATCGAAATCGCGAATGCCGCTATTTTGGATGTTTACGAAGTTTGGATCAAAATTGCCGCCGAAGAGCAAGATCCCGTTGTCCTGATGGGAGAGTTCCACGTTCTCGATGGCGCCGTTGGCGAAGGCGAACTCGATTCCGTTGGGGCGAACGGTGGAACAGTTTTCGCCGGAAGCACTGCCTTGCACCCTGAGATTGCTGATCGTCACGGGGCCGAAGGAATCGTAAGACGGAGTTTGCGCGGAAATCTGGGCAGGAAAATTTCCCACCAGTCCGGCGCACGGCAAGCTGATTAACGGCTTCACGCCGAGGCCAAGAGTCAAGCCGCGCAAGGTGAGGGGCTGAGAGATGGTGATTTGCTCAGGATAATCGCCGGGACAAACAAGAACAGTAGCGCCCGAGGGTGCCGCAGCAATGGCTTCCGAGATCGTGGGGTAGCTGACGAGGTGGGGCCTACAGGTTCCGACCGCCAGGGTTTGAGCGGAAGACGGTTGGGCGGCAAAGATGGAACACACCCCGGCGAACAGCAGAATCCACCAAAATTTCACGATCCCCTCCTGATTGGGGTCTTTCGTTTAGCAAGTTGAGCCTGATTAAGCAAAAACCGGGCCTTCGGACGTGCTCGTCTCGCGGTTTTTTGGGGGATGTCCGCGTAAAGCTGGGTATACTCTCCACCGGAAACTTCTGGGTGTCAATGGCTAGAATGGTTCATGCGGCTGGCTGAAGATATCTGCGGAGGGAATTAACGAGCTGCCACCGAGCGTTGACGCAATCTGCGGGAGATTTAGCCTCAGGCCGGGATTCCGCAAACTCCCGTAACTTTTCAACGCTCGATGCTTATTGCCATAATCGAGCACGCTTTCTTGAATAGTTGAAGGACCGCCCGGATTGAGTTGTACAATAGCGGGTGGGCGGGCCCCTGAGCCTGTGGAAATCCCGGAAGAATCCGGAACCTTGATCCGATGAACCCGCAGACGACCCAAATCCAGACGACCCAAACTCCGACAGCGCAGATTCAGAATGAAACCGAAGCTCAGCTGGCTGAGATTTGGCAAAAGCTTCTGGGAGTAGAGGCGGTGAGCGCGGATCAGAATTTTTTCGATCTGGGCGGGGATTCGTCCCTGGCGGTTCGGATGTTCGCGGAGATCGAAAAGATCTTTCAGGTTAAGTTGCCGCTGGCCACTCTCTATGAGACCCCGACCGTGGAAGAATTGGCGCGGGTGATTCGGGGGGAAGCCGCCAGCTCCGGTTGGTCGCCGCTGGTGGCCATTCAGCCGGAAGGATCGCGGCCGCCGCTTTTTTGTTTTCACGGAGCGGGAGGGAACGTTCTAATCTACCGCGACCTGGCGCGGCGCCTGGGCCTGGGGCAGCCGTTTTACGGCTTGCAGTCGCAGGGCTTGGATGGCAGTCTTCCGCCGCTCTCGACGGTGGAGGAGATGGCATCGCTTTACGTGAAAGAGTTGCGCAAGGTGCAACCTCATGGTCCTTACTTTCTGGCTGGTTACTGCGGTGGAGGAACGATCGCCTATGAGGCGGCGCAGCAACTTCAGGCGCAAGGTGAGCGCGTCGCCCTGCTGGCCATGTTCGATACCATGAACTGGTCGAAGATTCCGATCACGATGTGGAACAAGGGGCTTTACACGGCCCAGCGGCTGATCTTTCACGCCGGCAGTTTCCTGAGCCTGGATTCGGGAGGCATGTCCGAGTTCCTGCGGGAAAAACTGGATATCCTGCGCAGCCGGATTCCGGTTTGGCGGGGGATGCTGCTGGCAAAGTTTGGGTCCGCCGGGGGTGGCGATGCACTCTCTTCTTTAATCTTGGGACGGATTTGGCAAATGAACGACGCCGCCTGCTGGCGCTATGTGCCCAAGCCTTATCCTGGGACGATCACAGATTTCCGGCCCGCGAAACAATACCGGATATTTAACAAGCCGGAACTGAAGTGGGAGCAACTCGCCCTGGGTGGCCAAGAGGTTGTGGTTCTTCCGGTTTATCCTGCAAGCATGCTTCTGGAACCTTTCGTGAACCATCTGGCGGATGCGCTGACGAATTCGATGGATCGGGCGATGGGCCGCCTGCGCCAGAGCTGAATTTCCATCCAGGGGGCTCCACCTATATGCACCTGGATTCGTTTTCCGGTTCGTTCCTAGAGTCGATTAAATGGAGGAGAGCCGGAGAGGGGCCCGTCACTTAGCGGCGCTAATTGTAAAAATTTGTAAAATTTTGATTGCATCACCTGCGGCAAGCTTGCTACGATAACTCGCTTGCCGGTGAAGACCGTGCAGCCTCGATCGATCCCCTCCCCCCTTTTTTATTAGGCCTGTTCAAATCAAATGAAGTTCAAGTTGTACACCCGCCAAGAAAGCGAGGAGTTCTGCTGTGGTCGTGGGAACCGGTTGTTCGAAAACCTGGACGTTCTATAAGGAAGCGTGGCACGAGGGCAACATCGGGATCATGGGTCCGCGTACGCATGCGGCGTGGCTGTGTTCGATGGTGTTCGACGGGGCTCGCGCTTTTGAAGGGGTAACTCCGGATCTTGAGCTGCACTGCGCGCGGGTCAATGACTCTGCGAAGAAACTCTTTCTAAAGCCCACGGTTTCAGCGGAGACATGGGTCCGGCTGGCGCGCGAAGGAATCGCCCGGTTCGACAAGGATGCCGCTCTCTATATCCGGCCAATGTACTGGGCAGAGAAGGAGGGACCCTGGGTGCAGGCGCATGATCCCGAGTCCACCGAGTGGTGCCTCAGCATTTATGAAGCTCCCATGCGAACTCCCAAGGGTTTTTCCATCACCTTGTCGCCTTACCGGCGGCCCACGCTCGATACCATGCCGGTCGACGCCAAGGCGGGGTGCCTTTACCCTAACAATTCGCGGTCGCTTTTCGAAGCGCAAGCCCGGGGCTTCGACAATGCGATCGTTTGCGACATGCTGGGCAATGTAGCCGAACTGGCGACCTCTAATATTTTTATGGCGAAAGACGGGGTGGTCTTTACGCCGGTGGCGAATGGGACGTTCCTCGCCGGGATCACCCGGCAACGAGTCATAGGCCTGTTGCGCCAGAGCGGCGTGACGGTGGTGGAAAAGACCATGAGTTACGCAGAGTTCGAAACCGCGGATGAGATTTTTGCCACGGGCAATTATTCGAAAGTTGTGCCCGCCACCCGCATCGGCGATCATGTGCTGCCCTTTGGCCCGATCTATACCAAGGCGCGAGAACTTTACTGGGCCTTCGCCCACTCCTGATGGACAGAGAAAACACAATGCGCGCAGCGCAGCCGCCTTCGGCGGTTCTCCGCCTCACGGGTTGGAATGGAGCGGCATGAAACCGGCGCCCGCTTCCGCAACGGTGGAAGGGTTGACCGCGATCTGGCAGCGGGTGCTGCAACTTCCTTCCGTCGGCATCGAGGACAACTTCTTCGACCTGGGTGGCGATTCCGCGCTTGCTCTCGAGTTATTCCACGAGATTGCTTCAGCCATGGGGCGGGACTTATCGCCGGTGATGATCTACCATGCGCCAACGATTGCCGCTCTGGCAGCGCTTCTGGAGCAGCCAACTCCTCCGCGCGTTCCAGCTCTGGTGCAATTGAAAGCCGGCTCGGAGGAGGCTCCGTTGTTCATCGCGCATGGGTTGGGCGGCAGCGTGATGGATTTTTATCAAGTGGTGAAATACATGCAGACGCCGCGCGCGATTCATGGTCTGCAGGCCAGAGGAATCGACGGACGGGAACAGCCTCTGGAGCGAATCGAAGACATGGCAGAATACTCTCTGGCTGCGGTCCGGCAAGTGCAGCCAAGCGGACCGTATTTCCTGGCGGGATTCTCTCTTGGTGGGCTGGTCATCCTGGAAATGGCCCAACAGTTAACAGCCAGGGGAGAAAAGATTGGATTACTTGCCATGCTGGATTCCTATCCTCACAGCAGCTTTTTGTCCCGGCAGCAGCGCACGCGCCTTTGGTTGCGACAGACATGGCGCCGCATGGCGAGAAGGCTGCAATGGCTGGGGGTGAGGGCGCCGTTCGAAACTATTGTGGAGAGTGCACGTTCGCCGGAGCAGGAAAAGTTTCGAGAGGCTTCTTATCGGGCGCTGGGCAGCTACCGGCCGCGGTACTATCCCGGCAAGATCAACTTTGCGCGGGCGGCAATCGCGACGGATTTCCCGGATGATCCGAAGGCAGTGTGGCATGGCCTGGCTCGGGAGTTCGTGCTCGACACCGTTCCCGGCGATCATTTGGGGATGATGACCACGCACTTCGAGAATCTTGCGTCGCTCCTTTCGCAGTATGTGAAGGCCACTTCATGAGCAGCAAGTAGAGGCAAAAGACTCTACCGACGAGGGTTTTGGCTCGGTTTTACCTCGGAGCATACCTCCTCGAGGTAAGTGAATACCGCTACTGTGCAAGCAAGTTTCCTTCGATGTTAATTTTCGAAAACTCTCCGCATAAAGTCTTGACTTCATGCGGTAGCAGCGCTACTGTACGAGTCTCACTCTTGGTCCCCCACCAAGCTTAGTTACAAAAGTAATCCTAAAAAAGAGCGAGCTAACTAAATCTATGAAGAATCTTGTCACGAGATCCACTCTGTTGTTGATCCTGCTGCTCCTGGGTGCGATGGTCACATCGGCATCCGCACAATCCACGTGTACTGGCGGCTCAAGCCTCTCCGGGTGGTACGGACTGCTGGTGGGCTCCTACACGGGGAGCGGCGGCAAGTATCTTGCCGGCGCGCTGCACTTTGACGGCGCTTGCGGCATCACCGGGAGTAATACTTATGGCGGAGTGGGGGGAAACGCCGCCGCGGCCAGCGTTACCGGTTCCTACGGCCAGAATGGCGATGGCACCTTTGGCATCACCCTGAACCTCGCGGGGCAGGCGACGCCGCAGACTTATATTGTCGGCGTGAGCCAGTCGGGCAACGAGGCGGTCGGTATCGAAACCGACGGCACTTCCGCGTTCATCGATCTGCAATCGCAGTTGACCAGCCTGACCGGTGGATACACCAATGCGAGCCTGAATGGAACCTATGCAGCGGCTTGTATCGGATCGGGAGTCGATCTTAACTATCAGACCTTCGGCGCCGACGGCAACGGCAACATAACCGGCGTGGATTCCGAGCAGAATAATGGAGTTGTAACCACCAACACTTCTTACACTGGAAGTTACACCGTCAACTCAGACGGAACTTTTTCCGGGTCTGTTTTGTTCAACGGAAGCAACGTACCGTTCTACGGCGTTCTGGACAACGGAAATAACGAAATCGAATACATCTATACGGGAGTGAACTCCTGCTCCGGCAAGAAGTCAACGACCACAACTCTCTCCGGTTCGTACGGCATGCTGGTTAGCGGAACCTCCACCACAGCAGGCTCCGGCGAGCAGTTCCTGACCGGCGTGATCAATTTCAACGGCGGATCGTTGAGCGGTGAAGTCAATGGCGGGGTGAATGGGGTTTACGCCAACAGCCCGATCACGGGAACCTACAGCGTCCTCAGCAACAACACCGTCGCCATCAACATGAGCCTCACCAACCAGGGGCTTAACGAAAGTTATAACGTGGGCGTGAGCGAAACGGGCAACGAAGCAGACGGCATTGAAACCGACAATCTGGCCACCGCAACCGTGGACTTGCAAAGTCAGGCCTCGAGCAGTAGCCAGACCTACAGCAGCTCGAATCTGATTGGGACGTATGCTGTGGTTTGTTCGAACATCGGTCTGGTCGCGCTCAACTATGTAACTTTTGATGGCGTGGGCACATTATCCGGTTCTCTGGCTTACAGCGATGGGGGCAACTACGCCGGTGACACTCCCATCACGGGAACTTATAGTGTGAATGCAGACGGAACATTCTCCGGCAGCCTGGGCGGAGGTTTCGCGGCCTATACTTTCACCGGCGCACTGGAGAATGACGGGGCGGAAATCTCTTACACTTACGAGGAAGGGGGCACCGGGAACCAAGCCTGCTCCGGAGTTTCCACCTATGGTCCGATCGGTGCGTTGACTGCCGCCGCCACTCCAACCTTTGGCCTGGCGCCGGGAGCTTACACCGGCACACAGTCAGTGACCTTGTCCGACACAACCGCAGGAGCGGTGATTCACTACACCACCAACAGCACTCCACCGACGCCGAACTCTCCGGTCTACACCACGGGAACTCCCATCTCGGTGAGCACGACGACTGCGATCGAAGCCATCGCCGTGGCCCCGGGGTACAGCAACAGCGCCATCGCCAGCGGCACCTACTTCGTGACCCCGATCCCCGCGGGTTCGGTGGCCAATCCGCCGGTGCTTAGCACGCCTCCGGGAACCTACAACAGCACGGTGACGCTCGGCCTGTCGGATACGACTCCGGGTTCGCACATCTACTACACGGTCGACGGCAGCACGCCGCCATCTTCGCCGACTTCTCAGCTGTATAACAACGCCCCGATCACAATAAGCCAGACCACGACCGTTTATGCGGTCGCCATCGCCACCGGTTACACGAACAGCGCTGTAGTTGGCGGCTTGTACACCATCAACTTGCCGCAGGCGGCGACTCCGATGTTCGGTACGACAGCACCCGGAACTTATGACTCCAGTGTTTCGGTAACCTTGTCGGATACGACTGCGGGCGCGACGATTTACTACACCACGAACAACACCACGCCCACGCCGATTGCCTCGGAGCAATACACTCCGGGCGCAATCATCACGGTGAACTCGAACACCACCATCCAGGCGATTGCGGTGGCCAGCGGTTACACCACCAGCAGCGCGCAGGTTGGGTTGTATACCATCACGCCCCCGGCTCCGGCTCCGACGTTTAATCCGCCGCCAGGAACCTTCACTTCCGCCACACCGGTCACGCTCTCGGCGGTCGCGGGCGCGACTATTTACTACACCACGAACAACACTACGCCCACGGCCATTGCCTCGGAGCAATACACTCCGGGCGCGATCATTACGGTAAGCGGCACTACCACGATCAAAGCGATCGCGGTGGGAGGCGGCTACAGCAGCAGTTCGGTTGCGATCGGTGCTTACACCATCGCCAGCGCGGCGAAGTTTACGGTTTCCGCTTCGTCCTCCACTTTCACCCTGATCCAGAACACGGGCTCATCGTTAAGTGTGAAGGCGAATCCTCTGAACGGCTTCAGCGGCACGGTAACCTTCACTGCCTCGGGCTTCCCGAGCGGGGCGAGCTACACCTTCTTGACTGGGAGCTCAACCTCCGCGACGCTGGTGGTCTATGTGAACCCGGGAATCACGCCGGGAACTTACCCCATTACTGTGACCGGGACCTCGGGCAGCCTGACGGCCTCCACGACGTTCAACTTCGTGATTGCGCAGGCGCCCATCGCGGCCACGCCGACCTTCAGCTTGACGCCGGGAGCATACGGCAGCACGCAAACCGTAGCTTTGTCGGACGCCACACCCGGTGTCACCATCAGCTACAGCATCAACAACGGCAGCTATGTCACCTATAGTAAGCCGCTAACGGTAAGCGCCAGCGCAACCATTTCGGCAGTGGCCATCGCCTCTTCCGGCGGCGGCTACAACAACAGCGCCACGGCAACCGCGGCCTACACCATCAGCACCACTTCAGTAGCGAGCCTTGGCAGCACCTACAACATCGTCGGCATCGGGACCACTGGCAGCAGCCCGAAGAGTGGCGGCTTCGATACCAACAGTTATGCCTACAACTCCAGCCTGCTGGGAACTTCGCTCAGCTACCAGGGCGTAACCTTCCCCTTGGCGGCGGCGAATACCACGGATGCCGTAAGCTCCACGACAATTCCGGTCACTGCGCAATACAGCTATCTCTACTTGCTGGGCGCAGCGGTGAACGGAGCGAAGACGAACCAGAGCATCGTCGTTACCTATACCGATGGAAGCAGCAGCACGTTCACGCAGAACTTCAGCGACTGGACGATACCATTGAGTTATGGAAATGAAACCGTGGTCTCGCATACGGCAAACCGCATCGTGCCGAACGGCGGAACACAAAATGGAAACATCTACGTCTACGGGTATGCGTTCGCTCTGACTGCGGGTAAAACGGTGGCCAAGGTCGCGCTGCCCGCAAACCGCGCGGTTGTGTTCCTGGGCATGGGCTTCGGTAACACCAACACGCAGCCCACCCAGATCACTCCTTACATTCAGGTGAACTACGGCGCCTGGCAGTCAGCCTCCAGTGTGACCGTGTTGCCCTTCAGCCTGGTGAACCTGGGACCTCAACCGCTCAATGTCGGATCGTGGAGTTGGACTTCATCCAACGGGTACAGTTCCACGTCGCGGCAGATCAACAACATCCCGCTGAGTATCGGCCTCAATGTCTATGTGGCCACATACACCAACCCCAGCGGAGTGAAGAGCGCGCTGACGTTCTACGTCACCGTAAACTAAGCCGCTTCTGCACTGTACTTAGTCCCGCGCCCAATTTATTGGGCGCGGGATTTTTTGCGTGAACGCACCGTGACAGCCCGGGCTCAGAGACCGCGGACAAACTCGGGACAGGGCGAAAGTACAACTTCAGCAGCCTGTTAGGGATTGAAGCAAGAAGGGTGGCTCCTCCGGATATCTGCGGTGTTTTCTTAGTTACGAAGCTTACTCAGCGGCGCCCAACATCTCGACCTGGTGGGGCATTTTTGGCGCCCTCGCAAAAAAGAAAGATCTGGATAAGTGTGGACTTCCCTCCATGGATGTGTCCAAGATCTGTTTCATGAATTCCATCAGAGGACCGTTGCGGCTGGTGGCCTGCAATTCGAACACGATTGCAGAGGCCCCGAGCTGATCAAAAACGTACGCCAGGCAATGGAACTCGATGCGACGCGAGAAGGCGCGGCAGCTCATCACCCAGCTTTCCATAACAAACTGGCCGCCTTCCATTCTGCCAATTAGTACCGCGATTCTTCCCAGCCTGCCAAATTTATCTTCATAAGAGACGGTAATCAGCGAGCTCCGCGGGTCTTGCAGAACCTTCTTCCAGGCTGGCTCGTCATAGCGTCTTCCATTCAGATTGAACTGGTTGGTTTTGTTGACTAACTCGAAGGCCCGAGTCTCTTGCAGCGGCTTTCGCAGATCGAAAGCCAAGCGCCCCCTCAACTGTTGCAGAAACTCCTCCTGGGAAATGCCTCGGCCACCCGAGTCGCCGACCGCGGTTGAATTGCGCAGGCTCTGGGTCCGGAGGGAGTCCTCTTCGGTGATCGCAGTTTTCGCAAAACGATCTCTCAGAGCGGCCAGGAACTCCCAGAACGCAGCATGGTCGGCCTTGGGAAAGAGTAAGCACTCCATCTCCGGAAATGCGCTTTGCACCTCGGCAACTTCCATCGGGCTGTCATCGACGAACACCACAGAATCCGGCAGAACATTCCATTTTTTTAGTATGTTTTGCACGGATTCTGACTTCTGGCGCCAGTGGGCCTCGATGGGAAAAATCTTCGTCCTGGAAAGTAGAAGGTCTTCTCGCTCCAGCGCCAAATCTACCAACGCAGAATCGTTCTTGCTGGCCGCGGCTACTAAAATTCCTGCGCTCGCCAGGGATGCCAGGAACTGCTGGTAAATGCCGTGCAGCTGAGCATGTTCTTCAAGATGCCAATGGATGCCTTCCACCCCAACTTCCCCAAGAATTCCCGCCCACAAAGTGTCATCCAGATCAGTAATAATGCCCTTCTTGGGCTGAGGCTTACAGATCAGTTCGGCGAGCAACTGGCCGACCGCAGCGGCATGAGAAATCTTATAAGGGAATCCCTGGGCGATTTCCGTGCGGAGGTCGAACCTTGTGCCGAAGGGCGAAATTTCATCGAGACGTTGCTGGCCGACCAACGATATGTGAGAGGTATTGGAAATCGACTCGGCGAATGAGGCGAGGCGGCGGCGAAGCGTCAGCTCAAAACCTCCGCTCTGCCTCATGCCGCAGTAAGAAATAGGGGGAAGAGGCAGAGTGGGAAGGCAAAGAACAGTTGGAAGGCTGACTTCCTGGAGCACAAGCGTCAGGCGTTCCAGGCTTTGACTTACAGCAGTGACGATTTCCGGCAATCTTTCAACCTGCCAGCCACCCAGGTTTCGCAAACCCAGGCGGGAATCGAGGTCAGCCCACTCGACCACCACCGCAAGCGCGTCGTGCTCCGCGGGCCCCAGCCGTTGCAGATTGCCGATTAGATCCCCGAACAGTCCGGTCTTCACTTCCACCCGGCAGGCCGGCGCCAGGTCACGCAGGTGTGCGGACAGAAAGGTTTGCAAATGAAGCGGTGTAAAACCGCACGCCAGGAACACATTTAGCGGCCGGGCATTCTCCGCCGCCGACCGCTTGAGACGTTCAAGCGCTTCCATCAAATTCATGTGTGGCTTACCGCCTCATCGGGAGT
>Ga0181534_10001052_pt1 | contig 18498 bp, 17 predicted proteins | sample PEATcosm2014_Bin_37_FD_119758 | JGI IMG/M metagenome (GOLD analysis project Ga0181534, IMG submission 119758) | Peatland microbial communities from MTU Mesocosm Facility, Houghton, MI, USA - PEATcosm2014_Bin17_10_metaG | ecosystem: Environmental > Terrestrial > Soil > Wetlands > Peat | place... | reverse complement strand
CACTTCGCCGCGCGCGACAGCGTGGACTCAATTGTGGAGGCGGCATTTCGCGAAATCGGATTGCGGGCCCGCAACGGTGGAACTACCGAGCATGAGATACAGCAGTGGTTCATGGAAGCGTTTCGCCGCGAGCACCTGCTCACCGACGATCCACCGATTGTCGCAGTGAACTCAAATGCCGGCAACCCTCACTACGAACCCCGTGCCGATCATCCGGTTCCCATCCGCGAGGGCGACCTCGTGCTGCTGGATGTGTGGGGCAAAAAAAATACCCCCGATGCCGTTTACTATGACATTACATGGGTGGGCTTCTTGGGCCCAGCCCCATCCGGACGCATGTGTGAGGTTTTCGACATTGTCCGCGATGCGCGCGATGCCGGAGTAAGAACGGTCACCGATGCGGTTGCGGCGGGTCGCCCCATCGCGGGCTGGGAAGTGGATCGCGCCACTCGCGCCCACATCCAACAAAAGGGCTACGGGGAGTATTTCATTCATCGCACCGGCCATTCCATCGGCACCGAAGTCCATTCCAACGGCGCAAACATGGACGATCTGGAGATTCACGACGAGCGAAAACTCCTCGCCAATTCCTGTTTCTCGATCGAACCCGGCATCTATTTGCCGGAGTTTGGGGTTCGCAGCGAAGTCAACATGCTGGTTCGGCCCGAGTCTGCGGAAGTCACGGGCAATATTCAGCGCGAGATCGTAATAATCTGATGGCCAATCCAACTTCAGCGAAAATCAATCCTACTCCGGCGGCCAAGACAACACCCGCCTCCAGTATGATGGCCGTGCTCGCACCGGCGGTGGGCTGGTTCATTCCCGGCGTCGGGCATCTCATCCAGCGGCGATGGATTCGCGGTTCCCTGTTGCTGGTTTCCATCGCGACGATGTTTGCCCTTGGGCTGGCGATGCAGGGCCACATTTACAAAGCGAATGGCGGCGACATTCTGGATATTCTCGGATTCGTCGGCGACCTCGGCGCGGGCGGAATGTACATTGCCACTCTCGCCATGAACGGTGGGCAGGGTGCGATCGCCTTTGCCATCGCGGACTATGGGACAAAGTTCATGATCGTCTCCGGACTGTTGAATTTCATCGCGGTTGCGGATGCGTACCATATTGCCATCGGGAAAAAGTCATGAAGCATCTCTTGAACGACCATCGTTTTATCAATCCTAGTCTCTCGGCGCGCAGTTCCCGCGCGGAAAAATCATGACCCTCCAACTGACCCACTTCAGCGCCGCTCTGGTCTTCGCGCTGATCGCATCCATCGTCTTCGGCATCACCCACCGGGACACTGCCCGCGACATGATCCGCTATGGTCTCTATTGTTTCGCCATGTTCTTGGGCGGCATTCTCGTGGCCGGCTGGGCCATGTGGCTGGTACGCAGATAGCTCTTACCCCTCCCAGACGAAAGCGTCAAAAACTCGTTTCGTCTGGAAGTTCAGGCGCTGATAAAGCGAAACCGCACGCGAATTTGCTTCCGTCACCGTAAGGGACAGCATGGTGAAACCCCGCTTGCGAAGGTTGGCAACGGTTGCAGCCAGCAGCGATTCGCCGATGCCGTGCGAGCGATATTCGGGAAGAATGCAGACTTGCGTCACATGTCCCACATCCCCGCGCACTCGCGAGCAAAGAATTAAACCGATCAGATTTTTCGCCTTGCGATCCACCGCTGCGTAGGAAGCCTCCGCATCGAATAAACCGCAGCCGGGAAATCGCACAATGTTATTCAGGAAGCGCAGTGACCCGCTCAGCGTGTGGTACTGATCGTTGATCTGTGCATCCACATGGCCGCGGTAGGCAGCCGTGATTACTGCGGCGGCCGGATTATAGTCCGCCTCCGTCCAGCGCCGGATCTCCACCTCGGCATGCGTCGCTGGCGTCACCTGCGCCGTCTTCGCCAGTTCCAGAACCATGAAGAGCCGTGGATGGCGATGGAATCCCTGATCAAGGAATGGCCGGGCGACAATTCCCGATTCGTGCGCCAGCAACTGGGCCTCCACCCGATGGATTCCCGGCGATTGTTGAAGGGTTTCGATCACATGCGTCAGCAACTTGATCTCGACCTCGCGCATATTGGGGAGACGATTTCCGTTGCCCACAAAAAGATCGCCCACGACCCCCTTGCTGCCTTCATATACGAAGAACGTATATCCGAAGATGCGCCCGCGTTCGATGGCGGCGTAACCGGGAAGGATCTTCGCATCTACATAGCGCAGGATCATCTCCGCCGACCCGCTGTAGTCCCACGAAAGCAGGCTCGCCCACACTCGAGCCTCTTCTTCGAGCAGGGGGCGCAGGTCTGCGGAGGAAAAATGTCTGAGGTCGAGAATCTCCACTAGGCTCCTGCAAACTCAGCCGGTCTCGGGCGGCGTTTGCGGCGGCAGAATTCTGAGTTTAGTTGGTTCCAGGGTGCGAGGCAAACGGTGCGACAGGCAAACCATGAGCTAAACGGCGGAACACAAGCAAGCGCCGGGTAAAGCTCAATCTCCTACGGGCCGGGCTTTGCCTCCGCTGCCACCCAGAAATAATCCACACGCTGGGGAGCATAGTGGCCCAAGTACGATAGGCGCCGACCGGCAAGCAGTCTGGCAATCTCTACCTGAGAAGTTTCCGGCGCTACCAGCAGATGTTCTTCCCGAGGCAGCCGGCCCCAATCGTAATTGAAGGTTAAATGATTTCGATAAAACGTCAGCCCATATTCCAGTTCGCGAGGGACGTGATAAACGGCCAGGGGCAGGGGATGCACCTCTACGGCGGCAATCTCCAGCGCCAGAGGACGCGCCGAAAGCGTCAGGTCCAGAGTTTGCGAACCCAGTTTCAACACAGCACCCACAGCGAGCACGACCGGAATCAAGGTGACGAACCGCAACATGCGGAGCCCGGTCTTGCGAAGTAAAGTAAACCCAATTCCAGCCGCCAACAAGAACCCGAGTGCCACGGCGATCGCCAGGGGGTGGCCTTGGGGAAGGCGATGCTGCGTGATTAGGTAGGCGATCAGCAAGGCCGGGGCGAGGGGAGCCGCGGCAAATATCGCATGCAGCAGGAAAAACCAGGCAGCCACAGGTCTGGCAACGTTCTGCTCAAGATGGCGCTTCAGGAAATCCGCTAGCAGCAGAGCTCCCGCCGGAAGGGCCGGAAGAATATAGCCGGCCAGTTTCGACTGCGACAGCGAGAAAAATAGGATGGGCACAATCAGCCAGCAGCCCGCGAAAAGACTAAGTTGGCTTGTTGGCTCGAAATCAACCGTGCGATTCGATTTTCGACCCTTCCACCATCCGCTGGCGGATTTCCCCAGGGCGATGATCGAAAAAACCGTCCACGGCGCCAGGGCTGCGATCGCGACCGGAATGTAATACCAAAGAGGCTCCGTATGGTGGTAGAGATTCCTGGAAAAGCGCCCGAGATTCTGTGCCAGGATAAACTCTTGGAAGAAATGCGGATTGCGCACTTGCACTGCGATGTACCAGGGCACGGCGACGGCGGAGAAGAGAACCAACCCAGGCAGCCAGACTGTCTTCCAGATCCAACGTAGGTCGTTGACGGCCACCGAATAAACCACGATCACCAGGGCCGCTAGAAACGGAGCGACCGGACCTTTGGCCAACATGCCTACACCCATGAACCCGTAAAAAGCCGCCAAAGAAATCTTCTTTCCTCCTTCGCGCCACGCCCACCAACTAAGCATGCCCAGGCCGAATGCCGAAGCCAGCGGCATATCCGTGGAAGCGGCGCGAGAGTAGCCTATGACGCCGGCGCAAGAGGCCGCGATCAGCGCGCCATCGATTTCAAACCCTCGCCGGAAACGCCTCAGAAAAAAGTAAATCGCGATTACGAGGAAAGTCGCATCCATCGCCGAGGGCAGCCGCGCGGCCCAGTCGCTGACTCCAAGTGCTGAGTAGACAAGCATCGCCTGCCAGTAATAGAGCGGGGGCTTCTCCAGCCACGGCTGGCCGCCCAGGACAGGCGTAATCCAATCGTGACGTTGCAGCATCTCCCTCGCCACCTGCGCATAGCGCGGTTCATCCGCGCCGATCAGCCCGAAATTGTTCAGGCCATAGAAAAATAAAAAAGCGCAAAACCCCGCCATCAGCAGCAAGTCGGTGCGCATTCGATTTGTCATGAGAAACGATCCAGCACGGCCAGAAAGGATTGGTGCGGCATGGATGGGATTGTAGATGGATTTGAACGGCTTAACTTGTGGCGGCGCCATTCTGAGCGCGGCTATTGTATGGAGGACCCTCCACCCCGCAGACTTTCAAGAACCAGCTGTACTGCCTGAGACAACGGGCCATCCAGGGAACAACCGCTGGCGCATTCGTGCCCGCCACCGCCAAATCCCTCAGCGATTCGAGCCACATCCAGCGCGCCTTTGCTGCGAAGGCTCACACGAACACGACCGTCCGGCAACTCCCGCAGCAGGGCTGCCACCCCGACCTCCCCAATCGACAGCACATAGTTCACCAGGCCCTCGCAGTCTTCCTCCTTCGCGCCGCAGCGCCCCATCTGCTCCTGGGTCACCCAGGTCCAGCCGACTCCCCCCTGGGTATTGAGGTTGCGCAAAGCTTCGCCCAGCAATCTCATCTTTGCCACGGAGTGGGCAAAATAAATGCTGCGCGCGCAATGCGACGGATCGGCCCCGGCCAGCACCAGTTCCCGCGCCAGCGCAAAGGTGTGCTCGTTCGTTCCCTGAAACATAAACGATCCCGTGTCCGTCATCAGTGCGGTGTAGAGGCAGGTCGCAATCTCGGGAGAAAACCGGGTTCCAGCTTCGCGCGCCAGGCAGAATACCATCTCCCCGGTCGCCACCGCATGAGGGTCGATCCAGTTCACATGCGCGAAGGGCCGCCCACTCACGTGATGGTCGATGCTGATCAGGAAGCGGCTCTCCAGTCCCTGCAACCGGGTGCGATGGATGCTGTCGCACTCCAGAATAATCGCCGCCTCGTACCCGCCTCCCACCCGATCAGCCTGCAAGACCTGGTCGGCGAAGGGCAGAGAGCGATAAATGCGCGGTACCCCGTCATGCAATACCACGTCCGCCTGCTTGCCCATTCCGCGGAGCATCTGGCAGCAAGCCAGTGCCGATCCCACCGCGTCTCCATCGGGCCGCGCATGGGAAGTCAGCACGAATCGATCCCGCTGTTCGATTTGATCAAGCACATCCCGCAACATCGTTATACCTGCTTCGCGGACGATCTCTTCTGCGGCTTCATTCTCTTTCTCGCCCGCGCCAACAGCTCCTCCACCCGGGCTTTCTCGCGCTCCGATCGGTCCAGCCGAAAATACAACTCCGGCGCGCGCCGCAACCGCAGGCGCTCCACTAACTCGTGGCGAATGTATTCCTTTGCCGCGAGCAGGCCTTCAAGACTGCGTTCCGCTTCCCCATCCTCGCCATCCGCATCCACCAGAACTTGCGCCGAGCGGCCATCGTCAGCCACCAGCACCGCCGTCACTCGAACCAACCCGATGCGCGGATCAGCCAGTTCCCCTTCCACCAGCGTTTCAATCTCCTCGCGCAGAGCTTCGCCCAACCTGCCCCGATGGTATTTGAGAGCTCGCTTTTCCACCTCTCACCTCGACCGAAAACGAATGAGAATATCAGAAAAAGAACCTCAATGTGGGCCCGAACGTGCCATTGTCGCGCACAAATGGAGGCTGAGGCTAAGTACAGAGGTAACAATCAGATGGAGACGACGATCCCCAACATGGAATATAGTCAATTGAAACACGCACGCCGCCTGAGTTAAGGATGCCGTATGAGAAATGTCGTCTTAGTTTTGCTTTCCGCTTTGCTTTCCGCCCTGTCCGCAACTGGTCAAGGACAGCCGTCTGCCCTGCCCCCAGCCTGCGGCCTTGAGAAGGTCAGCTACAACGTGAAGCTGGACGAATCCCAACACGCGCTGGTCCAGCCGGAACCGGGTAAGGCTTTGGTTTACTTCACTCAAGAGAAAGGTTCCGATGCCTTTGGCGTGACGACCCGCATTGGAATGGACGGCAAATGGGTGGGCGCAAACAAAAACAGCTCGTCTTTCGCCCTCTCCGTGGAGCCAGGAGATCATCATGTGTGCGCAGATGTGCGCTCCTTTCGAGGGAATCCCCTCGGTCTCCTGCATTTCACAGCCGAGGCCGGAAAATCCTATTACTTCGATGCGCGGATAGTCTACGGAGAGGAAGCCAAAGCGAACTTGTTTTTTGGCGCGGTGGACAGCGACCAGGGCGAGTATCTGATCGGCTCCCTTCCGCTAAGCGTTTCAATTCCCAAACAGTGAGGGATGTTCCGTTCATGCGGGTCTGGATTCACGTCCGCATGAATATGCGATTACTCTAGTTGTCGGTCAGGGCGCTCTGGTGAGCAGGCAGCTTGACGCTGCTCGCCGATAAATCATGGACTTTGCGCTACAGATATTCCACGATCAACTCCGCGATTTCCGCCCCGTGGTTATTGGCGATCCGCGTAGCCGTGCGCTCCACGTTCTTCATCAATCCATCGAGATAGCTTTGCGAGCCGGAGATCGCCACCACGCCAATGGTCGCGCGATTCCATAGGTTGCTTGGATCGAGCTCCGCGACAGACACGTTAAAGCTGTTGCGCAGCCGGTCCTTCAGGCTGCGCAACACCTGCCGCTTATCCTTGAGCGATTGCGCGCCTTCGATGTGGAGTTCGAGGGTGAGGAAGGCGATCATCCCGGTCGTTAGTCGCTGATGTTTAGTCGCTGGCCAAAGCCACTCGGCGTACCTTTTTGGGCCATCGACTAACGACCAACTACGATTTACGCAATCACTTCCGCGGCAATTCTCTCCGTGGCAAAGGCCTCGATCGTATCGCCAACCTTGATGTCGCCATAGCCGGCGATCGAGATGCCGCACTCCATGCCGTTGGTGACTTCCTTGGCGTCGTCCTTGAAGCGCCGCAGCGATCCCACCTTGCCTTTGAACACCTGCACGTTGTCGCGCAGCAACCGCACTTCGGAGTCTCGCTTGATCAGTCCATCGCTCACCCTGCAACCGGCCACCGTACCCACTTTGGGGATGCGGAAGACATTGAGCACTTCGGCGCGGCCCTGGTAGTTCTCCTTGAAGGTGGGTTCCAGCAGCCCGCTCATGGCTCGCTTAATCTCATCCTGCAATTCGTAAATGATCGAGTGCAGCCGGATGTCGACTTTTTCCTGCTCGGCGATTTCCTGCGCCTTGCGCTCCGGCCTGACATTGAAGCCGATGATGATGGCATTCGAGGCCGATGCGAGAAGAACGTCCGTTTCGGTGATGGCGCCCACCCCTGAGCGCAGCAGCTTCAGGCGCACCTTGTCGTTCGAAAGCTTGGTCAGCAGGTCGGTGATCACCTCTACCGAGCCTTGCACGTCGCCCTTGAGAATGACGTTCAGTTCTTTCGTGCCGGCGGCCTTGATCTGCTCCGCCAGGCCTTCCAGCGATACCCGCGAACTCTTGGCCAGCGCGGCTTCGCGAGACTTCTGTTCGCGGTATTCGGAGATTCCGCGAGCCTTGTCGCGATCCGCGACTACTACGAACTGATCTCCCGCCTGCGGCAAGGCCTCCATTCCCAAAATCTCCACGGGAGTGGATGGCGGAGCCGTTTTCAAACCCGCGCCCCGATCGTCAAACATGGCTCGCACTTTGCCGTAGACATTGCCGACGACAAAATTGTCCCCTGCGTTCAGGGTTCCGTTCTGCACCAGCACTGTGGCCACAGGACCGCGCCCGCGGTCGAGTTTGGCCTCCAGAACCACGCCGGTGGCGGCGCGTTCCGGAGTCGCTTTCAACTCGCCCAGGTCGGCGACCAGGCAGATCATTTCCATCAACAGGTTCAGATTCGTTTTTTTCTTGGCCGATACATCCACGAACACCGTCTTGCCGCCCCACTCTTCCGGCACCAGGCCGCGATCCGCCAGTTGTTTCTTAACCCGGTCGGGCAAAGCGTTTTCCTTATCGATCTTGTTCACCGCCACAATGATGGGAACTTCGGCGGCATGGGCATGATCGATGGCCTCGATGGTTTGCGGCATCACCCCATCGTCGGCGGCTACCACCAGCACCACGATGTCGGTAGCCTTCGCGCCGCGAGACCGCATACGGGTGAAGGCTTCGTGACCCGGCGTATCGAGGAATACGATTTCGCGTCCGAAGGCCGGCGATTCTTTGTCCGTAATTCGAACCTTATAAGCCCCGATGTGCTGCGTAATGCCTCCCGCCTCGCCTTCCGCAACATTGGTCAGCCGAATGGCGTCGAGCAGGGTCGTTTTGCCGTGATCCACGTGCCCCATGATCGTAACCACGGGCGGGCGGATACCGGTTTCGGGAGCCGATTCGACCCCGGCAGCGGCCTGGTCGATTTCTTTGGCCGTCTGCTCCTCGAAGGTGATGACATTGGTTTCGGCGCCGAAAAAGCGCGCCATTTCACTGGCCAGTTCCGCATCCAGGGTTTGATTGATGGTGGCGAATACGCCCTTCAGCAGCAGGCGCGAGATCAAATCCTTGGCGCGGATTTCCAACTTCTCCGCCAGATCTTTTACGCTGATGCCCTCCGTAATGGTGATGCTCCGCGTGATCGGCTGGGGCTCATTGGACACCACCATGCGTGCTGGTGGTGTATACCCTTTCATCGGCCCTTCCTTCACGCCGCGCGGAACATAACGCTGGCCGGGCCGCCTTGCGGGACCACCAGGCCGGCTGCCGGGACGGGTGGTTCCCGGGGGCGGAAGGGCCGGGCCAACACCCAGCGGACGTGCCCCCGCCGGCGCTTGCCGCGTCGGGTGCATCGGTCGGCGTTCGCCGGGGCGAAGCGGCGGACGCGGCGCACCTGCAGGCCCTCCGGCTTGCATGGGAGGTCGGCGTTGGAAGATTGGCTGACCGGGCACTGGGCGTCCGGCGGCCGGACGCATCGCCCCACCGATTGGAACCCCGGGCTGAACCGTTGGCGGAGGTGGAACAGGACGGACCGGAGCTTTGTAAACCGGCCGCGGTCCGGTCTGAGGCACGATCATGCGCGGCGCCGGTGGTGGCGCAGCCACAGGCTTAAGCCCAACAGGAGCCTGCGGCGGCGCGCTCGCTGGAGCTCCAGGCCGCCCTGTCGCTTCCGCCGTCGAAGCCGTTACTGCTGTCGCTTCCGCCGGTCGAGTCGGCGCAACCACCGATGCCGTCGGTGAACCCGGCGAGACTCCGATTGGGGAGGAAGAAACGGGAGAAAATCCCGGCGACAACGAAGGGGACGCCATGGCCGCGACCGGAGGTCGCGCCGAAACCGGGGCGGGCGGAGTCGGTGCCGCAGGCCGGACCGGGGGCGCCGGCCTCACAACGGAGGCCGCGATGTTCGCCGGCTGACTGATGGCCGCCGGAGGCGCGGCCGCTGGCTTCTCCGCCGCCGCTTGCGCCGCCGGAGCCGCCACTACGGGCCCTGCCGGACGCGGAGCGCTCGGCGGCTCCGCCCCTTCCTTCCGCTGCGTAATCGCTTTCAACACATCCCCGGGGCGGGAGATGTTCGATAAATCTATTTTGGTCTTGATTTCGTCGTCGCCCCGGCTGGAGCGCGCGCTGGATTTGCTGCTGGAAGAAGCTCCCTCCGCCGACGAGCGGATGTAGGCACGCACCTTCGCCGCTTCATGCTCTTCCAGGGAGCTGGAATGCGTTTTCTTCTCGGTCACCCCGACTAACGGAAGCGTTTCCAGGATAGCTCTGCTCTTAACTTCCAGCTCTCGGGCTAGATCGTTGATTCGAACCTTACTCATCCGGCCTTTCGGTTCTCCGCCTTGTAGTTAGGTCTTCATTGCGACCTCACGGAGTCCTTTTCTTGTGTCTGACTTCTCGTTCCATTTTCATCGCACCACGGTCTGCGCGACATCATGATTACTCGGTCTTCTCAGGGGCGGAATGTTGCTCTGCTTCCTCGCCGGCAAGCTCGGAAGAATCCTCTGCTGGACCGGTGTTCGATTCCGCAGCTTCCAATTCTTCCGCCGCGCCTTCGCTCGCCGGCATTTCCTCACCCCCGGCAACTTCTTCGCCCCCGGCTTCCAGCGGTTCGGGCGATGCGGCTTCGCCTTCGGCAACTTCGCCCTCGACCGCCGCTCCGCCCTCCAGGCTGGCAAAGTAATTATTCACCGCCAGGCTGATTTTTTCCACTGTCTTCGGCCCGATGCCTTCAATCGCCTCCAGTTGCTCCGGCGTCATATCGGCCAATGCCTCAACCGTGGAGATCCCCGCCGCGCCCAGCTTCTCCACCAGACCATCGCCCAGCCCCGGCACACTCTCCAGCGGCGTGGAGGTCTGCGGCACCATGGCGGACATCTGCTGCTCCACCTCCTGCCGCTTCTCTTCCTCGCTCTTGATGTCGATTTTCCAGCCGAGCAGTTTCGCCGCCAGGCGGACGTTCTGCCCCTTCTTGCCAATCGCCAGCGAAAGTTGGCTGTCGTCAACCACCACTTCAAGATGCTTGCCGCTGGAATCGACGATCGTCACCTTGCTCACCTTGGCCGGCTGCAAAGCCTTTTCCGCGAAGGTCACCGCGTCTTCGTGATACTCGATGATGTCGATCTTTTCTCCATGCAGCTCGCGGATTATCGATTGCACCCGCATGCCCTTCATACCAACGCACGCGCCCACCGCGTCCACGTCTTTGTCTTTCGACATGACGGCGATTTTCGTCCGCTCCCCCGCCTCCCGGGCAATCGCCCGGATCACCACCGTACCGTCATAAATCTCCGGCACTTCGGTCTGGAACAGATGCTGCACCAGATCCGGCACGGCGCGGGAAACCACCACGCCTGGGCCTTTTGCCGCCCGTTCCACGCGCGCAATCACCACTCGCACCCGCTCGCCGATGGCGAACGATTCCAGCCGCGACTGCTCCTTGCGCGGCATGCGCGCTTCCGCCTTGCCGATGTCGAAAATCACATCCGGGCCTTCCACCCGCTTCACTGTCGCGTTTACCACCTCGTTCACGCGCCCAATGTATTCGTTGTAAACCGTGTCGCGTTCAGCCTCGCGCACCTTCTGGAAAATCACTTGCTTCGCCAATTGCGCCGCAATGCGCCCCAGAATCCCTTCCGTGGCCTTCGGGATGCGCAATTCTCCCCCCACTTCCAGGTTCGGATCGGCCTTGCGCGCGTCCTCCACCGTGATCTGCAGCAGCGGATCTTCCACCTGCTCCGGCGTCTCCACCACGGTTTTCACCGCGTAAGCGTTAATCTTCCCGGTCTCGCGATCGAGTTCCGCGCGCAGGTTCTCCTGCGTCTTGCAGTATTTTCGCGTCGCCATCACAATGGCGTCTTCCACCGCGGTCACCACAATCTGCGGATCAATGCCCTTCTCGCGGCTCAACGCGTCGATCGTGTTGTAAAGCTCACTCGCCATAGAAAACCATTTGGTAATTTGGTAATTGGGTAATTTAGCAACTTGGTAATTTGAAACCGGCTGGCTTCGGTCTTCAAATTGCAAAATTACCAGATCAAAAAATCACTAAATCCCCCTTAAATCTCCGGTACCAGGTTCGCCTTCTCCACGTTGGGGAAATCTATTTCGATTCTCGCTCCCTGCTCCGCCACCGTCGCGCCCATTTTTCTGCGCGACTTGTGGCTGGCCACACTCAAATCCAGCGTCAGGCGTCCTTCCGTAAAACTCTCCAGCCGGCCCTCAAAATGCCGGTTGTTGTTCAATGGCTGCCGGGTGGTCAATTTGATCCGGCTGCCGACGAAGCGTTCGAACTCTTTCGCTTTCGTCAGCTTCCGGTCCAACCCGGGCGATGAAACTTCCAGCGTGTAACTTCCGGCAATGGCATCCTCCACATCGAGGATGGTGCCAAACTCCCGGCTGAACTCGGCGCAGTCTCCGTCCGTCACGCCCGCCAGCACATCGGCCTTGGCCCCTCCCGGCTTGTCCAAAAACACCCGCAGCATGCGCGCATTCCCGCTACCGCGTAACTCAACTTCCACCAATTCCAGACCCCTGGAAGCCGCCACGCGTTCCGCGATCTCCCGTACTCGATCAAGCTCAAGTGCCATGAATCCAGCAACTTACCGCTTTGGCCGATGGCATAAAGTTCCCTGCAACGAAAAGTGGGCTTGCGCCCACTGGTGTGCATCGCCAAATGCCGGTACCACAACAGTTCTCAGTTTCCTAATATACGCCCGCCTCCGCGAAAAGACAAACCTCCGACCGTGGCAGTGCGCACGTAGCGACAGTCACCCTCCCCTGTCCTTCTAGTGCAGCTCGAACGCCGTTCTCGATACCCCTCGTCCCCCGCAATCTCATCGTGAAGGCGATGTCCTCGAGAATGTTTTTCGAGCCTGTAATTCCTACCAAACGTCAACCGCCAGCGTCAGTTCGCAATCACTTTGCCCACACTTAATCCTTCGACCCTCGCTCCCCCCCGGCCGAATCCCGCTTCCCCGCCCCCACCAGCGCCCTCCCCGGAAACACTCCCTCCACAACCTCGGCGTTATCCACCACCACCGTTCCCCCCACCACCAGATAACGCACGCCCACACTCGCCTCCATCGGCTTCTGAAAGGTCGCCCGGTCGCCAATCGTAGCCGCGTCAAAGACAACGATGTCGGCGTCCGCTCCCTCCTGCAATCTGCCCTTTCGCCGACCGTCGGGCGTCGATCGCTCCAGCACTTGCGCCGGCATCAGAGTCATCTTGCGAATCGCATCCATCAGCGTGAGCGTGCGCTTCTCCCGCACATACTGCTCCAGCACCCGCGAAAAAGTTCCGGCGTTGCGGGGATGCCCTTCGATGCCATCGCTCGCAATCATCACCAGCGGATGCGGAATCACCTGATCCACAAGCTCCTGCGTGTTGGCGAACACCAGCACCATCTGCGATCCGCTGGAGTTGTGCAGCTCCTCGAAGCGCTGCCGCGTCAGGTGCTCGCCCGTATCAGGCAAAACGAGATCGCCGTAATCGATGCCAAGTTTTTCCCGCCATCCCGGATTGAACAGCGCCGAATTCACCTGCGTCATGCCCGCGATGTAAGGGTAGGCCTCGGTGGTCACGTCCAATCCCCGTGCCCGGGCTCCTTCCACCATGGCAAGGCATTCCATCGAGTCATGCACGCAAGTGCTGTTGATATGAACGATATGCAGCGATGCTCCAGTGATCGCCGCCGCTCCAATCACCTCGCTCACTGCCTCGATCGCCGATCCCGGCTCGATGCGCCCGTTGCTGCGCATGTGCGTATAGACGGGCACGCCCCGCTCGGCGGCCAGCCGGAACATGCCAATCACCTCCAGCCGCGTCGCCCCCGGCGTGTACTGAATGCCCATGCCAACCGCCAATCCGCCAGCGTCCAATTCCCCTCGTAAGCGCCTTCGGATGGCTTCGATCTGCTCTGCGCTGGCAGTCTGATCCGTGGCCGGGCCACTCTTCGGCAGAATCGTTCCGCTCGGCAAGGGCGCTCCGAAAACCAGCGCCCGCGCCGCCACGTGGCTGGCCGCCGTACCGTAATGAATCAGCGAGCGGCCGTCCTTCGCTTTCAAGAACTGCGCCACATCGGGCGCGCCAATCTCCAACTCCAGCGCCGTCGTAACCCCATCCAGCGCCTTCACCCGCTGGCTGGCAATATCCTGCCCATGCTGGTGCAGGTCGATGAATCCGGGAGCCACCACCAGGCCATCAGCGTGAATCACGCGGCTGCCGCTGAGCGCTTCGGGCGAAACCCGGATGATCCTGCCGTCGCGGATGCCAACATTGCGCACCGCATCCAGCCCGGTTTCGGCGTCGACCACCCGCCCACCTTCGATCACCAGATCGAACTGCTGCGCCGCCATCGACGACGCCGAAGCGGCCACAAGGAGCAGATAGAGAATTATTCTGCGCATAAGACCTCGAATTAAAAGGGACAGGAGAAAACAGATCATACCAGCGCCTGCAGGGAGAGCCGCCCTCGCCTGCCCTGAGCGGAGCCGAAGGGCTATCCATTCGAGGCGGCTATCCCAGCGGTGCCCTGATACGACGCGGGATGCCCCGCCCGTGGCAGTTCACGGGTGGGCCGCAGCGAATCCACCTTTCATGGCCACTGGCTCCAGCTGAAACTCCATGTTTGTGTTACATCGTTCCCATGCCCGCAAACCTAAAATCGAATCTCCGCTCCCCCATTTGCCTGAATCCCCGCCCACTCTCTAAAATAAGAATTGCCCCGAGCGCGGAAGCAATCGAAAACTCATGATTCATTTTCCAGTTCCCGAAGCCCTCACCTTCGACGATGTTCTTCTCTTACCCGCGCGCTCGGATGTGATTCCCGCGACCGCCAGCACCCAGACCCAGCTCACCCGCAACATCAGCTTGAATATTCCCATCGCCAGCGCCGCCATGGACACGGTGACCGAATCGCACATGGCGATTGCCCTGGCGCAGCAGGGCGGCATGGGCATCATCCATCGCAATCTCACCATCGAGCAGCAATCCAATGAAGTCGATAAAGTAAAGCGCTCGGAAAGTGGCATGATTGTCGATCCCGTCACCATGTCGCCCAACGACCGCGTGAGCGACGCGCTGGAAGTCATGCGCAAGTACAAAATCTCCGGTGTGCCCATCACGCAGAATGGCCGTCTGGTCGGCATTCTCACCAATCGCGACCTGCGTTTCGAAAGCCGCTTCGATATCCCCATCGACCGCGTGATGACCAAGAAAAACCTCATCACCGTGCCCGTGGGCACCACGCTCGAGGACGCGGAAGAAATTTTGCACGAGCACCGCGTGGAAAAGCTCCTGGTGGTCGATGACAAGTACAACCTCAAGGGACTCATCACCGTTAAAGACATTCAAAAGAAATTGAAATACCCGAGTGCCGCCAAAGACTCGCAGGGACGCCTGCGGGTCGGCGCCGCCATTGGCGCCACCGGCGACTTTCTCGAGCGCGCGCAGGAATTGGCCCGGAACAAAGTCGACGTGCTGGCCATCGATAGCGCCCACGGTCACTCCACCAAAGTGCTCGATGCGGTCAAGCTGATTAAATCCAGGCTCCCGGAGATGGATTTATTGGCCGGCAACGTCGCCACCTTCGATGGCGCTTGCGAACTGGCTCGCGCCGGTGCCGACGGTATTAAAGTTGGCATCGGCCCTGGTTCGATCTGCACCACCCGGGTGGTCACCGGCGCGGGCGTGCCCCAGATCACCGCCATTGCTGAAGCTTATCGGGCGACCCGGGATGCCGGCGTCCCCATCATCGCCGACGGTGGCATCAAGTATTCGGGGGATATCACCAAGGCGTTGGCGGCAGGAGCCAGCGCCGTGATGATCGGCTCGCTCTTCGCCGGAACCGACGAGAGCCCCGGCGAGTTGATTCTGTATCAGGGCCGCTCCTTCAAATCCTACCGCGGCATGGGATCGATTGGCGCCATGGCCCAGGGCTCCAGCGAGCGCTATTTTCAGAATACCGAGGGCGAGGCTTCGTCCGCGGTCTCTTCCAACGACGGCGATTCCAACCGCCTGAACAAGCTGGTCCCCGAAGGCATCGAGGGCCGCGTCCCCTATCGCGGTTCGGTCGCGATGATCGTCCATCAGATGGTGGGCGGATTGAAATCCGGCATGGGTTACTGCGGCTGCGCCACCATCGCCGATCTCCTGCTGAAGACGCGCTTCGTGCGCATCAGCGGCGCCGGACTCCGCGAAAGTCACGTCCACGATGTCATGATCACCCGCGAGGCCCCGAATTATGCCATCGAGTAACCCAAGCCATTGAATCCCCGCCAGCTTCATGCTCTCAAGGCCTGGATCGCGGCCATCCTTTGGCTCATCCTCATCGCCATCGAATCCACCGCCATGCTCTCGGCCAGCAACACCAGCCGCATTCTTTATCCCCTGCTCCATTTTATCTTCCGGCTGGATTGGGAGCACTTCGAGACCTGGCATTTCTATATTCGCAAGACCGGCCATGTCGTCGTCTATGCCACGTTGTGCATTCTCCTCTTCCGCGCCTGGCGCGCGACCTTCCCCGCCATTTCAAATGTAAAGTGGAGGGCTCCCTGGGCGGCGAGTGCGATCCTGGGGACGGCAATCGTTGCCAGCCTGGACGAATGGCACCAGAGCTTTATCCCCTCGCGCACCGGGCGCTGGCAGGATGTTGTGCTCGATACCTGCGCGGGAATTGCGGCGCAGGTTTTGCTGCTTGTTTGGTTTCGGTTTCGAGAATAGGGAATAGAAGAAGAGCATTCTTTCAGAGATTTGGTTTCTTGGACGCCGAAGGCGCATTCAGAATCTGAAGCATTGCCGCGGCAAGCAACGCCGTAGCCGCCGAAAAGTAAAACGGCGTCTTCGCGCCGTAGTGCTTCCACAACTGGCCGGTGATGAGACTTGCGGCTAACGTCGCGACGCTGGTCACGAAGAAAAAAACTCCCAACGCCCGCCCGCGAACTTCCTGGGCAACACTGTCCACCACCAGCGCCTTCAGCACCGGAGCGGTCAGCGCATAATAAAAACCATAGGAGGCCATGGCAATCCAGATCGCCAGCGTGGAGGGGGCGCGGCCGAAGACGAAATAAACAGCGGCAAAAATCACATAACCAATCGAGGCGATCAGGCGTCGGGAGACTCGGTCGCTGAACCAGCCAGCCGGCCACGAGCCCAGTGTGTAAGTGATGTTGAAGACCAGGCCGAGCAGCGGCGCGAGAGCAACTCTGATGCCGGCGTTCTGTGCGCGCAACACGAGGAACATGTCGCTGGAGTTGCCGATGGAAAAAATCGTAACCGCGAACAGAACGAAGTAGAAGCTGGCGGGAAGATGCAGCGGGCCTCCGCGCTTGAGGATGTCGGACGGGGAGGGTTTCTTCGCATAGGCAAGATCCGCGCCGCGGCTGCGGCTTTCGCGAATGCCCAGCCAGGCTAACAGCGCACACAGCGCGCCCGGAACGGCGGCTGCGAGAAAGACGGTGCGAAGGTGAAATCGGGAGAGCAAGGCCAGCGCGGCGAGCGGGCCCAGGATGGCTCCCGCGGAATCCAGCGACTGAATCAAGCCGTAGGCGCTGCCTAGCTGATTTCTTGGGACAGACTCGGCCACCATCACGTCGCGCGGCGCTCCACGGATGCCCTTGGAGAGACGGTCGGTGAAGCGGATCGCCAGAATCTGCGGCCACGCAGTGACCACCCCCAGCAGCGGCTTTACCGCGTTGGCCACGAAGTATCCTCCGACCACCACGGGCTTGCGGCGTTTTAGGTGGTCGGCGAGATATCCGGAGAAGAGTTGGGCGAAGGAGGCGACGCTCTCCGCGATCCCTTCGATGACGCCAAGCTGCGCCGGCCCCGCGCCGAGAGTCGCGAGGAACGCGGGAAGCACCCAGTAGGCCATTTCCGACGCGGTGTCGTTCAGCAGCGAGGTGACGCCAAAGGCATAGATATTGCGGGAAGCGGAAGGCTCACGCTCGGCAGGACTCGCATCCATTGAATACTTTTAACACGAGGCCCAAAAAAGGCTTGACCAGGTTCAAGAAGCTTGCTCAGAAAAAGCCAAGGACGACGACCAACGACTAACGACCGATCTCAATACATCGCATCGTACTTGGTCACCACCCACTGCCCATCTTTGTTCTCTTCGGTTACGGTGAAGAGTTCCTGATCGGTGTCGGATCGGCCGTTGCCCTTGCGGCGGGTGCCGCGATAGTGAAGGATGGTGAGTGGCGGCGCGCTCTCCCACTCCGCCAGTTCCCAGAAAAGCAGCGGATGCTGCGCCTCCGAGTCGCAAATGAAGTGGGCGTAATTTTTGCGGTAGTCGCGCTCCCACTGCCCGAGAAGGTGGTCGCAGTGGCCGTCACGCAGCTCTTGCAGGAATTGGTTGGCAGTGTGCTCGATGGTGCGGTCGCGCAAGGGATTCATTCGGATGCTCAGGGGCAATCCGGTGAGCGGATCGTGGTCTTCCGAGCGGGCCAGCACCGGCCCCTGACTGCTGAGCCACCATATGTAGCCGAGGAAGCCAAAGACCATCAGCGCCGCGATGCCCACGGCGATTCCGATCTGTGCGCGGGTAAAGCCTGTGCGGGCCGAGCCCATGGTGTGAAAGATTTTATCGAAATGGCAAGCCCGCGCAAGGTTACCACTGGAAAGCCGGAATTCGACCCGGCTTCGAGAAGAACACGCGTCGCTCGTGCGGATGCGTCTCGCTTTGTAAGGAAGACTTTCAGAGGCCGCGGGAAAACTCCCCAATGCACGGGCGCCTGTGGAAGAGCGGTTCTTCAGAACCGCGTAAGTCCCCGGAAAAGATCGCGGGCTTTAGCCCTGGATTCAGCCCCAGAGGCAACGCCGCGCGGCAGCGAACTTCACCCCTACGGGCCACTAGCTACCTGCTGCGTGCAATCATCGCTCGCCGGGGGCGCGTACCCCCGAGACCGGAAACGGCGGGCTGCAATGGGTCTCGTTTTGCGGAACCCTCGTCCAGCCCCGCACCCGGCCGAAGCGGTATCGCACCAGCGTCGCGATCGCCAGCCAGCCATCGGAATGGCGAATCTTTTTGCCATCGCCCGCCGAACGCGGCATGTACCGGATGGGGACT
>Ga0181534_10001051_pt1 | contig 18505 bp, 19 predicted proteins | sample PEATcosm2014_Bin_37_FD_119758 | JGI IMG/M metagenome (GOLD analysis project Ga0181534, IMG submission 119758) | Peatland microbial communities from MTU Mesocosm Facility, Houghton, MI, USA - PEATcosm2014_Bin17_10_metaG | ecosystem: Environmental > Terrestrial > Soil > Wetlands > Peat | place... | reverse complement strand
GGCTTCGCGGCCTGAGGGTTGGGGGCCGTCGAACGGCATCCGAGTGCGAAGACTGCGGGAGACGAAGTCCGCGATCTCGGCGCACGAGGCGCGCACACCGGCGCGGCGAACCACAATGCGCTCTGGAACGATGTTCGCGGGAACGATGTGGTCAGGAACGGCAGGCTGGGGAAGGCGTGCTTTAGTGACGGTTTCGCCGCTCGGCGCAGTTAGTGTCAACTGGTCCAGCGCGCGGCGAATCTCGCTGCCTTCGAACACCCGCGTGCTGCCGGGTTGTGGAGCATTGCCGAGCCATACCGAAGCGGCAGCGTGGCGGACCGCCGGACAGCTTTCCGCGGTCAACAGATCCGCCAGCGACACGCCGGAATCGCTCACTTCCGCTGCGGCGCGAATAGCAATCCCGGGGCATGGCGTGGCCACGGCGGACGCCGAAAGGCACGCAAGCGCGAGTACAACCAAGCCGCTGAAAATTCTAATTCTCCGCATACGCTGCACTGCCTGCTTCCCAAATCCCAAGTCTTGCCGCCCAAAATTTTCAAGCGCCCGTGATTAGCGTTGCTGTCAGCCTTGCGTTTCTAACGTCCCAGCTGATTAATGTCCTGCAACATCTGATCCGCGGAGTTCACCACTCGCGAATTGGCTTCGTACGATCTTTGCGCCACGATCATGTTGACGAATTCATCAACCACGCTGACATTCGATTGCTCCAGCATCCCTTGCACAATGGTGCCCAATCCTTCGCTGCCCCCAGGCGGTCCAATGATGGGGTCGCCGGACGCGGTGGTCGCCAGAAGAAGATTGCTGCCCGTGCTATTGAGGCCTCCGGGATTATTGAACAGAGCCAGCTGCAGCGTTCCCACCTGCTGCGCCGCAGTTTGTGCCGGCAGAGTTACGCTCACGGTTCCGTCCAGAGCCACGGTCACCGAAGTGGCGCCGGGAGGGATCGTGATCGAGGGCTGCACCGGGTTTCCATCCTGCGTCACCAGATTGCCCTGCGCGTCGAGATGGAAACTTCCGGCGCGGGTGTAGGCGGTTTGCCCGTCCGGCAGCAGCACCTGGAAAAATCCCGCGCCCTGAATCGTGAGGTCCAGCGGGTTTCCGGTCTGGGTGAAATCTCCTTGCAGCTGCATCACCTCGGAGGCGGCGGAACGCGTGCCCAGGCCGACTTGCAGCCCGGCAACTACGGTGGTTTGCTGCGATGCGGCCGCGCCGGGCATGATCAGGTTCTGATAAATGAGGTCTTCGAATTGCAGCCTCCGGCTGCGAAAGCCGGCGGTGCTGGAGTTAGCCAGATTATTGGCGATGTTGTCGAGGTTCAGTTCCTGCGCCACCATTCCGCTGGCCGCCGTGTAGAGTGCGCGAATCATGGTTTCCTCCGCTCAGATTGTGCTCATACTTCTCAAGCCCGCTGCGCTCGAACCCTCTTCGCTCAGACCCACTCCGCCCAAACCCGCGTCGCTCAGACCCGCGGCAAATCCTGCACCGCGGTCTGGTTGAACTGGCTGTCGAACACGCTCATGGCGTGCGCGAGAAGATCGGCATTGCGCTGGACAGAAATCATGTCGACCACGGCCAGCACCGGGCTGACATTGGAATTTTCCAGCATGCCCTGCCGCACCGAAGAATTTGCCGGTGGCAGGGCGGAGTTTGGCGGCGCACTGTACAACGAATTTCCCGCCGCCGTGAGATTCGTATCGCGAGAAAACTCCGCCAGCCGCAGTTGATCCACGATGGCCCCATCGACCGAGATGGTCCCATCGGAACTGACGGCGAAAGCTCCGTTCGGAACGCTGATTGGCCCCTTTTCGCCGAGCACGGCATCGCCTTCCGGAGTGACCATCTTTCCGTCCGAGGTGACGTGAAAGCTTCCGCTGCGCGTGTAGAGCACGCCTTGCGCCGTCTGCACCGTGAAGAAGCCGGCGCCGGCGATGCTGAGATCGTGAGAATTTCCCGTCGCCACTGTGCTGCCGGAACTAAGGTCGACGCGGCTGCCGCCCAGCACACCGTAATTGTTGACTGCGGCGTTCAGCGGATTCCACGCCACCGAGGCTCCGCCGGCCACCAGCGAACGAAACGTTGCCTGTTGCCCGCGATATCCCGTAGTCCCGAGATTGGCCAGATTGTGGGCGACCAGTTCGAGGGCCTGCGACTGCGCCGCAAATCCTGCGCATGCTGCGTAATATCCACTGTCCACGTTGAACGCTCCTGCCTTTGGTGAAGCACGCGAGAGACCAACGGAGGGATGCCATCAGAGGTCAAGAAATGAGTGCAAGTGCTTGGACTGGAACAGAGGAGCGAAAGCCAAACCGCGCTTAAGAAGATTCTGAACTTGGGCGGAGCAGATCTTGCCGGGAGCCGGTCCGCGCGCCCGGCAAATTCTTCCGGCTGCAACCGGGGAATCCGCCATTCAGACTTAGCTGTGAACCTGCAACGAAATAATCACGGGGGAGCCGACAAACGCCATCGTCAGTTGTAGAGCCTCTTCATCGGCGAGGGAGTGAAGTCGGTAGTCCCCACCCGTGATCACCGTGGGAACGGAAAGCATGCAGCCGTGGGACAGTCCACTGATTTTATTCTTGAAGTTGCCAGCCACCATGTTGCAGATTTCACCAATCGCGTCCCACATTTCGTGGCTCGCCTGATCGGGTTCAGTGCCGAGCAGTCGGGCAGCCATCACCGCCGCCGAATCACCGCTGCAGCGGATGGTGATGACTCCGCACAATTGGCCCGCGAGTCCCACCATGGCGGTGATGTCGAGCCCTCCTTCCGGCGCGGGCTCCAGCGGAACGGTGAGCCCGGAGCCCAGCATGGTGTCAAAAACCTCCTGCGCGGCCAGCTGCAACAGCGGGCCCCAGGACTCGCGTCCCAGACCGGAAGCCGGAGCCGCACCGGTACTCATGATTTCCTCGCCAGCACGGGAAGCACGTGCTCTTTGACCTGGTCGGGAGTGAAAGGCTTGCGAATATAGCCCCGAGCGCCGGCGGAGAGCGCCTGCACCACGTGCGCTTCGCTCCCTTCGGTTGTGATCATCACCACCGGGACCCCCTTGGCATTTTCCACGGCGGCCAACTGCTTAACGAATTCCAGACCGTCCATCACCGGCATGTTGATGTCGCAAAGGATGAGGTCTACTTTGTTATCTTGTAACGCGCCCAGGGCCTCGGCCCCATTTCCCGCTTCGAACACTTGCGAAATGTTGATCCCCGCCTGTCGCAAGGAGCGTTCCACGATTTTGCGCATCACCGACGAATCGTCCACGATAAGAGCGCGAATACTGTCCATGGTGCGAATGATCCTTCAATTCTCGGATACGGAGTTCTCGACTACGGGGCCCGACCCCGGTTGGTGGTGATCCAGGCCGCTTTTGTGCGTGACGTAACATTCCATCGGCAGCCCGGCGCAGGACTTTAGAGGGAAGGGTGGAAATAGGGAAGGGTCGAAGAGCGAGGAACGAAGAGCCGCCATTCAAGGCGCCGCCGCGCTCGGAGCCGCGACCGGCGGCGTGCGAAGCAGCAGGTTCACCGCGGGCCGGGGAGCACGCTCCAGACGAAGCCAGACGTAGGATCCACAGGGAACCATGCGGATTCCGGAAGCAGCCAAGCGGTGGGCATAACTGCGCACCACGCGGACGAATTCAGCCGTGTCTGCGACGCGGTCAAACACCACCTCGCATCGTCCCCGGTTCTCGAGCAAGGCCAGCAGGCTCTGCTCGAGGACGGTGGCGCCGACCAGGCAGGGTGCAGTATGGCAGCCGAGCATCTGCTCGATGGCATAGAGCACGCTGTGATCGATGCCCTCGGCAAAAGCCACGTGCAGGGTTGCGGTAGCTTCCACAAAATGTACCGGGATCATGCGCAGGGACTCCAGCAGCAGCATGGGAATCTCGGGAACGTGGTGCAGGGCAAGCACTGTGGGACCGCTGCGCAGCACTGGACAAGACCACTGCCGGGCCAGCGCCGAGGTGAGCTGGGTCTCGGTGATGAATTCCATACGCTGCAGCCAGTACCCGATCTTGCCCGTCCCCGCCAGACGTTGCGCTTCGAGTGCCGCGTTCAGCTGCTCGGGGAGGAGCTGCTGCCGGGAAAGCAGAATCAGGCCCAGCGGGATGCGATGGGCGCCAGCAACCCGGGTCTTGGCGAAACGCGGCGGCCGCAGCAGGTCGGCGACCGCATGTTCCAGACACTCAGGCATGCAGTACCACACGCCGTGCAAGCGAACTCCCAGAGGCCGGCTGCGCATCCGGCGCAACAGACTTCGCGGATGCCGGCAGGCGGAATCGCCGCAACCCGGCGCCCGCTTCTCCCAATAGGCGCGCCACGACGCGCTCCGCCGCAGGCTCCAGCGGCTCAGGCCCCAACGTCGAATGCTCCACAGTTTCAAATCCATGCTCGCTATTCCATGCTCGCGCTTCCAAGCTCACGCTTCCATGCTCATGATTCCCTGCTCGGTATTTGGCCTTCGCGTCAGCCGCCCGCAGGCACCACTTCGGTCACGCGCAAGCCGTAGTTCCCATCCACCACCACGACCTCGCCGCGCGCCACCAGCTTTCCGTGGAGCAGCAGATCGACCGTCTCATCCACCTGGCGATCAAGTTCCACCACCGTACCGGGACAAAATTCGAGAATCTCGCGCAGCGGCAATCGCCGGCTGCCGAAGCGCAGAGTCATGGCCAGCTCCACATCCATTAACATGGCGAGCGGGCCGCTGTTTTCCTGGGGCGCGCGCGCCGGGGGCGGCGAGAGGCTGGGCTGCGCCGCCTCTGCTTGCCCGGCGCGTAGTCCCGCGGCCAGGGCCGCGCTCATCTGCAATTCCAGCAGCAGCGGCGGAGAATTTTCGGCGCCGGCACGCAACCAGAAAGTCGAGGAGGCCGGCCAGGAAGGCGCTCCCGTAGCGGGATCCAGACGAAACTGTACTTCCCCCCAGCGCGGCTTGACCAGGCTGGCGGTAAGGCCCGCCACCTGGCGAAGAAATTCCACCAGCGCTTCGCCGTGTTCCTGGGAAACCGGAGTTGGAGGATTCGCAGCTTCGCTTTCCGGGTTCTCGGGCTCGCTCATGAATTTTTGCGCGAGACGGACGGCGGACGCCGCAGGAATACGCAAACTCATTTCTCCGCGCAGCCCACCCGAGCAGGTGCAGACCAGCCATACGTCGTGGTCGGCGGCGGCGGGCAGGTCAGCCGCTTCTGCCACCGCAACACAGGGCAGCGCAGTGCCTGCGATCTGGCTGAGCACTTGCGAAAAGCTTTCCGCCCAGGCCTGGACAAAGACGCCGGGATCGGGTTGCGGGGAAACCGCGGCCGTGGTCATGACCTGGAACTCTCCTTGCCTGATTCATTCTTGCCGGTAGCATTCTTACTGGGAGCATTCTTGCTGGCAGCATCCTTGGGCCGGGGGTTGGCGGGTGCGAAGTTCGTCTGCCGCGAAGCGGTTCCTGCCTCCGCTGCGGGTTCGACCACCCGTGCCGCCCGCGAGCGTCCGCAGCGCGCCGGCACCGCCTGGAACATTTCCGTGCCCGCCACCAGCAGGGCGGCGGGTTCAGTGGCGCTCCGGGCAAATAACATCAGCTGGCCGGGAGCCAGCGCAGCCAAATCCGCGATCGCGGCGCGCATGCCGCCGGCCCCCAGTTCCACCGGAAATCGGCAGTCCAGCAGGCAGCGCATCAGCCGCCGCCGCGCGTCGGACTGGCGCTGCGGCCGGCGCTGGCTCCAGCCCACGGAAATCTTCCGCAGCAGGGCATTCGAGACGGCGGCCGGCACCGCCAGATTCAATCCTCCCCGCACTTCCGGCATAGTGACTTCAAAGTTCAGCGAAAGGGTTTTTTCTTCCGGAGGCATGAGCCGTTGCGCTTCGGAAGTTTTCAGGCGTTCCTCAAAGGACACTTCCAGGGAAAGAGCCTGCCACGCCGTCGCCAGTTCGCGGCACACAATGCGGGCCACACTCTCGAGGATCTGTTCCTCGATCTCGGTGAGCTCCCGGGTCGCGGTGATCGAGTTGCCTTTGCCGCCCAGCAACAGATCGATGATCGGCAGGGCCACCTTCAAATCCAGTTGCAGAGCGGAATTCATTCCCACCGGCTCCAGCCGGCAGGAAGCCAGATACGTGTTTTCCGGAACGCTTTGCAGGAACTCGCGAAAACTCAGGTGCTCGGCGGAGACCAGCGTCGCCGTAAACGCAGTGCGCAGGTAAGCGCCCAGAGCATGGGTCAGGCTGCGGGCAAAACCTTCGTGCAAGGCCGTGATGGCCTGCAATTGGTCGCGCCCGATCTGGCCGGCGCGGCGCACGTCCCAGGGTTCGACCACGGACTCGATCGCCGCCTGGGGACCGCTGCCGCCGCTGCGAGCGGCGCGCACCATGGCGTCGATTTCCTGCTGGTTGAGAACCTTCTCCATATCGATCCTTGTCTATGTGTCTGAGCCTATTTTCCTGGCTATGTCGGTATCGACGTGTATTTATCTCGATCGATATTTATGTCGATCTCTATCTATATTGATCATTGTCAATATGTAACCCCGATCCTCAGCCCGGGATTCCTTCAGCCGTTTCTGCCCGAGGAAGCGGCCCGGGCCATGCCGCCGCCCGCGCTCATGAGTTGTTCAAGGCGCGCCCGCAGCCGCACCACCGCGAGCGAGTGCACCTGGGAAACCCGCGATTCTCCGATCCCGAGCACGGCCCCGACTTCCTTCATGGTCAGCTCTTCGAAGTAGTAGAGCGAGAGCACCTGCTGTTCTTTCTGCGGCAGCTCGGCAATCACCCGGGCCAGCAGTTCCTTCATTTCGGTGCGCAGGCAGCGGAAAAACGGCGTGTCTTCCGGGGCGTTCGGCAGGTAGTCGCACAGGTCTTCTTCCTTGCCGTCCCACGGAGATTCCACGCGCAGGCTGCCCACTTCAAGCCCGTCGAGTTCGCCCAGCAGCAGTTGGAACTCTTTGAGTTCAAGGCTCAACTCCGCCGCCATTTCGCTTTCGCTGGGCGCGCGATTCAGCGCCAGACTGAGCTTGCGATGCGCTTCTTCGATTTTGCGCGCCTTGCGGCGCAACTCGCGCGGCCCCCAGTCCATTTCGCGCAGGCTGTCGAGGATCGCTCCCCGGATGCGGAACTTGGCATACGAGCTGAACTGCACATGCTTCGAGAGGTCAAACTTGTTGAGCGCATCGATCAGCCCAATCACTCCGGCATGCACCAGATCGTCGAGCGGCACGTGCCGGGGCAGCCGCTCGTGGATGCGGCGCGCCAGATAGCGCACCTGGGGCAACTGCTCGAGCAGGATGCGCTCGCGTTCTTCCTTGTCCTGCCACACGCTGTAGGCCTGCGCCGTGCTCTTGCTCATGACGGGCTTCTCACTTCCTTGGTCCCTGTGCTCGTTCTGGTTCTCGTTGGTCGTTTTGGCACTGTTTTTATCCCGCGCTTTGTCTCGCGTATCGATCTTCCCGAATGTTCCGGCCTCGCCTTTGTTCTTCATCGCAACACGCCCACCGCCTGCACTTCGACCACGGGCGGCACCTCGAGCGGCGAAAGCACCACCAGCTTGGGCAGGAAGGGCTCGAGCAAACGCTTCAGGTGATAGCGCGCCGGGGTGGCGCACAGCAGCACCGGACTGGCCACGGCCACCTGATCGCCGGCCAGACGGCGCAGGCCTTCGAGAATGCGGCGGGCAAAGGGCGGTTGCAGGCTGGCGGAATTACTGGCGGAGGCCTGCCCGCCGAACGCGCGTCCCAGCTCTTCTTCGAGCGCGTGGTCGAGCGTGACCACGCGCAAGTTTCCGGTTTCCGAAAGCAGCGGCCGCACCAGCGCCCGGGCCAGTCCCTGGCGCGCCGCCTCGACCAGCAGCACCGGATTCTTGGTGGTGGCGGCGGTGTCGAGCAGGGTCTCGAGAATCGTCGGCAGATCGCGGATCGAAACCTGCTCGCGCAGCATCTGCTGCAGCACTTTCTGCACTTCCCCGAGGCTCAGGAGTTTCGGAACCAGTTCCTCGACGAGTTTGGGATGGCTCTCGGCCAGCCGGTCGAGCAGGCGCTTCACTTCCTGGCGGCTCAGCAGTTCGTGCGCGTGCTGCTTGACCACCTCGGCCAGATGCGTGGCCAGCACCGAAGTCTGATCCACGACGGCATAGCCGGACGCCAGAGCCTGATTCTGCAGCGCCGCCGGAATCCACAGCGCGGCCACGCCGAAGGCCGGTTCCTTGGTCGGCGTGCCCGCCAGCGGCCGCGGCGTGCCTTCCGAACTGATGGCCATCAGGTGGTCCTGGTACATTTCCCAGCGGGCCACCTCCCCACCGCGCAGGGAGATGGCGTACTCCCGCGGCTTGAGCCGCACGTTATCGGTGATGTGCACCGGCGGCACGATGAAGCCCAGCTGCTGCGCCAGATTCTGCCGCAGCGCCTTCACCCGGGCCAGAAGTTGTCCGCCCTGGTTCTGGTCGACCATGGGCACCAGGTTGAAACCCACTTCGAGGCTGAGCTCGTCGAGCTTTAACCAATCCTCGGCCGCGTCTTTCTCCGGCTTCTTGCCGGAGGCAGCGGCCGCGGAGGCAGCCGCCGCGGTGGGCGACTCGGCCGCGGTTTGCGGCGCGCGCCAGGCCAGGAAAGCGGTGCCCGCCGACAGCAGAAAGAAGGAGACCTTCGGCATCCCCGGAATCGCCGCCAAAGCCAGCATCACGCCGGAGGCGATCAGCAGAGGACGGCGCCGCGACAGCAGTTGCCGGCCCACGTCCACTGAGAGCGATGCATCGGAAGACGCCCGGGTCACCACCATGCCTCCGGCCATTGAAACCAGCAGCGACGGGATCATGGTCACCAGGCCGTCGCCCACGGTCAGCACGGTGTAGGTGCGCAGGGCTTCGCGGAAGGGAATATCGAGCTGGAAGACGCCGATCAGGAATCCCGCGATGATGTTGATGGCGGTGATGAGAATGGTGGCAATGGCGTCGCGCTGGTTGAAACGCGCCGCCCCGTCCATGGCGCCGTAGAATTCGGCATCGTGGGCGATGGTTTCCCGCCGGGCGCGCGCCTGGGCCTCGTTGATCAGCCCGGCATTCAGGTCGGCGTCGATCGCCATCTGCTTGCCCGGCATGGCGTCCAGGGTGAAGCGTGCCGTAACCTCGGCGGTGCGCACCGCGCCGTGTGCGACCACGATGTATTGAATGGCAATCAAGGCCACGAACAAAACAAAGCCCACCACATAATTGCCGCCCACCACGAACTGCCCGAAGGCCTGAATGACCTGTCCCGCCGCCCCCACGCCTTCGTTGCCGTGCAGCAGAATGCGGCGGCTGGAAGCCAGGTTCAGCGACAGCCGGAACAAAGTCAGCAGCAAGAGCAAACTGGGAAACACGGAAAACTGCGCCGGGCGGAGGATCTGCAGCGCCGACAAAAGCACCAGCACCGAAGCCGTCATGCTCACCGCCAGCAGCAGATCGAGCAGCAGGCTGGGGATCGGCACCAGCATCACGAAGATCAGGCCCACCGCGGCGATGGGCATGATCCATTCGGCGGGCACACCCTTGACGGCGGCGGGCACAGCGGCCGGGCTGGCGGCGGTCTTTGCGGGCATGGCTCAGACCCTCCCCGGCGCCGCGGCCCTGGCGGAAGGCGCCGCGGCTTGTCCTACTGCTTGCCCCACAGTTTGTCCCACGGTTTGTCCCGTAGTCTGTCCGGCGCGCGCCTGGGCGCGCCAGATGGCGGCCAGAATCTCGGCCACCACGGTATAAAGTTGCGGAGGAATGGCCTGGCCCACTTCCACGGCGCGGTAGAGCGCGTGCGCCAGCGGCGGGTTTTCCACCAGCGGAATGCCGTGCCAGCGGGCCACTTCTTTGATCTGCGCCGCCAGCAGGTCGCGGCCCTTGGCTACCACCACGGGCGCGTCCATATCGACGCGGTATTCGAGCGCGATGGCAAACTCCGTGGGATTGGTGACCACCACCGCCGCCCGCTCCACATCCTGCAGCATGCGGCGGCGGCGGGCCTGGCGCTGCAGCCGGCGGATGCGCTGCTTTACCGCGGGATTGCCTTCCGTCTCCTTGAACTCGTCGCGCAGATCCTGGCGGCTCATCTTCAATTCGTTTTCATGGCGCTGGCGTTCCAGCAGGTAGTCGGCGGCGGACCAGGCGAGCAGCGCGAGCGAAGCTTTCCAGGCCACTTCGAGCACGTGGCTGCCGGCAAAGGCAATTACGCCGCTGGCGCGAGAGTGCAGGAGAGCGGGCAGAAGAAACCAGTCCCGTGCCACCACGGCCACGCCGAAATAGACGATCAGGGCCGCCGGCAGCAGCGATTTCAAGAGGCGGCTCAAGGCGCTCAGCGAGAACAGTTGTCCCAGCTTCGACCCGGGATTCAGCCGGTTGAGATTGGGGACGAGCGCCGTGGGCGCGATTACCAGCCCGCCCTGGGCCAGTCCGCTGGCCGTGGCCAGCAGCCAGCTCAGGCCGGCGGCCAGAAGCACTCCCCGAAATACATCCAGATGGTCCCGCCAGGCCGGCACCAGTTGTTCCCCCTGGGCGGCCGCGTCCTCCAGCTCGCCGCGCAGCAAGGCGCGCCAGTCCCCGGCAAAGGCGCGCAGCTGCCACGACAGCAGCAGAACCGCCGCCATCGTGCCCACCCCGGCCACCAGATCGCGGCTGCGCGCCACTTGCCCCTGCTCGCGCGCCTTCTGCCGCCGCCGCGGGGTGGCTTTCTCGGTCTTGTTCTGCTCAGCCATTCTGCTCAGCCATCCAGCTCAGCCATCCAGCACAGGCATCGATTACTTTTTTCTTGCTCTTCGTCTCTCCAGCGCGGCGCGGGCTTCAGCGCGCCAGATGCAGCAGGTGTTCTCCGAGCGCGACCGCGTCCGCGAAGCGCCGGGCAAAACTTTGCGGCCAATAGGCCACTACCCCGATCAGCACCGCCAGGCCCAGCAGGTTTTTCACCGCCAGGCCGATGAACAGCACCGGCAGGCTCGGGGAAGCCTTGCCCAGAAATCCCAGCACGGCATCGGCGATCAGCGTGGCCGCCAGCGCCGGGGCGGCAATCTGCACTCCGGCCAGAAGAATTCCGCCGGCCGCGTGCAACAGGCCGGAAGTCGCCGCCAGCGTGGCCGGAGCAGAGCCCGCCGGCAGGTAGACAAAGCTGCGGGCCAGGGCGCGCAGCAGCCAGTGATGCACATTGATCTGGAGAAAAATCAGGAGTGCGGCCAGGCGGTGGAATTCCGCCAGCACCGGAGTGTCGGCCTGGGTCGAGGGATCGAAAAGCGTAGCCAGCGAATAGCCCATCTGCACGCCCAGAATCTGCCCGGCCAGCAGCGGCGCTTCCAGCAGAAAATTCGCCGCCAGTCCGAGCACCAGCCCGACGAAAACTTCCCCCAGCGCAATCCCCGCCCACTGCCAGCCTCCGAGCGCCATCGGCACCGGCCCGTGCAGGGGATGCAGCAAAGCCGTGACCAGCAAAGTCAACCCCGCTTTCAAGGGCGCCGGAATGGCATCGCTGCTCAGGAACGGGCAGTACAGCATCAGCCCGGATACCCGGGCCCCGGTAAAGACCGCCGCCGCCAGCAACTGGTCCAAATGCAATCCATCCATAAATTCGTCGGCTTTCCCTGAAGCGCTTCACAGCCCGGACCAGCGAAGAAAATCCGCTCAGCGCAGAAACGGCCGGAAATCGGAAAACAGCTGCACCGTAAAAAGCGAGATCCGGCGCGTCATCCAGGGCATCAGCAGCAGCGCGGCGGCGGCCACGGCGAACAGCCGGGGCACCGTCGATACGGTGGTGTCCTGCAGGGAAGTGAGCACCTGCACCACGTTGATCACCAGTCCTACCGCCGTGGCCACCAGCAGCAGCGGAGCGCCCATCCACAGGGCGGCCTCGAGGGTGTGCCGCAGAATTTCGACGATCTGTCCCGAGCCCATTCGGTTCTCCTCTTCGGTGCATAATTTCTTGGTTGCCACTGGTCAGGCAAAGCTTTTCATCAGCGACCCGATCAGCAGGTTCCAGCCATCCACCATCACGAACAGCAGAATCTTCAGCGGCGTCGAAATCACCACCGGCGGCAGCTGCAGCATGCCGATCGAAGTGGTCACCGCCGCCACCACCAGATCGATCACCAGGAACGGCAGAAACAGGGCCGCGCCAATCTGGAATCCGGTCTTCAGCTCCGACACAATGTAGGCGGGAACCACCACCCGCATGGGCAAGTCTTCGGCCCGCGCCGGAGGCGGCATCTGCGCCAGTTCGAGAAACAGCGCCAGATCTTTTTCCCGCGCATACTTCAGCATGAAGTGGCGCAGCGGCGGGGCCCCGCGGCCCACCGCATCGAGTGCGTCTCCGTGGCCCTGCTCGAAGGGCACCACCGCCGTCTGATATATGGTTGCCCCCACCGGTTGCATGAGGAAATAAGTCAGCACCAGCGATAGGCCGATCAGGGTCTGATTGCTGGGCGCGGTCTGGGTGCCGAGAGCCTGGCGCAGAAAATGAAAAACCACCAGCAGGCGCGCGAACGGAGTCAGCGCCACCAGCAGCGCCGGGAGCAGGGTGAGCAGGGTGAGCAGCACCACGATGTTCCAGGGCACCGAGCCTGAGCTTCCCGACGGCCCGCTCCAGGGCAGGCCCGGCAGCGGACGCGGCGCGGCGCTCGCGGCCCGGGCAGCGCTGGCCGAAACTGCCAGCAGCGCGCCCACCAGCTTCAGCAGTCGCCGCCCTGAAATGTGCACGCTCAAAGGGCTTCCCGCTTTCTTTCTTCGGTTCGTTTTCCCGCTTCGCGTTCCGCGAGCGCGAAACCCTCGATCCTGCTTCCCGCCGACCGGGCAGCCGGGGTTTCCGCGCATCCCGGTTGATCCTTGTCGGTAGCGGCATCTGTACCTGTATCAGCGGCATCGCAGCCCAGATGCGCCAGCAGCACCAGCGACGAAGGCGTGCCCCCGATCAGCAGGCGTCGGTGCTCAAACTCGATGACCGCAACAAAACGGTGCTCCCCCAGCGGAAGTGTTTCCCGGAGGCGCAGACACCGCGGAGCCCGGCGGCTCAGCCGCGACACCCGCTGCCACAGCGCGCGCGCGCGCAGCCACCAGGGGCTGGCGAAGAAGGGAAGCGTCTCGGTCGTCATCTCGGCATTTCCGTGATCTCTCGATCCCCTCTGAATTTTGTTATAACTTCAAGCAACATCGACTCACGATCCCCTACGCCAGTTCCGTCAGCCGGACCGCCAGCCGGTTGCCCACCGCTTCAAATTCGCTCCAGCCGATGAGGGTGTCGTTGACCCGCAGCGGAACGTCCCGCGCCACCCGCCAGCCGGTTTTCATCACCGACCCCACGGCCAATTGCAGCAGGTCGGCAACCGTGAACTTGGGCAAGGCGAGGTCCACGCTGAGCTCGCAGGGCAAGCCGAGCAGCGGCCGCCAGCGGGTTTCGTCGATGCCTTTTTCCGAAGCTTTGTCCGCGCTGGCCGCGGAATTGTCCGGCTGCTCGCGCGGGCTTTCCCCCACCACGGAGACCGGGTTCGCGCTGGCCATCGCCGGATTCACTTGCACTGCGCTTGCCATGGAATCCTCATTCCTGCGCTCACCATTCAGCGCTGGATCAGAAATTCGGTGAAATACACTTCCTCGACCCCCAGGTCCGGAACGCGCTCCGTGAGCGCATGCAGCAGATCCTGTTTCAGCCGGTTCTTTCCTTCCGCGGTCAGCAGGTCATCGACTTTGGCCAGGGCCAGCACACCCAGAATCGTGTCGCGCACCCGCGCCACCGGCAGCTCTTCGCCGTGTTTCGCTGCGTTGTTCAGCCCCAGGTCAATGCCGATCCGCAGATACGAACGCTGGTCCGAATCCGCCAGGTTCATCACAAACGTTTCCAGGTGCATCGTAGATTTCACGGCCGGCCCCACATGAGCCTGGGCCGTGGTCTCTCCGCCCGCCTGGTGCCAGAACCATCCGGCCACGGCCGTCAGAACGATCCCTGCGAGAAGAAAAGGAAGCGCGCGGCTGCGGGATTTGCCCGCATTGTTAGCGCGCTTTGATTCTTCGGCCATGCTTCTGGGGAAGAAGCAATTCGAGCACCGTGGGGCAGCACAGAGGGGAGGGATAACTCTGGACCAACCACTTCAACAACAAGTGAGCAGAATCATCTGTTTACGGCTCTCAAGTCTGCAACCACCGCAGCGCACAAAATCGCTGCGCTAGGATCGTGTAATCGATGAGCGGAATCTCATGAGAAAGCTTTCATTGCGCCAACCGTCTCCGGCGCTCTTTTAGCGTCCGGAGACGATTGCACCCCTGCATCGCTGACAACTCTTTACTGCTTCAGGTTGATTGTGTCCTGGGTAATCTGATCGAAGGTGGTGATAGCCTTCGCGTCGGCTTCGAAACCGCGCTGAGCCACGATCAGGTTGGCGAACTCGGTGGCGATGTCGACATTCGACAGCTCCAAAGCTCCCCCGGTCAGTGTTCCCAGGCTGCCGGTGCCCGGGATCCCGATTACGGCTGCGCCCGAGGCCAGGGTCGGAGTGAAATCGGTATTCCCCTGCAGCTGCAATCCGTTGTTATTGGCGAACGAGGCCAGCGCGAGCTGGCCCAGGGCCTGGGTCTGGCCATTGCTGAACGACCCGGTAACCGTTCCATCCGACCCGATGGTGAAGTTCACCAGCGAGCCCGCGCTCGATCCATCCTGGGTGATGGCGGTGGTCACGCTCGGTCCCGCCACCTGGCTGATCTGTCCCACCCCATTGTTGTATAGCTGCCAGTTAAACGACATGTTCGCCGCGCCGTCGGCCAACGGACCAATCGGGATGGCGGCCACGTTGGCGGCCGGGGTGGTGAGCTGTCCGTCGGCGTTAAAAGCCAGAGTTCCGGCCTGCACCACCACCGGATTTCCCACCGCGCCCACGTCGGCGGCGGGTATGGTGATGGAGTAATTCCAGGCTCCCGGACCGGTGTTGGTGTACGTATACGTTAGGATGTGGGTTGCCCCCAGCGAGTCATACACCGTGACCGGCGTCGAAAAAACATCGCCCGGGGCGGCCGATGCGTTCAGGTTCGTGGTCATACCCACATTCGCCGTAGCTGTCGGGGGACTGATGGTCCCGGCTCCCAGCTGTAACGGCGCAATCGCTGTCCCCGTATTCACCACGCCGTTCACCGCGGGATAGCCAAGCACCTGCTGTCCCAGACTGGTCACCAGATAATTATTCTGGTCCAAAGAAAAGTCTCCCGCGCGGGTATAGCTGGTGATCCCGTTCTGCTCCACCGCGAAGAATCCCGAGCCCTGGATGGCTACATCCGTGGGCACTCCGGTAGCGCTGATGCTGCCTTGCGTGAACAGCGATGGCATGGAGCTGACTTTTGTTCCGGCCCCCTCTTGAATGGGGTCTCCGGATCCGGTGGTTCCCAGGCTCTGATAGAACAGATCGCTGAACTGAACGGTCGTGTCCTTGTAGCCGGTTGTGTTCTGGTTGGATAGATTGTTGGCGATGGCGGAGAGCGCGGTCGATTCGGCGGTCAGCCCGGAAAGTGGAATAGAAAAATTCGGCATTGTAGTATCCTCCTCGGAAAATCCTGTGCATGTTTTTCCTGCAAATGCGCAACTCGTGAATGTTCGTCGTGTGAAGGCTCGTCCTGATAAAGCTCCACCTGATAGAGCTCGACCTGATAAAGCTGGCCCCAATAAAGTTCATCGAATCTGTGCCGCCGTGGCCGCGCTGTGAGCGGCAGTGATCGCGGCAGCCGCAGCCGCTGTCGCTGAGTTGCTCGCCGGACTCGCCGGGCTGCTGCTGGCCGGCGCGGCCGCTGCGGTGGAAGCGGCTGCTGCGGCAGCGGATGTTGCCGAGCTCGACGAGGGCGAAGTGAATTGCTGCAGCAAGGTGTAGATCGACGTGACTTCGCTGAGTTCGCTGAACTGGTCCAGCTGTCCCACGAATTGCGAAGGATCCAACGGGTCGAGTGGATCCTGATTTTGCAATTGCGCGACCAGCAGCTGCAGAAACATATTGTTCAGGCTCTGCCCGCTGGGCAGCCCCGTTCCCGAAGTCGGAGTGGGGGTTGCAGGCGGAGTGACCGGAGTTGTGCTCATAACGAGGATCCTGTCTTCACGCCAAAACGCTAAGGCCGGCGTGACGGCTTCTGGAGCTTTCTGTGTTTCCGGTCGCGGGAAAAGTTTCCGGCGCAGTCTCGCTCACCGGCGGAGCTGGAGCGGGCGGAGTGAAGAAACGCCGCTGCGGGTTTCCTCCCGAAGACGAGCCTCCCGAAAATGCGGAAGTTTCGTGAAAGTTTACCTGGCTCAACCGCAGACTCTGTTGCTGCAACCGGTTGGCGAGGCCGGGGAGTTCATTGGCCAGCAGCGAACGCAGGTCGCCGCGCTCGCTGCCAATGGCGAGTCCCACGTCGTTGGCCCGAACCTGAGTACGCACTTCGACGTTGCCGAACGCGGACGTGGTCAAGCCAATGCGCATCTCCGACTGCGCGGCCCGGCTGACCATCTGCGCCATTTGCACGGGGCCTACCGCAGGGCTGAGCGGGGAATCTCCCGATGCCGGCGTCGGACTGGATGAAGATGAATCCGGTGCCCCCGCCGCAGTATCTGACTTTGGCGCCGCATTCGCCGCCGGAGTCGCAGCCGGGGCTGTGCCGGGCTGCCCTGCGGCATCTCCCGGAACCGCGGCTGCTGCGCTCTGCGGCAATACCGGCTGTGCCGCCGCGGGTGACGTTGCCACGCCCGTCAGATCCTTACGAAAGGATTGCTGGTCTCCAGACTGCTGTACCCCAGACTCCGCTGTCCCAGACTGCCCTGTCCCAGACTGCCCTGACGGAGACTGCCCCGCTCCGCTATCACTCGACCCGGAGTCTTTGCCCGATGCACCGCTCGCGGGATTGATATTTCCTGGGGAGTGATTGGGCCCGGCGCTGGCGGACGTCTGCTTGCCGCCCGAATCCGGACCTGCGCTTGCCGCCGCTGGAATTCCCGCGGGAACTGGTGGCACAGTCGAAGAAGTCGAAGAAGATGAAGACAACGCCGAAGTATTGGCCGAGGAAAAATGTAACTGGAACGAAGATTCCGCTGTGACCCCGTTCTGCGATTTCGACGAAGCACCCTCCAACCCGTGAGCCGCAGCCGGCCCCACCGATGCATTTCCTCTGTCCGGAGGGGACGCGGTACGAACGTCTGAAACTTCTCCCGAAGCCGCGCGCTCTGCCCCCGCCAGAGATTCGCGACGGGACTGAAGATTCGCACCAGAGGAAGCCGGGGCAGGCGTCGCCCCGCCCGAGGGGATCACGTTGCCCGGAATTACATTCAGGGACATGCTGCCTGCGGGCGCTGCATCGGCATTCTGCGAGAGCGAATCGATCGAGGATGGTGACGCCGTTGGAGTGGCGGAATTCTCGGTGTTCATACCCGCGGTCTCCTGAACTGGAGTAGGCGCCGCCACACCGCCGGGATCGAGACCCTCCTGACCGGGCTGGGCGAAAGCCGGATCAAGCGCTGGATTCGAAGATCGCGTTGGCGTTAAATCGTCCTCCGGTGGGTTGTCATTTAACGTCGAGGCCGTCACAAGCTGATCCGCACTCGAAGCCTGCGCACTCGAAGTCTGCGATGTCGAAGCCTGCGGTGTCGCAGGCAGGGATGCAGAAGCGTGGGAGGTCGAAGCCTGAGGCAAGGATTGTCCACTCACATCGGCCAGATCTCCTCGCGCGACGGAAAATCCCGGCGAAAGGTCCGGCAGAGTCGCCCGCGTCTCCGGCGAAGGAAGATTCGCGGTCGCAGCCGGAATGGTAATTGCGATGGGCGCTCCTCCGCTTGCGGGCGTGGCCGAAGTTTCCTGCTTAGGCGCGGGATTCGGGCTCGCCGTCGCCCCGCCGGTCCCGGCCGCAGCTTTTGCGTTTGATTTGATTTTGCTCAGGCGGTTCTCGGGTAAGGGAACGTCATTCGCCGAGGACTGGGAAACCGACAAAGCGTACGTGGAAAAAAAAGTCTCAGCGCCGGGCTCTCCGGAAGTCCCGCGCCCGGGCGCGCTGCTCGCAGGGCCTGCGGCAACATTGCTCGGAAACGCGGCTTGGATACCCAGGTTCATGGTGACGAGGCCAGCCTGAAAGGCTCAGCATGCCTCTCAATGCATCTGGCGGGCCAAAGGGAGGCGGTACCGGCAGATCGGAGGAAGTGCCGAACGCGTGAAGAATCAAGCGCATCCAGAGTTTGCGGGCGAGCCGCATCCGGCCATGGGTTGCTGTCTGGGCAATGCCTGCCCACGCCCCCGGGCAATTGTTAGCCGCCGCGCGGCGAGCGCTCGGCAAGATAGGAACGGCGAAGCAGGAACGCGTCGTCCAGCCGCCGCTGTTCGCGACGAGACGCCTTGCGCTCGTATTCGCGGCGCTGGTGGTCCCGCAGGCCAGCCAGAGTCTCACTTTGCCGGCGCGCTTCGACGAAAAGTTTTTGTTGTTCATCCCGCATTTTTTGCAGGCGTTGCAACTCGCGCTCCAGTTCCTGGCGCTGTTGTTCGAGAGCCGATCGGCACAGCGCGGAAAAGCGCAGCTCGGCGGCCGTGGTTCCCTCGGCCAGCTCTCG
>Ga0181534_10001050_pt1 | contig 18509 bp, 17 predicted proteins | sample PEATcosm2014_Bin_37_FD_119758 | JGI IMG/M metagenome (GOLD analysis project Ga0181534, IMG submission 119758) | Peatland microbial communities from MTU Mesocosm Facility, Houghton, MI, USA - PEATcosm2014_Bin17_10_metaG | ecosystem: Environmental > Terrestrial > Soil > Wetlands > Peat | place... | reverse complement strand
GTGCCCCCGGCAGGACTCGAACCTGCGCCACCGGCTCCGGAGGCCGGTGCTCTATCCGCTGAGCTACGGGGGCGTCGCTTGGGCCAAGGGCCCGGCCACCTCGGCCGGGTAGTTCCCGGGCCGGGGGCCAACTGTAGTGCCCTGCCGTGCCCGAACACCCCGGGGCACTCGGTGGTCCACTCCTGAGGACGTATCCTCGCAGCACCATGTCCACCCGAGACCTCCTGGCCCAGGCCGTCAGTCGTGCCGTCACCACCATCGCCGAGCGCGACGGCCTGGTGCTCGACGTCGACGCCGCCTCGGTGCACCTCGAGCGCCCTCCCCGTCGCGAGCTGGGCGACTGGTCGACCAACGTGGCCATGGTCAGCGCCAAGCGGGCCGGGACCAATCCCCGTGCCCTGGCCACCTCGTTGCAGGAGGCGCTCGAGGCCGACCGTCCGGCCCACGTGTCGTCGATCGAGATCGCCGGACCCGGATTCATCAACTTCCATCTCGACGACGGCTGGCTGTACGACGCCCTGGCCGAGCTGCTCGACCAGGGCGAGGACGGCTTCGCCCGGCCCGACGTCGGTCACGGTGAGCGGGTCCAGGTCGAGTTCATCTCGGCCAACCCCACCGGGCCCATCCATGTGGGCAACGGATGGTGGGGGAGCTACGGGGACGCCCTGGCCCGCGTGCTGGCCCGTGCCGGGTACGAGGTCAGCCGCGAGTACTACGTGAACGACACCGGCGGGCAGATCCGGACCCTGGGGGAGAGCCTGCTGGCCCGGCGGGCCGGCCGGGACGTGCCCGATGGGGGCTACTCCGGAGAGTACGTGACCGAACTGGCCGCAGGCTACGAAGGTCCCGACGACGTGACGGTGGCCGGGCGGTGGGCCGCGGACCACATCCTCGACCACATCCGGGCCACCCTGTCCTCGGTGGGGATCGTCTTCGACGAGTGGTTCAGCCAGGCCTCCATCGAGGAGAGCGGGGCGGTGGACGAGACCATCGCCCAGTTGGCCGAGCGGGGCCTCGTCTTCGAGCAGGAAGGCGCCACCTGGTTCCGGGCCACCGAGCTGGGCGACAGCCGAGACCGCGTGCTGCGCAAGTCCAACGGGGATGCCACCTACCTGGCCGGCGACCTGGCCTACCACCGCGACAAGTTCTTGGTCCGCGGGTTCGACCGGGTCATCGACGTGTTCGGGGCCGACCATCACGGGCAGGTGGCCAGCCTGATGGCCGGGATCCAGGCCCTCGGCATCGATCCCGCCCGCCTCGAGGTCAAGCTGGGCCAGATGGTCTCCCTGATGGACGGGGACGAGACGGTGAAGATGGGCAAGCGGGCCGGCAACGCCGTCTCCCTCGACTCCCTGGTGGCCGACATCGGCCCCGACGCCACGCGCATCCTGAGTCTGATGAGCTCCCTCGACCAGGCCACCACGTTCGACCTGGCCTCGGTCCGGGAGCAGTCGGTGGAGAACCCGGTGTTCTACGTGCAGATGGCCAGTGCCCGGATCGGGGGCGTGGGTCGGAAGGCCGTGGAGCGGGGTGTGGTCCGGGCCGCCCTCGCCGAGGTCGACCTCAGCTTGCTGGTCCATCCGCGTGAGCTGGAGCTCATCCGCTGCCTCGAGGAGCTTCCCGAAGTGGTGGCCGACGCCGCCACCGACCGGGCACCGACCAAGGTCACCACCTGGGTGCGTCGCCTGGCCGGGAGCTTCCACGGCTTCTATCACGACTGCCCGATCCTGGCCGACGACGTCGACCCCGACCTGGCCCAGGCCCGGCTGTGGCTCGTCGAGGCCACCCGCATCGGCCTGGCCATCGGCCTCGGGCTGCTCGGCGTGGCGGCTCCGGAGGCGATGTGACCGGGGACGACGACGCCAGCCCCACCGGACCGGTGGCACCGGGCCTCTTCCCCATCACGGCGAGTATCAGGGGCGACGGTCGGCTCGAGGTGGGCGGCTGCGACCTGCTGGACCTCGCCGAGGAGTTCGGCACCCCGCTCTTCGTCTACGACGAGGCCCACCTCCGGAGCCGGTGCGGTGACGCCGTGGAGGCGTGGGGAGACGGTGTGGCCTACGCCACCAAGGCCTTCTTGTGCGTGGCCATGGCCCGTCTGGCCCACGAGGAGGGGATGTGCCTCGACGTGTCCACCGGTGGGGAGCTGCATGTGGCCCTGTCCGCCGGGGTCCCGGCCGATCGGCTGGTGCTCCACGGCAACAACAAGTCGGAGGAGGAGCTGGCGGCGGCGCTGGCGGTCGGCGTGGGCCGGATCGTCATCGACTCCTTCGACGAGATCGAGCGGCTCGAGCGACTGGTGCCCGAGATCCCGGTGGAGGAGGATCCGCACGGGAGCCCGCAGTCACGACGTCGACCGAAGGTCCTGGCCAGGATCACCCCGGGTGTGGAGGTGCACACGCACGAATTCGTGCGGACCGGCCAGGACGACTCCAAGTTCGGGTTCGGTCTGGCCAGCGGGGATGCCGCCGCCGCCATCGCCCGTCTCACCCGGCTCGACGCGGAGGGCACGGTGGAGTTCGTGGGAATCCACGCCCATCTCGGCAGCCAGGTGTTCGCCCTGGCCCCCTTCGTCCAGGCCATCGAGGTGCTGGCCGAGTTCTTCGCCCCGCTGGGCCTGCCCGAGCTGGTGGTGGGGGGTGGCCTCGGCGTGCCGTATGTGAACGGCGAGGAGGCACCTCCCATGGCCCAGTGGGCCGCTTCGGTCCGCCAGGCGTGCCGGACGGCGGGCATCCCCGACACCGTGAGGGTCACGGCGGAGCCGGGGCGGTCCATCGTGGCCACGGCGGGCATCACCCTCTACCGGGTGGGCACGGTGAAGGACGTCCCCGGGTTCCGGACCTACGTCTCGGTGGACGGTGGGATGAGCGACAACCCCCGGCCGGTCCTCTACGGCAGCGGCTACGAGGCCTTCCTGCCCCGGGAGGCCGATGCGGCCCGGCCCATGCCCGTGCGGGTGGTGGGCAAGCACTGTGAGACCGGCGACGTGGTGGTGGCGGAGGGGTTCGTCCCCGGGGACCTGGCCGTGGGCGACGTGCTGGCCACACCGGTGACCGGAGCGTACGGGCACTCCATGGCCTCCAACTACAACAAGGTTCCCCGGCCCGCCGTGGTCTTCGTGGCCGACGGCGAGGCCCGCGTGGTGGTGCGGCGGGAGACGTTCGACGACCTGATCCGGCTGGACGTCTGATCGCCGGGTCCCCCTCCGGCCAGGCGGTAGCGTGACCGGGTGACCTTGGCGCCCCCTTCCGACCGTGTGGTGCGCATCGCCCTCCTCGGGTGCGGCAATGTGGGATCGGCCCTGGTCGGGATCCTCCAGGACCGGTCCGAGGCCCTGGCCGTCCAGAGCGGTGCCCGGCTCGAGATCGTGGGGATCGCCGTCAACGACCTGAGCCTCGACCGCGCCGCCCACGTCCCCGTCCACCTGCTCACCGCCGATGCCGCCGGCCTGGTCTCCGACCCCTCGGTCGACGTGGTGGTGGAGCTCATCGGGGGCCTCGTGCCCACCGGCGCCCTGGTGCGGAAGGCCCTCGAGTCGGGGAAGCCGGTGGTCACCGCCAACAAGGCGCTGCTGGCCTCCCCCGACGGCGTGGAACTTCGTTCCCTGGCCAAGCACCAGGGCGTGGACCTGCTGTACGAGGCGGCCGTGGCCGGCGCCATCCCCCTGGTCCGGGCGCTGCGCGAGTCGCTCACCGGCGAGCGGATCCACCGGGTGATGGGCATCGTGAACGGCACCACCAACTTCATCCTCACCAAGATGAGCGAGCAGGGTGCGGACTTTGCCGACGTCCTGGCCGAGGCTCAGGCCCTGGGGCTGGCCGAGCGCGACCCGACCGCCGACGTGGAGGGCTATGACGCCGCGGCCAAGGCCGCCATCCTGGCCGGGGTGGCCTTCGGCTACGACGTGGGCGGTGCCGAGGTGATGCGCGAGGGGATCACCGCCATCCGGGCGGTCGACGTGGAGTTCGCCGAGCGCCTCGGCTACGCGGTCAAGCTGCTGGCCATCGTGGAGCGGATCGGCGAGGACGCGCTGTCGGTCCGGGTGCACCCGGCCCTGGTCCCCAAGTCCCATCCGCTGGCCGGGGTCCGTGATGCCTTCAACGCCGTGTTCATCGAGGGGGAGGCCGCCGGCGAGCTGATGCTGTACGGCCAGGGGGCCGGCGGACTGCCCACGGCCAGTGCCGTGGTCGGCGATCTGATCGATGCCGTGCGCAACCGTGCGGCCGGTACCACGGCACCCACCCCGGACCGACGGCCGGCCCGGCTCCTGCCCGAGTCCGAGCTGCGGACCCAGTGCTACATCAGTCTCGACGTGACCGACCGGCCCGGGGTGCTGGCCGCCGTGACCAAGGTGTTCGGGGATCACGGCGTGTCCATCCGCTCGATGGAGCAGGAGGGCTTCGCCGGAGAGGCCCGGCTCCTCCTCGTCACCCACCTGGCCCGTGAGGGGGACATCCGGGACACCCTGGCCGAGCTGTCCGGCCTGGACACGGTGGAGCAGATCGGTGGCGTGATGCGGATCGTCGGAGACGGCGAGTGACGGAGCGGGCGAACCGGGGCGCCTGGCGCGGCGTCATCGAGGAGTACCGCCAGTTCCTTCCGGTATCCGACGCCACGCCGGTGGTGACGTTGTTGGAGGGCGGGACGCCGCTCCTGCCTGCACCCCGGCTGTCGGCCCGGGTGGGGGCGCGGGTGCTGCTCAAGGTGGAGGGGGCCAACCCCACGGGATCGTTCAAGGACCGCGGCATGACCGTGGCCATCTCCAAGGCCGCCGAGGAAGGGGCGAAGGCGGTGGTGTGCGCGTCGACCGGCAACACTTCGGCGTCGGCGGCCGCCTTTGCCGCCCGGGCCGGCCTGACCTGCGCCGTCCTCATCCCCGAAGGTCACATCGCCCTGGGCAAGCTGGCCCAGGCCCTGATCCACGGGGCACGCGTGCTGCAGGTGCGCGGCAATTTCGATCAGTCCCTGACCATCGTCCGCGAGCTGGGTGAGCGTGCCCCGGTCACCGTGGTGAACTCGGTCAATCCGTACCGGATCGAAGGCCAGAAGTCCGGGGCGTTCGAGATCGTGGACGAACTGGGTGACGCCCCCGACGTGCACTGCATCCCCGTGGGCAACGCCGGCAACATCACCGCGTACTGGAAGGGCTACCTCGAGTACAAGGGGGCCGGCCGGTCCACGCGGCTGCCGCGGATGCTCGGGTTCCAGGCGGCCGGTGCTGCACCCATCGTCGAGGGGCATCCCGTGGAGCACCCCGAGACCGTGGCCACCGCCATCCGCATCGGCAACCCGGCCAGTTGGTACGGGGCCACGTCGGCCGCCTCCGAGTCGGGCGGGGGCATCGCGGCCGTGACCGACGTGGAGATCCTGGACGCCTACCGGTTCCTGGCCGCCGAGGAGTCGGTGTTCTGTGAGCCGGCATCGGCGGCCTCGGTGGCCGGACTGCTCAAGTCCGGGCTCCCCGACGGCCTCGGAGCCGGGGCCACGGTGGTCTGCGTGCTGACCGGACACGGTCTGAAGGACCCCGATATCGCCATCAGCCAGATCTCGGTGCCGACCGTGGTGGATGCCGACCTCGGTGCCGTACTCGCCGAGTTGTCGCTGTCCTGACCAGAGGATCGACGCCGCTCGGCACCGGGCTCGGGCAGTCATGGGAGCGGACGCGGGGTGCCCGACCGATGACCGGGAGTGACATGGTTGTTGCCGGTGCGGCCGTCCGCCTGTACACTGGTGTCACCTTCGCTTCCACAACGTGCCCGACCGGGCTTGTGGGCGGGACTCCCTGAATCGCATCTCGCGACGCGATCAGCCCGTAGACAGCGTCGGGGGGAGAAGCGGTCGAGAGAGTATCTCGAGAGCCGCGAATCCCCACCCCTGATTCCCTGGCAGTGGGACTCACTCCTACCTGCCAACGAGGACATGTGAAACGAGGAAGCCGATGACTGCGGAACAGCAGCTCGAGCGCTCGGTATTGGAGGGCAAGGAGCGAGATGAGCTCCACGCCATCGCACAGGCACTCTCTGTGAAGACCAATACCAGAACGAAAAAGGCGGACATGATCGATGGCATCCTGAAGGCCACCGGCGTCTCCGTGGACGACAACACCCCGGCAGGCCCGGCCAAGGCCGGCGCAGGTGCCTCCGGCAACGGGGACGCCCCTGACGGGGTTGCGTCCAACGGCCGGCGGACGGTGCGCTCCAGCCGCGCCGGCGCTGCGGCGGCCACCGAGGATGCCAACGGATCCGGCGAGGATGCCAACGGATCCGGCGAGGACGGCACGGCGACCGACACGACGTCTGGCGGGGGCTCGGATGCGGACGGTGCCGGCCGCAGGCCAGGCCGTGGCGCCAGGGTCGTACGCTCATTCGGGCCCGCCGACGATGTCGATGACACCTCGCCCGTGGACCTCGACGAGGACTTCGGTGACGGGGGGTCAGGCGGCAACGGTTCCGAGCGCGGCCAGTCCAACGATGGTGGTGGTGACACCGAGGGGGGTGTCGACACAGCTCGTGCCAACGGCGGCCACCCGGCCGTCGAGGGGGCCAGGCAGGGGTCCCAGGGCGGTGGCAACGGTCCCAACAACCAGAACAACCGCAACAACCAGAACAATCAGAACAACCGCAACAACCAGGGCAACCGCAACAACCAGAACAACCAGAACAACCGCAACAACCAGGGCAACCGCAACAACCAGAACAACCAGGGCGGTGGCAACGACGACATGGGGAACCGGCGGAGCAACCGCCGCCGCCGGGGCCGCGAGCGCCAGGGCGGTGGCGAGGGCGATCTGCAGGGTGCGGGTGGTCAGGAACAGCAGTACCAGGGCGAGTTGATCGCGGTAAAGGGTCTGCTCGACCTGCGTGACGAGGGCTACGGCTTTCTGCGCTGCGAGGGTTACCTGCCCTCGACCAAGGACGTCTATGTGTCCATCAGCCAGGCCCGCCGGTTCGCCCTCCGCAAGGGCGACAGCATCGAGGGATTCTGCCGTCCGGCGGGCAGCACGGAGAAGTTCCCGGCCCTGCTGCAGATCGACACGGTCTCCTCCCTCGATCCCGAGGTGGCGCGCAACCGCCCCCGGTTCGAGGATCTCACCCCCCTCTTCCCCGACGAGCGCCTCAATCTCGAGATGCCGGGCGAGAAAGAGAACATGACGACCCGGATCGTCGACCTGCTGTCGCCCATCGGCAAGGGTCAACGAGGGCTCATCGTGTCCCCGCCGAAGGCGGGCAAGACCACGGTGATGAAGCACATCGCCCACTCCATCGAGGCCAACAACCCCGACGTGCACCTGATGGTCCTGCTGGTCGACGAACGACCCGAAGAGGTCACCGACATGCGGCGCTCCGTACGGGGCGAGGTGGTGGCGTCCACCTTCGACCGTCCGGCCGAGGAGCACACGGCCGTGGCCGAGCTGGCCATCGAACGGGCCAAGCGCCTGGTCGAGGCCGGCCGCGACGTCGTGATCATCCTGGACGGGATCACCCGGCTGGCCCGGGCCTACAACCTGGCCCAGCCGGCCACGGGACGGATCATGTCCGGTGGCGTCGACTCCGGGGCCCTGTACCCGCCGAAGAAGTTCTTCGGCGCGGCACGGAACATCGAAGAGGGCGGCTCCCTGACCATCCTGGCCACGGCCCTGGTGGAGACGGGATCGAAGATGGACGAAGTCATCTTCGAGGAGTTCAAGGGCACCGGCAACATGGAGCTCCGCCTCGATCGCCGACTGGCCGAGCGTCGTCTGTACCCGTCGATCGACGTCAATGCCAGCTCCACCCGCCACGAGGAACTGCTCTTCAACCGGTCCGAGCTCCAGCAGGTCTGGAAGCTCCGCCGGGTGTTGAACGCCCTGGCCAACGAGGGGAGCGCGGCAGCGGGCCTGGAGCTGCTCATGGACAAGATCCGCACCACCAAGAGCAACGAGGAGTTCCTGGCCGAGATCGCCAAGGGGCCTGCCACCTGAGCGATTCCGCCCCCGGCTCCCCGCGGAATAACCGCCGGTCCGGTTCCGTTACACTCGTTGCGCTGCACGGAGGGTGCCCACAGGCACCGGAGTGCGGCCACCACAGGAGAGACCCATGAAGACCGACATCCATCCTTCCTACCTCGAGTCATCGGTGCGCTGCTCGTGCGGCAACACCTTCACCACCCGTTCCACCAAGCCGGAGATCCATCTCGAGCTGTGCAACGAGTGCCATCCGTTCTTCACCGGCAAGCAGAAGCTGGTGGACTCCGGAGGCCGGGTCGAGCGCTTCCAGCGCCGCTACGCCAAGACGGGGTCGCGCAAGAAGAAGGCGCCACCCGCCTCCTGAGCGCCACGCCGCTCGACGGTGGGCACCGGCCCGGACCACCGGGAGGGCGCCGTGCGCACGGGCCCCGTGGCCCTCGACGGGCTGGCGCTACCCTGGCCAGGTGTTCAACGAACGCATGAATGAACGCATGCAGGAGCTGGAGCGCGAGTACGAGGCGGTGCTGCTCGAGCTCAACGACCCCAACCTGTCCTCCGACCCCGATCGTCTCCGTCAGATCTCCCGACGGCATCGGGAGCTGGAGGATCCGGTGCAGAGCTGGAGGCGGCTGCAGGCGGGCGAGTCCGATCTGGAGGCCGCCCGCGAGATGGTGCGGGACTCTGCCGGCGACGAGCGGGAGCTGGCCCAGGCCGAGGTGGCCCAGGCCGAGCTCGAGATCGCCCGGCTGGAGGAGGAGCTCCGGCTCCACCTGGTGCCGAAGGATCCCAACTCCGGCCGCAACGTGATCATGGAGATCCGTGGCGCCGAAGGCGGGGAGGAGGCCAATCTCTTCGCCAAGGACCTCTACGAGATGTACACCCGCTACGCCGCCGAGCGGGGATGGAAGATCGAGGTGCTCTCGTCCAGCCCCTCCGAGCGCGATGGTCTCAACGAGATCACCTTCGTGGTCAAGGGGGACGACGCCTGGCAGCGCCTCGAGCACGAAGGAGGGCCCCACCGGGTCCAGCGGGTGCCGGTCACCGAGTCGCAGGGGAGGATCCACACCTCGTCGGCGGCGGTGGCCGTCCTTCCCGAGGCCGAGGAGGTCGACGTGGCCATCGATCCCGGTGACCTCAAGATCGACGTCTACCGTTCGACCGGTCCGGGGGGGCAGTCGGTCAACACCACGGACTCGGCCGTGCGCATCACCCACCTGCCCACCGGGATCGTCGTGGCCATGCAGGACGAGAAGAGCCAGATCCAGAACCGGGCCAAGGCCATGATCGTCCTCCGGTCGAGGCTGCTCAAAGCGGAGCAGGACCGCCAGTCGGCAGAACTCTCCGAGCAGCGACGCAGCCAGGTGGGTGGAGGTGGGAGGTCGGAGAAGATCCGCACCTACAACTACAAGGACAACCGGGTCACCGACCATCGGATCAAGCTGACCCTCCACAAGCTGGACCGGATCCTGATGGGCGATCTCGACGAGCTGACCGACGCGCTCATGGCCGACAAGCGCTACCGGCAGCTGGACGACGAATGAGGCTGCCGGCCGCCACCGGACGCCGGGTGGGGACCGCCGACCTCGAGAAGACCGTGGCCGAACGGGTGGGGTCGGCCCGCGAGGCCCGGTGGCTGGTGGAGCACGTCGACGGGGACGCGGGACGGGCGCTGGACCTGGCCGGCCGGCGGGCGGCGGGGGAGCCGCTCCAGTACGTCATGGGCCGATGGCCGTTCCGCTCGCTCGAGCTCTCGGTGGACCCGAGGGTGTTGATCCCGCGGCCGGAGACCGAACAGGTGGTGGAGGTGGCACTGGCCGAGCTCGCCCGCCTGGGCGAGGACGGCGACACCGCCGCCCGCTCGAGCACAGGCGGGTGGAGCCCGGTCTGCCTCGATCTCGGCACCGGATCGGGCGCCATCGCCCTGTCCCTGGCCATCGAGGGCGGCTCCCTGGCACCGGGCCTGGTGGTCTGGGCCACCGACTCGTCCCGGGACGCCCTCGACGTGGCGGCCGGCAACCTCGACGAGCTGGCCCGCCGGGATCCTGGCGCCGCCGGTCGTGTCCGCCTGGCCGAGGGACGGTGGTTCGAGGCCCTGCCTGCCGCGGTGGCCGGGACCGTCGACCTGCTGGTGTCCAATCCCCCCTACGTCGCCGAGGCCGACTTCCCCCACCTCGACCCCACGGTGCGCCGGTGGGAGCCCCGCGGCGCCCTGGTGGCAGCCGACGCCCACGGCGTCGGTGGGATGGCCGACATCGAGGCGATCATCGCCGATGCCTCAGGGTGGGTACGTCCCACCGGGGTCCTGGTGATCGAGATCGACCCGGCTCAGGCCCAGGCCACGCTTGACGCCGCCCGGCGGGCCGGATGGAGCCGGTGCGGGACGCGGCGCGATCTGGCCGGCAGGGTGCGCATGGTGGTGGCACACCGGTGACGGCGGGATTCGTGACGCTGACCGTGGACTCCGAGAGCCTGGCCCTCGCCGCTGCCGCCCTCCGGGACGGAGGGGTGGTGGGGGTGCCCACCGACACCGTCTACGGGCTGGCCGCCGACCCGTCGCGGCCCGATGCCATCGAGCTGCTCTTCGCCCTCAAGGAACGACCTGCCGAGGTGGCCCTGCCCGTGCTGGTGGACGGGCGGGAGCAGGTCTCGGCCGTGTGCGGACCCCTGGGACGGGCGGCCGAGCACCTGGCCCGGCGCTACTGGCCCGGTCCGCTGACCCTTGTCGTCCCCCGGCGGCGGACCTTCACCGCCGACCTCGGTGGTCCGCCCTCGGCCCGCCAGACGGTGGGGGTGCGCTGGCCGGACCACCCGGCGACCCAGGCCCTGTGCCGTCAGCTCGGGCCACTGGCGGTGACCAGCGCCAACCGCCACGGGGCCCCACCGGCCACCCGGGCAGACCAGGTGGCGGAGATCTTCATGGGGGCGGAGGGCCTGTCCCTGATCCTCGACGGAGGCGTCTGCGAGGGCACCCCCTCCACCGTGGTGGAGTGCCGTGGCCCGGCTGTGCGCTGCCTCCGCGAGGGATCCATCCCCTGGGGCGATCTCGTAGGGGACGGGAGGGTCGATTCCTCGCCCTCCTCATGGGCCCGGGAGACGGACGCGGCGCTGCCGGTGCCGGCAGGGGCGCCGGCTCATGAGGACCCCCGGAACCCGCACCCTCCATCCGCTACCATCGCCTGACGAGGGCCGCGGACCCAGGAGGGGACCACTGTGTTCAAGAACATCGTTGTAGGCACGGACGGCTCGGAGACGGCCGCCGCCGCGGTGGCCCTGGCGGTGAGCCTGGCCCGTGAGCAGGAGGCCAAGCTCCATCTGGTGGTCGGGGTGCACACCGCCACGGCCGTGGCCGTCCCGGCCGGTGGGGCCAACGTGTCCGACCCCCTGGGTGGCGCGGCGCTGCGCGGGGTGGCCCAGCGCATGCTGGAGGAGGTGGCCGGAGACGTCAAGGGCCTCGAAACGGAGATCCACACCGGTGTCGGCGACCCGGCCGAGGTCATCATCCGCACCGCCGACGAGGTGGGGGCCGACCTCATCGTGGTGGGGAGCAAGGGCCTCCGGGGCACCCGGAGGATCCTCGGATCGGTCCCCAACTCCGTGGCCCACAAGGCCGGGTGCCACGTCCTCATCGCCCGCACCACCTGAGCGGATCCGCCCCGACGGGACGGCGGACCGGGCCCAGCCGACCCATGGGGTTGACGGTCCCCCTCTGGACAAGGGACACTGGTTACCTGATGACGACGAAATTCGACGCGCACAGCACCGTAATCATTATCGACTAGGCACATATCCGACCGGTGTGTGCCCTTCGACCGTCCACCTGGTGGGCGGTTTTTCAATTGGGGGTCCGATCCCGAGCGGGTCCCCGGGGACGGGCACCCCGATCATCCGTGAGGCACCGTCCCGGCTGGGATAGACCTCCCGGGGTGGGGTCGGCCGATCGGCAGCCGGCCCCTGACCGGGGTCGGCGGGATCACGGGACACCGGGTCGCAGCAAGAGTCAGAGGAAGTGGAGGACAGGAGCACCGTGGGAAGTTATCGAGTTGGTCTAATCGGAGGCGACGGCATCGGCCCCGAGGTGGTGGCCGAGGCCCTGAAGGTGGTCAGCGCGGCCGGGGTGGCGCTGGAGACGACCGAGTACGACCTCGGTGCCGACCGCTACATCCGGACCGGCGACGTCCTGGCTGACTCCGTGCTCGAGGAGCTCCGCGGGCAGGACGCCATCCTGCTCGGTGCGGTGGGCCCACCGGTCGGCTCCACCGACGTGCCTCCCGGCACACTGGAGCGGGGGCTCCTGCTCCGGCTCCGGTTCGAGCTGGACCTGTACGTCAACATGCGGCCGTTCACCGGGGTCCCCGGTGCCCTGTCCCCCGACTGCGACTTCGTCGTCATCCGGGAGAACACCGAGGGCACCTACGCCGGGGAGGGCGGGTTCCTCCGCAAGGGGACCCCCTTCGAAGTGGCGACCCAGGGCTCGGTGAACACGCGGCACGGCGTGGAGCGCTGCGCCCGGTTCGCCTTCGACCTGGCCTCCAGCCGGCCCCGGCACCACCTGACCCTGGTGCACAAGACCAACGTCCTCACCTTCGCCGGTGACCTGTGGCAGCGCACGGTCGACGAGGTGTCGGTCGACTACCCGACGGTCGGCCGCGACTACAACCACGTCGATGCCACCTGCATCTACCTGGTCGAGAACGCCGCCCGCTACGACGTCATCGTCACCGACAACCTGTTCGGCGACATCATCACCGACCTGGCCGGCGCCGTGGCCGGGGGCATCGGGTACGCCGCTTCGGCCAACCTCAATCCCGACCGCACCGGCCCGTCCCTGTTCGAACCGGTCCACGGGGCGGCCCACGACATCGCCGGCACCGGCCGGGCCAATCCCGCCGCCGCCATCCGCTCGGCCGCCCTCATGCTCGAGTTCCTCGGCGAGGACTCGGCCGCCGAGAAGGTGTCCCAGGCGGTCGCCGACTTCATCCACTCCCAACCCGATCCGACGATGTCGACTTCGGCCGTCGGTGACGCCATCGCAGAAAGGCTCTGAGCCATGCCCCTGACCCCCACCGAGAAGATCTGGATGGACGGCGAGCTCGTCGACTGGGCGGACGCCACCGTGCACGTGCTGACCCACACCATGCACTACGGCTCCGGCGTGTTCGAAGGGATCCGTGCCTATCCCACCCAGCGGGGCGTGGCCGTGTTCCGTCTGCGCGACCACATCGAGCGCCTGCTGGTGTCAGCCAAGGTGTTCATGATCGACGTCCCCTTCACGGCCGACGAGCTGGTGGACGCCACCCGGGACCTGGTCCGGGTCAACGGCCTCGACGACGGCTGCTACATCCGTCCCCTGGTCTACCTGGGGTACGGCGAGATGGGGCTCAACCCCATCCCCTGCCCGGTCAACGTCTCCATAGCGGCCTGGCCCTGGGGCACCTACCTCGGCGACGACGGCGTGGCCAACGGCGTCTCGACCAAGATCAGCTCGTGGCGCCGGCACGATCCCAACGCCGTGCCCACCGCGGCCAAGGGGACCGGCATGTACGTGAACTCCTCCCTGGCCAAGGTGGAGGCCATCAAGGCCGGTTACGACGAGGCCATCCTCCTCGGCCCCGACGGCAACGTGAGCGAGTGCACCGGCGAGAACATCTTCATCGTCCGGAAGGGCCGGCTGCTCACCCCGCCGTCGTCCGACTCCGGGGCCCTGGAGGGCATCACCCAGCAGTCGGTGGAGACCATCGCCCGGGACCTGGGCTACGCCGTGGTCTACGAGCCCATCATCCGCACCGACCTGTACACGGCGGACGAGGCCTTCCTGACCGGCACGGCGGCCGAGGTGGTCCCCATCCGGTCCGTCGACGACCGCCCGGTGGGGGACGGCAAGCCCGGTCCCATTACCCAGAAGCTGCAGCAGACCTACTTCGCCGCCGTGCGCGGCGAGGTCGATCAGTACAAGGACTGGTTGGACTATGTCGAGTGACGGCCCCACCCTCAACGACGACTCACCCGACGGCGGGGGCTACCCGTCGGGTCACGGCCACAGCCACGGGAACGGCGTCCACCACTCCCATCCGGTGACCCCCGGACAGCGGGCCCACGCGCACGTCCGGGAGTCTCGGGGGGAGCCCGGCCCGGTGACGGGATCGGCCGGGCACGACTTCGACCTGCCCGCGCTGCCCGATGCCGTCGATGTCTTCGACACCACGCTCCGCGACGGGTCGCAGCAGGAAGGGCTCTCGTTGACGGTGGACGACAAGCTGCGGGTGGCCGAGCAGCTCGACCACCTGGGCGTGACCTTCATCGAGGGCGGCTGGCCCGGGGCCAATCCGAAGGACGAGGAGTTCTTCGCCCGGGCCCCGACCGAGCTCTCGCTGCACCGGTCGACCCTGGTGGCCTTCGGATCGACGCGGCGGGCCGGCGTGCGGGCCGAGGATGACGAGACCCTGCGCCACCTGGTCAACGCCCAGACCGAGGCGGTCTGCATCGTGGCCAAGTCATCGGAGGTGCACGTGGTCGACGCCCTCCGCACCACGCTGGACGAGGCGGTGGCCATGGTGGCCGATTCGGTGGCGTTCCTGCGCTCGAACGACCTCCGGGTATTCCTCGACGCCGAGCACTTCTTCGACGGCTTCAAGGCCAACCCCGAGTTCACGCTGCGGATCCTCCAGGCGGCCGAGGAGGCCGGGGCCGAGACCCTGGTGCTGTGCGACACCAACGGGGGCACGCTGCCCTACGAGGTGGAGCGGATCGTCTCAGGCGTCCTCGGCGGTTTCGAGACCCAGGTCGGAGTGCACTTCCACAACGACAGCGGATGTGCCGTGGCCAACTCCCTGGCCGCGGTGGGGGTGGGTGCCACCCATGTGCAGGGGTGCGTCAACGGGTACGGCGAGCGGTCCGGCAACGCCGACCTCTCGGCCACCATCCCGGACCTGTCCCTCAAGCTCCGGGTGGGCACCATCCCCCCCGAGCGGCTCGAGCTGCTGACCCCCGTGTCCCATCACATCGCCGAGTTGGTGAACATCGCCCCCAATCCCCAGCAGCCCTACGTCGGCGCCTCGGTCTTCGCCCACAAGGCGGGCCTGCACACGTCGGCCATCGCCCGTCGTTCGGACGCCTACGAGCACATCTCCCCCGAACTGGTGGGGAACGGGACCCGGTTCGTGGTCTCGGAGATGGCCGGCCGGTCGACCCTGGCCATGAAGGCCACCGAACTGGGCCTCGAGCTCGACTCCCAGGCCATGTCCTCGGTGTTGGACTCCCTCAAGCGGCTGGAATACGAGGGGTACCACTTCGAGGTGGCCGACGGCTCGCTCGAACTGCTGCTGCGCAACTCGACCGGTTGGGAGCAGGGGTTCTTCGAGCTCGAGTCGTACCGGGTCATCGCCGACCACGGCGAGGGCCAGTCCACCGAGGCCACCGTGAAGGTCATGGTGGGGGACGAGAGGATCGTGGCCACCGCCGAGGGCAACGGTCCGGTCAACGCCCTGGACGGTGCCGTACGGGCCGCCATCGGGTCGCACTACCCGGCGTTGAGCGGCGTCCACCTGGTGGACTACCGGGTCCGGGTGCTCGATTCGGCCCGGGGCACCGGCTCGGTGACCCGGGTCCTCATCGACTCCACCGACGGGGACCGGACGTGGACCACCATCGGGGTGTCCGAGAACATCATCGCCGCCTCCTGGCAGGCCCTATCCGACTCCATCGTCTACGGTCTGCTCCACACCGGCACGGCCTCCGATGGGTGACGGCATCGGCCGGGACACGTCGGACCGATCACCAGGAGCCCCACTGTGACCCAACCGAGTTTCGTCCCCATCGTCGAGGCCGACCAGGTCCGCCCGGCGTACCGCCTCAACGTGCCCAGCATCTGGACCCAGTCCCGACCCTCCGAGGTGCGCGGGACCTCGCAGCCCGAGGGGCGGCGGCTGGGAAAGCCCGGTCCCGACCAGGGATTCGCCCTCAAGCTGGCCCGCCGGTTCGAGGCCCGGCTGGTGCTGGCCGAGGGCGACTCGGCCGAGGACACCATCGCCGGCTGCACGGCGGTGGCCATGCGTCGCTGTGCCCGCTTCGGGAGGGCCCCGGCCGTCTACGACCTGGAATTCGCCTTCACACTGTGGGGATTCCTCGGGGGAGCCCCGGCGGACCTGGTCGAGGCCCGCTCACCGCTGTTCCGGTCGGCCGCCCATCATTACCAGGCCCAGCGGGCCATCGCCGACAGCGTCGAGGAAGAGGCCTTGCGGCTGACGCCGGACGCCGTGGCCGACAGGATCGGCCACTGGCGGGAGATGATCAGCCTTCCCGAGGGGCACTGATCAGAGGACGGCCTCCGGTGGGGAGAGGCCAGGGTCCTGGGGTCGGTCAGCCAGAGGTCAGCGACCCTTGCGCCACCGCTTCTTCGAGGCCGGGGGGGCACCGATGGTGGAGCCGACCACGCCAGTCGATCCTTCGGGGCCGGTCGACGAATTGCTGACGCCGGCGCCGGCCATCGAACCGACGCCGCTGCCACTGCTCCGCCGCTCCTCGCCGTCGTAGGTCACGTTGTCGGCGATGTGGGATCCCTGGAGCGCCTTCTGGAAGAGGTCGGGGAACTGGGGGCCGACGTGGGTGGCCTTGGACGGGTCGTCGTCCCAACGGCGTCTGGGCACGCCGTCGAGGCCCTGCATGGAGGGCGCGGTGGTGGACTCCTCCCTCACCGAGGGGTGCAGTTCGGGCGGGTACCACTTGCCGTCACTGGCGATCCACCAGCCTGGCCCCTCGGATTTATCACTCATACCGGTTCCTCCACCACTCTTTGTGAGAATCAATACCCGAATGCTAGCCCCCGAGGGGGTGAATTGTCATATGAGACACTTGTCGACCTCTTCGCCCCTCAACTTGAAAGATCCAGCTCAGCCCGGTCGGAAGGGACCCAGATCCGTCCGGGATGGGGCCACGGCGGGTCGTTTCGCCCCCGATCAGGGGCGTCCCCGGCCCAGGTGGCGGGGGGTACGCCGAGCGGTGAGTAATTTGGCTGGATGGAACCGACCTTCGCCCTGACCGATACTCACCGCGAGTTCCGGGACACGCTCCGAAAGTTCGCAGAGGACCGCGTCGCTCCCAACGCGGCCGAGGCCGACCGGGACGCAGCCTTTCCGAAGAAGTCCTTCGACGCCTGCGTCGAGCTCGAGCTCCCTGCCCTGGGCATCCCGGTCGAGTACGGGGGGGCGGGGGCCGACATGGTGACCCAGGCCATCATGGCCGAGGAGCTGGCCCGGGTCTGCGCCTCCACCGCCCTGACCATGCTCATCTCCAAGCTGGGGATGCTCCCGGTCATGAACTGGGGGAGTGAGGAGCTGAAGCAGTCCTACCTGCCCGGCGTGGCCTCGGGGCAGCGTCAGGCCAGCTACTGCCTGTCCGAGGCCGACGCCGGCAGTGACGTTGCCGCCATGCGGACCCGGGCCGTCCGGGACGGTGACCACTACGTGCTGACGGGGTCCAAGCACTGGATCACCAATGCCGGCGTGTCCGACACCTACACCGTGTTCGCCGTCACCGATCCGGACGCCGGGCGTGGGAAGGGGATCAGCTGCTTCCTCGTCGAGGCTGACTGGGGTGTCGACGTGTCCCCCCACGAGGACAAGATGGGCCTGCGGGGCAGTCCCACTGCCGCCATCACCCTCGACGAGGTCCGGGTGCCGGCGACCCACCTGATCGGAGCGGAGGGGATGGGCTTCACCATCGCCATGCACACCCTGGACCGCAGCCGGCCCACCATCGGGGCCCAGGCCGTGGGGATCGCCCAGGGGGCCATCGACTATGCCGCCGGGTACATGAAGGAGCGCAAGGCCTTCGGCAAGGCCATCGCCGACCAGCAGGGACTGCGCTTCATGCTGGCCGAGATGGCCATGCGCACCGAGGCGGCGCGGACCCTCATCTACCGGGCCTGCTCTCTCATCGACAGCGACGACCCCGAGGGCGAGCTGACCATGATCGGGGCCATGGCCAAGTGCTTCGCCTCCGACACGGCCATGGCTGTGACCACCGATGCCGTACAGCTCCTCGGGGGCTACGGATTCACCAAGGACTTCCCGGTGGAACGGTTCATGCGGGATGCCAAGATCACCCAGATCTACGAGGGCACCAACCAGATCCAGCGAATCGTGATCGCCAAGAAGCTGCTCGGGTAGGCACGCCGATTGAGACATCCTGCCTCTACCATGAGGAGATGCCCTATCAGCATCCGAGTATCGCCGACGTCGGCCTTGAGATCGGCCAGTGTCTCTCCGAGGGCGACGAGCCCGGAGCTCTCCGGCTCGCCTTTCGGTGTGTAGAGATCTTCGACCGCGCTCCGGTAGACGCGCGCCCAAGCCTTGTCGCCCCCCAGCCCGCCCCGACCGGGGATGTGCACTATGACGCACTACTCGCAGCCATCAGCGAGTACCTGTGCGCTCGTGCAGGATTGCTGGCCCCCACCTGGGTCGAGGACCGGAGCCGATTCCTCGATCGATGGTGGTTCGTATCGGGAATTCAGTCCCTCCACGCAGACGCCATCGCACACAGCCCGATCTCCTTTGCCCGACGCGGTGTG